>Ga0265301_10000280_pt1 | contig 79270 bp, 124 predicted proteins | sample AusTroGonzalo_MG_2_FD_193488 | JGI IMG/M metagenome (GOLD analysis project Ga0265301, IMG submission 193488) | Bovine rumen microbial communities from tropical cattle in Woodstock, Queensland, Australia - Gonzalo_04 | ecosystem: Host-associated > Mammals > Digestive system > Stomach > Rumen ... | reverse complement strand
TGACGGCGGTGCGGCCGAGCCTGAACGTTCTGAACATTGCGCTTCGGCGCATGACGGAAGACAACGGCGAACCGTATGTGCCGGACGAAGAACCCGTGACCGGAGAGACCGGCGGTGATGAACCGTGAGTTATACCCTGAAGAACATTGACATGACTCTGGACGAGAGTTCAATCGAGAAGGCGATCAGGGAAGTCAATCGTTTTGCGGAACAGCTTCAGGATGCACTGGACGGTCTGTGTGAACGGCTTCTGGACGAAGGCGTTGAAGTCGTGAAGATGCAGATCCTGGCCATGCCGGCCGTGGACACCGGCGCGCTGATGGCGAGTATTGGCCACGGCGCATTCGACCGGACAAGCGGTACCGGAGTGATCTATGCCGGAGCGTACTATGCGATGTTTGTCGAGTTCGGAACGGGAATCGTAGGCAAGGCCAATCCGCATCCGATGGCCGGCAAGGTGGACTCCGCTGTGCTTGGCATGAACGGATCCGTGTACGACCGTTACGATACAAACAAGCACGGGAACGATGGCTGGTTTTACAGGGCGGTGGGCGAGAACGGATACAGCTGGACGAAAGGTATGCCGGCCAGACCGTTTATGTATAACGCCGGGATCACGCTGGAAGGATACGCCAGGGAACACGGGGCGGAAATCATTGCGGAATACATCAGGAGCGGGGGTTGACGAAGCATGATCGACTATGAAGTGAAAATCTTCAACAGGGTTCACGCAAAAGTCGCTCCGCTGTGTGCCAAAGGCAAGTTTGTCAGCACGATCATTACGGAGGAGCCGACCGGATTTCCGGCGGCCAGCCTAATCGAGATCGATAATCGAACCGTGAGCGCGCGTCAGGGCAGTACTCCGAAGGAAAATTTCGCTCTGATTACATACCAGCTGGACGTGTATGCCACCACGAAGTCCAAGTGCCGCGAAGTGTTCGCCACCGCAGACGAATCCATGATTGCCATGAACTTCAACCGCGTAAGCGGACAGTACATGGACAATGCTGGAAACACGAAAGTGTTCCGGTACGTGGCGCGTTACAATGCGGAAATTGATCCGGACGGAAACATCTACCGCAGAAAGTAACGGCCGCGAAACTGAATACATGAGAGACGCATGATTTGCGGGTATGGATTCTATCCACGCTTTCATGCGTTTTTGCTATCCATCACAACGAAAGGAGACAAAGACTATGCCCAGTGTAAAAGGTATTTCGACCTATCAGACTTACCTGATGTACAGGACGACCACGAACGGCGACTATGCCAAGCTGATCGACATCACGTCCTTCCCGGATCTGATTCCTCCGAAGGAGAGAATCGACATCACCTCGCTGAGTGACTACATGCGTAGACTGTAATGCGCCTTTGCCCGGTAACGGGCATAGCAAACCTGTTTAATTGCCGGAAACTCTCCGCATTGATACCGGGTGCGGAGACAATCGGCAGCCAAGGCTGGAAACGGCAAGGTTCAACGACTATCCCGAAAGGGAGTACGCCGCAAGCGATTGGCGGCGGAAATGGCAGGGATCCGGAAACGGATCGTGAGATAGTCTGATCTCCATGGCGACATGGAGCAGTCCGAAAGGACGGTTGCGGAGCAGCGACCCGCAGCGAACACAAGTGGTTTACATCAGCGGTATCGGCGATACCTCCGAGTTCCAGTTCGGTGCGAACTACACGCCCGAGAACTATGCGAAGGTGAAGGCCCTGGAAAACAACGTCTACGGTTACGCCGTATGGTTCGGCGCGTCCGGTTCCGCAGGTTCGGAAGATCCGGACGGCCACTACGGAAAGTTCAGCTGGACCGGCGACATCTCTGCGGGTATTTCCGGCGGTGGCGTGAACGAAGCGGTTGGTATGACCATTAACTGCACGCCCAGCACGGTTGTTGTGTACAGTTCCACCTGATGAGCAATGCCATGGGGGAGGGTATCCTCCCCCGTGGCAACGGTCATAAACACACATGAGGAGGCATTGATATGCCGAGAAAGACTGTGCCGATTGATTCGGCGAGAAAGGAAGGCAAGCCAATGGCTGCGGAAAAAAAGGATTTCACCAAGGTTATTATCGGAGACAAGGAAGGGAACAAATACACGCTGGAGTTCAATGCCCGCGTGGTGAAGAACATGGAGCGGAGAGGGTTCAAGATTGACACCGACTATCCGCACTCGATGATCGACGATCTGTTCCTGGGCGCATTCCAGATGCACCACAAAAACATTATGCCGGAGCGCGTGCGCGAGATCTGGAAACAGCAGACCCACAAGGATGATCTGCTTGGCATTCTGACCAAGCTGTACATGAAACCGCTGGAGGATCTGATGGCAGAACCTGAAGGCGACGAGGAAAACGAAACCCCTACGTGGGAGACCGTCTGACAGACGATCAGAAGCAGACGGAGTCCCGTTCGTATGGAGATATCTTTGACGAACTGTTTCCACACTACCTGCTGATGGGCATGACCCCGGAGCAGTACTGGGACGGCGAGAGCGGACTCAAGAAGGCATACCGGAAAGCATACGAAATGAGCGTGGAAATGGAGCAGCGGAATGCGGACCGGAACAACTGGTACATGGGGCAGTACATGATGGCGGTGCTGCAGAGCGTGCCGTTGCTTGTGGGCGGACTGAACGTGAAGCGTGGAACGCAGCTGCCTGAGTATCCGAAAGAACCGTTCCTGGAGAAGGCAATTGCCGAGAAGAAACAGGAAGTCAAAAAGAAACGCGAAGAAGACCAGATGAAACTTGCCATGGCGATGTTCCAGGCGAGTATCGCCAAGTTCAACAAGAACGTTGAAAAGCGACTCGCAACGGAAAAGAGCAGGCAAACTAATACTGGGCAGTAAGAATATGGGGCGCGTCAGCGAGGAGGAATCAGGCTATGGCCGAAGTTGGAGTATTGAATTTAACAATTCATGACAATTCTGAAGAAGCAGGCCAGGGCCTTAAAAACCTCTCTGACGCGCTTTCTGCTGTCAAAATGGCTGTTGCTGGATTTTCACTCGCCGGTGTAAACAGATCCATTAAATCAATTGTGGACGGCGTGAAAGACAACACAAAGGTTGTCAGCGAACTGGGGAAACTTTTTAGTGCATTGGCTCAGTTCGGAAAGGTGAAAAATTTCAACATCCCGACAGACCAGTTTACGGAACTGAAGAATGCAATCAACGGAATGAGCATCGGATCGACCGGTGTGCAGATGAAAGCGCTTCGTGAAGCGATTGCCGGAGAATGGAATACTGAGAATCTTTCTGCCGTAACGACCACGATGGGGAGCCTGCAAATGGCGGCCGCCGGATGGGCGCAAAGCGGAACGGCAAAAAGCATCATGGACGTTACCAAAGCCATTGAGAAGTACAACGGGGCAGTATCCAAGATGCCGGCCGACAATCCGTTCAAGTTTGTCGTAAGCACATTCCAGACGGATCTGTCCAGAATGAGCGGCGGTATTGATAAATTAAAACAGGCTTCCGGCGACTGGCGTAGTGCGATGGGTGACGCGACAAAGGAGATCGCCGCAAGCAGCAAAATGAAGGGCGAATTTATCGGCGACAACATGGTTGCCGGTGTGGACGACGGCATGAAGCGCAGTATCACCATTACGACAAATACTGCGGTTCAGCTGGCCATGGCGATTTACAACGCAATCGCAAACACGCTGGGCATTTCGTCTCCCGCAAAGGAAGGTATCAAGATCGGCGAATACTTTGTGGAAGGCGTTATTATCGGCTTGCAGACGAAGAAAGGTGAACTGGCATCCGCAGCAAAAGAAATAGCGGAAGTCATGGGTTCCCTGAAAGAAATCAACAAGCTTTCCAAGGTCGGCGAGAACCTGAGATCATACGGAGACGGACTGAGAGCAATCGGTTCGGCTGTCAAGGCGCACGAAGGATCATACCACAGCATTACATATCTCGCGACCGCGATGGGGAAGCTGAAGGATTCCTTCACCGGACTCAAGATCCCGAATTTCCAGAACCTGGTTTCTCTTGCGGAAGCACTGCAGGAGAACTACAATGCTTCGACAGAACTGAAGAAGTTCGCGGACGGCCTGGAAGCGCTGAAAGCGGCGGGCAAGGAATTCTCCATGCCGAGTTTCCGGGGACTGATCAGCGCGATGCAGGCGATCAGCGGAACGAACAGCACGCCGATGACCATGATGGCACAGGCAGCGGACGCTGCAAAGACAATGACTTCTTCTGTCACCGAATCCGTGAAAGCGGTTCAGGCAGAGGATGTGGCTCTCACCAAAGTTGAAGAAACAGGGCAAAGCGTCACTTCAACCATGGAAACGATGAACGGATCCATGCGTGAAATGTCGAAAACGAGCCAGGTCATGATTGACTTCTCCAGGTTCGATCCGGCCAAGCTTCCGCTGGGTGCGCTCGGCATGAGGATGGACGAAACAAGCAAGCAGATTATTCAGTTCGGCGCGGCGGCGAAGGATTCATTTGAAACGGTTCAGCGGATGGCGTCCCAGCAGTCGTTCGGGCAACTCAATATCGAGGAAGAAGCAAAGGCAAGCACACAGCAGGTTGACGAACTGAAAGAGCATGTGCTTGAACTGTTCAGCCAGTGGAAGGAAGCGCTTGCCGCCGGACGCGAGGTTGAAAAGGAATGGCGTACAACGCTGAATAATCCGGAGGCCTCTGATACTGCCAAGCTTGATATTATGGACAAATATCATGCTGCGATGGATACCGTCAGAAATCTTCGGAATGAAATGCTTGATATTGATAAGCGCGCATCCGACATGGCGGCGTCTGTCGGAGGTGCATATGAGAGTATTGCAAAGGCGGTTGACGAACACACAAGGGCCATTTATGGCGAAGTTCAGGCTGAAGGGGTTGCGTATAAGAATCGCCAGCTGATGATTACGCAGATGAGACAGCTGGAGTACTATACGAAAAACTGGTCTCAGATGACCGATAAGGATCGCGCCAATTTCAAGAGCATGCATGCCGAAAACGAAATCATGACGCAGTCGATCCAGCTGATTGATGAACGGATGGCAAAGCAGCAGGAACTGAATGCCTCTATTGAACAGACAAATACTGAAAGCATCGGTGGCGGTATCAACACAAGATCGTATGACGATATTGAGTCCAAGCTGGAACTTCTGATTGAGAAATACTATATCATTAAGGATAAACTGGAAGAAGGAATCCGGACAGGAAAGATTGACGACGAAGCAATTAACAGTTACAAACTGAGTCTCAGATCGCTTGAGGAACAGATTAACCGTCTGCAAATGAAGCAGAACGAATTGACCGACAGAAGCGGGACGGTTATCAGCGAGGACGAAGCGATCAGGGCAGCGGAGAACTATATGCAGGTTACAACCTCTGTCGATCTGCTGAAGCAAAAACTGGACGAACTGGAAGTCAAACTTGGTCGCGGCATTACGCTCGGAACAATGGATACGAGCGAAGTCATAACAACCACAAATCAGATTGAAAAACTGCGGGAGCAAATTGCGGAACTGGAAGGGCAGACGGAGTCCATGACTTCCTCGTGGGCAAGCATGCGGTCGGACATCGGCGCATTGTTTGCTCCGCTCAAAAACCTTGCTCACCAGTTCTGGAATATCGGCCGTCGCATGATGATCCGCTCGATCATCCGGACGTTTATTTCCGGTATCAAGGAAGGGATTGAAAACACATACTATTATAGCAAGCAGATGAAGACGGACTTCGCTCCGGCAATGGATCAGGCGGCAACATCGATTACGTATCTGAAAAACAGCCTGGGCGCTGCGCTTACCCCCGCTCTTCAGGCGCTGATTCCGCTTCTGCAAACGGTGGTTGGCTGGATTGTGCAACTGGCAAACGAGGTCAACCAGATCTTGGCGCTTACAAACGGTGCAGATTCCTGGACGAGATGGAAAGAATACAGTGTTGAAGCGTTCGATGATACAACGAAAGCAGCCAAGGGAACCGGTAAGGCAATCAAGGATCTGCTGGCGGACTGGGATGAACTGAACATCATCCAGAGTGATTCCAGCGGAAGCGGCGGCGGAAGCACGAGCAAAAGCGACATCGACTGGTCTGAACGCGCAGAACAGGTGAAAACGTTCAGCGGACTCTCAAAATTGGTTTCAAAGGGCATCGATTTCCTTGGCGGGATTGACGGCACGCTTGCAACGATTGCTGGATTCATAATCGGCAAAAAGATCTGGGCGAAATTCTACGAGAACGAAGGTTTCTATAAAAAGATTATTGACATCTTTAAAGGCGATAAAGGCGGCACTACAGGCACAAATCCGAACGCTCCGGACGGCAAAGGCCCCGGCGGAAGTACGGAAAATATCGTAAAGAAGACCGTTGAGGATGCGAAACTTGCTGTTGAAAAGGAGACGGACAAACTCAAGACGTCCATTGAAGCGAACAAAACGGTTGTAAAGAAACTGGACGCGGCAACGGATGCGGTAAACAAAAACAACTCCCTGCTGACTACGGGCAGCAACGTGTTCCCGAACGGCGGAATGTCTGCTGTATTTGGAAAGATCAACAGTACGCCAACAATCAATGGATTGCCTGTCGGCACAAAATTGAGCAGCATTAACGCTGCGAACCGCGCGCTGCTTCCCGAAAGCACAAGACCGTTCTCCGCGTTCAATATTCCGACATTCCAGCCGGAGAAGGTAACGATTGAAGCAAAGGCTATCGAAGTTCCGAAAGAAACAGTTAATCCGTTCGCAAATGTAGCAGAAACTGTTGCGAAGATGTCTTCAGAAACAATGACAAAACTTCGCGCATCCGGATACACGGGCGGCATGAAAGCACTGGAACCGAAGACGGAAAAGGCGCTTGACAAGATTGCGGAATCGACAATTGAGAATGCCGCAGGCAATATTGCCGGGAAGACGCTCGGATTGCCTTCCGGAAACGCAAGTGTTATTAATGCGATTGCTGAAGCGACAACAAAAGAGTTGCTTGGGACCGGAACATCAAATAACACATTGACCGGATTCCTGGCCAATGCGGTTGAAGACATTACTGCCATTGCAAACAGCACAGTAACGGGCGGTTTCATCGGAAACGGCATTACGACATCTGTTGCCGGGTTGCTTCCGGAAACAACTGTTATTTCAGAACAGGTTGCGGTTGCAACGGAAAATATGGCGGCGGTTACAGAAACGGCTGAAACGGTTGCGCATGAAATGGGAAATGCTGCAAGTCAGGCAACTGCTGTTGCGACCGACATGCAGATCATTGTTGCAGACAATAATGCGTACAAGGATTTCTGGCAGAACGAATTTTCTGAAAACGGAGAATTCCGTGGCGCGTTCCTTGAACTGGAAAACGGTGAGATCCAGTACCTGTCTCCGGAACAGCTTGCGGCGATTGATAAATACGGACTGCACACAGGACGGATCTTTGGACGCGTGGATGAACCCGTGACGAATATGTCCAAGGGCGAACAGATGTGGTGGAACCTGAACAAGTATGATCTTGCAGGACTTGCAAGCAAGGGCATTATGGCCTACATGGCGGCAAGCGTACTCACCGGACTGTACGAAGAAGACCAGGCATACGCACAGCATTATGGGGAAGCATATACCGGAAAATCTACTGCCGAAAAACGGCAGATCCGGCGTGGTTCTTCTCCTGAAACGGCGTCAGAAGATCTTGAAAATCTGAAAAATCAAATAAAGGGATATCTGCCTTATTGGGTTGTTGACGCTGCTTCTTCCGTGCTGGACGCGGCAAATGAGACAGGCGTTTTCGCAGGCGAACTCGCAAAGCCTGTTGTGGACATTGGAGAAAAGGTTCTTCAGGTGGTGGATGACGTCGGAGGAGCGGTTCTCGGATGGATCCCGGGTGCGTTGTATGCCACAACGGATCAGGAAAAATCAAATGAGATCTTTGAGGAGTGGCATCAGAACCCGATTATTCATTTCCTTGACGAAGCATTTGATGCGGCAGAAAGTGCCGCTGAAGATGTGGCCGAAGGAGTCAGTGAATTTGTCAAGAGGATCCTTCCTTCCAACTGGCCGGCGGGCGGCGGCGGCGGTGCGAACCTTGTCTATGACATGGAGCAGATTACCAATCCGATGAGATCGCCGCTTGGCGGAAGCATTTTCCGCATCAACACGAACGGCACTACTCCCGCTTACTACGGCGGAGTATCCGGATTCAACGGTGCCGGTGAAGGCGATGTGTCCGGCGACGTGCAGAAGGGAATGCAGGACACGAACGAAACGATCAGGAACGGCAACGACGAAACGAACCGGCTGCTTCGGCTGATCCTGGCAAAGAACTTCCAGTTGAACCTGAACCCGACATCCAGCTGGGGATTCTTCGGGCAGAGAAGCGACCAGATGGCGCAGGAAGTAACCGGCTAATGAGGTGAGCGCATGGCAACAAGAGCATACAAGTACACCATGGGAATCGTCGCGAATAACGTGGCGATTCCCGACCCGTCCGAATGGAACTACCAGGTGGGAGATCTGGATACGAGCGGCAAGCGGGACGCGACCGGACTGCTTCACAGGGCATACGTGGCCACGAAGATTAACTACGAGTTCAACTGGAAGAGCCTGGACTGGGAGATGCTGCAGATAATTGTGGCGGCGGTGCAGAACCAGAAGTTCACGCTGACCGCGCCGGATCCGCGCACGTTTAACACGATGTACACCGGCGACTACTATGTGGGCGACCGGACGGGGAAGTGCCTGTACTACCTGCCGGAGAAACCGGACGTGGCGCAGTTTGATCTGAAGCTGAAGTTTATTGAGTACTGACACCTCATCCGGCCTTCGGCCACCTTCCCCTCAAGGGGAAGGCGATTTACAGGTGACAAAAACTACGATATGTAGTATTATTATTACGATTCAGGCACAAGGCGAAGTGGCACGAGAACCGTCCCCGGCGTGCCAAGGGAGGTAAAAATGTACACGGCAAGCAATGAGTTCCACGAAGCGGTAGCGAACGGCGCGCCGCAGATTGCGATGCTCGTGTTTTCCGACGCGATTTTTACTAACTCGGACATCGACGTGGAAGCCGGGATCGAACTGGACGAGTACTTTGGCACGGAAGAGGACATCACCATCGGGCAGGCGTTAAGCAACGAACTGCGGTTCACGCTGTTCAACGACAGCCGGTTGCTGAACGACTACGCGTTCGGCGAGTTCAACGCATACATCGGCGCGCGGGTGGACCGGAGCGCCACGTCCACAAGCGATCTGCACGCGTCGCTCGGATCCACATGGAAATGGAAGAACGGGAAACTGTATCGCGGGAACTCGCAGGTTTCATCCCAGCCGTCGTTCACCGTGACGAGCATCGTGATCGTCCGGGAAAAGGACGGCACGCAGAAGGTGCATGTGTTTGGCGGTGGACAATGCAAATCGTACACGTCGGCCGGGGCGGCGATAACGTATCTGCCCAATGCCGCGATGATCGCGAAGGGAAACAGCCTTGCCGGACGCGGGTACACGGTGTACTTCGACAGTTCGTTCAACGCAACGGTGACGGTGTTCGGTCCGGTTTACGACGAGGAATACGAGTTTGTTCCCCTGGGACGGTTCATCGCGAAGCGGCCGAACGTGCCGGACGTGAACCAGATCAATTTCACATGCCACGACCAGATGACGAAGTTTGACACGGACATGCCGACGGCGGAAGAACTGAGCATGACCTACCCGGCGACGTTCGGAACGCTGTTCGTGCGGATGTGTACGAAGATGAACGTGCCGTATTCCACGGCGGCATTCATCAACAACGGCGCGACGATTACGGCGGAACCGGAGGAGTTCCGGAACGCAACCATGCGCCAGGTACTGCAATGGCTGGCGGAAGCGGCCGGGAGCGTGCTGAGGTTCGACCGGGACGGTGTGCTGCGGTTCGACTGGATCCACACGAACACCGGGATCTCGCTGACGGAGACGGACTACAGCGAGTACAACCCGTACTGGTATGAGACGCCGCAGGTGGACAAGCTGTACAACCGGAACTCCCAGAGCGGAGTGGACAACACGGTCGGAAGCGGCAGCGTCGGATACCTGATCCAGGACAATCCATTGCTGAAGGGGGTGAGTTGAGATGGCGATACAGAACGCATCCCTGACGCAAATCTACGACCGGCTGCACGGCGTGAGCGGATACCACCCGATGAGCGCGGAAACGTTCTACGACTGGAGCGTTGAAGCGGGGGACGCGGTTACGGTCAGCAGGGACAACGTGGCATACACCAGTCCGGTGAGCAGCATGAAACTGGTGTGGCGCGGAAGTCCGCAGGTGACGCTGAACGCGGCCGGAAAGCAGGAACGGGACTCGGTCACGAAGACGAGCCAGCGGAAGTACGGACGCGGCGGCACGGCCATGCAGATGAACCAGGGCGTGTACAAGGATCTGTACAGCGACGACGGCCGGCTGCACAGCCAGTTGATGTTTACGGAGTCGAAACTTGAGATCGAGTTTCAGGCGGGGATTGAAAGCACCCGGGTGGACTTCGCCAGCGCGCTGGAATACACGGCAAGCCATCTGGAAGTGGAGTTCGCCGCCGGGATCGAGAGTACGCGGGTTGATTTCACCAGCCAACTGGAACTGACGGCCAGCCATCTGGAAACGGAGTTCGCTGCGGGGATTGAAAGCACGCGGACGGACTTTGCCAGCCAACTGGAAATGACGGCCAGCGCGCTGACGGTGGCGTTCACCGCCGGGATCGAAAGCACGCGGACGGATTTCCAGAGCGAACTGGAAATGACAGCCAGCAGCCTGAATGTTGCGATTGCAGATAGTGCCAGTCAGTTGCAGAGCAACATTGACGTTCAGGCCGGACGGATCAGCCTGGTTGTGACGGACGGATCCAACCCGACGATCAGGGCGGCACAGATTGCTGTTGCGATCAACAGGGACGGAAGTAACGCGTACATCAATGCGGACCACATTCATCTGACAGGCGAAACTACGCTGGACGGGCAACTGACGGTCCAGGACGGATCGCTGCTCGTGAAAACCGCGCTGCTTGTGAGCGGAACCACCGGCGGAAACGTATCGATCAACAACGGCAAGATTACCGCAAAGAGCCATCAGGTAAACAGTGGCGGCGATATTATCTTCGTCGGCACGGGAACAGGCGAACATTATGATATCGACGTGAACGTCCTGAAGGGAATGATCAAGAGTTTTTCCGTCAATACGCAGACGAATACGCTGACGCTTGTTCCGTTTTACGGAGATCCGGTAAATTTTAGCAAAGCTATTTCAACGACACTGACTGGCAGTTGGAGTAGCGCGCATCTGGACGTCCTTGCCAGTCCGCAGAATCAGCATTATCACCAGTACATTATTGACAGCGCGACAAAGGAAGATATTGACGGGAACCCCGCCGCAACCGGAGCAAAGTCATGGTATGTTCCGGTTAATTACAAGAACAATCCGAGCGAAACCGGCATGGGCAATCCGACCGGACTCCGGATTGCCGTCAACGCGACATCCCTGTACAACGCCGGGTGGAACAACGCTTACGGCCAGTGCGTAATTCCGACAGCGCAGAGCCTGACCAGTGAAACGCTGAACTGCGCATGGCCGAGCAGTTCCGTGGACGGAAGCGCGCTGCCGATCAACTACACGATCAACGTAACCCAGACGAGTGCTCAGATCCGCTACGGCACAACGGTCGTCGCCATGAAAGCGCACACGCAGTACGCGGACGGACAGGCATCGGTCACGCTGAACGATCCCACATGGACAACGGCACCGAGCGCCAGCATTACCGGCAACAGCAACACGGCAACGGTCACAACGAACGGACGGCCCACGCAGCTGAGTAAGACCGTGCCGATCTACATGACCCAGGGCAACTGGAGCAGCAACAAGAAGTATGTGTACGCCCATGTGACGAACTCGTCGGACTCCAACCGGATCGCGCGGCTTGAAGTGGACGCCAGTACGCTGGTGACGAATGCCGGATATTCCGGACGGGCATCAGTTACGCTGCTGGATCCCACATGGACAGCCGCGCCGAATGCGAACATCACGGTCAGCAACAATACGGCGACGGTCAGCACAACGGGGCGGACGGATACAAGCGGAGCCACGGCGAACCTGAGTAAGACGGTTCCGATTTACATGTCCCAGGGCGACTGGAGCAGCAACAAGAAGTACGTTTACGCGCACGTTACGAACACGAATGCCGGGAACAGGATTACACGGATTCAGGTGGATGCCAGCACGCTTGTAACCAATGCAGGATATGCAGGACGCGCGGCGGTCACGCTGAACAACCCGACATGGTCCACCACGCCTGGGTCGAGCGTTTCGGTCGGAAACAACACGGTTTCCGTTAAGACAAGCGGACGGACGAACACGGCAGGCACCGCAGACGAACAGACAAAGAGCGTTGTGCTGTACCTGAATCAGGATTCCTCATTCGACAGCAGCTACAAGAAGTACGTGTACATCACGCACACGGATACTTCCGCATCCCACCGCGTCGCCCGGATCCAGATTGACGCCAGCAATATTGCGAACGACCGCTGGAACAGCGGATATGACACGGCCAAAGGATACGTCAGTTGTCCTTCGTCCGCAGCCAGCGGCGGATCCATCACCATCAAAGGCCCGAACGCAGCGAGAACCGCGTCCGAAAATTACAGGACGTACACGCTGAACAACAACGGAAACAATGAAGTCATCCTGTACACGGTCGTCAACAGTTCCAATGTGACGGTCGCAAAGATTACGCACAACAAATGGAACAGCGGATACGACACGGCCAAAGGTTATGTTTCTTGCCCGACAGCCGCAGGAACCGGATCCTCGATTACGATTAAAGGGCCGAATGCCGCGAGAACCGCGTCTGAAAACTACAGGACATACGCCCTTGCGAACAACGGCAACAACGAGGTTGTGTTGTATACGAGCGTAAACGGATCGAATGTTAATGTGGCGAAGTTTACGCACAACAAGTACAACGCAGGCTGGGGAGCGGCTGTTGACAAGACCACCATTCCTTTAAGCGCAAACTGGACAACTAGCATGGTTGTAAAGTATCCAACCAGTACGGTAGGAACCGGAAACCAGGTGACATATGTGATGACGCCAAGCGCGTGGAATGGAAACGTTATTACAATGATGGTAAAGGCCGGTGATATATCTGGTACTACCGTTATGGCTCACGATATCAACATCACCGACAAGGTTGCCGCGAGTATCGATATGGCCGGCGGGTACAACGCGCAGGACTACAATTACTGGTGGTCACCTGAGGAATCCGGCTGGTATATGAATCCCAACATGGTTGCGAAAAATTCAAATGGAACAGCTGTATTAACGTATAGAGTTCCGGCGATGAGAGTTCAAAACTTTGCAAATGCTATTGTAGCACAGGGATGGGATGGGTACCGAGCAGATGTAAACTGGGGATTTTTAGAAGATACGGGAGAAGTATATCGGCCTGCTGCGTGGGGTGTTGGCGGAGCAGAAACCTGGTTCAACGTGACGGACTACGGGTATACAAAGAGCAGTTATAGTCACAGCATGACGATTACCCGCGTACCGGCCGGATATACGGATAACAAGGAGTACGTGTACTACGGGAAACTTTATTATTGGGACGAGTTCAACGCGCGGTACGTGGCAGCATACAGTTCCAACCAGTACTGGTACAGAAGCGGAACCAACAAGAGTGGTTCAACCACTGTTCATTATTAAGGAGGGACAACAAAATGGAGAATCAGATTACGGTAGAACAGGCGCTGGAGATCACGATCAACATGCTGAAGGATATTAATGTTCCCGTCAGTATGCTGGAGCAGATCGGGTTTCCGATCAGCAGGGCAATCGGCAACCTGGCGCAATGCGTTGAAGCGATCCGGCGCGACCAGGCGAAGGCGCAGGATCCGGTGGAACAGGAAAAACCGGAGTTCGTTGACGCAGGTTTTGAGGAGAACAAGGAAAACCTGCCCAAGGCAGACAAAACGATTGAGGTTTCATAATCAATCCACGGAAAAGGGGGAATCTACTCATGATTGTTGACGCGAAGAAAGGCGCACCGTCCGCTGAGATCGGCCGGATCGGCGAGAACAACGCGCGGCAGATGCGGTTCTATGTCGGCGACGTGCTGGAAGAGCATCCGGACGCGATATTCAACCTGCTGAACAAGCGCCCGAAGGACACCGTTGCATACCCAGTCGCCAGCGCGAACATCCGGATTGAGGAAGGGTATCTGTACTGGACGCTCCAGAGCGCGGACATGGCGCAGAAGGGGAACGGCAAGTGCCAGCTGATCGTGCTGGACGGCGAGACAATTGTCAAAAGCACGATCTATAACACGTTTATCGGCGACGCGCTCGACGGCAGCGGTACTCCCCCTGAACCGTGGGTCAGCTGGGTGGAGGAAGTACTGGAAGCGGCAGAGGAAGCGAAGGACGCGGCGGCGATGCTGGAGAACTGCTCCGCCGAAGCGGAAACGCTGCCGCCGGGGACTCCGGCAACGGCCAGTTACGAGGACGGGGTGTTCCATTTCGGGATTCCGAACGGAGATCCTTCCGCGATCATCAACGACGAAGCGGGAGAAGGCGTTACCGGGCAGACTTGGAGTGCGAACAAGCTGATCGGGCAGTTCGGCGGGAAAGCGGACAAGGCGGACACCGTACTGGACACCACGCTCAGTGGTGGAAGAAAAAGCGGTACGACTGTTGGAAGCGGGAGTGTTGCATTCGGTCAGAATGTGGAAGCAAGCGGATCGTATTCACAAGCGTTTGGTGTTGATTCTAAGGCAACCAATTTGGCGTGTCATGCCGATGGTTTTAATACGACCGCGTCAGGATATCAAGGCGATCACGCTGAGGGTTTCGGTACGACCGCATCTGGCGGACAAGGCGCACACGCGGAAGGGTATATGACGATTGCGTCCGGTATGCGCGGATCTCATGCGGAAGGAAATCAAACGCAAGCATTGGGCGGTGGGAGTCACGCGGAAGGACTTAAAACAATCGCATATGGTTCTTATAGCCATGCGGAAGGACGTGAAACAAAAGCAGTCAGCGTTGGATGTCATGCGGGCGGATATTTTAATGTAGAAGAAAAAACGATTGAAGAGTGGGATGAGTTTTCAAGAGCAAATAGCTATAATGTCGGTGAAAGAGTTAAAGTCACTTCTGGTACGGCCCCCTCAGAAACAGTAAAAGGCTACGAATGTATAACGCCTGTGACACCCGGATATTCATTTAATCCGTCAAAGTGGAAAGTTATCAGTAGCATTGCTGATTTTCTTGAAATTATCGGCAACGGAACGAGTAACAGCAAATCGAATGCAAGACAATTAGATAAGTATGGCAATGAACGCCTTATGGGCGATGTATATGTCGGATGCAACGCGGATTCTTCCGGTGGCAGCAAGCTGGCGAAGGTCAGCGAAATCATTCCGGCAACCGAAAAGGGATCTGCAAACGGTGTTGCATCGCTTGATGCGGGCGGCAAGGTTCCTGCATCCCAGCTTCCGTCCTACGTGGACGACATCGTGAACGGCTACTACGACGACGGCCACTTCTACGAGGACAGCCAGCACACCACGGAGATTACGGGCGAGGATGGAAAAATCTATGTAGACCTTCCGACCAACACCACCTGGCGGTGGAGCGGGGAAGCGTTCGTGCAGATCAAGGGCGACCTGGCGCTCGGCGAAACAAGCGATACAGCATATCGCGGCGACCGTGGCAAGATGGCATACGACCACGCGTCGGACGCGAACCGAATCACCACGGCGCAGATGAGTGGCCTGTACAAGATTGCTGTTACAGGCGAAGGGCATGTGCAGAGCGTTACGCCGGTTGAAAAGAACGATATTACGGCACTGGGAATTCCGGGGCAGGACTCGCTTTCAGCAGGGTATTATTCAAGCTATACCCGGAATGCTATGGGGAATCAAGTGAATTATGTCCTGACGATAAAGTTTACGGATTATCGCCTGCGGGAGAATAACGCGTTCATGGTCGTATTTCCGCAAAATTTCGCAACGAGCGGGGATACAAGCAGTAATTATGTAACCATTAGCCTAAATATCAACAGCACCGGGGCAAAAACAACATATATCAACGGTGTTTCCGGAGGACTCGGATACGCAGTATCCATCTCCGCTGGCGTATACTGGGTATATTATGACGGGACATATTATTACCTGCGGAAAGACGGTCTTTCCACGCCGAAAATCAATGGCAAAGCTGTCGGAAACGCTATTGCGAAGGACGTTGATACCAGCGTTTCGGAAGGCTCCACCAGTACAAACCTCCCGACTTCTCAGGCTGTGGCAACACTTGTAAGCACGAAAGCGAGTAAGGATACTGCCACGCAGAGCGCTGACGGTCTGATGAGTTCCACGGACAAGACGAAACTGGACGGAATTGATATTGCCACAACCGCCGAGACACAGGCGATCATTGATGAATATGGGGTGAGCGCATGAGTATCGAAACAAATAAACTGGTAAACCTTGGGGATGCGCAGGTATTGTACAATGATCTGCGTGGACGGGTAGACGGCAAGGCGAACGCTATTGCCGTTGCAGATAATACTTCCGAAGCGGTCAAGACGATCACGGATGGGTCAGACGGTATGCCGATGGAAGTGAGCGTAGGGATCGAACCCGTGCAGGATCTGCACGGGTATGAGTATCCGTGGCCTGCGGGGGGTGGGAAGAACCTGTTTGGCAATGGTGATCAGACTATAACTACTGCAAAATACCAAAGGTGCGATTTAGTAAAACCGTTGCCTGTTGGAGACTATGTTGTCTCTGCCGTTGTTGTAAGCGATGATATAGATGCTTCAACTTGCAGAATTGGATTCTATAACAGTAATGAAGAAGTAGCGGGAACAGCAATACTGTTAAACAGGAATGTACGTTCTTCTGCAACGGTTACATTGGAATCCGAGTGTACTTTTATATACTTATATACATCGGACACTGCTGTGCATGGCGCAGGAGACAGCGCAACATACACGGACATCCAGATCGAATCCGGTTCTACTGCCACTACCTATGCCCCCTACTCCAACATCTGCCCGATCAGCGGATGGGATCAGGCGAAGGTGACGAGGACGGGGAAGAATCTGTATGATGGAATTATAATTAGTGGATATATCTCTGATGATGGGACAGAAGGAATAGACAATGCGAATATGCACTCTAATCCAATCAAAGTTAATCCCGGCGATAATTATGTCTATTCTCTTACATCAAATACTTCACAGTCCGTAAACAGACGGATTCACGCTTATGACAAGAACGGGAATTGGTTGCAAATGATTAGCAAAAACGTAACAAGCGGTACCGGACACAAGGAGTTCCCGTTTACTGTTCCTAATAATGCACAATATGTAAAGGTGCAATTTAGGGGTGGAAGTATAGCTGATACAAATATTCAGATTGAATCTGGTGCATCTTTTACATCATATGAAGAACCATTTGCCACCACCTACTCTATCACCTTCCCGACACCTCCCGGCACAGTATACGGCGGTACGCTGACGGTGTATAAGGACGGGACGGGGAAACTGGTGGTGGCCCATGTTGATGCCGATTTGGGGATGCTTTCTGGAACGTGGTCAACAGATGGACTTCCGTTATCATCGAATGATGGCATTAGCACGGTTGTTAAAAAGCCTACAAATGCAACAAAAATAGACGCTATATGTTCACAGTATTCTGTTTTCTCCCGAAATGGCATTGATTCTGAAAACATCGGTATCTGTGTAAACTATACAGGGAAAGTTATTGTAAAAGATTCTGCGCTTGTTGGGAAAACGGCACAAGAGATTGCAACATATCTTACAGGAGCGCATTTTGTCTATCCGCTTGATACCCCCGTAGAGTACACCCTCACCGCACAGCAGATCACATCCCTGTTGGGGACGAACAACATCTGGGCAGACACGGGTAACGTACTCAGCCTGTCCTATGACAAACCTAATACCTCAGGCATGGCATCGTCCCTGTCCTATGGTAACCGCATCCTCCCTGTGGACGGGAAAGGGAATATCATTGTTGACGAAATCGCAGTAATCACCGAAACCGTCAGCGGTACTACCCCGACCATCACAGGCGTAGCAAACCATCGGTACATCTGCGGTGAGTGCAGTACGCTGAGTATCACTCCCCCGTCCTCTGGCGTGATTGATGTCATCTTTGAGTCCGGTTCTACCGCTACGGTGCTGACACTCCCGAACACGGTTAAAATGCCCGAATGGTTTGAGGTGGAAGCAGACAAGACATACGAGATCAACATCATGGACGGGGTATACGGGAGCGTGATGGCATGGGCATGATGAATATCCGCAGACGGATCATTCTGAGTAATCCGCACATCGAAACGGCAAGCGGTGATGTGGCGAGTTTCAGCACGGGACTTACTCTGCCTGTTAAGCAGTTGGTTGTGGGGATTGAGCCTGTGCAGAGTGGCGAAGGTGATCCGTACCCGCCGGGGGGTGGGAAAAACAAATACAACCTTCCAGAAACAATGTCCGGTGATTATTCTGTGTCCGATGGAGTAGTAACAATTAGTAAAGCATATGCAACAAGTGGCGTAACGATTGATAATTTTAATATGTCTGGGTTTAATGGGCAGACAGTAACAATATCAGCAGATGTTATGATCACACAAGACGGGGAAGATACCGGTCGGTACGTTCGTATTGGAATGAGAGGAACAACAGGAAGTGGTGGATATACGAGTAACAACGTTCGTCCGAGTTCTTTTAATTCATATCAGCGGTTGAGTTCCACGATAACGATTGACAGCGACTCCGCATATCTTGCAATTCAACCAAACAGCGTGGATCATACAGTGTATTTTAAGAATGTACAGATTGAACTTGGTTCATCTGCAACATCCTATGCTCCCTACTCCAACATCCGTCCCATCAGCGGTTGGACGGGGTGCAATGTTGTAAGGACGGGGAAGAATCTGTTAGACAGAAGCACGGAAGAAATGTACGCCATAAAAGCAGATGGGACGTTTGGAACAAACGAATTATTTCGTCACTCACAATTAATTCCTGTTAAGGTTGGCGAAAAATATACTATTTCGCTGAATGCTGTTGTGGCAGATCAATGGCATCGTATTATTCAGTACGATCAAAGCGGGAATTATATTGATCAGCTATTTGGGTTTCTACCTTCTTCCGGAAGTTATAATGCGACAGTTACAATCCCGCTTGGTACAAGTTATATCAAACTGTCATATCATCTGTTTGATGAAAACATCCAGTTTGAGCATGGTGAAACCGCTACGGCATACAAGACCTTTGTCGGAAGCACTACCTATTCCATCACCTTCTCCGTATCCGCAGGCACCGTCTACGGCGGTACGCTGACCATTGACAAGGATGGGAGCGGAGAGTTGATAGTAAATTCGGCATACGTTGATCTTGGCGATTTACAATGGGATTATGTAACATCTGGTACAACTTATCCGTATTTTGATTCTATTATTGTAAATGCAAAAGGGAACGCAGAAGGAGTGTGTTCGATCTATAAGCGAGATACAGTATCAGCATCTAATAGTACCGATAAAGCATGGTGGGTACTATTAGATGCTTCTCGTATCAGAATAAGAGATAATTCGTATTCTGATGCAAACACATTTTCTGCATTTGTTTCCGGTCAAAAATTGGTATATGAAGTCAAAACAACACGCAGATACTCTCTCACCGCATCCCAGATCAGGACGCTGATGGGGCAAAATAACATCTTCGCTGATACGGGGAGCGTTAGCTGTTCGTTCTGGAAGCAGTAAGGGAAGGAAACGATGCAAAAGTGAGGTGATGTCATGAAGGGTTATGGAAATCCAGAATATCCTTTACAGTAGCATCGCCCCGTTTGGGGCGCTAATGGAAAACTTGTATAACTCTGTGTGGAAGCTGAGGTAAAAGAGTTTTTAATTGTTTGAAAGGAATCATGGGGGGTGTGGGTGTTGTGAGAACAATTCTTGAATGGTTAAATGAGCCAGTATCCGAAAAAGTATCTTATTTTGTGTTTTGTTTACTGCTTTTGACACCGTTATGGGCTTTTATTGGAATAGCAATAGCTTATTAAAAGAATCGTTGCGGAGGTTTTCATGGGTGACATCAAAATCAGTGCAAAAAACTACTTGAATTATTCGCAGAAAAAGACTACCCAATCCGCTATCAAGACGGAAGTTATGGTAGAGGATTAGGATACGGTGATTTTGAAAAACTTGTCAAAAAGTTGGCAAGCGAAGAAAAGAAAGAGCATAAAAGGAATCTTTGATATGGATTGGGGTGACTAATTTGGACACTTGGAAATTGTTTGAAGATTATTGGATGCCTTTTTTCCGGAAAAGGAAAGGGCATAGAAAAGCAAGATGGAAAAGGTGCTGTTATCGTTCTCTGAAAAGATTTGGTGAACTGTGATAAAGGAATCACTACACGGGTAACGGGCATATACCCGACTTTATAAACGAAAGGATGATTATCATGACTTGGTACGCTCAACGGAAATCCATCAAAAACGGTTCCACCACCTTTAACAACCGCACAGGCGAACGGGATGCCATGCTTCGCCAATACTTCCTCTACTGTGCTTCTTCTGCCACTAATGAGCAGGAAAACGAGTTTGACTATGTTGACTTCGGCACGGTCGAACAGGGAGCAATTAAGCATGAATCGTTCACTCATCCGGTTCCCGAACCGCCCGTGAATGAACCGGAAGAACCGGAAGCTGAGTAATCTGTCAGGGGGTGATGCTGTGGATAACCGTTGCGTATGCTGTGGCAGGATCATCCCCGAAGGAAGAATGGTCTGCCCGATTTGCGAAACGAAACCAGTAAAGGAAGAAAGCAGATGCTTGACATCGTTGTTACCCACTACAAAGAACCATGGGAAACGGGACGGAAATTCTTCGATATGCTCGGATGCCAGCGGGGAATCAACTTCGCTGACATCCGGGTAATCCTGGTTCACGACGGGACGATGCCGTTTGAGCATGAAGTGTTCAGCCGGTATCCATACAATGTGACCCAGTACGCCATCCCGCACGGCGGCGTATCGGCCGCCAGGAACTGCGGACTCGCACACGCCACGGACACATGGATCCAGTTTTGCGACTTTGACGACATGTACACTCATGCCTACGCGCTGAAACAGATCCTCAGCGTGATGGACAAAGACGTGGACTACATGTGGACGCCATTCCACGCGGAATACATGCTTGACGGCAAACTATGCGTGAAGGACATGGACACGGAGAACGCCGTCTTTATCCACGGCAAGTACTTCCGGCGGCAATGGCTGCTCGACAACCGCATCACCTTCCCGGTCGGTATCTCCTACAGCGAGGACAGCGCATTCTGCACCATCGTGAACGAACTGGCAAAGCCGGACCGGCGAGGAAAGATTACAACCAAGTCGCCCGTGTACACATGGGTTTACCGGCCGGACAGCGTGAGTTCTGATCCGGAGAATATGCAGCGGAACCTGTGCGGGTTCATCGAGCGGAACTTCTATGTCGTGGAAGAATTCAGGCGGAGAGGAATCCCCAACCGGCTGATGATCGGACGGATGTTCATGGACGCATACCACGCGTTTCATCAGGAGCGGAGGTTCCCGGAAGAGGAACAGGCTTTCGCACGGCGCGCAGGGAAGTATGCCCGGGAACTGGACGAAATCGGCACACAGGACATGTGCAAGATATTCAACGCCGCCGGAAAGATATTCCGCAACAAAAACATGGACTACTGCGAGACGGTCGGGGAGTGGATTGCGCGGATCACCGGAAGGGAAGCTATTGCAATTTAAACTTCCATCGTGTACAATGAAAGCGAACAGAAGACGTAAGGCACCGAATGGTGAGTGAAAATCATCATTTGGTGTCTTTTCTTATGGAGGTGAACGCGATGATCAAGCCGGAAGCATTGATCGAAAAATTCCAATTCGCACTGGATAACAACTGGGGATACATCCTCAATACTGCCGGAGTCATGTGGACGCAGTCCAAACAGGACGCGACGACCAACGAAATGGCCAAGAAGTACGGCAAGAAGTGGATCGGCCATATGGTTGCCGACTGTTCCGGCCTGTTCGCATGGGCATTCAGGGAACTTGGATCCTATATGTATCACGGATCCAACACGATGTACCGCAGCTACACGACCGCGCGCGGCGAACTGAAGAAGGGCCAGCGGACAGACGGCGGGGAACTGAAACCCGGGACGGCTGTGTTTACGTGGAAGGAAGAAGACCAGAAGTACGGTCATGTGGGCCTGTACATCGGCGGCGGCATCGTGATTGAAGCATACGGCACGATCAAGGGCGTGATCACCAGCAAGGTGACCGAGAGCCGCTGGACCAACTGGGGATGGCTGCGCGACGTGGAAGGAGGGGAAGCGCCGATTGGACGACCGACGCTCCGTAAGGGCGACAAGGGAACCGACGTTAAAGACATGCAGGAACTTCTCCTGCTGCACGGGTACAGCCTGGGCAAGTACGGCGCGGACGGAGCATTCGGATCCGCAACCCTGGCGGCTGTGAAGGCTTTCCAGAAGGAGAACGGACTGACCGTTGACGGCGTGTGCGGACCGAACACATGGGATGCGCTCCTGGGCGGCGACACATCGCTGTACACCGTAACCATCGAACACCTGCCGAAGGGGCAGATGGAACTGCTGAAATCCCAGTTCCCTGACGCGGTTATCGCGAAGGAAAACGAGGAGTGATGGCAATGGAAGCGCAGGTGCAGAAAATCGAAGGCATCACGCCCTCCATGCTGTGGACATTCCTGGTGGTGCTGGTGGGCCTGATGGCAATCGTTGTCCTGGGGGACAAGGTGGCGGACGTGTTCCGCAAAGCGAGGAAACGGAAACAGGACAATGCGGAACTGGAAGGGGAAGACATCACCGACCGGATTGCGGACAAGGTGATGGAACAACTGACCACAAAACTGGACGAGAAGTTCGCCGAAATTGACCGGAAACTGGCGGCGGACAAGGAAACAATCGACTTGCACACAACCCAGCTGAACGCACAGAAGGGCAGAGTGGACCGGCTGGACGATGACAACAAGGCGTTGCTTCACGGCATGTCCGCCCTGCTGAGTCACGAGATCAACGGCAACAGTACAGACAAACTCAAAAAGACACAGGTTGCGCTGAACAACTACCTGATCGACGGAGTGTATAAGGAGGACGATTGGAAATGATTCGTGTCCTGAATTCCTATGATGTCATTATTGATGAAGTAAAATACTACGAGTATGCGGGACTAAGTACTGACACAAAACCGACAAGCAATGGGATTGCTACCGGCAGCGTATTTACAGAAGTGAATACCGGCGATGTGTATCTGTACGACGAAGCAAATCAGACCTGGCAAAAAGTAGGTGATTAACATGGCCGACACAGGGAAAATTATTGCCATTGTCAAGGCACTCGGAGTGGACAATGAAAGACTTGTTCACGAGGAGGCGACCGAATGGCTGGACGAGCATATCACGAATCCGGACAGTCCGCCGCTGGACCGTTCGCTTTCGTCGTCTTCCAGCGCTGCGCCGGCGGACATGGTTGGCAGTATAAAGAGCGCTTTGAACACGAGTGATACATTTGTTGCAAACAGATGGTATACAGGAAATACGATTGGAAGTGCTATTACAGAAACAACCACAGGAAGCACTCAATCGTTAAGGAAAAATGTAACAGAAGGAGAAATCTATCGTATAACTTGCGAGGGTGGATCAAACGGAAGGGCATATTATCTGCTTGATAAATCAATGAATATTGTGTCAATGGCAGATGCAAATGCAAACCTTAAAGATTATGAAATCATAATTCCGTCTGGTGTTGTTGTGATGGTTGTGCAAACGAATACGGTTTCCAAATGGACGGTAAAACTTATCGAGTCTGAAACGATAAGAAACATCGTAAATGGATTCGGTTGTAACGGAATAATATGGGAAAGCGGAGGATTTGATGCATACGGCAGAGAAAGTGCAAATAGCAAAAGAATAAGGTCAAAGACAATTTTAGTCCCGGACGGAGAAATGATTCTTGTTAAAACTGAACAGGGATATGCTTGGAATGTTGTTTGCTATGATAAATCAATGCAATATATAGATATGTTGTCAAGCTATATAAGCAACGATGTATATTGTTTACAATTATTTCAAGGGACAGTATATTTCCGTGTTCTTGTAAAGCGGACAGATGATGGAAACATTTCTGCTGCTGAAGGTTCAAATATAACTATATTTGCAAGAGGGTTAGATATTGACTCTGCAAAGCGGTCTTATGAGTTAAACATGACCGAAAAAACAGATTGGATTTCCGGAAGATTAAGTGATACAGGGAAATATTCAAGCAACAGCAAGCGGATCATGTCACCATACTACTTTACAATGATAACAGACAGAGTGAAGTATGCCTGTGACGATGGATATGCTATCAATTATGCTGTTTATGACGAAATAAATACGGATGGAGATCTGAACGGGTCATGGTTGACCGGTGCTGGTACTATTGCTCCGAACCATAAATATATTCGGTTCATGATAAAGAAAACAGATGAGTCAGATATAACAACGTCAGCAGCAGATCATGTTAGCATTGGGTTCATTGATTCAGAAATGATAAATGTAGGGGGAAACGATTTTTACGGAAAGAGAATCAGTTTCCTTGGAGATAGTATAACAACATTTGCTGGGGACAACCCGGAAACAGCACCTGACGGACATAAAATAGCAGACGGAACATATACCTATCTTGGAAATCATTGCCGTTATCCGCAGAACAATCTATTGACTAACGTAAATAATTGTTATTGGAAAATATTGATTGATTCTCTTGATATGGTTCTTGGTGTAAATGAATCATGGGCAGGAAGTAAAGTATCATATGGTGGGCAATATGTTGACGCTGATGATAATGCAGATGTTTGCATTTCAAGCCAAACAAGGATCAATCACTTGGGCGATAACGGAACACCGGATGTTATTTTAGTAAATGCAGGAACAAACGATATTATTCAGAGTGCGACAGTTGGAACATTCAACACGGATAGTCCTGCCAGCTATACAGACGAACAGATTGCGGCATTGTCTGTTGCGACTTTTGCGGATGCATACAGAGCAATGCTGATTAGATTGCTGAAAACATATCCGGGTGCAGAAATCGTATGTATGCTTCCGAACTTTACATCTGCATCATACTATTCGCCAAAGAAAGCAGATACATATTTAGAAATCATCAAAGAAGCGTGTGATTACTTTGGTGTAAAATGGATTGATGCAAGAGCATTTGGTGTCAGTATTTATAATCTGTCTACTTATCTTGGTGACGGTGTGCATCCAAACGCTGCCGGAATGTCAAAATACGCAAATGATCTGATCAAGAAGTTCAGGTATGATGTTGCGCTGTAAAGTGACCGTTGGAGGACAGAAAAATGTACGCTGTTGTAGCAGAATGGAACGGGACAACCGCATGGTGGGGAGCATATCAAGACAAGGAAACTGCTGAAAAGGTTGCTGAACGGGTAAACGGGAAAGTGGTTATCTGGAATCAAATGTGACCAATTACACAATAAAGGAATCTTTACACCCTGAAAAATTTGAGCAAAAAATCGGCGGGCATCGCGCCCGCCTTTTCCTATTCCGTGTACATCCTGTACGACAGTTTGATCCGGTTCTTGTCCGCATGGAAGTACTTTATGACCGTATCAATCTTGCTATGCCCGGCCACAACGGCCACCTCCTGAATCGGCATTCCGTGGCGCAACAGGCGCGTAATCATTGTCCGCCTGAATCTGTGCGGATGAACATTTGTCACGCCAGCCCTCTTCGCCAATTGCTTCAGCATGGTTCGGATATCGTCTGCCTGGAGCCGGTTCCGGAACTTGCTGACAAACAATGCTTCGCAATCGTCGCAACGCATGGCAAAGTATTCTTTCAGCGTAACCGTCGCAATCTCATCCAGAAACACGGTCCGCTCTTTGTTGCCCTTGCCAAGCACAATGCATTCGCCCAGTTCCAGGTTCACATCCTTCCGGTTCAGCGCCACTACTTCGCTGACCCGGCAGCCGGTTGCCAGCATGAACGAGATAAGCGCGTTGTCCCGGAGCGATCCGCAACTGCGTTTCAGCGATTCGATTTCCGAACCTGAGAACGCTTTCCGCTCTTTCTTCTGATACCGGATCGGTTCGATCTCCAGAAACGGATTGGATCGGATATGCTTCCGATTCAACAGCCAGGTGAAGTAGGCATTGAGCGTTTGCCTGATACCTTCCATTGTGCTTTCGCTGACTCCGCGCGCAATCTCCCTTCCGAAGTACGATTTCACATGATCGGCCGTCACTTCCTTCGTATGTACGCCGGCGCTTTTCAGGAACCGCTCGATAATATACTGATACCGGAACAACGTTTTCTCGGATCTCCCGGCAGCGCGCTTGCCTTCGATGAAGATCCGGATCAGGTCGTCGGTTCCGGAATCGCCCTCGGATGCAATGTGCGTGATATCGAAATCGTCCATGCTGTCCTGGATCTGCTCCGTCGCTTCCTCCAGCAGGTTCGCAAACATCCTCGGTTTCAGCGTTTCCTCGATCCTGTGCATCAATAATACCTTGTCCTGTACCGAAATAAAAACCAACTCCTTTTTTATTAAATTACCACGATACGTATTAAAAATATAGCACAGGAAAATAATTCTTGTAAAGCCGCGAGATATTGTAGTATAATCCAGATGGAAATACATAGATGTAGACGCTGAATGGCGGGAACGTTATTCGGCGTCTGTTTTTATTTGAGAAAGGAAGGTGCAAACATATGGGTATCGATTGGGTAAGAAAGCTGACGTCCCGTAAGTTCTGGGTGGCGGTCGCCCAGTTCGTTTCCATGCTGATTATCGCGCTGAAAGGCACACAGGAAACCGCCACACAGGTGACGGCGCTGATCATGGCCGGCGCGGCGGTCGTGGCATACATCATCGGCGAAGGCCTCACGGACGCGTCCGCCGCGAAAGCGAGTGTGACGATTGTGCATGAGGGCGACGTTGAGGAATACGAACCTCCCGAAGAAGAGCCGAAAGAATCCGAAGAAAAGGCGGAAGAATAACCATGAGTGAAGAGCATGTTGAAAACATGGAAGAATGCAGCAAGTGCAAAAAGAAGGACACGGCGTGCGTATCCTTCCTCAGCCATGAAAACGCCATGATGCACAAAGACATGGACAATGAGCGGATGCACCGGAACAATCTGTTCAATTGTCTGACCATTGTTATTATTACGCTGGTCTTTGTGATCGCGTACACGATCCGAATGAACACGTTTGTTGAAACAATCAACAAGCTTACCGCCGAAATCGTGGAGTTGGCCGGTGCCAAGGGCATCATCGCGCCCTGAGTATACCAACGCTCAGATCAAGGCGCTGATCATGGACGTGATCCATGACAAAACCGACCGCAAGATGCTTTATCTCCGGCTGGTGGACGGCGACACTATCGGGGAGATATCCGGCAAGGTCGGTCTGGACGAAAAAACCGTCTGGAGACGGCTGCATAAAGGTGAACGAGAGTTATTCTCCCACCTACCCGGCTGAGGAAGCCGGGTTTTTTGTACCCCAAATGCCCGGAAAATGCCGTGAACATACCGCCATTCTGACCTCAACAGAGGTCCTTTTTTATTGCACAATTAAGGCACAGGAGGTGATGCGGAATGTATCCCAGGAAATGCAGGAAGGGCATTCAGATCCTGACGGACACGGTCGGCATGAGTCCGGACATCGCATACGCCATGATGCTGATGACGGCGGCGCTGATGGATCTGCAGCCGGAAGACGACGAGGTGGTCAGGATGATTCTGCAGGACTGCGGCATTGAGGACGGAGATGTGGCCTGATGTGGGTATACGCGAATCCGAACCCGTGCAGACGGGAAGAGCCTGACTGCGTGGTGCGGGCCATTGCCATCGCGACGGACAAGTCCTGGCACGAAGTTCACAGCGGACTGTGCCGGCTGAGCGCCGAGCGATGCACGATGCCCAGCGTGAACTGGCTGTGGGGACTGTATCTGCGGGGACACGGGTTTGAGCGGTTCCTGCCGGACTGCCCGGAATGCGTAACGGTCCGGGAGTTCTGCCGAAGATATCCGGAAGGAACGTACATTATCGGCACCGGAACGCATGCGGTATGTGTACGGGATGGAAACTACATCGACGCATGGGACAGCGGGGACGAGGTTCCGAGTTATTACTGGAAATTAAAATAAGGAGTGTGAACAGAAATGGCATACAACCCGGCAATGTACTATCCGCAGATGAATTCCTACGGACAGCAGTATCAGGCACCGGTGCAGCCTGCACAGCAGAGTTACGCCGCGCCGGTGAAAGGAACTATTGAGTGGGTGGACGGCGAGGTTGGCGCACGGGCAATCCAGATTCCCATGGGGATGACGATGCCTGTTGCGCTGTGGGACACCAACGAGCCGGTGATCTACGTGCGGAGCATGAACCAGATGGGAATGCCGAACCCGATCAAAAAGATCCGGTACACGGTAGAGGAAGATACACAGAATCGGAACGGGGATCTGGCGAAACTGACCAGCGGGACAGAACCCTCCCGCGACATGAGTGAGTATGTCCGGAAGGACGAACTGGCCACAATGAAAGACGAACTGCTCAGAAGTATCCGGGAGATTGGCACGACAGGTCCGGTATCCCGCCACGCGAGGAGTGACGACGAATGAATCCGCTGTTTAACGCGCTGTTTGGACAAAAACAGGGGCAGGGAGCGTTCCCACAGACTCAGGCGCAGAACAACCCGCCTCAGGACTGGAACGCCTTAATGGGGCAATTACAGGCGAATCCTGCGGAGATGGTTCGGAAGGCCGGGTATAACGTTCCGGACGAGATCAGTGGGAATCCACAGGCAACGGTGATGCATCTGATTCAGTCCGGTCAGGTGGGCGGACCGATGATGCAACGGATTATGCCGATGATCCAGCGGATGGGCAGATAAAAAGAAACCCGGAGACCAGGCGGGATCTCCGGAAAAATCACCGTCACGGAGACAGCGACTTTATATGTAGCAATATGAGTTTACTCCTGTTTCCGTGACGTGTCAATAAGAACCAAGACCGCGCAGTGCGCAGGTGCGGTTTGGAAATAAAACGAAAGGAAACAGGAACTATGACAGACTCTAATGGCAACATGGTAATGCCTGTCGCCCCGTACTACGGAGGCGGCAACGGTGGCAGCGGATTTTTCGGACAGGACGGCTGGTGGCTGATTCTGCTGTTCATGATCTGTGGCGGATGGAACGGCGGCTTTGGCGGATTCGGCGGCGGCGGTATGTTCCCGTGGATGATGGCCGGACAGGGCAACACCAACAACGACATCCAGCGCGGATTCGACCAGAGCGCGCTGATGACCGGCATCACCGGCGTAAGCAACGCAGTGACGAGCGGATTCGGCGATATCCAGACGGCGCTGTGCGGCGGGTTCGCCGGAGTCAATGCCGGGATTGCCAACGGTTTTGCTCAGAGCGAGATCGCCGCGAACGCACGGCAGATGGCGAACATGAACCAGGCATTTGCGGCTCAGACCGGAATGCTGAACGGGTTCAATACGCTGGGGTCGCAGCTGAGTAACTGCTGCTGCGAGAACCGTCTCGCCACAGCCAATCAGACAGCGGCCCTGCTTGCGGAGCATTGCTCCGACCGTCAGGCCCTGAGCGACGGCGTGCGGGACATCCTGGCGAACCAGAACAACGGTATCCAGCGGATCCTCGACAAGATGTGCGAACAGGAGATCGAAAACCTGAAAGCCGCGAACAGCAGCCTCCAGACCCAGGTGCTGATGCGCGACCTGGCCGCGTCCCAGACGGCGCAGACCGCCGCGCTGGTTGCGGACAATACCGCCCAGACCCAGTACATCGTGAACCGGGTCGCTCCCTATCCGATTCCGGCGTACACGGTGCCGAACCCTTTGGGAACCGGCACCGCGACCCGGGCGGCGTAAGGGGGAATCCCGATGCGGTACGAGAACCTTCAGGAAGCGATGTGCAGGGAACTGGAGAAACTGGACAAAAAGTATGCCAGCAATCCGGAAGAACTGAGTGTGCAGGATGCCGAGAAAGTGGATCTGCTGTACCATGCGCTGAAGAGCGCGGCGACCTACCATGCCATGAAGGACGCGGAAGGATGGGAAGAAAAGGACGCATCCGGACGGTCCTACCGGCGCGGCAGGGACGCGATGGGACGGTACGTTAGCCGTGACATGGGATATGATGGCGGATACTCCGGACACTATCCGGAATGGATGCCACCGTATCGGTATTAATTGAAAAGGCCCGCTCCGTAATGGGGCGGGTTTTATTAATCCCTGGCATCGTTGTACTTTTCGCCGTCCGGATCGTATGCCAGTCTGTTTCCGCACTTTGGGCAGAATCGCCAGTTTTGTTGTGCTTCCTCGGCGAACATAACGGAAAGAGAATAGGAACAGATCGGGCATTTTATCCGGTCAAAGCATTCTCCAATCAACCATGTGTCTACGTCAAGTTTTTGCATCGTTGTTCTCCATGTCTCCATCTTCACGAAAGCGTCGTAATGCTTGGGTTGGATTTGCAATCAGCAACGCATGCTTTGCTGCGTTCGTGGTTTATGGCCCATTCGCTGACAATCAGTTTCAGGAGTGACTGGTAATCCATCTTACGATTTGAAGCACATTCCCGCACCGTTTGCAGTGTGCAGTTTTGGATGCTGACCGTCACATCACTGCTTCCCTGGGCCACTTCCATCAGTTTTTCCACGCGCTCGTCAACCGATATGCCGGGGGTGTTCAACACGCGATACGTGGCGGATTCCTCCAGGGTTGCTGTGTGTTCGCCGATCATAAAGTAGATGGCATCCACCGCGTCTCCGTAGATATCGAAGTATGGCGTGTTGTCGTAACCGAGTGCAGTGTGCAGTTTGTCCAGTTCATTGCATTTCATGGCGATCTTGACCATCCGTGTCAGTGCTTCTTTCATACGTTTGTTTCCTTTCTCGTAACGTAGTTTCGTAACTCGTAACAAATATATCACAAGAAAAGTTGCATGGCAAGAAATATTTTATTAAATTTTTGTTACGGTGTTTCCTGTTACGAAACATCGTGCTATAATCGTGTCACAGGAGGATACAGATATGAATTTTGCACAGAGATTGAAGGAACTCAGGAAAGAAAAAAAGATGACATTGGAAGAAGTTGCGGAAAGCATCGGCCTTACGCGCGCAACGATCCAGCGATATGAGTCCGGAAAGATTACCAACGTTCCGTTGGAAACATACGATAAACTGGCAGCATTGTTCGATGTGTGCCGGCCGTATCTTCTCGGATGGTCGGACGACCGGCAGAAAACCATGAGCGAGGTCAGCATCCTGTCCGATAACACGATGTTTCTCCAGGCGTACAGCGCGATGACGGAAGAGGAAAGAAAATTTCTGTCTGATATTCTGATCGCGGCGTATGGAAGATACGTAGAAAAGAATTAAAATTTTCGTATAAGTACGGAGTAATGAAATCTATGGTTTTCGTTCAATTATGGAGCAACGAAATTACCGCCTTTTAATGGCGGTTTTCTTTTTGTAATCAGATGAATTAATGTTTCCCTATTGTAAGCAGTAAATTCGCATACCTTGTAAGCAGTAGTGTAAGCAGTAGACTCCGATTTTTTGCCATTTATTACTATTCGTGATTGCGTTACCACGGCATACGAAAACCCCCGAAGCTTGGTTCTTCGGGGGTTTGAAGCGGAGAAGCCGGGATTTGAACCCGGGCTGCCATCACTGACACTACTCCCTTAGCAGGGGAAACGTACAGCAAGGAAAATCAACGACTCCAGCGTTTGATGTAAGCAGTACGTAAGCAGTACAGGTCAATTGTTTTTCTTTTCATCGTCAACAGTTGGACGCTTGACGGCATTGACCGCATTAAGCGCATCTTCTGTGCTTGGATGGCTGTACCGATCCAACATTCGTTCCGTACTCCAACGCATAACCCTCCGGATGGTTTGCGGTGGGATGTTCTTGTCAATAGATAAATTGCTGGCACAAGTATGTCTGCAACTGTACGGTTGCAATTCCCTGACCCCGGCTGCTTTAAGCGAGGCATAATAGTTTTCATACCATACCTTTTCAAATCGTTTCCACAGATATCCGGACGGTTGTGCATGATCGATGAGGTCCCTTACAACCGGAAGAATGGCGTCAGACAAAACGACCGGAGTGCGCTTCCGGATCTTTGTTTTCAAACCGGACCGGATGATGATCCGCTTTTCCAGATCAATATTTTCTACCTTCAGAAGTTGCATTTCTCCTGGCATCAGGCCAGTTGCGATCATCAGCAACGGAACTGCGGCACGGATATCTCCGTTATCGTATGCTTTCCAGAGCGCAACCTGCTCTTCCTTGGTGAATGGAATCCGTTCCTTTTCTACATGCTCCGGAAGAACAATATAAGAAGGAAGTTCCCTGATCGCAAACCGATCAATGGACGCGAGTTCAAACAGATGCGAAAGCAATCCTTTGCAATCCTTTGCCGTATCGTAAGTTTTACACGTATCGGATACCGTCTTGCGGAGCAATTCCACCGTAATAGCATCCATGCGGACTTCCTGAATGTTTTTCAGCTTGCCCCAGGCGGTACGGTAGGCAGACTGCTTCCCTTTTGATATCTTCAGCATATCGCCTTCGGAGTACAGTTTCCAGTAATGCGACAGGCGCGGTGCTTCGGACGGTTTCTCATGACCACCGGCGAGAAGGGTAGGGCAATAGTTCAGCGCGGCGGTACGCGTTGGGAAACCGCCCTTGGTTTTCCGGATTGGTTTCTTTGGTTTGGACGGATCTTCCGGAAAGACCCAATCCATCGTGACACAGGCAGTCCATGTCCGGCCACGACGGTAGGCTGTGCCGGTTCCGTTGGCCCTGACTTTCGACCTGCCCATTACGGATTCCCTTTCGACAGCGCGGCGGCGACGGTGAGCAGCGCATCCAAATTGTCGTCGCCCATCATGATCGCTTTGTCAAAAAGCATCCGCAGTTTGACGTTGGAACAGATCGCATCCGCTACGATAAACGTTTGCTCTTCGTCCGTCGGACGTTCCGAAGGAATCATGGAAGCAAGCGTTACGCCGAAGTAATCCGCGATCCGCTGAATCATTGCAAAGTTCGGCTCCCGGATATTCTTCTCGTAGGCTGCGACGGCGGACTGGGAAATGTTGAGCGTGTCCGCCAGTTCCTGCTGGGTCATTTCTCTTGATAATCTAAGGTTACGTAATCTGTCGCCAAATCTCATTTTTGATCACCTCGATTACAAGTTACCACAATAAGTAATAATTGTCAACGTTTTCGTAATAAAAATTTAATATTTATTCGTGGTAAAAATCCTTGACTTAACCGCTTTAAGTGGTAAAATGTTACCCATAAGGAGGTGAACACATGAGTAAAAACGAGATCGGCGAACGGCTCCGGGCGCTCAGAGAAGAAGCGGGGCAGACGAAGCGGTTCCTTGCCAAGGCCGTCGATTGCAGCTATACGAGCATATGCGCATACGAATACGGCGACCGGGTGCCGAGCGACAGAATGAAGATTCGTCTTGCGGAACACTTCCACAAGACGGTCGGGGAAATTTTTTTTCCTGACGAAAACCACGAAACGCGGACAGATCATGATGAAGTGAGGTAAAAACGATGAACATTAGCAGAGACGCGTTACTGAAGATTGTAAGAGCGGCACGGGCGGCACAGAAACTGGCAGACAACATCCGGCATCTGACCGGCAATTCCCCGGTGGAAAATATGGCGGACAGCATTGCCGGTCAGCTGGCAGATGCGCTGAACATGATTGACGGCGAGAAACTCGGCGTGGCGGACGACTTCCGCGACAGCCGGACATACACATGGCTGTACCGGAGTGCGATGACGGATGAGGAAGTAACAGACGAGTTCGTCCGGATGGCGAGAGAGAACGAACCGAAAATGCCGAAACCGAACCTGATCAGCAGAGTGCAGTTTCAGGACATGGTGCGACGGTTCGGCGGATATCCGGATCTGAACGGTACGCCGGAAGGAGAGTGGCCGAAGTGACCCTGTCGGAACTGGAAGCGATGGACTGCAACGTACTGACGGTACGGCAGGTGGCAGACTTCCTCGGCAAGGATCCGCAGACGATCCGCGACCAGGCCCAGCGGGATCCCAAATGGCTGGGGTTTCCGATTTGTCAGGCGGGCCACAGCTGGTGCATTCCGAGACTCGGATTCATTGCATGGGTTAAGGGCATGACACCGATTATTGCCTACGTGACAAGGGGTGATGCGGTTTGTCTGTAGCAAAAAAGAACCGCTGACGGGCAAGTGTCAGACGGTTCCGAAGGTAATGTAGCTTATAAGGATTGTAAATCAATCGGAAGGAGAAGTCAATATGGATTATAAGGTGGAACATATTACACCTGAAACTGCAGCAAAGTATCTGAAAGCGAACACCAAAAATCCGCGCGGAAGCAAACTGAATATGGTGCGTGTGCGGCAGTATGCGCACGATATGGCAAGCGGCCTGTGGGAACTGAACGGAGAGGCGATTGTATTTGACGAGAACGGCGTGTTAAAAAACGGCGCGCATCGGCTGGCAGCGATCATCCGGGCGAACGTTGCGGTGGACATGGTGGTCATTCGCGGCGTGGACGAGAATGTGACAGCCTACGACATGACTTACGTGCGGACGGTTTCACATCTGGCTAACGCGGAAGACATCAACGTGCAGAAAGAGATGCTTTGCGCCGTGAAAATCCTTTACAACCTGTTGCCGGATCATATGGCAACGCACATGGAGATTAAGGAATACGCAAAGAAGAACGAGGATGAACTGAACCGGGCATACCGGAGCCTGCTGAACGGCGAATACTCCAAGCACAACAAGCGCGCAACATGCGCCCTGGCGGCATACATGATGCTCCAGACGAAGACGATGCCGTTCTACGAGGTGGAACTGTTCTTCCGGATCTTTTCCAGCGGGGACGCAAAAGGCACGGACGGATACGAACCGTCACCGGCGCTGATTGCAAAAAAGATTTTTCAGGACAGATGGGCAGGGAAGAGCAACAGCCGGACACAGCGGGAGCAGCTGGATGTCCTGACACAGGCGATGCTTGACTTCCACGAAGGCAAAGAGCGGAAGACGAATTACAAAATCGCCCAGCCGTTCGCATATGAACCGTACGTTAAGAAGATGGGAGGTGCCTGCTGATGGCAATCAAGAAAAACCGCGAAGCACAGGTTGAAGACCGGAACAAGAAAATCAAGGACATGGACTGGGAAGAAGTAAAACGGTACCTGTGCATGAAGCACTACCAGAATCCGGAGAAATGCCCGGGATGCCTGAGCCTGGACACATGCAATGCCGGACAGCGGGTAATGGAACTGATGGCGGAACGTGAAAAGCGGAAGGCTGAAGAAACGAAAGCCGAAAAGACAAGGAAGATCGGAAACACCCAGAAGGGATGGAGCAAGGCGAGGAGCGAGGAATATATCCGGCAGGTGATTGCGGCAGATGACCCACGCGAATTTCTGATGCGCGAGGAAGGACTGACAACGCAGCAGGCGCGGAAGAAACTGGAAAACTGGCGCAGAAACCATCCGGATCTGTTCGTTGGCGTGACATGGCCCGTGGCGCATGTCGGGACAAACCATCATATGAAGAAAAAGGAGCAGGAGCAGATGAAGGAACCGGAAATTACGGTGAATGTCGAACCGGACACGGAAGAAGCGGAGATCAGCGTGGAAGATTTCCTGAAGGACTTCGCTCCGGTTCCGTCGGCAGAAACGGTTATACACGCAGTGGAAGAACCGGCGCAGACGGACTTCGAAATCCAGCTGAAAGCGAAGTTCGACGAACTGGAAGCAGAACGGGAACGGCTGGACGATGAGATCGAACGGCTGCGTGAACGGTGTGCGTGGATTGGAAAAGCACAGGATGCCCTGGCGATGACGATAAGCTTGTTTGAAACGAAAGGAGAATGACGATGAAGAAGCCGTTCCGCGAAACCGAAGGATGGAAATGGATCCGCACACTGCTTGAGATGGCCGCGTTTGTACTTGTGTTTCTGCTTCTGCTCTGGCTGTTCGGATGGTTTGCGTCCGAGGTTCACGCAGAAAAGGAACCGCAAACCATGTGGGTGATCTGCCAGCCGGATGACGTGGTACTGGTCCGGACGGGGCCGAGCATTCGCAGCGGATCCATCAGCGAACTGAAACCAGGCACGATGGTGCATACGGACGGGAAGCAGCGGAACGGCTTTCTCCACATCGTTGAGATGAACAGCGAAAGCGGAGAAGGATGGGTGAAGCACAAATACCTCGTGGATGAGGAACCGGAGCGCGTGGACTGCAAGGCGACGGTGGTCAGCAAAGGCAGGCTGGCGGCAAGACGATCCATACGCGGTGCCAGGGTGCGATGGCTGAAACCCGGCCAGACCGTTACGGTTTCATGGATAACCAGCGAGTGGTGCGTGACAGACAAAGGATATGTGATGAGACAGTACTTGAAATTGGACGGTGAGAATGATTGAAACAGTTTGAAACCCATTGCCGGAGATGCGGACAAATGATCGTGATGACATGGTGCGGAAGGGAAGGACGGTGGGTGCCGTGTGATCCGGAACTGCGGATGTACCGGAGAAGCGGCGGACCGTTTACGTTCGTGGATACGGAAGGAAACCTCTGCCGGGGAGAGCGGGTAAGCGCCAGGTTCTTTGATCCGACCGCAGAGCCGGGATACCAGAAACACAGAATCGACTGCGCGTCAGCAGGGAGGAATGCGGTATGAGATTTGAGAATCCGAGCAGACCGGACGCGCGGGAACTGACCAGAAACGAAAAGACTACGCTGACATTCCTGACGAACGCACTGAGCGCGCTGGCTGAGACAAAAGACGGACTTGCCGACAGGATAAAGATGCTCGACAAAGGGCCTGATACCATTGAACGGATCGTGAAGGAAGCACTGGATTTGCTGAACGAGATCCGGACGACCATTCCGGAAAAGCAGCGGATCAACCTGGTGAACACGGCGAAGGATTTTGAGATCAGGCTGGTGCCGAAGTTCACGCCGACGAACCACAATGTACTGGTCCCAAAGGAAGAGTTCCGGACGCTGGTCAACTCCGCCCAGGCGCGGTGCAAGGAGTGCGCGGAGGACAACGAAAGCTGCAAAGCGTGCGATCTGTACCAGTTGCTGACGGTGGTGCTGCCGATGGACGACTACAAGTGGCACAATCTGTGTCCGTATGTTGCGGAGTGGGCCAACTGATGAAATACGATTATTTGCGGGGAAACAACAGCGGATGCCCATGCAAGGAATGCGGAAAGCGTGAGATCGGATGCCACGGGCAGTGCGGCGAATACAGGGAATGGCGCGCACAGCATGACGAGCGACGGGAAGCGCGGTTCAAGGAGCGGAAACAAAAGGATACGGTCAGCGAAGCGGCCGTGAGATGGATGTGGCGGAATGCGAGGTGGAACAGACAACAGCCAGTTCGCCGCTTGGATCACGAGCGGTAATCATACCAAGGCGAAGGATTTAATCCTGAGCATGTGAACCTCCTCCATGTGTTCCTCTCGGAAACAGCCTGGTTTTCTTCTCTTCTTCATCAGGTGGAACACAGCAAGGGGGACTATGCCGACGGTCGGGGACAGCCGGGACCGGAAGCGGTTCAAAATCCCCTTGATAACTACGAAACGCAATAGACTGGAGGTATATACGTGGTACTGAAACTGGTTAACGGATTTGTGATCGCGGAAGGCGAGTTCGGTGAACTGGCGGCATATACCGGACTTCTGTTCGATATTATGCGGCAGGTTACAGAAAACAGGGACAAGGACAAGGCCAAGAAAGAAGCGGATATGTTTAGCGAACTGATGAACATGACGTTTGAAGAACTGATGAAGCGTGAAAACAACAATAATGAGGAGGAAGACCATGACTGAGAAGACCTATAACCAGCGGAAGGGAATCCGCAGAAGCGACCTGTGGAAACTTAAGAGGAGTCCGGCACACTACAAGTATTCGACCGAGCATCCGGCAGAGCCGAGCGCGGCGATGACATTCGGTAGTGCGGTTCACTGCGCGGCGCTGACCCCAAAGATGTTCACGAAAGAGTATGTCGTTGCGGACTTCGACGCGCGGACGAAGGAAGGCAAGGCGCTGAAGCAGCAGTACCTGGACGAAGGAAAGGTCATGCTGACCAGGGACCAGGGAGAGCAGATTGACGGCATGGTAGCCGCGATCAGGGCGAACCCGTTTGCACGGCGGCTGCTGACCGGGAAGCACGAGACGGCGCACTTCTGGTTCGATCCGGAAACCGGAGAGAAGTGCAAGTGCAAGACGGACTGCGAAACGGACATCAACGGCGTCCACTACATCGTGGACCTGAAGACCTGCCAGAACGCGGAGACGGATGCGTTCATGAAGGATGCGATATCCTATGGTTATTTCATGCAGGCGGCGATGTACAGCCAGGGCGTGAAGTGCCACACGGGGAAGAACAGTGTGTTCGTTTTTGTGGCGGTCGAGAAGGACCCGCCGTATGCGGTGAACGTGATCCAGTGCGGAGAAGACGAGATCCGGCTGGGGATGAACGGGGACAAGTACGGAAGAGTGCCGGGGTTCCGGACGCTGATACAGCTTTTCCATAAGTGTAGAACAGAAAAAAAGTGGCCCGGTTACGAAGGATTTGACAACACGATTGCGGAGATCAATCTGCCGAAATGGCTGAAAGACGAAGAGTAAAGGAGAACGGTACCATGAGCGAGACGGGAATCATCAATCAGGAGCAGAACACGGGGATCCAGATGCCGACACAGTACGCAATGAACGTATGGCAGAACAAGGAAGCGTTTGAGCAGACGGCGCGGGTGGCGAACATGCTGTCCAAATCCACGATTGTTCCGGAGCAGTATCGGGGCAAGCCTGAAGACTGCTTCATCGCCGTCGAGATGGCGGCGCGGATGAACACTTCGCCGATCTTTATTATGCAGAACCTCTACGTTGTGAAGGGCAAACCGACCTGGGCGGGACAGGCGTGCATGGCGATGATCACCAGCTGCGGAAAGTTCCGGAACGTGAGACATGTCTACACTGGAACGCGCGGCACGGAGAACCGTGGATGCTATGTGACGGCGGAGCGCATTGCGGACGGCGAGGTGCTGCATGGGACGGAAGTCACGATTGAAATGGCGAAGGGCGAAGGCTGGTTGAACAACAGCAAGTGGAAGAACATGCCGGAACAGATGCTCGGATACAGGGCGGCATCGTTCTTCGCCAGGATGTTCTGCCCGGAAGCACTGATGGGACTCCAGACAACGGAAGAGATTTACGACGCCGATCCGGTAATGCCCGTTGCGGAAGCGCCGAGCGCAGCGAACCTGAGCAACGCGATCCTTGAGGAAGAAACGCCGTCTGAACCGGAAAAGAAACAGACACGCAAGAAGAGCAAGACGGAAGAACCGGCTTCCGCACCGAAGTGCGTATGCGAAGTGTGCGGAAAAGAAATCATCGGTGTGAGCGGATACACGGCGGAGCAGATTGTGGCGGCCGGAAAACAGAAGTACGGCAAAGCGCTGTGCGTGGACTGCGGACAGAAAGCGAAAGCGGAAGCTGAACGGAAGGCCGCCGAGGAACAGGACGATCTCGCCGCGCAGCTGATGGCGGCAGCAGAAGAATAAGGAGGAATGACGGATGAACAAACTGTGCATTATCGGTAATTTGTGTGCGGATCCTGTTAGTCGCAATACTCCGGATGGAAAGCCTGTGTGCAACTTTAATGTAGCGGTCAACAGAAGGAAGCGGGATGCAAACGGAAACAACGTCGCCGATTTCTTCCGGATCAGCGCGTGGGGCGCGCTTGGCGAGAACTGCCAGAAGTACCTGGCGAAGGGACGGAAGGTGGCGGTTGCCGGTCAGGTGAGCGTGCATCCGTTTCTGGGGCAGGACGGCACGGCAAAGGCAACGATTGAAGTGTTCGCTGAGGAAGTCGAGTTCTTAAGTCCGGTTGGGACCGGAACACAGACGCAGGAACAGGCCCCGGCGGCGGCACCGGAGATTCCGGTGAATATGACGCCGGTGGAGACGGACGAATTGCCATTCTGATAACGCGATTTCCTCGGATTAATGCGGTACAGAGATGCCCGATCCGGGGACAAATGACGATTTAAGTGAGGTTGGAACATGAACGAAGAGTTGAAAAAAGAGTTAAATAAGTACCACCGTTTTCCAAAGAAAACAGCGAAACTAAAGGACGTTCTCGCTTTAATTCGGAGTGGTGCGTATAGCAACTATGACGAAGGTGGGGACGATCTGATTATTTGCCCGGAATGCGAAGAATGGACACACGTTAAATTCAATTCGCACAGTTGCTTGCTTGATTTGCTTGGAGATTTAACAGTTGAAAGCATTTCTGTTGAAGATGGCGCTCTTGAAATATGGATTAAGACCGATGAATTTAACTGGTTCAACGTAACTTAAAGGCGGTAAGAAAAAAATGGGACTGAACAAATACGGCAAAGACAAGTGGGAAGATATATCTGGTTGGACACCCGCAATGATTCACGCAAAGATACGTGAAATAGAGAACGCAAAAGAGCAAGCACGCAAGGAATATATAGATTACTGTGCTTTTCTTAATGAGCAATATGAGATTCTTCAGAACGAGATTTCAAACAGGAAGTATGTGACTTAAAGGTAATTTTGACGCAATAAGTTAGATGGTGAAGATATGGAACGTATTACGATTGATAAATTATCTGAACTTTGTGGATATAGTGTCCACATCAACATTAAACGTGCTGACAACGGCAAGGTTGTTATTAATGGGGTTAATGCTTTGAAGTACAGTAAAGACAAACGGCAGATAATGAAATGGGATGCTTTCAAAGGAAAAGAAGTCTACGGTATCAGACCATCTGTGCAGATAGAAGGGTTGAAGCGCGATGAACCTTATTTCCTTATGAGTATCGAAGCATGGATTAGCAAATATGATTGCGAGGATGCGGTTGCTGAATACAAAGCAAATGTGATTTAAAGACAATTTTGATGCAATAAGTGAGGTGAAAGCGAATGCTTCATCCTGAACGAAGAAGAGAAAACATAAAGAAAATAGATGCGATGCATCACTTCTATGGATATGACCATCTTGATCGAAAATGTTCTGAGTGTGACCATCTGATTCACGGAGAATATCACGGCAGAATGTATTACAAATGCACGGTATACGGATGTTCGCATAGCGAAGCAACAGATTGGAGAAAAAGTTATGACGCTTGCGGTTTAGTAGATCATGACTTCCCGGAGAATGATAACAGAATCATGGATATACTTAAAACAGAACGAATTCAGAAGATAGAACAAATACCGGGACAGACAAGTATTTTTGATACTTAAAGGCAATAATCAAGGAGGAACATTGATATGCTAAAAAACATGGTGATTGTGAAACACCTGCAGGACAACGGGAAGTTCCTGTTTTACGTGCCGAAGGGCATTGAACTGACAGCCGGGGAGAAGGTTGTCTGCGATACGAGCCGGGGCAATGATCAGCTGGGCGTATGCTGCTGCGACAGTTTCAGCGCGGAGCCGGAGGTCGTATGTCCGCTGTTCGGAACGAAGCCGAACGTCATGAAGTACATCACCGGCCGGGTGGAGTACGAGAAATTTGAGGAAGCGCTGAACGAGGAAGAATACGAAGAAACCCTGGGGGATGAAGAATGAATATCGGAACATTGCAGCAGGTTGCGGAAGACATGAAAAAAGGCGTGATGGACTTCACGAAGGACGGGGAATGCTCCCAATGCGGACAATGCTGTTCCAACCTGCTGCCGCTGACGGTCGGCGAGTGCAAACGGATCCGTGAGTATGTGCGGAGAAAGCACATCAGGGAATGCGTGAATATTCCGCCGACCGTAGTTCCGGTGAAGGATTTTACCTGCCCGTTCAGGGACAACGCAAAGAAAATCTGCACGATCTATGAGATCCGTCCAGCGATATGCCAAGAGTTCCGGTGCGACAAACCGAAGAAGGAAATCGAAGCATCCAGGGCAATGTGCAAAAGGCAACACATAATTGTGGACATGAGGGAAACGTTTTTCCCGAAGGAGTGATGCGAGTGAAGACAGACAACAGATCCGTTGGCGGACGGTTTGAACAGGAACTGAGCCATCTGCTGGCAGAGCATGGGTTTTGGTGCCATGTGATGCAGCAGAACAAGGCAGGGCAGCCGGCGGATATTATCGCCGTGAAGGGGATGTATCACACGCTGATCGACTGCAAGGTGGTCAGCGATGACAAGGGGTTTGAGTTCGCCAGGGTGGAGGAGAACCAACGGTATGCCATGCGGATGTTCCAGCGGAAGGCGCATGAGTTGTGCTGGTTCGCAATACGGCTGCCGGACGGGAGCGTCTGGATGGTTCCCATGGAGCGGATTGAGATCATGAAGAACAGGGGAAAACGGAGACTTACGGACAACGATATCCGAACGCAGACAACGCCGATAGCGAAATGGTTACTGCACGGAGAAAAGAAGGTGAAGCATGAACACGACGATAGCTAACAGGATCTACATTGAGGATCCATCGCCAGAGGTGAAGCAGTGGGCGAAGGATACGCTATGCTTCCCGAATCCTGAGTACGAGAAAAAGCAGCGCATGGGGTTCTGGCTGGGTCGGACGCCCAGGGAACTCAGGCTGTATGAATGGAACGGGAACACGCTGGTGCTGCCGTTCGGCGTAATACGCGAACTGATGCCGTTGCTCAGGGGAACCAGGGTTGACACGGACTTCCGGCAGGACAGCATCATTGATTACGGCAGCAAGGGCATGGATCTGTATGATTATCAGAAGACAGCCGTGATGAAGATGATCGACGCAAAGTATGGGATTCTGAAGGCCGGATGCGGAGCCGGGAAGACGAACTGCGGGATAGGGATCATCAAGGTACTGAGACGGCGTGCGTTGTGGCTGTGCAACAAACATGACCTGATCAAACAGAGCATGGAACGCGCCGCACAGTTTATTGATTCAAGCATGTTCGGCACCATTACGGAAGGCAAGGTGGATGTTGGGATAGGAATCACATTTGCAACCGTGCAAACGCTTTGCAAGATTGATCTGACGCAGATGCGTGATTACTGGGATGTCATCATCATCGACGAATGTCACAACGTATGCGTTTCCGCAAGCACGTTCACGATGTACGAGAAGGTGCTGAATCATTTGGCGGCACGGCACAAGATTGGCCTAACCGCAACAGATCACAGAGCAGACGGGTTAATCAAAGCAACGTTCGCACTGATCGGAAGCGTGATGTATGAGATCCCAAAGGAAGCGACCGCCAGCCGGACAACAGGAGTAAAGATCAAAACACTGACAACAGGAACTGACATCACGGATGATTGCCTGAATGATGACGGAACAATCAGTTATATCGGATTGATCGAACATCTGACAACGGACAAAGACCGGAACAAACTGATCGCCAGGAGGATCATGGAAGAAAAAGGACACAGTTGCCTGATACTTTCTGATCGTTTGGCACAGCTGGAAACGATCCGAAACATGCTCCCATACGAGATGCAGGAACAATCCGTGTATATCAACGGACAGATGACGAGCAAGACAGCAAAGGCTGAACGCGAACAAGGCATCGAACAGATGCGGACCAGCGAGAAAAAGTATCTGTTCGGTTCCTACAAGATAGCGCGTGAAGGGTTGGATATTCCGTGCCTGGATCGGCTGTTTATGGCGAGTCCTGTGAAGGATGCGGCAGTTGTAGAGCAGAGCGTTGGTAGAATCCGGCGGACAAGCGAAGGAAAGACAGAGATCCCAATTGTGTATGACTTCAAGGATGAAAATATCGGGATGTGTATCGGATGGTACAAAAAGAGATGTGCGATATACCGGAAGATTGGGGCAGAGATTGAGAGGTAATTCTGATGGGAAAAGGAACACGCAAGACATATCCAAAGGAAGTCCATAATAAAAAACTTTACAAAGCATGGCATGCAATGCTTAATCGATGCAACAATCCGAAAAACAAGTACTACGGCCGTTACGGTGGGCGTGGAATATGTGTGTGTGATGAATGGAACGATTATATAAAATTCGCATATTGGGCATTTGAAAACGGTTTTTCAGAAAACTTATCAATTGATCGGATAGATAATGACGGAAATTATGAACCTGATAATTGCAGATGGGTCACAATGAAAGTGCAGCATAACAACAGAAGCGGTAATAGACTTATAACAATTAATGGAATAACGAAGACGGTATCAGAATGGTGTGATGAATATGACATCAATTACAACACCGTTTTGCAAAGAATGAAATATGGAAAAGATATTATGGCTGCGCTGACAATGACTCATAAATATCGCGGAAATGGTATTCCTGTTCGATGCATTGATACTGGAGAAACGTTCTCAAGTTCAAAGGAAGCCGCCGAGAAATATGGTGTAACTCTTGGCATGATCGCACGAGCAGCAAGAACCGGCTGCCTGTCATGCGGAAAGCGGTGGGAACAGATATATGACGAAATTCCGGAAAAAAAGAGATATGACATATTACCGGAAGATGGGCGCGGAGATTGAGAAGGAAAACAGAGAATGGGTGTGAGCATATACGTAATACTGATGTCAATCCTTGTTGGCCTGTTTACGCTGATCGCAAGCGGAATGATGATAACCGGAAGCATTATATTCTGGAAAGATCGCAGCAGAATCCCGGCGGTAATCTTCTTTATTGTTGGCGTGATATTGCTGTTTGTCTGTGCTGACGTGATCATCAGGATGTATGCAATATGAACGCAAACATGAGCATTGCTGTACAGACGATCAAGGACAACGTTTCGGCGATGGATATCGGACGTGCGCTCGGTCTTGAGATCCGGCACGGGCGGTGCAAGTGTCCGATTCATGGCGGCAACGATTACAACTGCGTACTGTACAAAGGGAACCGTGGATTCTACTGCCACGTATGCAAAGAAGGCGGCGACGTTGTTTCCTTCGTCCGGAAATATTACGATATGTCATTTAAAGATGCCGTATCGTGGATAAATGCCACCTTCCACATGGGTCTTGATCTTGAAGGCAAGATTGATCGGGAAACGCAGAGACGCGCCGAAATGGCCCAAAGAATGCGAAAGAATGCTATTGAGTTCCGGGAGTGGAAAGACCGGATGCAGCTGGACCTGGCGCTGGCGGTGGATCTGATTGTCGAAAAGCTGGAAGAGCGCCGCGATCTGCACACACCGAAGACTCCGGACGAAGCATGGGATCCACTGTTCTGCGAAGCGATTCGGGTACTTCCGGCGGCAAAAACGTTTGCGGAGAAATGTTTTGCGGAGTGCCTGAAGAAGAATGAAACTTAACAAATGACGCAATAAGTTAGAACAGAAGGTCGGTGATGTGGGAATGTTAACAGTTGTCTATGATGGAGTAAAGGCTTTTGTTGTGCCGGATTGTGCAGAGTGCATATTAGCAGAAAAACATCCTAATGATATGGACGAATGTCCATTATGGAAGTGCGAAGCAAAAGATGAATGTGACCCGGGTTGTGAGTTTTATACAGAACATTGGGAACGCACTTAAATGTGGGGTTTTCCTATTAACGCTCGTTAGGATGTAATAGGCTCGGATATGCCTTCCCCAAATGACTTAAAGGCGCAATAAGTGAGGCGAGAGTACTTGTGAAAAGAGGTGATGTGGAATGAATGATGTGAATCGTAACATGAGTTATCGTGATGAAGCATTGCAGCGAAGTTGCTCCGGAAACGGAGCAGTTATTATAGAAATGACGCAATAAACGGGGTGAGATAGTGGCAGATATTAAGAAGGTTATTAAAGCAATTGAAGGTTGTGCGTTTCACAAGAACGATTGTGTGGATTGCGATTATGACGGATGTGTTTTCAAACACGGCGATTGCAGACGGGATTTGCTTGCGGATGCTCTGGAACTGCTGAAGAAGCAGGGAGCGAAAGAAGTTGAAGCTGAAGCAATAAATGAAATTGACAGGCTATATAGATGCCCGTCATGTCACATTTCAATGATATTGCGAGGACAACCTTATTGTCATTCTTGCGGACAGGCGGTGAAATGGGAATGATTCCGTATCGTGGATATCCGGGCTTCAGAAAAGCGTACAAAAAGGCACGATGGAAGAAACGCATGACACGATTTGCGAATTGGTGTGAACACGTTGGTTTATGACTTAAAGGCAACAATGACACAATAAACTGGAGTTGATGAAATGGACAGGGAGAAGGTAATCGTAGAAATAGAGGACGCTTTGTCCGGTAATTTAGCAAAAGCAGGACATGTTTATAAGTTGTCACTGAATAGGCTAAAAGACAAAGCATTGATAGATGCCCTTGCCATGCTGAAAGAGCAGGAAGCGGTTATCCGGTGCAAGGATTGCAAGTATGGCGAGAAATGTGCTGAACCACACAAGGATTATTGGTGCAATCTGTATGAAGAGTATAAATGGTCCGAATGGTTCTGTGCTGACGGAGAACCCAAGTGACTTAAAGGCAACAGTTATACAGGAGGATTATATGAGCGGAGGAAGTCTGAATTATTTCTACAGCGATCTGGAAGAGCATGTCGGGGATCTCGGTGACAAGGAACTGGATGACCTGGTTAAGGATCTGTCAAAACTGTTCCATGCGCGGGAGTGGTTCCTGTCCTGCGACACATGCGAGGGCAGCTGGGTGGAGGCCAGGGACGCATTTAAAAAGAAGTGGTTCAAGGATGGCGCGAGGAAGGACCGCATTGAGCAGTACCTGGGCGAAATTCGGAAGGAGGTGCTGAGACAGTTCGGGGTATCAGACGAGTATTGCAGGAACTGCAGGAAATGGACGCCGGAGGAGAAACCTGACGACGAGTACGGATGGTGCAGCACGACAAAAGGATGCATGATGCACCGGAGTGAAACATGCGATGAGTTTGAAAGGCGGGAAACTGAGTGACCGTTCAGATGATCGGTGAAGCGTTGGAAGAACTGCTTCAGAAGGCAAAGACTTATTGCGACCTGACGGAAGCACAGCAGATGTATTACGGAATCGCTGTAGACGGCGCGATTCAGGAGATGCGTGACCGCGCGCCGGAAGCGCCGATATTTCGGGACGGGAAGATCTACTGCGGATGGTGTAACAGGCGTATCCCCCGAAAAATTAAGGCGCACTACTGCTACAAATGCGGAAAGGAGATCCTGTGGAATGAAGGTAAAAGACTTCGCTGAAAAATACGGCGTGCCGTATCAAGTTGCATACGCATCCACCTGGTTGATGAAACCCGACTTTCGGATGCGCAGGGACAGGCAGTACGACGAGCAGGCGATGAAGGATGCAGTGACGGAACTGTTGAGTCAGCGGATCAAGCGGCATCAGTCGGAAGTGGAAAAGAATCAGCGGTTGTTGGAAAGGCTGAATGCTGTAACAGAAATTTAATTTCCCATAAATTGCTTTTCGTGGTATCATTAATACATAACAAAATAAGGAGGTGCCGTATGGCAAGAGAAAAAGGTGATACAGGATGACAGCGGAAGAATACTATGCTGCGCATCAGCACGCGTTCAGGAAGGCATTCGACTTTCTGAACACGCATTTCCCGCCTGGGGACAGCAAGTGGTGGGGATCAGCGGCGGATGATCTGGCGAAAGTGTACAATGGGGAAAGCCAGCTGACGATTTTCCTGTTAATGGGCGTATGGGATTATCTGAATGAAGAATGGAAGAGGAGGAACAAGGATGCTGAATCTGGAGAGGAACAGGTATAGCGGAGGACTGGACCACATCAAGATCACGGGATTTCACGACGGGGAACTCAATGAACTGAAGAGTATGGAACACCACGAAGCGGAGCAGAAGGTTGTGGAGATGCTCAACGACAGAAACCACGGCGAAGGAACCGCACTCGCCTGTGGGTATGGGATCTACGGTCTGTGGTTCGACAATGAAGCGGTGTATTTGAGCGTTGGGAATACCTGCGACTGATTTTTTATACTTATTGGCAACACAAATCGCGGTAAGGAGAGTGCGAATAATAATATGGGAGAGAAAAGGGAATTCGCAATATCAAGATATGATAACAATGTCGATTTTATACCGGAATATGTTGAAGGTGAATTTGATATCCCGTTTATCAAGCCGGAATCATATGTTGAAGCGGAGTACATCCCTTTTAATTGCGCCGGAACACAATGGTATAAGCGGGAAGACAAAGGGATCCATTTTTTCACCCACGATTACCAGTTTGAACGGCTCTGGAGTTCGCGCGAAAAGTATCGTGAAATGCTGACACAGTTTAAGGTCGTCCTGACGCCCGACTTTTCCCCGTACTACGACTGGCCGATTATGGTGCAGAGATGGAACCACTACAGGAAACACCTGCTTGGTGCATGGATGCAGGACATCGGATGCCGTGTATACCCGACGATAACATGGAGCGATAAGCGCAGCCTGGAATGGTGCTTCGACGGAGAACCATTCCGGGCGACGGTATGCGTAAGCAGCGTTGGAACGCAGAAGAGAAAAGAAGACAAGTTGCTGTTCATGCGCGGATGGGACCGGATGATGGAGGTTCTTGAACCTGAAACAATTCTTTTCTATGGGGCGATACCGGAGGAATGCTACGGAAACATTGTTCCGATGGTTGAATTTACAAAACGATTCAAGGAGACGAAGAAGCATGATCAAACTTGACTTGCAGATGTTTGCAAAGACCGCGTCCCAAATGGCGGCATACCGGGCAAGCATCAAAATGGCAAAGGGGCAGATGCCCGGGAAGAAACTGGAACAGTCACCCAGCGAAGTGGAGAACAAAACAAAGAAAGGAGAGTCCCGGGAAGATATTGAAAAGCGGATCACTAACAGCCATGGATACGTAAAAGAGATTGTGTATGGACAGAAATACACCATGTATAATTCGAACAAAAACGGAGAAAAGCTTGAGCAGTTTGACAACCATATGCCTGCTGCGGATGTGAAAGAATGGCTGGAAGGATACTCGTACAACGAGAATACCGGAACATTTACTAACGGGGAAGGCAGACATTACCTCATCAAGCTTGAAAAGAAAAAGAAGAAATAATACAGGAGGAAACAACCATGAAGAAGATTGCGATTATTGTCCTGATTGTTGTAATGATTGGAATGCTGTTTGTGCTTTCCAGCTGTTCTGATCCGCACAAGACCGGCAACAGAATCACCGGCGGGAAAGACGTGCAGACATTTACCTACTGCTATGTGGTGCTTGGCGGCAAGGAGATTGTAAGGGGAAGTATCACAAATTGGCGCGATTACGAGAACAGTGATACAGTTCAGGTCCTTGTTAATGGGAAATATTACCTGACACATTATACAAATGTCGTTATGATTGCCGATCCGGAACAAGGCGCCCTTTCATATGGAGATGTCAGTTGGCAAGGAGTTGAAGAATAATATGCCAGAAGTGAAACCTGTTCCAGGATACGAAGGAAAATATTCTGTTGATGATACCGGAGTTGTTTATACTGCACGACGTCGCGGAACATCTGGTGGAATTCTTCCACAGCGATTGAACTCATCAGGCTATTACCGTGTTGATCTTCAGGACGGAAATAAAAAACGTTCCGTATTTGTTCATCGGATTGTTGCAAAAGCATTTATAGTGAGGAAACCTGGACGGGATTATATCAACCATAAAGATGGAAATAAACTCAACAATCATGTTGACAATCTTGAATGGTGTACCAGGTCAGAAAACATAGTCCATGCATATAAAAATGGATTGATGCATGAATTTCATCCAAGTGGAGAAAAACACACAAACAGTAAGCTGACAGATAAAGAAGCAATTGAAATTTATCGTCTGCACTGTGCTGGGGAAAGTGGCATTCAGATTGGCAAAAGATTTAATGTTGGTAAAAATGTTGTGTATTTTATTATTCATGGAAAAAGAAAATTAAGCAATGGAATGACAGTTAAGCAATACATTGAAACAAACAAACCCGATCCGGAACAAGGTGCGCTGAGTTATTCGGATGTAAGTGTTGGCTGGGACAATATTAATGAGTGAGGTGAGACAATGGATATCGTTCAGGATGCAAAAGGCATACGGCTAAAATATGAAAAGGATGTATATGCGCCTGCATGTAATGGGATGAAAGTTGTGCTGGAAAACAAAGAAACGCGGATTATAGGAACAGCTTTCAGAACGGAAGCAACATGTACTATGAATGGAATCGGAGAAATGTCCGTTGATTTTTATGTGGACAAAGTGGAAGACCTGACGAAGAGAGACATTTGTCCGAAAAACCGAAACTTCTTTCAGGAATATTGTGAATACCGATATAAAATTGGTACGCAGAATGCGCTACAAGCGAAGCATGTGATCTTCAACCCGCCGGCCACGGTTGTGCTGTGGGAAGACGGTACGAAGACCGTTGTGAAGTGCGATCCGAAAGACCCGTTCGACGAGATGAAAGGACTTGCGCTGTGCTACATGAAGAAGGCCCTGGGCAATACCAGCCGGGAACTGAATAAAGCGTTGAGGAACAGATGATATGAGTAGAAGAGGATACTTTGGTATCGGGATATTCCACGGGAAAAATGAGCAGAACATAGGTACGCTGTGGCGGAGTGCCAACATATTCGGCGCGGACTTTATATTCACTATCGGGCGGCGGTATGCCAAGCAGAGTTCGGACACCATGAAAACGCCCAGACATATTCCGCTGTTCAACTTTGCGGACTGGGACGATTTTATGGCGCATATACCGTATGACTGCCCGGTGATTGCGGTGGAACTGGATGACGACAGCGTTCCGATCAAGCATTTTGTTCATCCGCAACGCTGCATTTACCTGCTCGGTGCGGAGGACAGCGGCATCCCAAAAAGCGTGCTGAATCATTGCCAGGATATTATTCAGCTTCCCGGGGATGTGTGCATGAACGTGTCTGTGGCCGGCAGCATTGTGATGTATGACAGAGTGAATAAGGAGTGACAGGACAATGAATGATCTGAAAATTCTGCCTACCGGAGGAATGGGATACGATATTGTACTGAATGGGTCCAGTCTGCAAGGCGTTACGGAACTGCACATTGATATGAAAGTGAACGAGATTCCGCACGTTCATATGACATTTTTGGCCGGAGTGCTGGATATTGAACTGCCTGAAACAAACGTGGAGGTATGCAGCGATGGTTCAGATTGATATGAATATGCCGAAAAACTGCTCCGGATGTCCGTTTGCAGAAGCCGATCTGATCGCTGGAGTGATTACATTAAGATGCGTATTACTGAACGGAAAGCGGATGTATGCGCCGGGACTGATTGACAGGAAAGACCGTCCGGACTGGTGTCCGCTGATTGAGGTGAAAGAAAATGCCGCCACATGAAACGGACTGTTCCGGAACGGTAATGTACATCCGGGATGACAGCGGAAGGTATGTCCGGCTGGACCAGCTTTCGGAACTGCGGGAAGCGGATGGCGATATGTATGACGGCACCGTGCTGCACCGGTTTTCCGAATCGGCAATGCTGACCGCGACGCTGACGCACAGGTCCGCCAGGCGGATCCGGAAGATGGTGATGAAGGCAAAGAACCGGCGGTACCGGGATCGGAGAAGGTATTTCCGGATGAAAGAAAAACACAGAAGAATACTGTTGAAAGCATCAGGCAAACCGCAGACGGTATTCTGGAAAGGAAATGCAAATGAAGATTATCGAACCTGAGTTCCATGTGTATGAAGATCTGACGGATCCAGCCGTTGTGGAAGGTATCCTGAAAAAGATTGAGGTTGTCGGGCGGAGTTGCTATGTCAGCGAGTCCGGCATATGTCCCGGATCTGCATCCGGATTCGTCCGCCGCTTGATCGAAAGAGGACATGAAGCAATGCTGGAACATGCCAGCCTTACTGTCAAGTTTATCGTGGATCGTGGCGTGAGTCATGAAATTGTCCGGCACCGGATGGCATCGTTCGCGCAGGAAAGCACTCGGTACTGCAATTATACGCAGGATAAATTTGGTAACGAGATCACCGTAATCCATCCGTTCTATCTGAAACCAGGCACGGATGAATGGCTTGAATGGTTCGACAGCTGCAACAAGGCGGAACTTGCATACATCAATATGCTGCATAACGGATGCACCCCGCAGGAAGCCAGGGCCGTCCTTCCGAACAGCCTGAAAACAACGCTGTGGGTGACGGCGAACCTTCGGGAGTGGCGGCACATCATGAACCTTAGGGCGGCCGGCATAACAGGGAAACCGCATCCGCAGATGGCTGAGATCATGGTGCCGTTGCTGAAGTATTTCAGGGAATATCTGCCGGAAGTATTCGATGATATTGAGGTGCCAAGTAATGATTGAGATTACATCATTAAGCGATGACAGGAGAACATATATCATGGAACAATGCGATACATGCGAGAATAACGGCAAGGGTGCCGATTGTTGTAAGATTACTGCAAAAGGAAAGTGTAACTACATGCCAAATAGAAGGGCAGATAAGGATGGATATACCATGATGGATTCAAACGACTACGGCGTACTCCTCAGCATCCACCCGGAGTGGGTGGAAAAGATTTTCAGTGGCCGGAAAACGTACGAGGTGCGCAAGAACAAACCAAAGATGGAACCGCCGTTCACGGTATACGTTTACTGCACACTAAGTGGGAAAGAACTGTGGAAGGGCGGGATCCACGGGAATGATAAACTCAACGGGAAAATCTGCGCCGAGTTTACATGCGATAGGATCGACAAGATCGTTGTTCGGCGTGGGATGGGCATGGTGTTGCGACGGGGAGATGAATATATCAGGTTTGGAAAAGACAATGGGATGTGCCTGACAAAACCGGAACTGTATGAATATATTGGAAGTGGACACGGTTACGCATGGCACATATCTGACCTGATCGTGTACGACAAGCCGCTGGCGTTGGCTGACTTCACATTTGCTGGATGCGTTAATCACCTGAGGTACGCTCCGCAGGGGATTGTATATGTCAATAAAATAAATCGTTGAAGGGAGAAACGACCATGGCAAAGTATCGTAAAAGACCCGTAGAGGTGGAAGCAGTACAGTGGACGGGCAACAATATTCGTGAAATCGAGTCTTTCTGTTCCGGCCCGCTGACGTTTAATCACGAGACGAAGAGCATTATCATCCATACCCTGGAAGGGAACATGACCGCATCTGACGGCGATTTCATTATTCGTGGCGTGCATGGCGAGTACTACCCGTGCAAACCGGATATATTTGAAAAAACCTACGAGCCTGTTTTTTGATGTTGAATGATACGACGAAACGTGGTACTATTAATGCAAATACGATTAGACCTTGATTAAGGGGAGGATGTCCATGAAAAGTCTGCAAATCTCAAAAAAATTATTTGTTGAAACAAGCGGATTGCATGATTCACGAAATAAAAAGAGCGAAGTAGACGAAGCAATAAGCAGTTGGTTTGATGCAAACGGATATATTTTTTACCATCGTTCATTCACGCTGATTGACGAACTGTACAAAAGCGGAAGATTTTGGATGTGGAGCGCAGAGTCCTATCCGAAACGGTTGCTTGATCATATTGATGACTGGATCGAAACTGACCTGATTACTTTTGATTACAAGTAATAAATCAATTCAGGAAGGAGGTGATTCGCTGATGGATGAAAACCAAAGTACTGAATTGATTATACCTGAATGGACGCTTCAACAGTTTGAGGATACCGATGAACCGTGGCAATGGCTCGTCCAGAAAAAGAAGGAAAACCCACGGAGATTCAAACAGATACTGAATAAAGTTAAACGCATTGCAGAAAAAGTTAAGTACAAAACATTCCTGTCCACATGGAGAGACTGGGACAAGTATGACGAAAGCGGCAACAGGGTAGATAATGCCACGAATGTTCTTTCCTTTAACGGACAGGATACAAAACTCCGTTGCGGAGAATATCTGTGCGATATATACGGTGGAATCTACCGCCAGTCAGAAGTATACGGACGGGTCGATGTATGCGCTCATCCGATCATTCCGGTTAAGCGCGTTGTCAGCGTGGACAACGGCAAGGCAAAAATGGAACTGGCATTCTGCCGTGGCAAGGATGGATGGCGGTCAATGATCGTACCGAAAACGGTTGTTGCCAGTTCGCAGAGGATTATTGAACTCGCTGATCAGAACATAGCGGTTACATCTGAAAATGCAAGGGAACTCGTTAAGTATCTGTCTACAATTGAGAGTTTGAACTACGATGATCTTCCAACACAGTTGTCAACATCGCATCTCGGCTGGCTTCCGAACGGTGAGTTCGCACCATATGCCGAAGATGTGGTTTACGATGGCAACAGTGAGGAATATCAGAGAATATTTAATAACTTTGTTTCATTCGGAAGCGAAGATAAATGGATGGAGATCGCCAAGGCTGTACGTTCGGAAGGAAGCCTGGCCGCCAGGATCGCACTGGCAACCAGTTTTGCCGCTCCGCTCGTCAAGTTCTGCGGTGACCTTCCTTTTATTATTCATTTGTGGGGTGATACCGGATGCGGTAAGACGGTCGCATTGATCCTCGCCGCCAGCGTATGGTGCAAACCGGATCGCGGCAGCGGATACATCAAAACGCTCGGCGATACAAAAAACGCCCAGGAGATATTCGCTGCGTTCTGCCAGAACACGCCAGTATTCTTTGACGAACTTCAGCTGGTAGCCGAGTACAAAACATACGATGACATGATCTACAAGCTGTGCCAGGGAACAAGTAAGGGACGCGCCACACGCGATGGAAGTCTTCGGCGGCAGAATATGTGGAGCAACTGTTTTCTGACCACAGGCGAAACTCCCATACTGCAATCGTCATCCGGTGGCGGTGCGTACAACCGATGCATTGAACTTAAGTACGGCGGTGAGCAGTTGTTCAAAAACCCTGAGTATGCTTCGTATGTGGCAGAAACCGTGAAGGAGAACTATGGGTTTGCAGGACGGAAGTTTATTGAAGCTGTCCGTAAACCGAACATGATCGAAGCAATCAAGGCGAACTTTGAGAAGTACAAAAACCAGTTGCTGTCCGACCAGACCAAGGAACCAAAGCAGGCGATGGCCGCCGCTACCATCCTGATCGCTGACAAGATCGCCGAGGCAGTACTGTTCCATGACGGAAAGTGCATTACAGTTGAAGAGATTAAAAACTTTTTAGTCAACTCATCAGAGATCGACGCAAACCAGCGGTGCTATCAGTACCTTATGAACTGGATTACGGAAAATCAGCAGCACTTTGAGGATGATGCGGAGGACCGTGGCGGTATCTGGGGCAAGTTTGAAGGAGACTACGTATGCATCAGTAAGAACAAGTTTGACGAAGCATTGCTTTCCGGCGGATTCAGATCCAGGGCATTCCTTGAATGGTGCAGGCAGAAAAACATGAGCATGTGTGAGTATCACGGACCGAACAGCAGTAACAATCGCCTTACCATCAGGACAACGCTTGGGCATGGCGTTGTAACTTGTGCAAAGATCCGTTTGCCAGGGGCAAAGACAGCAGAACAGGATGAGTATCAAGGGTATGTTGCAGTATCAGATCCGGATATGCCGTTCTGAGTTATGTACGGAAACGTACAGCCGTTGTACGTTTTGGGGAAATGAATTTTCAAAACGTACAGTAAACTCAGTGGCTGGAAGCATTGATTTATAAGGGGTTGAGAGTTTTGTTGTACGTTTGTACGTTTTGTACGTTCAAAATATTAAAGACTATAAGGGATATTTTTTATCATGTATGTTGTGGATTAATAAAAAAATCCTCGCGCGTAGAGTGAAAACAGAACGTACAAAACGTACAAAACGTACAAAATGTAGGAAAATCAAGGCTTAGACCATGTACGTTTATGTAAAAACGGAAACCCAAAACGTACAGTAACAAAAACAAAACGTACAAAAACGTACAGAAAGAGGTGAATTTTAGTGAAAACACTCATTGCGATCCCATGCATGGACACCGTGCCAGTCGGATTTGCACAGTCATTGCTCTGGCTGGAGAAGGGCGAGAACGTATCCGTACTGTTCAAGCCTAACAGCCTGGTATATGACTCACGTAACCTGATCAGCCTGACGGCAATCGAACAGGGGTTTGACCGGGTGATGTGGTTTGACTCTGACATGATGTTCACGCCGAAGACTATGAAGATCCTGCAGAACGACATGGATTTGCTGAAGTGTGACATGATTACCGGACTGTACTTCAAGCGAAACGGAGAACACCTGCCTGTGATATACGATCAGCTGGAAATGCCCACGACAGATGAGAACGGTGTCCCGGTAAAACGGATACACGAGTATGTGAACTATCCGGAAGACCAGCGGTTTCCGATACGCGGATGCGGATTCGGATGTGTACTCACCACGACACAACTGCTGAAGGAAGTATGGGATACCTACGGGCCGGCATTTGCTCCATTCCCCTGGGCAGGTGAAGACATCGCATTCTGCTACCGGGTAAATCAGCTGGAGCGTGACATCTGGTGCGACAGCCGGGTGAGTTGCGGACATATCGGAACGTTCGTATACACAGAGGACAATGTAAAGCGAGGTGAACGGAATGGGTAATGGAATCGGTACGCCTACGCCAACGGTGACATTGATTCGCCGTCTGCGCCTGATGGCGGACTCCGGCGGAATGCTCTCACGGGACAGGCTGCGTACCATTATTGAAGCGGCAGACAGGCTGGAAGACCTGGACGAGCGTGTGGCAATCATGGCGGAAGGCAACAACACATCCCTGACTCCCGAGATGTTCCCATAAGGAGGTGATGCCAGTGGTAAGAACGATTGAATGGTGGCGCGGAACGGCAACGCATATGTGGCGTACATACTTTGCCCTTCAGCGCGACGGGTTTAACTGGGAGAAACTCTCCCTTCCGGATCAGCGTATCTACGCTGTCTGTCACCATGTGTTCCTCAGCAAGTTTATCAAGACAGACCAGGATATTCTCCAGTACTACTTCACATCACGCTGGGGCGACGACATCTATGCCGTGGAAGACTATTCCCTGAAGCATGGTATCCCAATCAAGGTCATCTGGATGGTGATCCGACGTGCAAACCGCGCTGTGATGGAAGAAGTCGGGTTCCTGGAACGAAAGGAGGATGATGATAATGAATCGGTATGATGTAATCAATCACTTCGCAACCATTCGCGGGTACAAGTCATTCCTGGAGATCGGTACGCTGAACGGCGAAACATTCCGCGCAGTAAAATGCCCGCATAAAGTCTCCGTGGATCCTGTGCCACGCACAAACCCTACCTACTGCATGACATCCGATGAGTTCTTTAAAACGAACAAAGAAACTTTCGATATCGTGTTCATTGACGGCCTTCACGAGTGTAACCAGGTGTGGCGCGACATCACTAACGCCCTGAAATCACTCAACCCTGGCGGAGTCATCGTCATGCACGATTGCCACCCCACATCGGAACGGATGCAGGAACATCACACAGAGTCCCAGTACGGGTACGACTGGACCGGCGATGTCTGGAAAGCATTCGTCAAGGCACGCGCTGAACTCCCATATGAACTGTACGTCCTCGACCATGACATGGGATGCGGTATTATTGATACCACTAAACCAAAGACTACCGACACTTCATCTTACCCGACAGACATGGATCACCTGAACTACGGTCACTTCCTCGCTCATCCGGACTGGTTTAACTTCCGCCGTACATTCCTTCCGGAACGGATCGCAGTCTACTGCGCCACACGCAATCTCTACCACCAGATGGCAACCGTTTCTAAATCTCTCATCGCAAACAACGGAGCAGATCGCGTCATCTTCATCACAGAGGACGATGAGTTCCCTGAAAAACTTCCGCCCTGTATCTCTACGCTAAACCTCTCCGGTCAAACATTTTTCCCACCGTCCGGACCAAACTATAAGTCCGCATGGACATGGATGGTCATGATCCGCGTCGCATTCACCAAGCTTTTCCCATACCTCGACCGTGTACTGTCCCTTGACTGCGATATGATCGTCAATCATCCGCTCGATGAGATCTGGAATACCCAATTCGGTAACGCTTACTTCGCACTCGTCCGTGAACCGGACTGGTTCTGGAAAACTGCACCGTTTGAATACCATAAGGTTCCGTACTTCAATTTCGGTTTGTCTTTCCAGAACCTCAACAAACTACGCAAGGATAAGATGGATGACTGGATCATCTATGCCTTAAACAACCGCAAGACGCGCTTCCCTGAACAGGATATCGTTAACCAGCTATGCAACGGACAAATCAAAGAACTCCCTGAACACCTCAATACCATGCTTCAGTTCCACAAGGACATCAATCCGACTGAACCAACGATCCTTCACTACGCAGCGATGCAATGGAAAATGCTCCAGTCAGACGAGTATAAGAAGTACGAGAAGATGTCATGGGATGAAGCGCTGAAACGGCGCGATACTATCCAGAACGGAGGCGAGAATAATGGATGATAAGACCGGAACGGATCTGACAGAGGAACAGGTTACTCAGGTCGTGAAGAAAAAGAAAAACCGTGGCTCGGATTGGATGAAGGAACTGTCCGCTGACGGCGGCAATTTTGAACCGGGCGAAAATGCACGGTATATCCGGAATGCACTAGCATCATGGGATCTTCCGCCGATTGATATCTCCGATCCGGAACAGGTGAAGGAACGACTTGCAGCTTACTTCAGACATTGCGCGGAAAACGACAGAAGACCTCAGATTGTAAGCATGTGTAACTGGCTGGGAATACATCGGGATACGCTGAATCAGTGGAAAAATGGGGATGTGCGGGCCGGTACACATACCGACATCATTAAAAAAGCTTACGAATTAATGGAGGAAATGTGGACGGATTACATGACGAACGGAAAGATCTCGCCACCGACCGCTATATTTTTGGCGAAGAACTGGTACGGCTACAAGGATGTGGCAGATGTTGTTGTCACGCCGAACAACCCGATGCAGGGACTCGATGCGGAATCAGCGCGGAAACGGCTGGTCGATAGCATACCGGATGACGATGACGAGTAACTGAACGAACAGGGACGGAGCGGATTCCGTTCCTGTTTTTTAGCAAGAGCAATGTGTCACGTAATAGGACTAGGATTATATGATAAATGTACATTATGTACACTCATATCTATATTTATATATCCCCAACGTAGCAGGTTGCTTTTGCTATCCGGAGAGAATCAGCGTTCGGAGTGTGCAGCTGACGGCGATCCGGAATGGATGACCTCGGATCGTGGCAACAGAATTGCGGAACGGAACGACTGCGAAGCAACTATTCGTAAAAGCATAGTTTCACGAATAGTTGATATACCATATATTGTATGCTTCATCAGGCGATGCACGAGATGATCCGAAATGAATAAATATGCAATGGCATGCACATGAATATGCAAAAATTGCATTCATGAACGGAGCGAATATCGGCTGAATATGCAAAAAAAAGGCACAAAAAAAGACCCGCCCAGGCCGAAGCCTGAGCGGGCGGGTAGGGTAACGGAGCGGAATCAAAAGTCGGTGATCTCTTCCAGACAGAACGGATCGTTCGGGTTGGTGGTGTTGTCGATGACGGCGATCAGCGTATCAGGGTAGGCATTGCGCTGCTTCCTGGCCATGGTTTTTGCTTCTTCCAGGCTATAGCTGCCGGTTCCCCAGTCGTCTTCGCGGTTTGTTTGGACGGCGTACCAGAGGCGCGGAGCGGGATCGTCGTCCAGGGTGATGTCCTCGACGACGTCTTCCGGGGCGTAGATGACGTGCAGTTCGCCATCCAGGTCGTTGGCCTTGTTCTGCATGGCGAATTCGAAGTCTTCGTATTCGCCGGTCGGGTCAGAGATGTTCTTCCGGATCAGGTGGATGCCGTCGTTGGCCTCGATGACTGCGGTGTACAGGGTCTTTTCCATGGGTTAGTCCTCCTTCTTGTTGTCGATGATAAGAATCTTTTTAAACTCCGTGGATAGGTCTGCCCGGATCAGCTGTCGGATGTAGTCCTGCTTTGACGGAACGGATGAAAGCTTTTCGATCACGTCGGCGTCGGTCCGGTTATTGAACTTGAACGTGTAAAATGTGCAGTTTGCGCTGTCGTACTTTCGCTGCGCTATGGTGTGGTTGTTCGGCATGGTCAGTCCTCCTTGAATAGGTATGGACTTATCATACCACCGGAACGATCCGGAATCAAGATGTCACCTCCTTCGCTGCCCGGACTTCATCCGGGTAGTTTTCCTTCATGAAGTCGATGTAGTTGTCGGCGTCGTTGTCGATCTGGGATTCAAACATGTCCCAGTCGAAGCATCCGTCTTCGTCGGTGGCATCGATGACGGCGTTGTCGTGGCATTCATCCATCCAGTCTTCCGGACGGATGCCTGTTTCATGTTCGATGCGGTCAAGCGCCTTGCGGACGATGCCTGTTGTGGATCCGTATCCGATGCGGATGATAGCTTTTTTGTCCATGAGGGACCTCCTTCTCCAGCTGGTGCTGGCTACGAGAGGCGGAGGTCCGTCTCCCGGGTGCCAGGATCAGGTGGCAATTGCTTCCTTGTGACGTGTCTTCAGAACGGACGTGTCGTTTCCCGGACGTTCGTAGTGGAACGGATAGTCGACTGTGACGAACCATTCGTCATCTTTCAGCTGGATCTCGTGGATGTAACTGTTCTGGATGATGTACATTGTGTGTCCATCCACTTCGTCGTCCGATGTGCAGGTGAGATATGCCCATCCTTTTCCGATGGAAAACCAGTTGATTGTGTAGTTGATTTTTCTGGTGTCGTTGATGTCCGCCCTGCACCAGTAGCGGAACGTGCGGCCTTTCCACCAGGCCAGCGGCCGGTCCTTCAGCTTCATGCTCAATCCTCTCCTTTCGTCACCCAGCCGATGCGGGCCAGGTCTTTGTCGGACGGTTCCCAGTACTCGTCGTACTCGTCCGTGTCTGGATTGTACTTCGCAACGTATGCGCTGCAGTTGTAGATCATGTAGTCCCAATCAATGATCTGATCTTCGGTCGGTCCTTCCGGATCCCACTCTTCAGATTGCTGCCACATCCAATTAAGCAGCAGGTCAAGCGTATCCTGCTTCGCCTGGGCAAAGGATACGGAATGGAAACCGTCGCAGCAATCATCGCTGCTCCAGATGACACTCCATGTATCGCGCTTGATCGGCTTGCGCTTGCTGATCGCGATGATCGCGTTCGCAACGTCGATGTACGGAAACTGCATGCCGTCAGGGTATCCATGTTTCAAATCGGATATGATCTGTTCTCCGTCGGTTGTGCCATAGGTGTACTCATCGCATCCGTGTTCCGCCAGGACGGAACGTGCATAATCTTTGACTTCCTTGCGCATGTTATGTCCTCCGTTTCTCCGGTACTGGTACCGGCTACGAGGTCTCCGGCGGAGGCCCCGTGTGCCGAGATCAGGCAGGAACGATTGCGATGATGTCTGCCAGCGCGATTACTCTGCATTCATCCAGGATGATGTATCCTGGTTTCAGCGTGGCCGGTTCGATCTTGTTTGCGTAGAGGATGCGAGGCAGGTCGTTGCCTCCGACGGTGATGATCTTCATTACTCATCTCTCCCTTCAAAATCCAGTCCGTACTCACGGACGTTGTCGCAGTAGTCCCGGTATTCCTGCTCCATCCAACGCTTGTTCTCCAGGATCGGGCCTACGAGTTCCGCCAGGTCGATCTTCACCGGATCGGAGCGGATGTCCCATACTTCCATGTTGTCCATATATCCGCATTCCCGGTCGGTTTCGTACAACTCCGCGATCTTTCTCCCGGTCTCGATACTGGCGGAGGTTTCACCGTCGATGGTAACCTTCAGCAGGTATTCCCGGTTCGGTCGTTCGCGTTCTTCCTTTTCGCGTTTTGCCCGGGCCTTGTCCTCTGTTACGCAGTAGTTCCACACAAGCAGCATGGTTGCCGGATCGTTCAGTCCGCCGATCAGCGGTTCATCAGGATCCTGGAATTCCTGCATGCCTTCGATCTGGGTCTTTGCGTCGTCCAGATTGGTCATCAGTTCCAGTTCGTCGAGATCGGCGTATGCGTTGTACTGGAAAATTACCTCGATCTCTTCGGCCAAAGCGGCCTTCATCTTCTCTGTCATTGTTGATCTCCTCCATCTCTTGTCCATATAATTTCCGTGCCATCGGAGAACATGTCCAGTACCGAACGGGGGCGTCCTACTTCCATTATGTCGAACATTGAATCGTATTTTGTGTCTAAGTCTTCAAATGTCTGTGTCCTAACAAATTCCATTGCCTCGTTGTATTCGGACAAGTCCACCCAGTTTGTTATTTTCCTGTTTTTGTTGATAAGAATGGCGATGTCCTTGTACCCGTCAATGCTCGTATTCTTCATGACGGCGTATTGCCGACCGGTTCTAAGCTTTATGACCATTCCAGTCTTCAGATCTGATATGTTCATGCTTTTCCTCCTTTCCATTCGTCGCACAGCTTTTTCCATTCCCCGTTTGCAATGTAGTTGCTGATAAAGTCGAGCGCATCTACGAGCGACGTGACTTTTCCGATGCACTTCCTGCAGTTCGTGGGCCAGAGATCGTCTCCGATCCATTTGTGTCCTTTCTGGTAGATTAAAATCGTTCCGCCATTTTCAGAACTAATTCTCAGGATGCCTTCGATCTTGACGCTTCCGCAGTCAATGTTCAGGACCTTCGTGGTCTTCTGCCTGTTCGCTTCCATACTCTTCCTCCTTCTTCAGCGTCTGGCGCTGACTACGGGATCCCCGGTGGAGGTCCCGTGTGTCAATGTCAGATGTTCCCGCAGTCGAAGTCGTTCTGGATGTCGCACAGTTCACAGTAGAGACGTTCGCCGGCGTCGCCGGCGTCTCCGGAACCGTCGTCCTCTTCGTAGTGCGTAAGCGCAGCGCACAACCGGTCGTAGAGGTTATCGAGTCTTGTCTTATCGTCCATGCTGATCCTCCTTTCAGTACCAGTATTCGTCTGGCATGTATTCCAGTTCGTATGCTCCGTCGTTGTCCGGGCCGGTCTCTTCCCAGTTGTTGATGATGTCCATGAGCAGCAGGTCCGGGGACAGGTCTCCTTCGCCGGTCGTACTGTCGAAGATGACCGTGCTGGTGCCTTCTCCGCCGCAGGACAGGTTCCCGTGTTCGTCGAGAATGTCCGGAGCGGGTACGTATCGGATAATCCGCAGATGGTCATCCGGGTGGGCGTCGATCCAGTCGTAGATTTTCATGTTGTGTTTCCTCCTTACATTGCCGCCACACAGGCGGAGGTTGTCCACCAGTTCAGCAGGTAGTCTACCGTTTCATCCGGGTACTTGTAGATGAACAGCTTGCTCAGATCTGCGCCGTCCCGGAGGTACCCGTAGCCTTTGCCCTCCCGTTTTGGATCTGGGAGCATCTCGCAGCCGGGAGCGTCGATCAGATACCGGGACTGCTGTTTCGTTGCTGTCCGGAGTCCAAGGACTGTGCTGAAGTTGCACTTCAGAACGGTCGGGATGGTGATCGCAAGCACGTTTTGTGTGCATGCGATGACGTGGACCCGGGCCGCGCGGCCAACCTGAGCCAGACGCTGCAGCAGCGGCAGGGCCGCTTTCTTCTGCGTCGTCATCAAGTCTGCCAGTTCGTCGATGATGACGTACATGTGCGATCCGTCGTACTCTTTCGCTCCGAACGACTGCATGGCGGAAAACCGCCGGTCTGTTTCGTCGCATGCCCATTGCAGCGCGCGGATCATGTCTGCCGGTTCGGACGCATACTTCGCTACGTGCGGAAGGCGGCTGTATTCCACCAGTTCGACCTTTTTCGGATCGATCAGAACGAACTCGCACCGGAACGGGGACTGCGTATACAATAGGGAAGTGATGATCCCGTTCACGGCAACGGACTTTCCGGAGCCGGTCGCACCCGCGATCAGCAGATGCGGCCGGTCGGCAAGGTCGAGGAACGGCCGGTAAACGGAACCGGCAGGTGTCCTGTACGTGCGAGGGATGGCGTGCAGCATTAGCACTCCTCCTTTCCGATCCAGACGATGTTCTTGGTTTCAATACGGTAGTCATTGCCTTCCGGATCGTTGAAGTAGGCGTACTGCCCGTCGAATCCGACACCGGTTGTGTTGCACAGGTCAACTTCGACTTCGACCAGTCCGATCTCGTCGCGGTAGCAAATCTTCATCGTGTACATGCTTTTCCTCCTCTCGTAGGTATTTACCTATTCTATTGTAACATGGATTTTGAAATAGGTCAATACCTGTTTTGAATTTCCCGATGACTGGCATCGGCTACGAGCGACGGTGTGCGTCGCCCGGGTGTCGGTGTCAGCTGTCCTTCTTTGCAGGGTTCCGGAGCGTCACGCCGCGCAGCACTTTGATAACGGCAGCGGCGTGTCCGTTCAGCGTCAGTCCGAAGACGATGTCCTTCGCGAACTCTTCGGACATGCTCATGGCCGGTTCGCCGGCCTTCCATTCGGCCTGGTTGTGCGACGGGATCCCGGTCACGTAGCGGGCGTAGATCTCCCCGTCTTCATAAAAGAAGACACACACATGCGTTTCGAATCTCGGATTGCCCATAGATTTTCCTCACTTTCTTCGCTGTCTGGCAGCGACCACGAGCGGCCAACGTGGGCCGCCCGGTGTCGGTGTCAGAGTTCCTGATAGTACTGCACACTGGTGATGGTGACCGGACACCATGTCGCCGGGTCAATCCCGGTGACGGAGCCGTCTTCCCAGCGGGCGTCCCACAGCATTGTGCTGACGGTCTCGCCGTCTTCATCGATGTAGGTCACAACGGCGCGACGTGTGGTTGTGAAGTCTTTCAGTTTCATGCTTTCACCTCCGTGTTGTATTCCATCCACACCCGTCCGTGACGGATGCCTTCCGGTACCCTGAACGGTTCGATTCTCTGGATGTCGTACAGCGGGTACATGTATTTGACCTTCGTTTCGTCCTGCCAGTCGTATGGACTGCCGTCGTCGATGCCTGTCCACTTCTTGCATGCGTTCCATGCGTCCCGTGAGCGGGCGACGAGCGGGTCACCGATGGTGACCATGCAGCGTGCCAGGGGCGCGCCGTGACCCGTCTCTGCCAGAATGACGCGCTGTCCGATCAGGCTGCGCAGCATGTTGCGCGTCCGGGTCTCGTACAGTTTTGTCAGGCGGAGGATCATGTCAACGAACGGGAACAGACGGCAGTTGATAAAGACTACCGGGATCATTCGTCCACCTCCCATGTCGGCCAGATCGGCCGGCTGAATTGATACGGAGCCGGGGCCGCAGCCGTCACGACGAGCGGAGCGGACTTGCTTGCTGTCCGGTATACCCGGAGCGTCCCGGCGCGGTACGGTATCCGGATGTGTGTGAAACCGCCTTCGGTGCTGAAGCTGTAGCGGATTCTGTGCGCGCGCAATGCTGCGGCGGCATCCTTCTCCGTCCGTATGCCCTTCAGAATGGAGCGGATACGGTTTGCTGTTACCAGAATGTTCATATTGCTTTCCCTGCCTTTCTCCGGTATCTGGTACCGGCTACGCTGTCCGGAGTCCGGGCAGCGGGTGCCGATGTCAGCGGACGACGATCATTCCGGACTGGATTCGTGCGCCCGGGAAATACTTCAGATACTCCCGGAGCGGCGCGTTCCTCTGGTACTGGTCCGGGCCTGTCTTGCGCCCGGTCCCGGAGCGGTCGCCTTCGTATACCGTGATGTATCCGATGCCGCCGGTCTGAGTCACGATGTGCTGAATCCATGCGGCGATACTTCCCACTTCAAGGTCGTTGTCGATCACGTTCAGCACGTTGCTGCAGATGACCGTCATCGGTGTGTGGGTGTGCAGCGCGATCCGGACGAGTGCCAGAGTGTCCCGGTTCACCTGTTCTGGTTGATTGAACGGGTCGTATGGCAGGTATGCCAGATGCCCGGGAAGTGCTGCCCGGATGTGATCCGTATACCGTCCGCATCCCCAGTCCAGAACGACCTTCCCGGTGAAGTACGGTACCCGGCTGTATATCGCCGGGAGTCGACGGCTGTTGATTGAAGTCGCCGCGCTTGTGCATGTTTGCGCCATGTTTCTTTCCTCCTTCTTCAGTGCGTCTGGCACTGACTACCGGCTCCGGTGTCCGGGGCCGGTCTGTCAATGTCAAGCTGTGCGTGCTGTCCGGTGTACGTTGCGCCATGCGGAATGCATGTCGTATGTATCCGGAAGAATGAACGGTTCGGGCCTCCGCTGTCTGGCCTGTGCGGATTCTATCCGCTGCCTGATTCGTCTGGCATCCAGTTCCTCGACGGTCTCGGATTCGGTCAGCGACCGAATGGCCTGATTGATCATGTCCATCATGTTTCTTTCCTCCTGCTTTTTGTTGGGGGACTATCGCCCCGGGACTGCCTCCGTCGGAGCGGGGACAGTACCGGGGCGGCCGCCGGAGCGGCCGCCCTTCGTGATTAGCTGATCCGGAGCGGACGAGTTACCGTCTGCGTCATGTACGGGGCCAGGACTTCCGCCGGGAAGGCGGCCTTGACTTTCGTCGTGTCCAGGCGGTTACTCGTGACCGTCTTATATGTGACCTTGTACGGCCCGACGGTCGCGGTTTCGGTCTCGCCCATGGCGGCCTTGATTTTGTCCTGTGCGGCCTCGATGGCGGCGTCAAGTTCCTCGCGCATCCGCTTCAGTTCCTGAAGTTCCTGAATGTCCCGGATCATCATCGCATCGTTACCCATTGTTTTTTCCTCCTCTTTTTTTGTGGGACTATCGTCCCTGACCATCGTCCGGAGCGGACCGGGCGACGGTCAGGGACGGCCGCCGGAGCGGCCGCCCTTGTCAATGCAGGTCGACTTCAGATGTCTCACCGAACGGGCAACCCCGGCCGGCCTTCAGACACGCTTCGCAGTTTCCGGGACATTTCCATGCGTCCGGATCGTGTTCGGTTCCGGGCATGACGCATCGGAATGTCGGCATGTTGTACGGGTTCGGGCATTCCATGCCTTCCCATATGGAAAACATGACGGACAGGTTAGCGGGCAGGTTTTCTTTTCCGTTGTCCTTCAACCACTGGTTAACCGCATAGTAGTTTTTTGTGTATGTCCAGAATATCCAGTCCGGATGATTCCGGGCGATTTTAACCATACGGTCGAAGTAGTCAGTATCCAGAATGTCCCCGGATACATGCCATCTGAAGTACTTGTGCGCCCTGCATTTTGAGATGTACCTGTCAATCTGGGCGAATGTCGCCGCCCTGTTTAGGTACATCATAGCAGTATTCTCAGCGCGCGCTATTCGTACGTTTAAGTACTGCCAACATGCTTTAATGTCGTAGCAGTACCGGACACATCCGGAGCAGTTTGCGCATGTATGGCCCGGGGCCATGCTGAAGTTATGTGTGCGGCCTATCTTCGAATTTCCTTTACTTATGTGTAACTTCAATTCGTCATAGGGTCGCGCCATAAAGCTGTCAATCAAGGCGCGCAGGGTCGCGAGGATGCGCTGTAAGGTTTCAAACATGTACATTTTTCATTCCACCTTTCATTTTTTGTTCGCCTTGACAGGCGTCCGGAACCTATGCATTTTTCATGGACTCCGGACGCCTGTCATGTTTTTACATGACAGGCGGAGGAAAAAAGCAGGTTTTTCTTTACGGCGTTGTTCAGCGGAATCAGCGAGACCCGTTACGTCAATCTCACAAGTTGTGAGACCGTCCCTGCTAGGGACTATGCTTTGCTTTGTCAAGGCGCTTAGCGTTGGGACTGCTCCAACGTTGCCCGCGTCGTTGTCTCCGACGCGGCCCGTCGTCGTTGCCTCCGACGGCCTTCCGCTTGTTCGTACCGTTTCCGCAACTTCTCCCGGTTAACGTTTACAGGGTTATCAGTGGCCTTCTGGCTGAGCAGCGTTTCCGCTGTCCGTTGACTCTGTCCGGCCCTGTGTCGCCTTCCGTTGTCCGTTGCGGTTAAGTTGTCAAGGTTCGTTGTCGGTCGTTCGGTTCCTTTTGACAGTGTTATCATAACACTAATTCGTTATCTTTTCAATATATTTTGTTTTTCATGTGTAGGTTTGTCTTTTTCTTTTCTGATGCGTATAACCCCATGGGACTACCCATGGGGTTATACGTGACTAACTAATACAGGCTTGTTACCCCCTCAACCACCCAAAAGTCAAAAAAGGTTGACACGAACACGAAATCGTGATACTATATTTATGATCAATTTTCGGAGGTGGATTTATGAACGAGAAGGAAATTCTACGGGAAGCGATGGCTCTGTCCGGGACCAGCCAAAGTGAACTGGCAGATAGGCTTGGTTATTCTCATCAGAGTGCGATTGGCAACCTGTTTAATACGAAGGTCAGAAACAGTATGCGCGTTGATATTCTTGTGAAAATGATCAACGCGATGGGTTACGATCTGATTGTTCGCGGCCGCGAAGAGGTGCATGCTCCAGGCGGCGCATCGTACATCCCGGAATGGAAGGTCAGCTGCAATGGAAGCAAAGAGTAATAGCATGACGCGGGAAGAAAAGGAGTACCTGGTATCGAAGGTGACAGATTTGCTGATGCGTGACGTGCTGAGTCGGGAAGACTCAGTAATCATCCTCCGGATATGTTCGAACGCATGCGACCGCAGGATCCGTGAACTGGAGCGGAGCGAACCCACCCGGGTCGAAAACGTGCAATAGGTTCTAAGAAAGTTGGTTTTGAAAAATCCCGAAAAATGCAAAAAGGGGGCATGTGGTTGATCACGATTTTCATCGGATTACTGGGCGGGATACTGCTGGTGGGAATGGCGTTGGAGGGCAACTGGGGCGCGTTCGGGTTATGTGCGTTTATCCTTTTGTTTTTGTGGTTGTGCGCGTCTGATGAGCGGAAGGACTGGAAAGCGTACCAGAACCGGCGCGACTACTGGGCAATGAACGGCGCGGACCGTGCCAGAGCGAGGAAGCGATGGCAGGACGAAGCGAAGATGCAGGACATGCGCATGCGTGCCGCGGCGGAGGAACGCAGGGCGGCCAGGATGAGGAAAGAGATGAGCGAGAGCCAGCGGGATGAATCGGAAAGCACGGTCCGATGCTTTGTATGCGACAACTGCCACAAGGCGGTATGGAACGCAGGACATTTTTGTTTAGTGGGCGGAAAGCCTGCGATGGTGTATTACTGTCCGGAGTGCGGAAAGTGCGTAATGATCGTCAGGTAAGATAAGTAAGACGCAGAATTGCGGGAATGAGCGGTGAAGAGCCGCTTGTTCCCGTTTTTTTATTAAGGGAGAAATGAGAATGGTAAAGATTGATATGGAAATGCCGCTGGAGTGCCACGAATGCCCGTTCCAGCTGAAGTTTAAGGATGGCGAAGCGGATGCGTTTTACATGCGCAGGTGCGTTATTGAAAACAGGCGCATTGAGTATCCGCGGCCCGAGTGGTGTCCGCTGCGGGAATGTGAGGACACAAATGGCCTGATTCATAAGATTGGTTCAATTATTACGGTTCACGGGCAGAGCGACAGGCGGTTTCATCTTGGAGAGATCATCAGGTACGCTCCGAGCGAAGTGGAGAAGATTCTGCTTGAGCATGTGGACGAACTGAAGTAAAGGCGGTGTCGGCATGAACGAACTGGAACTGATCCGGAAGAGCATTGACCGGCATCCGGACGACGCGCCGGTGTATCGGGACGCACTGGCCGTGCTGTACGAAGGGATTGAGCGCGGGGAAGCGTGGCACGGGGAGAACCGTGAACTGCGAAAGAAGATCAGCGGAGCGATCAAGCGTGCCGGTGATCAGCGAAGTGCGGAGATCCTGAATGACACGTACTATAAGAGTTTGTTGATTGACGCGCCTTATGATTATGACAGTTTTCTGTTGTATCTTGAGAAAAACAGGAAACCGGAGGACAGGTTTTATCTTCCGAGAAGGAAGGTGCTGCGTCCGATTGTGGAAGCGTTTCAGGAGGTTGCGGACGGCAAACTGGATCTACTGACGGTTAGTCAACCGAAAAGGACCGGCAAGACAACTCTTGGAACGTGGTTTGTGCTGTTCCGCGCGGGACAGCATCCAAAGGGAAGCAGCGTATGTTCGGGCGCTGGGGATATGTTGGTAAAAAGTTTCTATACGGGGATGCTGGAGGTACTTCAGCAGACGGATAAGTATGCATACTATGATATTTTCCCTGAGGCGAAGCTTGTAAGTACGAACGCTGATGAGAAAACGTTCAACCTGATGGAAAAGAAGCGGTTTGCAACTGTAACGTGCCGTCCGATTGACGGACAGATTACAGGATCAACGGAAGCTACACCGGATGGGTTGATCTACCTGGACGATGCCGTAAAGAATGAGGAAGAGGCCGTAAACAGGGATCGTCTGGACTTCTTGTGGGACAAGGTACGCGGCGATATTCTGGGCCGCCGGCTGGAAGGATGCCCGATTGTTGCCCAGGGAACGCGGTACAGCCTGTATGATCCGCTGGGAAGGCTGCAGGAAGTGGCACCGGAGATGAACTGGCGAACAAAGATTCTGGAGATCCCTGCGCTGAATGAACAGGATGAAAGTAATTTTGAGATTACGTTACACGGGAAAAAGATGTTCACGAGCGCATACTACCAACACGAACGCGAACTGGTGACAGAGATGCAGTGGATGAGCCAGTTTCAGCAACAGCCGTTTGAGGCGAAGGGACGGTTGTTCCCCGAAGATCAGTTGAACCGGTTCTTCAAACTGCCGGACCGTGATCCGGATGCGATTGTTGCAGCGTGCGATACTGCCGAGAAGGGCAGCGACAGCGTTTGTCTTCCTGTGGCGTATATTTACGGGGACGACGTCATGATTGCGGACTGCGTGTTCAGTAACGCAACGCCGGAGCATACAAAACCGGCCTGTGCGAACGTGCTTGTACGGAACAAGGTTGCGGTGGCACAGTTTGAAAGCAACAGCGCGGGTGAGTATTTTGCCAGGGACGTAGAAAAGCTTGTGCAGAAACAGGGGGGTAAGACAAGTATCCGTCTGAAGCGAAATCAAACAAAAAAGACTACCCGGATTGAGGTGGAAAGTGATTATATCCTGAAACATTTCTATTTCCTGGACCAGTCGATGTATAAGCGAAACAGTGATTATGGGATGATGATGCGGGAGTTTACGACATACACGCGCAACGGAGCCGTGAAGCACGACGATGCACCGGACGGACTAAGCCAACTTTCGGATTTGATCAGGAATACGGTAAGTCCGAAGGCAAAGGTGTTTGCGCGACCGTTTTAAGGAGAGACATGAATGTATAATAAAGGCAAGCCAGCACCGAATGCTAAATACAACAACCCGGAATTCATTGGCAAAAAATTTGGACGATTGACCGTGCTTGAGATCAATCACGCCATGCAGGGAAAGTACAATAAGTGGATGTGGAAGTGCAGATGCGACTGCGGAAACATTGGAGAATATCGCAGCGAATATGTTTGCAGTGGCCATACGACGTCATGCGGATGCGCATTGCTCGATAATAAATCAAACCTACAACACGGAGAATGCAAAAGCAGATTACATACAATCTGGTGCGTAATGCGTGAGCGTTGCAGGCCGGGTCACATGGCTTCCCATTGGCATGGAGATCGTGGGATCTCGGTATGCCAAGAATGGAATGACTACAAAACGTTCGCGAAATGGGCGAAAGAGAGTGGATACAATGACACGATGAGCATTGAAAGAATAGATAATGACGGAAACTATTGCCCGGAAAACTGCAAATGGATTCAGCGCCCACTGCAGGCAAGAAACAGAAGGACAACTATGTATGTTGATTATAACGGAGAAAGAATGTCGTTGGCTGAAGCATGCGAACTTGCAAACGTTCCGTACAAACAAACATGGGAAAGAATTAAACGCCTTGGTTGGCCTGCTGAGAAGGCATTATCAATACCGATTAACGAAACCAGAAAATGGAAGAGAAGCGAAAGATTCTGCAAGCAGGCTTTTAATTTACCATCTGATACCGCGAAATGTGATTAAAATATTACGAAACGCTTGACAACATACAATATCTTGTGTAATAATGCATGCGAGGAATACTGTTCTGTTTTCTTCGTGACCCTGTGAAGAGACGGAGTACTGAGACGCTGAATGGCGAGAGATCGTTGGTTCAGCGTCTTTTTCTATATCTGCGGACGGAGGTGAGCGGGTTGGGCCTGGAAGTCTACGACGTCAGTACGACGGCAGGGGTGAACTTTGACACCGAAATCGCAAAGAGGCTCCGTGGCCGCAAACAAATATTCTCATCGGTGGAGGAAGTCACGGACGAGAACGTGATCGACGTGCTGACAAAGGCGCTTCCGATTCATGAACTGAACCGGGCGGAAGAAATCTTCCTGAAAAACTACGAGCGCGGCCAGCAGCCGATTCTGTACCGCCATAAGCAGTACAACGCGGAGATTAATAACACGATTGTGGTAAATATCGCCAATGAAATCGTGACGTTCAAAACGAGCGAGTTCGCGGGCGAACCCATCATGTATATCTCGCGCGGAAGCGGTCAGCGGGAAAAGGCCGGCGAGATCTCCGACGTTCCGGATAAGATCGCGCAGATCAACAGCATGATGGTCAGCGAGGACAAGCAGAGCGAAGACTACAAGCTGGCATACGAGATGTTTACCTGCGGTGTTGGGTACCGGCTGGTGCTGCGGGACGACAAAGGGAAGTCTCCGGACTACCTGGATGAAGCGCCGTTTGAGATTCATGTGCCGAACACGGAAAACACGTTTGTGGTTCGCCGGAGCGACGTGACCAAGCGTGTGCTGATGGGCGTCACGTATGTGTATCGCGGGGAAAACAGCACGGATCCGGAGTACGCGGTGTACACGCCGAACGTGAAATACACGATTGCGGCGGCGGACGGCGAGTCCATGAAGATCATTAAGCGTGAACAACACAACTTCGGCATGGTCACGCTGATCGAGTATCCGTGTAATCCGAACTACATGGGATCATTTGAGCCGGTCGTGCCGCTGATGGATGCGATCAACCTGACGCAGAGCAACCGTCTGGACGGTATCGAGCAGTTCATTCAGGCGCTGATGGTATTCGACGGTGTGGATATTTCCCGGGAAGACTTCCTGGAACTGAAGGATCTCGGCGCGATCAAGCTTCCGGCGACACAGAATGCCAGCGGCGGCAAGAAACTGTACTATCTGAACGAGCAGCTGGACCAAAGCCAGACGCAGACGCTCGTAAACGATATGTACAAGACGATCCTGCAGATCGTTGGCATGCCAAGCCAGGGCGACGGGAACAGCAGCGACAGCAGCAATAACGGCGCGATGATCCTGAAGAACGGCTGGTGGCACGCGGAAGCGCGGATGCTTGAAACGCAGAGCATGTGGCGCAAGGCGGAAACGGATTTCCTGAAGGTTGTGCTGAAGATCTGCGCGGACGGGAACCTCATCAGCGGCCTGAAGATTAGCGACATGGAGCCGAAGTTCTGGCGGCAGAGTTACGAGGATCTGCTGGTGAAAACCCAGAGTTTCAGCACGCTGAGGACGAGCGGAATGCCCGCGATTCAGGCGTTTACATTCAGCCATCTGAGCCGCGATCCGGAAAGCGACGCGCTGGTGTACGAAGAGTACCAGGCGCGGCTGGCTGCCGAACTGGACCGGCTGAACGGCGTTGCGGAAGGGTTGCCGCTGGACGAGAACGACACAGTAAACCCGACAACGACGGAAGGCGTGCAGGCCGAAGCGGAAACGCAGGAAAACGAGGACGGATCCGGAAAGAGCGAGGGCCAGTGGGCCATCTGCCCGGTATGCGGCAAGCGGTTCCTGAAGAAGGAAAGCAACCAGGTGTACGACTCCATTGCGTGCGCGAACAAGGCGCGGCGTGACAGCGGGGTCGGGTTCAGGCGGTGACGCCGGTGAACGTAGAGAAGGTCGGGTATTACGAGGCCTGCGACGAAGCCATCAAAGCGATGAACCGGGAGAACCTGGAAGCGTTCGGTAAGCTGAAGATGGCAAGGTGGGATGAGGTAAACGTCATCCGGACGGTCACGTCAGTTTACCGGAAGAGCGCGAAGAAGGCGCGGCAGCGGTACTACGAGGTGGCATTTGAAGCATACCTGCTGATGATGGCGATGTGCGACGTAGATCCGAAGAAAGCACATCGGATGGCGGAAAAGGCGATCACGGAAGTCTGGGTGGACCGGATCCTGTCAGAAACGGACTTCGTTACGCTGTACCGGTTTGACGCGGAAACGGAGCGCAAGGCGTACCGTCTGGCGGAAACGCTGGAAGTTGCAAGCGACCGGGACGCGGAAATCAACAAGGCGCTCCGGTACTGGAGCCAGCAACTGGGGCAGTACGCGATCAACTTCACGGACTATGCGATGATCCAGGCAATGGAAGACGCGGGCGTGGAGGAAACCGAGTGGGTGACGATGAAGGACGAGAAGGTTTGTCATTCATGTGGCCCGCTTGATGGCAAAGTTTTCCGGTTGGATGAGATCCCCACAAAGCCTCATCCCGGATGCAGATGCAGGCTTCAACCAAGAGTCAAGTGATGTAAACGCAATTTGCGATTACATAAATGCGAACCTTATCAATTGAAGATGGAAACTTGGCGGATAGGCCGACGGGCCGAAGAGTGGAGACGCCTTACCACCTGCCGCCAAGTAACCATAAAGGCGAACTACGGAGGCGATAGTTATGGAAGAAATTTGGAAAGACATCGAAGGGTATGAGGGATTTTATCAGGTGAGTAATTTGGGGAATGTAAAAAGCTTGAATTATGCGCATCGTGGATATCAAAAAAACCTTGTCCCAAAGTGTAATAACAGTGGCAGGCTTTGGGTTGAATTAATTAAATACGGTGCAAGAAAGCCAATGCTCATTCACAGACTTGTTGCGATGGCGTTTATTCCAAACCCATGCAACCTTCCACAAATTAATCACAAAGATGAAAACCCCAAAAACAATGCGGTTGATAATCTGGAATGGTGTACGAATAAATATAATGTTCAGTACACGGTCGATAGGCATCCTGAATGGTTTAGACGGGGAGGCAATCCCGGAAGAGAAAGAAATAGCAAGTATCACAGAATGCCGATTAATCAGTTTGATAAAAATGGGAATTTGATAAAACAATGGGCAAATGCAAGAACGATATTTGTTCAAACTGGGATGAGTGATTGGAGCATTGCTGAGTGTTGCAGAGGAAAAAGACACACGGCATATGGTTTCAAATGGCAATATGCCATATGAAATAAACATCGGAGAGAACCGATGCAAAACAAACGCAGGCTCTGAGAGAACAGAGGATAATCAAACGCAAATCATTACGGAGCGGAGATGCTACCTAAAAAGCGCAAGGGGGACTGAGCATGTTGAAGAATCAGAACGGTTATTGGATGAGTCCGGGTTTCTGGGCAATGTTCGCGCCGGATGGCGGAGACGGTGCTGGCGGAGATGGAACTCCCGCCGGTGACGCAGCACCCGCAGGCGGAGAAGCATCCGGAGACGGCGAAAACGGGGCCGGCAAGGGCGGTGAAGACGGAAAGTCGGGCGAGAATTCAGCTGAAGCGCTGAGCGCCGAGATTGCCCGTTTAAAAGCCGAAATGGCGAAGCAGAAAGCGGCGATGGACAAGGCGACCAAGGAAGCCGGAGACGCCAAGAAGGCCCTGAAGCAGAAGATGACCCAGGAAGAGATTGACGCGGCTGCCAAGCAGGAAGCCGAGGAAAAAGCCGCCAAGGAACTGGACGAACTGCGCAGGGAGGTTGCCAAGGGCAAGACCGTGAAGACGGTGATGGGCAAACTCGGACTGGACGAGGATGCCGCCGGCAACCTGGCGGATCATCTGTACGGCGCGGCGGACATTGACAACGCGCTGCTGGAGATCCAGAAAGCGTGGCAGGCGAAGGAAGCTGCGCTGCGCAAGGAGTTCGGGAAGATCACCGGCCCGGGCGCGGGTGCGGACAGCAACAGTCCGGAAGCACAGGCTGTCCGGCGGGCCGCTGACATCGGCAAGGCCCGGAACGCACAGAACGAACAGGCTCAGAAAGCCATGAACGCCTATCTACGGTGAGACTGAAATCGGTCAGTCTGACCGATAGGAAATATAAACCACTTTACGAAAGGAGAAACAGGTATGAATTACTCCAAGACCAGCTATGGCGGAACGATTGAAATTCTGGCCAGCAAAGACTTCCAGGCGATTCCTGTGACGGTCGCTGAACCCGGAGCCGGCACTGTCGTGAAGGCCGGAACCCCGCTGAACGCGAGTGGCGAGTCCACCACCGGCAGCGGTGCCGTCGGCATCCTGCTGTACGACGTGGATACCGCGAAGAACCCGAACGGCGCGGCGGTTGTGCAGGGCATCATCGACGCCACCAAGGCCCAGAGCCACAGCGGCGTATCCTATGTTGACGCGCTGTACAGTGCGCTGCCCGGAGTTGTGTTCCGGACCAACATCGGCGCACAGGGCGAAACCGGCGAGACCGGGGAAACCTGATCGGAGGATAGCCGATGAAAATACTCGTTGCCGTACCGACGTTTGAAACGATTTATCCGGACACCTACAAATCGCTGTGGGATCTGGACAAGTGCGGGCATGAGGTGCTGTTTGACAGCGTGCGCGGATACGATGTCGCGACGGCGCGGAACAGGATTGCCCAGCGCGCGCTTGAACTGGAAACGGACTGGCTGCTTTCGGTGGACAACGACGTGGTGCTTCCGAAGGATGCATTGAAACTGCTCATGGAGGACGCGCGCGACGTGAACCTCGGATACTACGCGCACAGGGACCCGAAGAACAACTACACAGGCCGGATGTGCGTGTGCAGGCTGAAGGACGCGGAAGGGAACGAGTATTACCACTATCCCAAGGAATCGCAGTACACGGCGAACGAACTGCACGCACTGGCGGCTGCCGGGGAGAAGAAGATTGAGATCCACGGCGGCGGCATGGGATGCGCGCTGATCCGGACGGAAGTCTTCCGGAAGACCTCGTACCCATGGTACGACTGGGTGAATTACGGGGACAGAAACCGGGGAATGCTGAGTGAAGACCTGTACTTCTGCTCAGTATGCAGGGCAAGCGGGATTGCGATTCATGCGGACGTCAGGGTAGGATGCGGACATATGTTCCGGTATATCCAGTACCCTGAAGATCTGTAGTTTTTTTAGCCTGTGGTTATTACGAAAAGAGGTACAGGTACCACAAAGAAAGTTATGAAAGGAGAAAAACACTATGCTGTTTGATGGACTGTTTAGTCCGGCCGCCATCGGCGCAAACTGGACTGAGAATGTCAGCAACCGGATCCCCTATCTGGGCGAAGGACTGTTTCCCGCCCGCAAGCAGGCTGGCCTGGATCTGAAATGGATCAAGGGAAGCAAAGGTATTCCGGTATCCCTGATGCCCACCGCGTTTGACGCGAAAGCGACCTTCCGCGACAGGATCGGCGTGGAAAAGGTTGAAACCGAAATGCCCTTCTTCCGGGAGGGTTTCAAAATCAAGGAACGGGATCGTCAGGATATCCTGCGCGCGCAGAGCGCCAACGATCCCTATGTGAACGCCGCCATCGCGCGGGTGTTCGACGACGCCAACGAACTGATTGAAGGCGCGCTGGTTGTCGGTGAGCGTGAACGGATGCAGCTGCTGTTCCCGGTGAACGGCAACGTCGGCATCACCATTCAGGCGAACGGTGTGGATTACACCTACAACTACGACCCGGATGGCGCGTGGAAAGCCAGCAACTACTTTGAACTGGAAGGCGATGACAAGTGGTCTGCTCCCACGACCTCTGATCCTTTCGGCGACATTCAGGATGCGAAGGATGCCATCGCCGCGAAGACCGGTTCCGATCTGCGGATCATGGTCATGAACAAGGCGACCTTTAAATACCTGCGGAACAACACGAACATCAAGAACCGCTTCCTGACCAAGAGCGGTGCGGCGTTCGGCTACCTGACGGATGCGGAGATCATCCAGATCCTGAAGGATACCAACGACCTGGATGGCATCGTGCTGTATGACAAGCAGTTCCGGAACGAGAACAAGGTTGCGGCCAAGTTCGTTCCCGATGGCTATGTCGCGCTGATTCCGGCCGGCTCTCTGGGCGAAACCTGCTACGGCACCACGCCCGAAGAAGCCGACCTGATGGGTAAGGGCATTGCGCAGGTTCAGATCGTGGAAACCGGCATCGCCGTGACCCAGATCGTGGATCCGCATCCCGTGAACCTGAACACCTTTGCTTCCGAAATCGTCCTGCCCAGCTATGAACGGATGGACGAGGTTGCCGTGCTGAAGGTTTATTGATGACATTTCAACCTGAGCGTTCGTGAGTGGCGGGCGCTCAGGGCAGATTTCATATGAAAGGGGATTCACCATGATTGCGACGCACAATATCAAGGTGAACGGCATGTGGATTCGCGCCGGGGAGCAGTATGGCGAACCGGAAGCGAAGCAGAAAGCAGAAAAGGTGGCTGAACCCGTAGCGGCGGAAGAACCGAATGCGGAAGAACCGAAGGCTGAAAAGCCGAAGACGGCGTCTCGCCGGAAGACCACCAAGTAAAGGAGGCGGACAGGATGACCGATGAAAAGAAACTCAGTATGCTGCGCAGTATGCTGGGAGACGACGAAATGGATGACGGCATCCTGGAAGTCTATCTTGAAATTGCCGGACAGGCGATCCTGAACCGGATGTATCCGTACAAGACGAACTATGACGGACTGACGGTTCCGGACAGGTATGTGGCGATCCAGCTGAAGGTCAGTTGCTACCTCATCAACAAAATTGGCGCGGAAGGCGAAATCCAGCACATCGAAAACGGAATCCATCGCAATTACGGTGCGTCGGACATTCCGGACGGGATGCTGAAGGACGTCGTACCGTTCTGTCAGGCGATCCGGTAAGGCGGTGGTGACATGCGGCTGCTGAGACGGAACACGACAGTATTTGAGTACCTGCCCTATGACGGCACGGAAACCGATCTGAACGATGACGGTGAACATACCGGGGAGTTTCACCCGGACTACGGCACAGCGGTGACGTACAGGGGCAATATCTCCACGCCGAGCGGCCAGACCGCGCACACGTTCTACGGCGAGGACATCCGCTACACGCACATGCTGGTCATGGATAAACCGGATGCGGCAATCAACGAACACGGCGTTGTGCTGTGGAAGGGCCACCAGTACGAGGTGACGGCGGTGCGGCCGAGCCTGAACGTTCTGAACATTGCGCTTCGGCGCATGACGGAAGACAACGGCGAACCGTATGTGCCGGACGAAGAACCCGTGACCGGAGAGACCGGCGGTGATGAACCGTTAGTTATACCCTGAAGAAC
>Ga0265301_10000275_pt1 | contig 81755 bp, 111 predicted proteins | sample AusTroGonzalo_MG_2_FD_193488 | JGI IMG/M metagenome (GOLD analysis project Ga0265301, IMG submission 193488) | Bovine rumen microbial communities from tropical cattle in Woodstock, Queensland, Australia - Gonzalo_04 | ecosystem: Host-associated > Mammals > Digestive system > Stomach > Rumen ... | reverse complement strand
GAAGAAAGAGGATCTGCTGAGCCAATTATAAAAATATGTAACGAAGAAGATATTAATGTTAATGATATAGCAGAGATTTGTGGTGAACATCAGTGGTGTTTTTGTTTATAGAAAGGAGATAGCATATGTTTCATTATAGTATTTTACAATTGCCTATGAGTAATGAAAGATGTTTTATGGATGTTGATTATGACAAAATTAATCTTGCTGATTATGTCCATGTATTTCATTTTGAATCAGATGTAGAAGTAAGTCTTGAAAATATTTTTATGAAGGTAAACATAGATCATCCGGTTGGATATCGTGCCAGATCAATGAGTGTCAGCGATGTAATTATAGTTAAGAATGTAGAAACAAAAAGAAGGAAGATTTATGTAGTTGATTCGATTGGATTTAAAGAAGTAAAGGAGATAAGATCATGAGTACACTTAAACAATATTCCGAAAGGGAGTTCTACAAAATATTACGGAAGAACGGATTCGTAAAGGAGCGATCCAATGGTGGTAGGCATGTAATATATAAGGATTGTAATAATAGAATTATTTCATTTCCAATAAACAGAGAACCAAATAAGATGTTAATATATAGAATAATTAAGAATAATAAATTAAAGGTATAAACACGAGAAAATAATTACCACATAATTAAATAATTTAGGGTACTATTATATCTTGTTCCGTTTTTCTTATTCAAATATCATAAAATAAAAAGGAGAACAATTATGAATAGGTATGAATTTGATTACGGAGCAAGTATAATAGAACTAATAAATGCAGATGTAAAAGCAATAAGCGAAATAGTTGAGGCAAGAAATGAATGGTGTAGTAATGAAAGAGATTTGCTTGTTGCTGAGAGAGATGCGGAGTTTATTGCTAAGGTTGTTGGAATATTAGCGAAGTATGGATTATAAATACGAAAGGAGATGATCAAATGTATGGTATTTTCTTTTATATTTTTGTAGGAATAACAAGAGTTGGAGCAAAGATAATTCTTTTTTTGCAAGATATTTTTAGAAGAGAAGAAGCTAGAGGGAATAATAAAGAAGTTTATACCGATCATAACGGAGCTTCTAGATTAGTATCTACTAATAAGCGGTTCACAGCTACGGAAAAACCTAATGGTCATTGGGTATGGACTGATGATAAATGTAATATTATAAAAGATTTATCACAGGAAAGCATAGAAAAAGAACGGAAAGAGAATTATGAGTTTGCAATTAAAAATGGATATTCGACATATATATGGCTAACTCCACAAATGGGTCAAAGAACTCAGGGAGCTGGAAAAAAGATATATAAAAACGAATACGCTATGTATTTTAAAGACAATATGGTTCCTCATGTTCTTCCGGTATTATATAAAGATATTAAAAGCGGAGAGATATATACGGTAGGAATTCTTTATTCCGGATGGAAAGGTTTATTAGAAGAATTGAGCGGTGAAAAGTTTAAACATGACGGCTGGTTAAATATGAAGTACTTTATTAATCCTAAAACAATGGAAATAATAAGACCAGTTGATGAAAAATGTAGATTAAAAACAGAAGAATGTTTAACATGGAAAGAAATACAATTAATGAATAAGATTACGTTAGAAAAGAATAAAAGTTTTATTTTAAAATATGAACCTTATTCAATATACAAAAAGTGAGGTATACAATATGGATAAAAATAAAATTTATAAGGAATTTAAAAAAGATGATCCTATTTGGAAAGATACTATCTTTTATACTATATATGAAAAAGACAATGTTAAAAGATTAAAAATTATAGGATTTACATATACTTATTGGGGAGTTAATTCTTATAAAGAAAGAGATTATTATGTGTTTCTTCCTGTATTTAATAAAATGATTGACGAAGAATTAGACGTTTTATTAGAATGGGGAGATATTAACTATGGATTATCTCAGCATAAAAAAAGCAAATATATGTCTGAAAATATAATAACAGACACTATAGAAGAAGCCGAATCTGAGGGAGAATCTGGAAATTTTAAACAAACATATGAATTTGCAAATAGAACAATATTGGGAGAAGATAAACAGGGTAGTAAGATGTTAGATTTATTTGATGTAAAAAAAGATACTCCAGTTGGAAATTATTTTGGTACTGGAATTATTTAGGAGGAATAATATGTTTGTTCATAAATTCAAACAGATTAATGAATTTAAAAGAGAAATATATAAAACTGATATATGGATTCCAAGTAATGATTTAAAAACAATTGGGTACTCATTATATAAGAATAAAAGAATCGAATATTTATATGCTTTATCCTATGATAAACTTCAATTAAAAGGCATCTGTGAAATTGGTAAAGGCAAAAAGTCCAGATTGGTTTTTGATTGTACGGATTTTGATAAAATTAAGGATTATTTTAGTCCTACGGATTTAATCATTATGCATAATCATCCAGACAATACAAAATTATATCCAAGTTTACAAGATAAAGAAATGAATAGGACTTGTCTAATGTATTGTAATGAAATACTTGGATTGAAACTAAGAGATAATATTATATTTACTCCAAATGGAAAGTATATATCATTTATTAATGAGGAGGAATGGAACTATGCAGGGTAGATTAGAAACTGAAATAAAAAAAGAAACTGTTTTATTAAATAAAATACAAAATATGCCAGAATATATTCAAGAATGGTATTATAATTTAAAAGCTTCTCAAAAAACTATTACAACTTGTCGTGACTATATTAATAAAATAGAAAAGTTTTTAACTTTTATCAATGCTTCAATAAAAGAAATCGATCCGCAGGATATTTCATTAAGTGATATTCAGCGGTATTTTATTCTTATTCAAAAAAGAGAAGTTAATGGAAAACAGGTTTACACTTCTGATTCATATCAGCAAACAGTGTGGTGCTGTTTAAATAGTTTTTTTGAGTTTCTCTATAATACAAACAAAATATCTAATAATTATATGAAGATGATAACTAAACCTAAAAATAGAGATCTTGAGCGAATAAATGAAAATCGTATTTTATTAACTAAATACGATTTTAATCACATTCTTGAGTCAGTTGAAGAAGGCGTTGGAAGCGATAAGGCTAGAGCTTTTCAGAAAAGATTACGGAATCGTGATCGAGCAATATTATTATTGTTCATGACTACTGGAATGAGAGAAACCGCTCTGTCTGAAATTAATATGGAAGATATAGATTTGTATAATAAAACTCTTAAAGTAGTAGATAAAGGAAACAAATTTCATGTTTATAATTTATCAGAAAAAACTATAAACTCTTTGGAGTTGTGGTTACAAGACAGAGAAGAATGGGAATCGAAATCAGACGCTTTATTTATAGCTGAAAATGGAAATAGAATAGGATCTTCTACATTGGCAAAGCTTGTTGGTAAGTATTGCCAAGACGCTCTTGGTTTTCATATTAGTCCTCATAAACTCAGGGCTGGCTTTTGCTCAATCTTGTATCAAGAAACTGGAAATGCAGAGTTTGTAAGAAGAGCCGTTGGACATTCCAACATTTCTACAACTCAAAGATATATAGTTACTGATAATAATGAAAAAGCAAAAGCCTCTGAGCTTATAGACGGACTTTTAAATTAGATTCAATTTCTCAACAGAAACTTCATAGACGGTATGAATCATATCTCCTTTAAAATATTCCCGACTTTGAATTCTGCCGTCTATAGAAATCATATCTCCTATTTTCAAACTTGAAGCATCGCCCCAATAAATACAAGGCAAATAACTTGATTCTTTTCCGTGATGAACGGCAACAAGTAAATCAGTTATATGTCTACCCGCTGGAGTGATTCTATAATTAGGTGATTTACAAAGGAATCCTTCAATATGTATATTGTTTGTATCGGGTTCAATTGTACTTACAACCTCAGACGGATAAACGCAAAGTTTTAATTTTCTATCATATGTATTCGTTGATAAGAACTCTCCCTTAACGGAAATTCTTTTGCCAACCATATCTTGTGGAACAAGAACCGGAATTGTATCAATAATTCCACTGGGTCTAGCGGCTTCAACGCTGTTTTCATCTTTAGCAGTGCCAACAATTAGTACTTCGTTATTCATTAGTATTTCCTCCTTGTTGATAAGATTATAATATGGTAGAATTATTGCTGTCAGTTTCAAAAAGAAACTATTTAAAATAAAAAAAGAGAAAAATATTTTTCGCATAATAATATTATAGAAAGGAAAAAATTTTCATGGATAGAGCAAGTAAAGCAAAACGATTTGCAGAAATATGGTTAAAATCCAGAGCCGAAGCAGGTTATTCTCAAGAGCGAATGGCAATGGAACTAGGAGTCAGTAAAAAGACAATACAAAATTGGGAAAGAGGTTTAAGTTTTCCAAATGCATTTCAAGTATTTGAATGGTTTGAAGTGCTTGGCATGAATCCGATAATATACTTCTTGGCTTATCAGCATCAGAATGATACTAATACTGATAAGAAGTTTTATAATTATATGGAAGTTATTAGAAAGGAAAATAAGAAAAGAATCATTCAATTATATGAGGCTGGCAACGGAGAGCTTTGGGATATTTGTTTACAGTGTAGTTTAATCTTTACTTTAATAGATAATAAGACCAGGGCATTGATCTTATCTCATCTGTTGCACGCATTTGAAATGGAAAAAACTAATGAAGATACATCTAATATTGATGCAGAGAAATTAAAAGAATACTTTTTTAAATTAAGAGAAAAGGAGAATAATAAATAGAAATATTTAACTATATTGACAAAATTAAGACATTGTGATAGTGTCGAATTAAAGAAAGGAGGTGTTACAATGTTAAAGGAACGTGAGGAGTTAGAGGAAAAATTACAAAAGCAATTAAGAATCAAATCAACCGATAAGAATATATTAAATAAATATATTCAGTCGTTGATCGTAACGGGGGTATCAGAAAAGAACGCAGGAGAAATAGTACTTTTAATTAAACCATTAAATATATATGATGATCGCACCATATATAAACTAAGTTCTTTGTTACTTAGTGAAAAAGAAGTCAATTCTTTTTTTACTCCTAAAGAGGTTAAAGAGTACGGCAAAACAACAAAGACAGTGGGTAAAAATGTTTTCCCTATTAAATGGAAAATGATACAGATTGATGATCGCCAGTTCATTGGAAAGATATCAGTCGAAGAATTAATGAGGTTACGTGATTTACAATTATTGAGCTATAATCCAAACGCCCAACGACCAATGAAAGCAAAAGAATTTAACGGAGAAGTAATATTTATTCCTACATTAAATAATGCTGCCGTTAAAGCAATTAAAGAATTATATCTAGAAAATACATATATTCCAAATACATTAACATTAAATATACCAATAGAAGAAACTTTTGAATATGATGATGTTGAAAACGAACTTATCATATATAAGTTAGAGCACTTCGATATTCTTGACGGATATCATAGATTTAGAGCACTATCAGATATTTATAATCTTGATAGTTCTTTTGATTATCCAATGGAATTAAGAATTGTTTCTTTTTCTGATGAGGAAGCAAGGCAATTTATTTATCAGGAAGATCAGAAAACAAAGATGAGAAAAGTAGATTCTGAATCGTTTAATCAGAACAACTACGCAAACCAGATAATACAAGAACTTAATAAGTATTCAACGGTATTGAAAGGAAAATTTAATGCAGAATATATTGATCCGGCTTTAGCCGGAAGGATGATTAACATATCATTTCTTTTCGGCGTAAACAAAATGTCACGTAAGGAAATAATTGAATTACGTAATTATATTGAACAAGTATTTAGAGATTATGAAATTTACGATGTAGAGCTTCTGGAAAAGAAGTGGGAACCACGTTATATAATCAGTTTCTTCTATGCTATATGGAAAGCAAAAGAAAGTGGCTTAGACAATGTCTACAGATTAGTTGAAGATGTAAATAAATATCTCAATGAAGAGGGACATAAGAAAAACTTTTATATTAGTTTTACTAGGTCAGATTTTGTAAGACTGGACAAAGTAGCAAAGGAGGTGTTTGATTATGTATAATGTGGAAATAAAACAGAAATATATTGATGAGAGCGTTGAAAGAAACGCAAGTCTTAATGTATTAGGAGTTAGAGCGTTTAATCAGGTCGAGTCTTATGAAAAAGAATTAGAAAAAGATTGCTCTAATTTTACTGTAAATGAAATCATTATTTATTATCAAAGAAAGTGTTCTACTTCTTTAGATACTCTTAATACTTTAAATAGTTTATTAAAAGGATATGCAAGTTGGTGTTTGCAGCGTAATATGGTTGAAGACAATCAGAATCATTATGAAGAAATCAATCAAGATATTCTTGGAAACTGTTTAAACTATGGAATGGTTAATGATAAAATAATCTCTCGCCATGATCTTTTGTTTGTTATTAAGGATTTTCTTAATGTTTCAGATAAGGCTTTAATGCTTGCACTTTTCGAAGGGATATGCGGAGAGAATATGTGTGAGTTAGTTAACCTAAAATGCGAAGATATTAAGACTAAAGGCGGTAAACATATAGCAACTCTATGTAGCGGTCGTAAATTAGAAATATCAAAAGAGCTATATAATTACTGTAAAGAATCACAAGATTGTTATTCTCATTATTTTGTTAATAGTAGAGTACAGTATGAAAGACCATATGATCCTACCAACAGAGGAGTATTTAAGATCCTTGAGCTTAAAAACACTACGGAAATAAATAGAAAGTCGTTATATAATAAACTAGTTAAAGCGAAGAAAGAAATGGGATTGAATTATCTTACAACTTATACGCTGCTTGAATCTGGACGAATTGATATGATTAAAAATATTATGACAGAAACTGGACAGAGCCTTGATGAGGTGTTAGCATCAGGAGCCACGGAGGATCGTTATGGAGCAATAACTTCTAAAGTAAATTGGAAAAGAAAATATACACAATTTATAGAGGCTTGAAAAAGCCTCTATATTTTTGCTATTTAAGTATTGACAAAATTAAAATGCAATATAAAATAGTAGATAAAAGGAGGAAAAATTAAATGTATATAGTGGAATCAGATTTTGAATATAAGGGTTATCGTTGCGTGACAATATTTACAGACAGAGGATTTAGATGTGGCTATGTGGGATTGCCAGTAGGACATCTATTATATGGAAAAGATTATAGTGATAGTCTTGATATAACTTTTAAAGAAATAAAAGATGTATATCAGGAGAAGCGAGGGGTACTTCCGTGGTTAATGGCTTGTCTGAAAGATTATGAAGATAAAGTTACTTTAGATTTTTATTTCAATGTTCATGGAAGTTTAACTTATGCTGGCAGTGAAAACAATTATCCAATTGAAAGCAATCTGTGGTGGTTAGGATTTGATTGTGGTCATGCTGGTGACGGAATTGATTTAGATAGAGTTCTTGAATTATGGGGAACAAATCCTCGTATTAAACAGAGAATTGAAATAGAAAAAGAATATCCTTATTATGAAGATTATCCTATGAGAGATTTAGAATATGTTCAGCAGGAATGTCGGAACTTTGTGGATCAGATTATAGAATACGTTGACAAGATCGGAGGTTAGATGAAAAAGAAAATATTAATTGTAGTTGATATGCAAAATGATTTTGTTGATGGATCTCTTGGTAGTCCTGAAGCAAGAGCCATTATATTAAATGTCAAAGAGAAAATTAATGAATACCGTTTTTCAAATGAAAACTATATTTATTATACACAAGACACTCATTATGAAAATTATCTTGATACATTAGAAGGTCAAAAGTTGCCAGTTAAACATTGTATACATAAAACTGAGGGCTGGGAAATAACTCCTCGTTTAACAATTGATTTAAGAGTTAATGGGGAACGTCTTATTAAGGAAACGTTCGGTTACACTGGGTGGGAAAATCTTTTGGGAGAAGAAGACGAAATTGGGCACATTGAATTGGTTGGATTATGTACTGATATATGTGTAATTAGTAATGCATTAATACTTCGTGCTTTATATCCTAACACTAGAATATTTGTAGATTCAAAATGTTGTGCCGGAACCACACCAGAAAAACATGAAGCTGCATTAAAAGTAATGGAAAGTTGTCAAATTGATGTTATATAGGAGGATGAAATGGAAAGATATTATGTTATATGTAACGACGTTGAATCAGCTTGGAAAAGAGTTTGTCTCGTTTTTCCAACTCAAACAACGACCAATAAATATTGTTTGGATTTTACAGATAAACAATTTATATTTGTTACCAAAGATAATGTTTATACGATAAAAACGACATCAGATCCATATTATTTTTATAAGTGTTATGATCCAACTTATTATTCTTATTCAATAGAAAATAAGGATAAGATGATAGATTGGATTAGAGATAAAATTAAAGGAATAGATGAAGAGGAGAAAAAAGAAGATATGATGACAAAAGTAACTCTTACTAAAATAGCAACGTGGATATTGCCAATTATTAAGAAAGTTATTTTTAATAATCCGGCAACAATAGTAATGTGGGAAGATGGGACTAAAACAGTAGTTAAATCTGAAGGAGAAGATTATGATCCTGAAAAAGGTTTGGCTATGGCTATTGCTAAGAAAGTCTATGGTAATCAAGGCAATTATTATAATGAGTTCAAAAAGTGGTTGCCAAAGGAGAGTTAACAATGGACTTAATTAAAACACATGAAATAATGGAAAACGAGTTACGTTGCGTTCAGAGAGCAAGTGTTAATGCTTGTAATCGAGATTGTGGACATTGTGATTTACTTATGGACACAAATGAAATCGTTAAAGCTTACGGAAATGTTATTAAACTTATTGAAGCTTGGCAGGATTGTATACAAGAGATTTTAGATTTACACGTTGAATGTATGAAAGAACGTAGCCCAGAAAAACTGTTGGCAGTTGATAGTTGTTTATATATACTATCAGAACATTATGAAGACAAAGAAGCTATTAATAGATGGACAAATAAATATAAATAAAACCAATATTCAATAGGAGAATAAAATGAATTGTCCGGTATGTGGATATAAAAAATATAGATATGTTTCATACGCAGAAGAGTGCTATGGCATCGTCGAGCAGCATGGATATTGTGATCATTGCGGATATACCGTTGAGCAAGCTTATTCAGTTCCAATCGATGGCTTTTATCCAATGATTTGTAAAGGCGGCAAAGATTATTTTGGTCAGTATCATGCTAAGAATTGCAGGAAGCGCAAGCGCATTAAGAGAAAATTTAATATCAAATATGGTAATGATGACTGGAAGTTGATGTTTAATTAGAAAAAGGAGAAAGAGAAGTGGAATACTGGGAAGGAGCATCTTTTACAAATGAAAACATTTCGCAAGAATTAAATAGATGGATCGATAATACTTGTCCTCATTTAAGAGAACAGAATAAACAATATGGTTCTATTTCATTAACACAGAAAGAATACTCAAAGGTTCTTAAAAATGCCAAGAAAAAAATGAAAGAAGAACTTAAGCAGCTTCGTAAAAAGCAAGAAGAAGAGAATATAAAATCTGACTTTTATATGACACATGAGATTGCAACAATCTCTGGAGAAATAAAAGGAATATTAATGATTTATGAAGCATTGGAGGAAGTTGTGGAGGTAGACAGATGATAAATGCAGTAAAGGTTAAAGAAATCATAAAAAGACTTGGAAACCATTTTGAGATTGTTCAAAAATATGAAACCATTGATGCTATGTGGGGAATAGAACATATGGTGCTTACAAATGAGGATATAAAAGCATTAATAGAGGGTAAATATCTTTATCATAGTGATGGCGAATATGCTCACGTTATATCTTATTGCGGAGATAATTCTTACGAGGAAGAAAGTGGGGATCAGGAATGAAGGTAATATCAGACACACTGACAGTTACATTTGATAGCAGTTTAGATGATGAAGCAGGAATATGTGTTTCAAGAATAGTCAATGGAAAAGTTGTTGTCTTGAAAATGGAATTAGGAGAGCAAGCCGATATTTTATATCATCTTTTAACTGAACAAATGACAAAGGCTGAAATCAAGGTAGAAAGTAGGTGAGTGAATGTATAAAGCTTGCAATAATTGCAAATATTACGGAATGGAAAGTCTTATTTGTGGTCGTTGTGATGATGATTTGTCTTGTTGGGAAAGAATGGACATACCGTTAAACGTTATTGATGATATTAAAGCAGAAATACAGAAGAAGCATGATGCAATTCCTGTTTACGAATATCATCCAAGTTACTCTGACGGAAAAAGAACCGCTTATGAATGTGCACTTGAAATCATAGATGAAAAAGTAAAGGAGTATACAGAATGAAAAAGATAGAAGATTACTTTAATGAGTTAATCACATTAGATAGATTAATAAACGATGCTCCAGAACAAGTATTTACAACAACAATGCATGATATTAATTGGATTAATGATGTTAAAGAATGTCTGAAGAATTATAAAGATATGATTCTGAATATAGAAGTTGAAGAAGTTAGAAAATAGAGAGAGGTATAAAGTGAAGAAAATAATATTAATTTTGGGTAGCATAGCAGCGTCATTAGCAATTCTATCAATTCCAATATTGCTAGTATGTTCTATTACACTTTCATGGTGTTTTGAAGCTATAGGATTGTTTACAATATTAACAACAATAGAATTTTTTATATTAGTTAGTATTATATATGAACTGGCAAAAAATGAAGAGGAGTATATGAAGGATGAGTAAAATATATTTTGAGGTTGAAGATGATGTTGTGATTAAGTATACACCCATGCTCGAAACAGGAGAAAACACTTATAAAACCGAGGTTGTAATGACTAAAGAGATTTTTCAAGAGTGCTATAAAAAGTGGATTGAGTCACAGGAAAGTGAGGAATAGATATGTTAGTTAAGATTTTAGAAATAATTGTAATCATTATGGCTATTATATGGATTAGTGGAGTTATTTATCTTATATCAAAAGGTCATATATTTAATTGGTTCTACCATAATATAATGGAATGGCATTTGCCAGATGATAAACCACAGGAATTTAATGGATGTAACGTTCACGCACATTGCAAGTTTTGTGGAAAAGAGATAATGCAAGATAGTCAAGGTAATTGGTTTTGAGAGGAATAAAGATGCAGATAGTAATTGATATGCCTAAAGAAGAATATGAAATAATAAAAGCGTGTAAAGCCCCTATGACATGGGGTGAGCATTTAATCAGAAACGGCACACCACTTGATGAACATGACGAAGAAGTTATTGCAGAAACAGTAGAGAGTATATGGGGTAAGCCACCGTATATTGAGGTGCTTGACAAGATAAGAGCCGAGATAGAAAAGGCTGTTTGGGAAGATGTTATTGTTAGTCTTGATGGAACGGATGAAGTAAGAATACCCCGTCTTGAACCCGATGATGTGTTTGAAATAATCGACAAGTACAGAGGTGATAATGAATAACTGTTTATGTGAATCCTGTTGTGATAAAGATTATTGCTTAAGTTATCAAGATTGCAAAAATCCAGATGGTATCGTAGCAGATCCTATCACAGCGTGTGGACGATATAAAAAATTACATATTGTTGAAGATGCTTATACCAAAGAAGAAGTAATAGATATGTTCAATGACTTGAAGTCAGAAATAGAGAAAATAGCAGAAGAAGAAAAAAACTACGATGTTAAGTGGGCTTTAGGACTTTTTTTTGCTAAAAAGATTATCCAAGAGAAAATCGATGCTTTATTTCGAAGATAGAGACATTGAAGATGTGAGAGCCTGGATGCCTTTGCCGGAGGCATATGGAGTGTGATAAATGAAATGTGATAATTGTTTAAATTCAAGAAGTATAATTTCTGAAAGCGGATTACATCATGTTTGCAGTTTATCAGAAAAGAAAACAGTGGATTATATGTTAGATAAAAAGAATTATGAAGCGTATTTTTGCATGAACGAAGATACAGACGATGATGTTATGGATGGTGGTATATGTTTTGGAGTAAAGGAGTACACAAATGGATGACCGATGCGAAGGTTGCAAGTATTATCAACTACATTACAACCTCATGGACGGTGAGGAGTTCATGGGGTGCGACAGATTCTTCTGGGAGAAGCTTCCCGATAATTGCCCATTAAGAAAGGAACGATAAGGAATGACGAGAGAAGAAGCAATTTCAATTTTGACAGAATCCAATCCAAATCAAATAACAGTTAGAACTGGTAGTGAAAAGTTATTCGATAAACGAGAAGAAGCTTACAACATAGCAATAGAAGCACTAGAGCAAGAGTTAAAGTGGATTCCTGTTTCTGAAAGGCTGCCTAAAATCGCTGATGTTTATAGAGTGACGAGGTACTATCCCAATAATGTAATGAATCCCAATTATCTCGTTGATGCTTGTTTCTTTGATGGTTCTAACACTTGGTATAACGATAATAGAATCAATCACGAAAGAGCCTACGCAGATAATGTAATAGCGTGGCAAGAAAACCCCGAACCATACAAAATAAAAAATGTGGAGGAATAATATGGAAGTAAACATGACGACACGAGTAACAGAAATCACCGAGAGTATAATACAACAAGTAAGGGAAGAACAAGATAGATTTATATTTGAAACTATAACACCTTATATAGAAGACATGACAAGAATGATCATATCTAAAAAGATTCTTTGTAGGGCATTACAGTGTTTTCAGGAAGAGCATTTCGAAGAGTACATGGCTCTTAAAAAAGAAAGTGAGGAAGTATGAGCAAAATATATTTTGAGGTTGAAGATGATGTTGTGATTAAGTATACACCCATGCTCGAAATAGGAGAAAACACTTATAAAACCGAGGTTGTAATGACTAAAGAGATTTTTCAAGAGTGCTATAAAAAGTGGATTGAGTCACAGGAAAGTGAGGATAAGGAATGACTGAAATAGGAAGAAAAAATATGATGATAATCGCTGATACCATAAAGGGTGAAATAAACCGTATGTGCGTTACTAATGATTTGAAAGAATTAGATGCTATGGCATTATGCGCTCAAGGAAATATAGAAAGACTATTATCTATAAGATATAACGATTTTAAGGAAAAGGTGCAGATAGAAAAGAGTTGTGATAACTGCAACAACTATGATGAGCGAAATGGTTGTGACGGTGATTATGATTATATGTGTGAATGTACTGATAATGAGTATAAGCACTGGAAAGGGGAGTGATGCGGAATGACCGAGAACGAAAGAAAAACAATGATGAACCTTGCAGACACCATCAAGGGAGAAATCAATAGAATGTGTGTTACAAAGGAGTTGACAGAGTTTGACACTATGTACGGACACGCCAAAAGAAACCTTGATAAGTTGTCAAAGATGATATATGACGATATATTCAAGGCAGAAAGTGAAGGTGAGTGAATGGCGAGAATGAATTTTGATGACGAGGGACTTTTAGAAGAACCTTGTTTATCTTGTGATAAAGCATATATCGAGGATATTTGGTATGAATGGTGTTGTGATGAAAAGGAATGTCTATACAAGGTAGAAAGTGAGGGTGAGTGAATGGATTTGATTGACAGAGATGAATTAGAAAAGGAATTACAAAATAGTTGCAATGATTATAGTGATGCGATTCATATAGTGTGGGATATGCCGACAGTTAATGCCGTTCCCTTAAGTGTCATTGATGAGATTAAGGCAGAAGTTGAAAATATGATTAATCGTACACCAATATCTGATAGCTTTTATGATAGAAGAACTTATCTAGAAAAAATATTAAAAATCATAGACCGAAAAGTAAAGGAGTATACAGATGGCTAATATTTTTGTTATTCCAACACATAGTTATACAGGCTTTTGCAACGATTGTACAAACAAAAATAGTCAAGTATGCAAAGGATGCGCACAAGGGTATATAGATGATAACCACAACTTGGTACAGTTTGTTGAACCAACAAGAAGGTGGATAGAAAAAGTAAAGGAGTATACTTCATGAGATTATATATTGATATTAAAAATAGAAAACTTAATGACATAACAAATCTTTATGCTGTTATAGAATACAATGACGGAAAGAGATTGGTTTCTGATATTAAAACATGGGATATAGAATTATGGGCAAATGATGATAAAGATCCTGAGAATAAAAATTGTTTAACATGTATTTACAATGATGATGATTATTCAGGAGAGTATTATGAATGTATAAAAGGAATTGCTGATCATTATAAATCTAAAAAAGAAATACAGATTGGCGACGAGGTTTATATTATAACAAAAGATTCAGCATTTATCGTAACCGGAATAACTGAAGAATGCTATGTGGGTTTTTCAACTAAAACAGGATTGTCTGTAGTATATAATATGCAAAGCCAACCCAAAAAGACTGGAAGACATTTTGATATTATTAAAGATATTATTGGTAGTAATGACAAAATTAAATTGGAGGAATGAATTATGAGCAATTGTATATGGACATTTGGAACAAAAGACACACTACTTAATTATAATTTTAATTCAGGAGATTCTGTTTCGATTCCGCTCCCCATTGAAATTAAAAAAGTTATTTTCAATAATCCTGCAACAATTATTTATTGGACAGACAATACTAAAACAATTGTTAAAGCGGGAGAGGGTGATAAGTTTGATCCTGAAATTGGATTTGCAATGGCGGCAGCAAAGAAGCTTTTGGGAAACAATTTTCATTCGGAAATGAAAAAGTGGATTCAATATAACTGATATTTTTTATTGTCAAATTGTCTCAAAAACAGCTACAAAAGCAATAAAATATACAAAAACAAGATTACATAATATTAAATAGAATAAAAATAATAAAAATATTTTAGAATTGTGTTGACAAATGAAATATTGGGAGTATAATTCAAAGAGGATACGAACGCAGCACAAAAATACCGAACGAATGTACGATGTGTACAATAAAAAGGACTTTAAATTTGATAATATATTTTTGTACAAAAAAATAAAAACAAGGTGATTATTAAATTTTATTTTCGCCATACTTATATTGGAACATAAACTAAGCACCCGATAAGGAGGAATGATATGGGTACTGCTACAGTAATCATTAAGATGATGGGCGAAGTAATAGCTTGTATGGATTGGGACATCGAAGACATTAAAACTGAATATAGCGGAGCAAAAACAATTTTTAATGATCGTGGGGATGAGATAACTATTCCTGCATACGCAACTGAAGAAGCGGTGCCTGGCGATTCTAGCGAAGAATGTATTAAATATTCTTTTGGTAAAGCAGAAATCTATGTAGAGTTCTTTTAGGACTCTACTTTAAAAAAAGACTTGACAAAATTAAATAGGATGATAAAATATAAAAGAAAGGAGAATCGATGAACAAATGCAGAGAATGCAATTTTATAAAAAGTCATCCTGTGTCTGTGGAAAGTGTGGTCAAATTTTTGATTACAAAGACGCTCGAAGCAGTCCCAGAATGCTGTACGGTATAGAGATAACCGAAAAGGTTTGTCCGTATTGTGGAAGTACTGGTTACACGCCGCTTTCTTTGGAAAGATGGGCTGAAAAATATTTAATTATATGATACAAAGGAGAAACAAATGAGATTTAGATTTACAGGCGATTGTATAATCAATGATGAAGCTTCAAAAAATCCCTACGTAAGATCAGGCAAGACGAAGAATGGAAACAATTATGAAACATTTAGTTGTGCTATAAAGGCAGCAAAGAATAATACTGCATTCCTTGAATTATTTGGAATGGAATCAGATGCAATTCACACTATGGATTCAGATAATTCTAAGATTGATGTTTCTTGGGAAGATCGTTTTGATGATGATGTAGTAGAAAAGGTTGCCAATTACAAAAAGAATGTGATTAATATTGCTGATGATCGCAAAGAATTTATTAGTGCTTATGATGTAGTTAGATATCTTGTTCAAAATGTTGACAAAATTAAAGGCAAGAGAATAACTGTTACCGGACAGGTTAATAAAAATGTATATCAGGGCAAGATTTCTGATAGATTCCAGATTCAGAATTTTTATCTTGCTAATGAAGATGACAAGAATGGATTTAAGTGTACTGATATGTTTTATTTCAGTAAGGATTCTTTTGATACTGCAGATTGGAGAGAAGAACATAAATTAGCAATTAACGGTTGGATCAAGACTTATATAGCAGAGGAAAAGAAGAACATGTATGTTCCTCAGACGGTTATTTTTGATTGTTCAAAAATTGACTGGGAAAATGAAAAGCATCGTAAGTTAGCAGAATTCAAACTGAAGACAATTGGTTGTTCTTTAACAGAAGATAATAAAATTAAGGTTGGTCTTGGTAAGAGCATTTATGCAATTGCGGCAGAATTTACTTATTTCAATGGGGCACAGGCTGAGGAAATTACATTAGAAGATCTTACTCCGACTCAGAGAGAAGCAATTGAACTTGGCATTAAAAGTCTTGCTGATTTCTCAGGAAATGTTTACGGAGAAAGAGTAACCGAGTTTAAACTTACAAATTACAATCTAACCGGAGATTATGCAGACGGATATGTAGATTGTGATATCAAGATGAGTGAATTAGAAGAAGAACTCTTTGAACCTTCAAAAGAAGAAAAACTTGATGACATTATGAATAAGCCCACTCAGGCTATTGATAATGATGATACAGAAGACGATGACGATGATGATATGGAGGAAGATTTATTTGGATAAAAAAGAGTGTATTGGGCAAAGATTTGGGAAATTAGTTATTACCGGAATCGCTCCAACTCCTCTTCATATTAAAAATCGTTCAACAGTATATGTATATTGTGATTGTGATTGTGGTACTAAAAACGTTGTCAAAAATTATGGAAATTTAAAATATTGTGGAGTTTATTCATGTGGGTGTGAATATCACAAAATTGGAAGAAGATATAAACAAAATAAATATATCGAAAAAGAAAACATGATAGTCATGTTTGATAATAAAGATAACGAATTTTATATATCTAAATGTGATTTAGATAAAGTATTGCAATATACGTGGTATGTAAATAAAAGCAGAGATAATGAAGTTTGTAATGCGGCAAACTCTATAAAACTTCATAGATATATTATGGATATACATAACGGCGATCCTGCTATCCTTGTAGATCATATTAATCATAATAAAAATGATAATAGGAGAGAAAATTTACGCATTGTGAATACTCCTCAAAATAGCATGAATAAAGGATTGACTAAAAGAAACACTTCAGGAGTTGCAGGTGTTTCGTATGACAAAAGAGATAAAAGATGGGACGCATATATAAACTGGAATTATAAAAAAATTTCTTTGGGAAGTTTCGCTGATTTTAATGATGCAGTAAAAGCTCGTAAAGATGCAGAAGAAAAATATTTTGGCGAATTTTCATATGATAATTCACAAAAAATTGCACAACAATATATGAAAGGATGATTTAAAATGGCAAAGTTTGGTAAGAAAAACGAAATAAATTTAAATCCACTAGCATATAACATAGGTTTATGCGGAGAATCCGGGGTGGGAAAATCAACAATTATTAAACAAGTTTGTGAGAAACTTGTAGGAGACGAGGGATATATTTCTCTTGATATAGGCAAGGAAGACGGACATAAAGCTATATCTGGAATTGTTACAGAATCAGTTCCAAACTGGGAAACATTTACTGAAATTGTTGATGATATAGTGGAGAATAAAGATTCTGATTATCCAAAGCTTCAAGTGGTTGTTATTGATACTTATGATCAGCTTTGTGATATTGCCGAAAAAGAAGCGATAAGATTATACAATAAGAAAATTGCCGGTACAGATAAACCAAAAGCAGAAACAATTAATAGTGCGTGGGGTTCGTATGGTAAAGGTCTTGATAAAACCATAGATATTATGTTGAGCAAGCTGTGGGAATTAAAAAGTGTTGGTGTTTCTTTTATTATAATATCTCATGTTAAAAGAACAGATATTACTGATGTTATGACAGAAGAACAGTACACAATGTTAACCGCTAATACGACTCAGAAATATTTTAATGCTATTAAAACAAAGTTGGATTTTTTAGGAATGGCATATATCGATCGTGACTTAGTAAAGTACAAGAGCAAAAAGAAAGATAAAGACGGAAAAGAAATTGAGAAAAATAGAATTTCAGCTGAATCTCGTGTAATTAATTTCCGTGATGACACTTATTCCGTAGATAGTAAATGTAGATTTGCTAACATTGTAGATAGAATTCCTTTTGATTCTGACGCATTTATTAAGGCTATGCAGGATGCAATTCTTGCAGAACAGAGTTATGATGGAATATCTGTAGCAGAAGCGACTAAGAAGCAAAAGGCTGAGGCTAAAGAAGCTGCAAAAGTTGCATCAGAAAATTCAGCAAAGGCTCGTGAAAAAAAGATCGAAGCTGAACTTGAAGAGAACCGTGATGATTACATAGCAATTATTCAGGAAAAGTTCCAAGATGCAGATGTTGATACTAAGAAGAAAGCAAAGGAACTGCTTGCGTCTGGTGGCGTAAAGAAGTTTACAGATCCCGAATTAAACATAACAATTCTTAAAGAGATAGCGGAGTTATTTTAATGATTACATATGCACAAGACCAAGAGGATATAATCCTTGCAGAAATTCTTAAAGATGTTAATAAAGGTTTTTATATAGATGTTGGGGCAAATAGCCCCGACGCTCTAAGCGTAACCAAGTTATTTTATGAACAAGGTTGGAATGGAATTAATATAGAACCACTTCCAGATATGTATCAAGAATTATGCCAAAAGCGTGACCGTGATATTAATCTTAATATTGGAGTTGGTAATAAACACGACATACTTACTATGAGAGTGTGTGATTATGGCTCTACGTTTAGTAGCAAGGTTATCTATGAAAATCACTATGAAACAAAGCCTGCTCTTCAAGTTGAAGTGTTTACTATGACTGAGATACTTAACAAATATAAACCTGAAACAATTCATTTTTGCAAGATAGATGTTGAAGGTTTCGAAAAACAAGTTCTTGAGGGTTGGGACTGGAATTATAGACCTTGGGTGTTCTGTATGGAATCAACTAAACCCGGTACTACAATTCCTTGTCATAATGAATGGGAACATCTTTTACTCAAACATGGTTATAAACTTGAAAGAGCACATGGAATTAACAGGTATTATATAGACATTAATCAATTTTAATCCCCTTGGATGATGGTGGAGGTATGAAGACCTCCACCTTGGAGGTTTTATGGAAAGAGAATATGCAAAATTAAAGATTAAATATGATTATGCAGACGAAGGTATTGGTAAATATAAAGTTGAACAAAATTTTGAAGAAATTGAAGAAAATGATTTAGCTCACAAACTTATACAATCGGCTGCTTCATTTTTAGTTATGGCTGGATATAATATTCCATTAAATGATATGCCTTATGTTATTGAGTGGTCTCAACCTAAATATAGCAAATTGCCGACTAAATACGAAATAGGACATAAATTTTTAATTACACCGGCAGATACTACAAAAGAGGTTGACGTTGCTAAATGGAACGGCGAAACATTTGATGGATATAAAAATGACGATGTGCTTGCTTGGGCTTATATGCCGACAAGATATGATCGGTCAGATATTTGGTATTAGGAGATTAAGATGGGTAGATTAGTAAAATTGGTCGATACAGGAGAGATGTCAACAAGTGATATTTCTTTTCGTGCCCCAAATAAAAAATACTTTTCAACTGAAGAAGCTTATATTAAATGGAAAACAAACATAGAATATAAAAATAAATGTATAGATAAAATGTTCGAGGTTATGGGTTATAAACCTAACATGATCCTACCAACTTATTTTTTTAAACTACTGAAAAATAAAAAGTACGAAGAAGGTGTGGGATATGAAGCGGTATATAATACAATGATATCTCAGGCTAAATCTATAGAATGGGCTTTAAAAAATAAAGATTTTGGCAGTGAGGTTGCTAAGGTCATGTATATAATGGCGATTATAGATAATAATGTCATGGACGAATACAAAAAGATTGTGAAAGAAAGAAGAAAAAATAGCGGATTAAAAGCTGAAATTATTAACATCGAAGATATTAATTTAAAGCATAAGAAACAATCCGCAACAAATATTAGTAAATGGTTGGAGGACGAAGATTGAAGACTAAAGATATACCTAAAGAATTACTTGAAAAGAGACAGGTTTTAGAGTGCAACTTTGTCCTTTCTCTTTATAAAGATATGAGTCTGATGAATGACTATTCTAATATAGTTAATGGTGAAGACTTAATTACAGAAGACGGACAGTTCTATTATGGTATTCTTCAAGGAATGAAAAAGGCTGGATTTAATAGTGCTGATAATATGAGTATCTATACTTTTCTTGAAGATAAGAAAACTCTTAAGGACGGCTGGGAACGTAGAGGTGGTAGCGGAACCGTAAAAGAGATAACTAGCATGTTGTCTCTTAATAACATAGATGCTTATTATGATGATTTAGTAAAAAGTAATTTATTAATTCGTCTTAAAAACGCAGGATTTGATGTTCTTAGTAAGCTAGATAAATTTAATGAAATGAATTCAAACGAAGTTTATGCCTATTACGAATATCAGTTAAGCAACATAGCGGTTGGTAAGATTGAAAAAATTCATGCTGAAGATCTTACTCAAGGATATGATGAGTGGATTGAAGAATGGGATAAGGGAGCCAGTATAGGATTTAAAGTTGGTTCATCGATGCTTAATTATAGATTGTTAGGAGTTCATAAATCTAATTTACTGCTTCATTTAGCTAGTATAGGTAAAGGTAAAACTTCTTCAGCAATCGCTTGGTATATTTTACCAGCCATAGAAACACAAGACGTTGTAGTTATTGCAAATGAACAAGGTGTTTCTGAATGGAGACAGATGATTTTATCAACAGTTTTATTTAATAAAATTGGTAAAGTTGATGGATTTTCTAGAAGAAAGATGATGGTGGGTGGATTTACTGAAGAACATAAAAAGAAGATGAAAGAAGCCGCCGACTGGTTAGAAAATCAACCGGGTAAAATTTTATTTCTTGAAACTCAAGATTATGGAGTAGAAAATATTAAAAAACTTATGTCAAAATATGCAGCAATTGGTTGTAGTTATTTTATTATAGATACTCTTAAGCCAGAAAATGACGCTTCAGATAAGGCGTGGGGGGAATTTTCAGAAGTTGCAAAAGGAATATTTTTACAAGCTAAAAAACTTGATGTAGCTGCAATAGCAACCTGTCAGCTTTCTCCTGAAGCAATGACAAGAATGTATCTTGATATGACTTGTATCGGTAAGGCAAAAGCCATAGGAGAAACAGCAACACAAGTTGTAATGTTACGACCTATAACATCGGACGAAAAAACGAAAGTTAAACCATATAATTATGATGGTAAAATTAGAAAGATTACTGATTTAGATGATAATAAAGACTATATTATGGTGTTTACTCCTAAAAATAGATTTGGAGAAGAAGATCCTCAAATTATCATGGAACGTAATTTAAATTTTAATACCTATAAAGATGTCGGATGGTATGAGTGTCCATTTGATCAGTTTAGAACGAGGTAATTATGAAAGCAATATTAATAAAAAATAATAGAAGTTGGTCGTGGACTTTAGTAAGATATTGTCCAAATTGGATCTCATGGTTCTGGGTATTTTGGTATAAATACATTAGGCTATTTGATTCTGTAGAAGCAAGAAAGGTAGATTAATGAGTAACGAAAGAAAATTAATAGATTATATTAATGAATTTTATAAGGAAATTGAAACCAACAGTCCGTTAACTAATGAACAGAAAATGATATTTGAAACCGGAATTGCTAAAGGAATTACATTTGTTCTCACTGAACTTATTGATTTAAATATTGATTTATCAATTCTTGGAAAATATTCTCCAGATAACACTTGACAAAATTATATAAAGTGATAAAGTAATATAAGAAGGGAGGCGGTTGCTATTAGTGAATATTGTGGTAAATGTGATTTATGGGATTCTCTTGTAAATATAAGAGAATTAAACGATGAATCTGATTGGTCTAAAATAAAAATATATCAATATACTCCTGACACACACCTTAACGAAAAAACATTAGAATGGGAAGGAGAATTGCTTTTAGATATAAAAAGTATAAAAGATCTTTTACCATATGCGGCGTTTCTTGTTGGTGCAGCAGGAGGAAATAAAGACGGTTTTTATACAGCACATATTGGAAGCCGTTCATTTGTAGATCAGGAAGAAGAAGAAAGATTTGCATGGTATCTTCGTGATGTAAAGAAATTATACAGAAGATGTAAGCGTAAGAAAATAGAATTTACTGAAGAATATGTTCAGAAAGAACTCTCTTGGGTATCAGATAAAACCATGATATCTGAAATATATAGGAGAGTAAAAGAACATCCAACATCTGCCAATGTTAAAGGACTGCATGACAATCTTCATCAGTATTATAGAAGAAGATTGGCTGAAGAGATGGTAAAGGCTGGATATACTCAAGAACAAGCAGACGAATGGGTATATAATAATAATAAAACTTGGTAGGTACAAAAGATGAATGTTCAGACTCTTAATAATGAACTTATAGACAACACAGATAACATTATTAAAGTCTTGACTAAATTAGGTCATGAGCGTATACAAGCTCGTGGCAAATATATAACGTTTGCTAATATAAGCGGAGATAATCCTAATGCTTGTAGCATACTCATTGATACATTAGGATATCAAAACTTTTCCCACGGTGGGAGCGGGAACCTATTTACATTAGTCATGGATGACCTTGGCTGTAACTTTCCAAAAGCTCTCGATACCATAGCCAAGTGGCTAGGAATCACTCATAACCTCCAATATGATATTAAATTGCCTTTTAATGCATTCTATAAACGCATCTTAAAAGAGCAATTGGAGCCAGAATCCTCTTTGAAGATCTATAACGAAAATCTGCTCCCACCATTAGATAGTTTTAGCAAACTTTTTATTGATGACCATATCTCTGTTGAAGCACAGAAACATTTTAAAGTGAGATATTGTCATGAAGATGATTGTATTTTAATTCCAGTTTATTCTATGACCGATGAACTGGTGGGGGTTAAAGCAAGAAATAACTCTAACGAAGATTATAATAATCGTTGGTTCGCTTGGCTTCCATATGCTAAAAGTCATGTGGTCTACGGAATAAACTGGAATTATAAAAATATAATTAACAAAAGGACTTTGATAATTTTTGAATCAGAAAAATCAGTAATGCAGGCATGGGACTTCGGATTATGTTGTACATGTGCAATTGCCGGACATAGCATTAGTGATACTCAGGCGAGAATAATTAAAAGTTTAATGATAGAAAATATTATTGTAGCTTTTGATGAATCTTTATGTGAGGACGAAATAAAGTATGAAGCCAATAAGTTGGTTGTGGATAATTTTACTTATAAAAATAATGTTTCATACATTTTTGATAAAGATAATTTATATCTGCCAAAGGGGAGTAAAGCTTCTCCTACAGATCTTGGAAAAGAAATATGGCAGAACTTATACAAACATAGCAGAATCAGTTGTAAAGAGGTAGAAAATGACACGAGAAGTTGATCCTAGACTTCAAGAACTGTATGACAAGGGCGTTCCGATTTATTCAATATCACGCATAGATAGTATCAATAATTGTTTATATGGTGCTTATCTTACTTATAAATTACATAAGCGTGGCAGCAATAATGTATATGCCATTATGGGTGGGAAGATTCATGATATTCTTGAAGGCATAACCAATGGAGAAAACACTGAGGAGGACTTACTTCCTGCAATGCAAACTGAACTAGATGATATGGATACTCTTGATATAACATTTCCGAAGGATTCTAAAGGCGGTGATTCGATTCGTGAAGGTTGGATAAAAGATATGGAGCATTTTTGTACAACATACAAAGCTCCAAGAAATAAAAATTTATCTACTGAGGAATTATTTATATATACAACTAGCCATGGACATGTCTTGATCGGCTATATAGATTTACAAAATCTTAAAAAGAACGGATTGGACATTTACGATTATAAAACTAGCACCTTATATAAAGGTGAAGATTTAAAATCTCATGGTCGTCAGCTCGTTGTGTATCAAATGGGCAAAGAGCAGGAAGATAAACAAGTAGAATCGGTTGCATGGATTTTCTTAAAATATGTCGATGTTGAATTTATGGGATATAAAACAGCAAAGAGCAAAGAAAAGACATTGCTCACTAAAACCATAGAACGTAAAAAGATTGGAACAGAACTTGAAAAATATGTTGAAAGAGATTTACTTGATGCAGGTTATGATGAAGTTGACACCGAGATATATTTAAATGAATTTAAGAGCACCAATAAGTTTGATTGTCTTCCTGAAGAGATTCAGAGCAAATATAAAATGAAACCATGTGTTCTTAAATATGAGGTAACAGATGAAGTTAAGCAAGAGTGTGAAGATTATATTAATCAAACTATTGAAATGTGGGAATCGCTTGGTGACGATGTTAAGAATTATCCTCCAAGGTCTTTCACTAAAGTTCAAAAGAACGGTAAAGAAGTAAGAGACACATTCTTTTGCCAACAACTTTGCTCTCATAGTAAAGAATGTCCTTATTTAAGAGACTATATAGATACTTTAGATAACAGTACAGAAGATGAAGATTTATTTTAAAGGAGAAAGAATATGAAGACAATGTATTTAGCCGAGGACGGCAAGCAGTTTGAAACAGAAAAAGAATGCAAGGCTTATGAAGAAAAAAAGTTAGCCGAAGCATCTGAAAAACTTAAGAAGGAAAAAGAAAGAGAAGCTCGTTTACAGGAAGTCAAAGAAGCTTATAAGAAATATAAGACTTTGCAAGAAAAGTATCTTGAAGATTATGAAAGCTATTCGACAAAACTTGTTGATCTTGAAGACTATCCGTATGTTGCTTCTTTATTAAACATATTTGGATTTTAATCTTTATAAATAATTTGAAAGTCGTTTTAAGTTTATTTAAAGCGACTTTCTTTGTAAGGAGTATATTATGAATATTAAAATTACTGGAATCGATCCAACTAAATGTGCTTCATTTACTACAAGAGCACGAAAAGGAGAAGTGATTTGTTTCTTTGGTCATTATCTTCAAGCTGTCAACGATGTAATGATAAATGAAGACGGAGAGTTAGAACAAGAATATAAATATTTAGGAAAGGATTATAGATTTCCCTTTGAAGATGATTGCAAATAAAATAATTTGGAGGAAATATGATAACTTTTAAACAGATAACATTTGGATCAGATTGTACTGGATTATATGATGTCGCTATTAGTAAACCTATGACCGTAAAGGAATTTGTTGACGAGTTACTTACAGACTATCCTTTTGAATGGGGTTATATAGGAATATATGAACAAAGAGAAGTTTTTGGAAATCCTAAATGCGAATATAGATGTGGGAAATTATTATCTTCACTACCAGCTGAATATTTAGATAAGGAAATTAAAGAAGTAAATGGGCATGGTGGATGGAGTAGAAGTGATTTTACTTTGAAATTACAGGAGTAATAAATGAGGATAGCAAATAATAAAAAAGAACGCATAAAAATAAAACGTAGAAGAATACAAAATAAAAAGTTAATAAAGAAGTATCCTTGGCTTAAACCTTATAATGTATGGAATGGTAAAATATGGAAAGATTATAGATATGAAACCACCTGGGCAGATGATCTACCTGGAGGTTGGAGAAAAGCTTTTGGAGACATGATGTTTGAAGAAATAGATAAAGTCCTCAAGCAAACTAATACGACAATCTATATAGAACAGATTAAAGAAAAGTATGGACAGCTTCGTTTTTATTTTTCAGGGGCAGACGAAATACATAATATTGTAGAAAAATATAGCACTCTTAGTGAGAATATTTGCATAAGATGCGGCAAGCCAGATGTTCCGATGTTGGATACTGGATGGATAAGTCCGGAATGTCAAGAGTGTTTCGAACATAATCAAAAAATAAATAAATGGGCACCGCAAGGACATTATACAGATTATGTCTGTGGAGATTATCATATGGCTGATGAAATGAGATGGAGAAGATATTCTACAGAAGGAATAACTGAACATTGTATGGATATTAGTGATACTGCTGAAAAAATAAGGGCTAAATATAGGAATAGTCACAAGTAATAAACACTCATGATTTGAAGAAATCCCAGAGGAGAAAGAATGAAATCAAATGTTTTAGATGAGATAATAAATATAGACTTAAAAGAATTATGTTTAATTAATCAATATTCTTTAAAAGAATTAGAAATCATTAGAGATTATCAAGTACAATATCCCTATGTTAAAATGCATCAGCAATATTATGATATAGCTGGGCAAAAATTTGGCAGATTAAAAGTGTTGTATTATATTGGCAATAGAAAATATCTATGTTTATGTGATTGTGGAAATATATCTATACATAGAAAAGACGGTCTAACTAGTGGGAGTGCTCAATCTTGTGGTTGCTATAAATTAGAATGTTGTCATCAAAGAAAAAAAGAAAATCAATATGATTTAACAGGAGAATATGGAAGAGGTTGGACATATAATACTAATAGAGAATTTTATTTTGACCTTGAAGACTTTGACAAAATTAAATTACACTCGTGGAAAGAAAATCCTAATGGTTATATAGTTTCAAAAAGAGCTAAAGAAATTATGATGCATCGATTAGTAATGGAAATTGATGATCCTAAAATTGTCGTTGATCATAAAGAACATAACAATTGGGATAATCGAAAAGAAAAATTACGTTTGGTAACGACACATCAAAATACAATGAATGAAAAATTAGCGATTAATAACACTAGCGGTGTAACCGGTGTAAGTTTTGAAAAAGGTAAGTGGCGAGCATATATTTGGTATAATGGTAAAACTATTCATTTAGGAAACTATTCAAACATTAATAATGCTATATCTGCTCGTATTCAAGGAGAGGAAAAATATTTTGGCAAATATGGATATCACCAGAGTATGAAGGAGAGTTACGATGAAAACAAATGTGTTGGATGAAATTATTGTAAAAATTGAAAACGATGATATAAAAGAATTTGCAGAAGAGCTACTTACAACGATTCCGGAATATTTTTATCATGTTCCAAGTAGCTCTACGGGAAAATACCATCCCGCATATGCTTTAGGCGAGGGTGGATTAGTTCGTCATACAATAGCTTTGGTTCGTATTCTTAATTATACTTTCGAAATAGATTGTATGGGATCTTCCTGGACTTCTCGTGAGAAAGATTTAATGCGTATTGCAGGACTTATGCACGATACTCGTAAGAGTGGATCACAAGAAGATTATGAAAAGAATAAATATACAAAATTTGAACATCCTTTACTCGCAGCATCAGTTGTTAGAGATTATTTAGGAAGTAATATAATTCCAGACACTGAAATAGAAATTATCGCTACTGCGATAGAATCACATATGGGGCAGTGGAATACTTCAGATAGAAGTAAGGTAGTTCTTCCTAAGCCTAGCAATAAATATCAGAAGATCATTCACTGGGCAGATTATCTTGCTTCACGTAAAGATATTGAAATGAGATTTGAGAGAGCAGTTCCTACTCCTGCTGAATACAGATTTACATTTGGCAAGCATAATGGAGAAACACTTGAAGAAGTTATGGATAATGATCCCTCATATATTGATTGGCTTAAAACTACTGAATTAAGATTCCCACTTGATAAATTATTAGCCTAACAGTTGACAAAATTATATCGGTAAGTATAATTATATTATAATGATTATACGATTGGAGAGTTAAATGCAGAATTATACCGTATTACATCTTCATAGCGATCTTAGTAATGGTATTACTAATATAGATAGTATAACTAAATATTATCATTATATAGATAAAGCCAAAGAGTTAGAAATGACCGCTATGGCTTTTTCTGAGCATGGATCTGTGTTTCAATGGGTCAAGAAAAAAGAAACAATAGAAAAGGCTGGGATGAAATATATTCATGCTGAAGAATTTTATGTCACAGAATCTCTTGATAAGATAATTAGAGATAATTATCATTGTTTATTAATTGCGAAAAATTATGCCGGAGTAGAAGAGATTAATACACTATCTTCTAAATCTTTTAACAGAGAAGACGGACATTTTTATTATGTTCCTCGTATAACTTATGATGAATTAATAAATACTTCAGATAATATAATAATTTCTACTGCTTGTCTTGGTGGAATTCTTGTGTGTGGAACTGACGATATACGAAAAAAATTTATTAAGTTTTTAAAGAACAATAAACACAGATGCTATCTTGAGATTCAACATCATAATGTCGAACAACAAAAAAAGTATAACCAGTATCTTTATAAACTTAGTCAAAAGTATGGGTTAAGTTTAGTTGCCATGACCGATACTCATTATTTAAACCAGGATCATTTTGACGGCAGAGATATGCTTCAGAAATCAAAGAAAATATATTTTGATAATGAAGAAGGTTGGGATTTGGCATTTAAGTCTTACGATGAATTAATTGCAGCTTATGAATTACAAGATTCATTACCCATGGACATTGTAAAACAAGCCATAGAAAATACAAATGTTATTGCAGATTCTGTAGAAGCATTTGAATTAGATAGAAGCTATAAATATCCTCATCTATGGGAAGATTCTGAAAAATTATTATGGCAGAAGATTAAGCAAGGATTAAAGGATCGTGGGGTAGATAAATATCCTAACAGACAAGAATATGCCGACCGTATTAAATACGAAATGCAAGCATACAAACATAATGGAGCTATTGACTTCATGCTTCTTATGGAAGATATTGTTTCGTGGTGTAGAACTCAGAATATTCATATCGGGTATGGAAGAGGTTCAGTAAATGGTAGCGTGATTGCTTGGGTTTTAGGCATCACAGAAATGGATTCTATTAAGCACAAGCTGAACTTTGAAAGGTTTATGAATGTTGAAAGAGTTAGTCTTTCGGATATAGATACCGATTTCCCTCCGTCAAGGATTGAAGAAGTTAAGCAATATATATTTAATCATCATGGATTATATTGCTCTGATATTATTACATTTAATACAATTGCTGACAAAGGAGCAATCCGTGATATAGGTAGAGCATTAGATATGCCATTGTCAGAAGTAGCTGAAATATGTGATACAGTTGATAATGAAGAAGAATATATTAAGAGCAGAGAAAAATATCCTGAACTATTTCATTATGTTGATTTGGTTAAAGGAGTAATAGTTAGTATAGGAAATCATCCGTGTGGTATGGTTGTATCTCCTCAGCCTCTTGAAGACAGCATGGGATTATGTTCAACTTCTACTGATAACTGTCCAATCTCGCAAATATATATGAAAGAGATTGATGGTCTTAACTATGTTAAGTTGGATTTACTTAAGCTCGACACTATCGAATTAATATCTAACACTTGTGATATGGCAGGAATACCAATGTTGTTGCCTGATGATTTAGATATCAATGATGTAGATGTTTGGAATTCGATGCGTGATGATACAACGGCTATATTCCAATGGGAGGGTAAGACTGGTGATGATTATATTAAGAAACTACTCTCTGATAAAAACATTAAGAAGTTTCAAGAATTAGATGAAAACGTAGACAGAATGACTTTGTTGAGTATAGGAAATTCTGCTATTCGTCCTGCTGGTGCTTCTTACAGAGAAGACCTTGCCAACGGAGTAATTCGTAGTACGGGATCTAAGCCAATAGATGACTTCCTAAGTAATACATTTGGCTATTTGGTGTTCCAGTGTCAGATTATCGATTTTCTACATTTATATTGTGGATTTACAATGGGTGAAGCTGACATTGTAAGACGTGGATTTGCCAAGAAAACTGGTACAGATCAATATATTCCGATTATTAAAAATGGCGGTTATCTTACAGATAAAAGTCAGCATTATATAGACGGATATATTAAGACGATGAAAGATAAGTATGGCATAGAAGAATCTAAATCCGAAGAAGATATAGTCGCATTTATTAAGGTTATAGAAGACGCTAGTTCATATCTGTTTTCGTTAAATCATTCTCAGCCATATAGTTATGAAGGATATGCTTGTGGATATTTAAGATATCATTATCCCGTAGAATTTTTAACTTGTGCTTTAAATATCAATAAAGATAACGAAGATAAGACTATTGCATTAACTGCTTATGCTAGAAAACAAGGTATCAAAATATCTTCAATTAGATTTAGACATTCAATATTTAATTATTCGTGTGATCCTGCTGAACGCATTATATATAAAGGATTAGCTAGTATTAAATTCATGAACGAATCTGTGTCTCAAGAATTATACAATTTTCGTGACAACAAATATGATAGTTTTATTGATTTACTTTATGATATAGAACAGACAAGCTGTAATAGTAGGCAACTTGATATTCTTATTAAGTTAGGATTTTTTGAAGAGTTCGGAGACATTAATCAAATCCTTAAAATTGTAGAAATCTACAATTTTTTCAAAAAAGGTGAAGCAAAACAGTTGACCAAAAATAAGGTACCGGATTATATTCCGAAGTATTTATTGGCACAATATTGTACAGAAACTGAAAAACAATATAAGATACTTGATTGCGTAACGTTACTTAAAGAAGTTCTTAAAGTTGTTGATTATCCAAAGACCACGCTGCTTGATAAACTAACTTACGAACAGGAACATCTTGGGTATATACAAACCACTATTGATATAGGCGAAAAGTATTATTATATTACTGATATTAAAGAAGCTATGTTAACTTTATATCAATTAAGAGCTGGTGAAACTATCAAGATTAAGTGTCGTAAAAAAACACAAACCCAGAATCCTATCACTAAAGGAACTATTATTAAGATAGAAAAGATTAGCCCTGAGCCAAAATTTAAACTTGTTAAGGATGAAAATGGTCGTGAGATCCTTGATAAGAATGGAAAAAAGCAATGGTATAGAGACGAAAATGATCTTGAAGAAATTTTACAAAAATATTTAGTGATTAAGTGTTGACAAAATTACAGAAAGTGATAAACTATTACATAGAAAGGATGTTACATATGGACAAGAAAGAATTATTCCTTAAAACAATTAATACTCTTGAAGAACTCACAGAGTTCCGTAATAAAGTATCTGGTTTAATTCAAGGATTAAAATGCGTTAATACCGATTTTATCGGGGAAGACACTATAGTTCTTCCGGCTGAGAATTTGATCACTGAATTATTAGCTGCGACTGTGGCTAGTGAAAAACCTGACAAAATTAAAGATGTTAAATATAATATTGAATGGTGGATCTATGATACGTCTTACGGTAAGGACGATAACTATAATGAGGTTACTTACCCCGACGGCAACACTGTAAGAATAGACACTCCCGAAAAACTCTGGGAGGATATTCAATTAACTTTGCAATAAACCTTCCATGGTTTATATAGATGCTTAATGCGTCTCCTTTCTGTTGACAGTGGGGATGAGAACAGGCACTCGTCCCCACACCTTTCCGTATATAGGAGTTGTAATGGAATTTAATTATAAAAACACGGTATATTTCCATGTACCAATATATTTTGAAATAGGTATTTTTGACAGAATAAATTATATTTATCATGCATTACTTGATACTAATATTAATAGAGGAGATATTAAACTTGTTGGATATGGCTGTCCTAATAATTGTATCTGGAATGGTGGACGCTTAATAATGGGGCAACAATACGACATTGAAACTCTTGAAATGATCATTTCATTTTATAAAAGTTTCTTGTCAGACATACAGTTTACTTTCACAAATTTTCTTCTTGAAGAAAATGATGTATACGATAGATATGGCAACGCTCTTTTAGATCTTGCGAATAGATATGATATAGAAATATTAATATGTTCTGATATTCTCGAAAAATATATCAGAGATAAATATCCGAACATTAGAATTGCAAGATCAATTATTAATGATGCAACAATTACTACAGAAGACTTAGATAAATATTCAACTATAGTAGTATCTAAATATAAAAATAAAGACATACCGTATTTAAAAGCGTTATCGTCATTTACAACACATAATTTATTTGAACTTCTTGTAGATGAACAATGCGGAATAGATTGTCCAAGAAGGGCAAGAGATCATTATGAAGCTTATAATAAATCTCAATTATATATAAAGAATGATCTTTGTAAGATGTGTACGGCAAAAGATAAATCTTCATATAAACAAATTGAGATTCTTCCAGAAGAAATAAACGATTATCTTGACATTAATTATAATCGTTTCAAATTGTCTGGTAGGGAAAAAGCTCCGTTATTTATTGAGTCTGCGATAAGATATATGATTCAAGAAGAACATCAACAAAATGTTAGAATGAATGCTTATACGAGTATGGCAGAATTAATTAATGAACAAGTAAAAAATCAAATGATGAGAAATCATTGATTATATATCCCCCAATAATCATAGTAACTGAATGGTCAAGGTACATCGATGCAAGTCGGTGGTCACGTAGGAAATCGTGTGCAGGGTTCGAGTCCTTGTCTATGATAGTAGTCGAATTCACGTAAAAGACCGAGGGGATGCAGCGTGATGCTAAACCTACTCCAAGCATACACGGAGTACAGTGCTCGATTTAATCACGTAATGAGCAAGCAGTATGTTAAGAGAGTGATTATCATGGTGGCGGAATAGGTAGACGCAATAGTATAGGTATTTTGGATGCTACATAGTTCCTACGTACAGAAAAACTAACAAGCATCATGTAAGGTGCAAATCCTTACCCATGATAGCCGATTTGGAAGCATTCGTATAAACTTCCCCCTAGAGGGCAGGTGGCAGAATGTCCCTTGGGATGTGAGTTGATCCCATGTGGAAGGAAGTAATCCACTACACAACTCCTAGATATCCGGTAATATTCTAGTAATCATGGTGACGAATTGGTAGACGTTAAAGAGTTGGTAAAGATAGAACGCAAGGAGGATTGATGTTAGGAAAGGGGTTCTATCATGTAGGGTTCGAGTCCCTACCCATGATTAAGCACTCATGTCGGAATAGGCAGACGAATCGGATTTAAAATCCGCTGAGAATTATCTCGTGCGAGTTCAAGTCTCGCTGAGTGCAGAGGCTGGATAGCGACCAGATGATGTGTGAGAGAGCAGGACACCACACAGAGAATGACAATGCCAAGAAGGGTTGCTCACAACTAGCGGTGAGAATGTAATGAGACTAGATTTAGCATCTCCCCCATTGGAACTGCCCAAAATTAGGAGGTTAAAATGGAAGAAAAATATTATTGGACAAATCAGAAAGGAATAAATATTCCTAAACATGAATTAACTGATTATCATGTTTGCAACATAGTAGCTAAGTTTGGAAAAAATTGGCTCTCAGAAAACGGACATGATGTTTTGGTTAAACGTTATGAAGAACTTAATAGAGAATATAATTTTTTCAAAGTAATTGAAGAATTATAATAAAAATACTGGGATATCGTCAAGCGGTAAGACAACAGACTTTGACTCTGTTATGCGTTGGTTCGAATCCAACTATCCCAGCGAGAACCTAGTTGCAAATAGGTTCAATTTCTTTACTCCATGTCTTTTTTGTTTCTTGTGACATGCGTAAACCTCCTTTCAAAGACGAGTGTTGCTCACAAAAGGGTGAGAGATGTAGCCGCATCTGTGGGTTCGAATCCCACCAACACTATTTAAATGTATTAAGTGTTGATTAAATTAAAGGAGTTAATGAAATGATAAGGATATATAATTGCCCAACGTGTTGGTTGATTTATATAGGTAACAAAGAATTTTTAATCAGAAAGTTTTGGAGGCTTAGATGAAAAGAAAAATTATAGACGTATTAATATTTATTTGTGTAGTTATTTTTATTTATGTACTGGCTTTTATTTTAACTATTGCTTTAACTGAAGAAGCACCTAAAAAAGAGCCAGTACAAGTTGTTTATGAAGAATATTCAATAGAGCCTATAGTTTATGAAGTTCAAACAGTAATAAATCCTAGAGATCTATATCTTGAAAGGCTTGATGAAATTAATGATATTCAGGATAGTCTTGAATGGTTTAAAGCATATAAGGATTTGAATGAAGAATTTGCAGACTATGGCGAGATCGAATGGATTGATGATGTATTTTCCGAAGATGAGATTTATTTATTAGAAAGAGTTGTAGAAAGCGAATGTCACGGGGCTGACTTTGAAAGTAAAACTCATGTGGCAGCGGTGGTATTAGCAAGACTTGAGAACGAAAGATTCCCCGATACTTTAACCGAAGTGATCATGCAACCTAATCAATTTTATGTTTCTAAAACAGAAATTGATGAAGAAACTAAGCTGGCTGTAGAATATGCTTTTTGTGTAGCTACGGCTGCGGATGATTGTTTGTGGTTCCACTCTATGACAAAGCAAGAAAAATTCAGTGGCGGTGATTATGTGTTTAGTGATAATTGTCACCACTTTTATAAATAGATATCACGGAAGAAAGGAGAATATAAACAATGATCGACTACGATATTTGTTTATGCGGAACAACAGATTGTCCAAAATTTAATGAATGTCTTCGTGGTACAGGAATAAAGCGTGAAGGTATTTATACTATGAGTTATTTTGGAACAATTTGTAATGAAGAAAACGGATATATGCAGTTTATTAAATTTGTTGATGGAGATTTTAAGGAGGTGAAATAATGGAAGAAAACAAAATAACCGAAGAGGTTAAAGAAGTTTCTGCTAGAAAAATTCCTAAAGTACAGAGACACAAAGAACTTTGTAAACAATTAAATAGAATTTATGAAGCCAAAAATCAAGATTATGGAGATGCATTTTCTATGGCTTATAAACAGTTTGGCATTACAAGCGCTCTCATAAGGATTTCTGATAAATATAACAGATTAATGAATCTTGCTTCGGGGAAAAAAGCACAAGTTAAAGACGAATCAATAAGAGATACTCTTATGGATCTTAGCAACTACTGTCTTTTAACAATATTAGAACTTGATCGTGAAGCATATAATAAGGAGAAATTTAAGAATGAGGAAAATATATCTTAGTGGAGCGTGTAGAAACGTATCCCAAGAAATTAGTTCATCATGGAGAGATTATGTAAGTACCGCTTTAGGAAGTGAATTTAATACATTTAATCCTAATAGACATTATGATTATGTATCATTCCTTCCCGCTAGTGATAAAGAATGTAGAAAATTATTTTTAAATCATCTACGTGAAAGTGATATCTTGCTTGTCAATCTTGATTTTTCTGATTCAAGCTGTGGAACTAACTACGAAATTGGATTTGCTCAAGCTTTAAATAAACCAATTATTGGATTTGGTAAAATTGAAGTTTATCCCTGGGCAAAAGACGCTTGTGACGTAGTACTTCCTTCAATGCTTGAAGCAGTTAATTATATAACAGAACATTATTGGAAGTAAAGAAAGGCGTACTAAAGATGAGAGTCATTAAGAAAAATGGTGTGATTGTTCCGTATGACGAACAAAAGATAATTGATGCTTGTAACAAATCTGCCCACAGAGCTTTACAAAAGCTTACCGAAGAAGATTATAGTGCAATATGCAATCGTGTTGCAGATATTATAGCTGAAGAAGACTTCTATGTTGAAGAATATGATGAGGAATTAGTTCCGGTCGAAGATATGCACATCATAGTAGAAAATGCTCTTACTGAACTTTATCCAAAGGTCGGAGAATCATATAAACAATATAGAGATTATAAAACCGCTTTTGTAAAGATGCTAGATGAAGTTTATAAAAAGAGCCAAGAAATTAGATATATAGGTGATGTATCTAATGCCAACACTGATTCAGCCATGATAAGTTCTCAAAGAAGTTTGATCTACGGTCAGCTTAATAAAGAATTATACCAAAAGTTTTTCTTAAATAAAGAAGAATTACAAGCTGCTGAAGATGGATATATCTACATCAACGATATGAAAGATAGACTTGATGGAATCAACTGTTGTTTATTTGATGTTGGTGGAGTTCTTAAAGGCGGTTTTGAAATGGGTAACATATGGTACAACGAACCCAAGACTGTTGATACAGCCTTTGACGTAATCGGCGATATTGTATTAAGTGCTGCCAGCCAGCAGTATGGTGGTTTTACAATACCACAAGTTGATGATATTTTATCTCCGTATGCTGAAAAGTCTTATCAGAAATACTTTAAAAAATATCATAATATGGCAACTTCAACACAAAGAAAAACTTTACGTGCGGCAGGCATTAATATGGCTGATTTAGATCAAGTTCAATTAAATGCTATTTATGAATTGGCATCAGAAGATGCTAAGATGAATGCTGAAGCAGATGTAAGAAGAGATATAGAACAAGGATTCCAAGGTTGGGAATATAAGTTTAATACAGTTGGATCTTCAAGAGGTGATTATCCGTTTATTGCAATGTCTTTTGGGATTAATACTTCTAAGTGGGGATTGATTATTTCTGAAATAGCATTAGATGTAAGAAGAGATGGTCAGGGCAAAGATGGTTTTAAGAAACCAGTACTCTTTCCAAAATTAACATTCTTATATGATGATAATCTACATGGAGACGGCAAGGCTTACGAATATTTATTTGATAAAGCCGTTTTGTGTAGTAGTAAAACAATGTATCCCGATTATTTATCTCTTACAGGAGAGGGATATATAGCTAATATTTATAAAAAATATGGGAAAGTTATTTCCCTCATGGGTTAGTAATATAGCTCATGTAAAACTCCGTGAACCTAGAAATCTAGGGTGTCATTCTAACGAAAGTAATTGCAGGAAATGGCAACTAATAGAATGGCTAACAGGGAAGGCTCAAAAGAGATAATCCTGTGCTAAAGATGTACTGAATAAATACCTTTGAGGATAAAGGTATTGAAAGAATATAAAGGATTTTTAGTAGATGATAATTTAAATATATATAGTAAAAGAACCGGTTTGAAATTAACTCCTCATAAAGGGACAGACGGATATATGCAGGTTCAATATCGAGATCAAACTGGTAAGAATCATCATCAAAGAGTTCATGTGATTTTAGCACATTGTTTCATTCCAAATCCGAATGAATACAAATATATTAATCACATAGATAGTAATAAATTAAATAATCAGTTAGATAATTTAGAATGGTGTACAAATTCATATAATGTTTTACACGGTTGGAAAAGCGGAAATCGTACACATAGAAATAATACCAAAATTAAAGCAGTGAATATAATAAATGGAGAAAGCTTTAATTTTAAATCGATCAGAGAATGTGGTAAACAACTAAAACTTGATAGACATAAAATTGCTAGAGTATTAAAAGGTGAACTTAACGAAGATTATTTAGGTTATTTATTCAGTTACATTTAAGTCAAACGACTATCGAAAGCATAATATAAGAGAAAAACTTGTATGAAGAAGCGAGTAGAGTACATTTGAGGTGAAATTCCTCAAGTGGAAGTGCGGAGCACATATTATTTGGTTACAGAATAATATGTGAAGATATAGTCTGAACCTTATGAAATTTATAAGGTTTGTGTAGAGCTAGTTTAAGTCCTTGGTTTGAACGTGGTGGAATGCATCCGGCTGATGAAAACGATGTACCAATATTTATATCTCGTTGCAATCTTGGCGTAATATCATTGCATTTACCAATGATTCTTGCAAAATCAAGACAAGAAAATAAAGATTTCTATAAAGTCCTTGATTATTATCTTGAAATGATAAGAAATCTACATAAGAGAACATACGACTTTTTAGGTGAAAAGAAAGCAAGTACAAACCCTATGGCATGGATGCAAGGTGGATTACTTAATGGTCATCTTAAGGCTGATGAAAAAATCAAGCCATTGCTTAAACCTATGACAATGAGTTTTGGAATTACTGCATTAAATGAATTAAATGAATTATATAATGGAAAATCAATATTAGAGGACGGACAGTTTCCATTAGAAGTAATGAAATATATCAATGATTATGTTGATAGGATTAAAGAAGAAGACCAAATACTCTATGCGATCTACGGAACACCAGCAGAGAGTTTATGTGGAACACAAGTAGAACAGTTCCGTAAGAAATATGGAGTGGTTGAAAAAGTATCAGATCGTCCTTATGTAAGTAATTCATTCCATTGTCATGTAACAGAAGACATTAGTCCCATTCAAAAACAAGATGCTGAAAGAAGATTTTGGGATTATTTCAATGGTGGAAAAATACAGTATTGTAGATATCATCTTGGATATAATATTCAAGCAATTAAATCAATCGTTCGCAGAGCTATGCAAATCGGCTTCTACGAAGGCGTAAATCTTTCATTGGCATATTGTGAAGATTGTGGTCATGAAGAACTTGAAATGGACGTATGTCCAATATGTGGCAGTTCAATGATAACCAAGATTGATAGAATGAATGGTTATCTACAGTATTCAAGAGTACATGGTTATACTAGATCTAACGCTGCTAAAATGGCAGAGATTGCAGAAAGAAAGAGTATGTAGGAGAAAAACATGAAGCCATTAAATGAGATACATAAACTTTATATAAGTAAGAAAAAATTAAATGCTCATTGGCTTGAAAAAAATCATTTTTACTGGAGCCGCATCTTCTCAGATGCGGACAATCCAGTATATTTTCATCGCTTTACCGTGTGGAATTATGGCAACGCAGGAGTAATAGAAGCTGAAATTAGAATAGATATTAATACAGGGAATATTAGGCTTGGTTGTTACGATGGTGGATCAAGATCACTTTATGCTTCATGGTACAGTAGAGATATTGGCAACAATGAAGTTATAAGAAAAATTGATGAAAAAATAATTGATAAATTCAAGGAGCTGGGTATAAAAGGATGGGAATGATTATCATAGGAAAAGATTGCATACCGTCTGAAAAAGAAAAATGCAAATATTGCACATTAGAAAATGAAGATGATGCAAGAAATATTGGGATATGTTGTTCGGCAAAGGGCAATAAGTTCTTCCGTTGGGGACAATGTATTCCATGTGAAGACAAACAAGTAGACAAAAATGGCAAATAAGGAGAAGACCAATGGACAGAGTGGCTCGTTTTGAAAAAGTAAGTAGGGAACAATTCTTCAATGATTTTATCGGAGAGTTCCCTATAAAAGAAATGGAAGAGGAACAGATTAATGCAATTTATCAGATGTATGATGATATTAAGCTTCCCGAAAGAGGAACATCTGGCAGTGCAGGATATGATTTTGTAGTTCCTTTTGATATAGTACTTCAGCCAGGTGAGGTAGTAAAAATTCCAACCGGAATTAGATGCTTTATTGAAAATGGTTGGGTGTTGCAAATAGTTCCAAGAAGCAGCGTAGGGTTTAAATATCATATCATGCTCGCTAACACTATAGGAGTTATTGATAGCGATTATTATAACGCAAAAAATGAGGGGCATATCTGGGTAAAATTAGTAAACCACGGAGAAAAGACTTTTGATATCAAAGCTGGAGATAAGATATGTCAAGGAATGTTTGTACCTTTTGGTATTACATATAACGATGAAGTTGAGACTGAAAGAGTCGGAGGAATAGGTAGTACAGGAGAATAATTATGACTCAAACTGAAGCATTGAACTTTGCTTTAGCTCAGGGTATAATTGACTTTAGTACAATTCAAGTGCAGATCGAAATGTATGAAAGAAAAAAATATTTGGATATGCACAAAAACAGAATATGGCAAGGAGAGAACGGCAAATGGTATACCGAACTCCCTGCCATAGGTGGCGAAAAAAGGAGATTAATAAAGAGAAAAAATTTAGAAGACGTAGAAGAAATAATTTACAACTTTTATAAAACTAAAGAAACTCATCCGCTTGTTAAAGATGTATTTGAAGAATGGATCACTCTAAAAAAAGAGTGGGACGAGATAGGGAATACAACTTTAAACAGATACAGAGACGATTTTCAACGTTTCTTTGGAGACACTGGTTTTATTAATATGAGGATAGATTTTGTTACTGAAGAATACCTTGAATCCCTAATTAAAACAACAATAGTCCAAAAAGAATTAACAACAAAATCTTATGGTAACATGAAAACATTACTCATAGGAATAATGAAACTAGCAAAACGTAAACACTATAGTGATTTCAGTATTACTTCTTTCTTGGGAGATCTTCAGATATCCAAAAAGACATTCAAAAAAACAGAAAAGAAGAAACAAGTGTTTACCGAAGAAGAAACAGAAAAAGTTGTTAAATGGTTAAAGGATCATCCCACCGTGGGCAATCTTGGAATACTCTTAGTGTTTCAAACTGGGTTAAGAGAAGGTGAGCTTGCAGCGTTAAAATACTGTGACGTTGACGGCAACATTTTAAACATTCGAAGACAAGAAGTTCGTTATAAAGATGATGCTGGAAACATGATATATGAAATTGTACCTTACACCAAAACAGAAGCAGGAGAACGTGGAGTTATCCTTACTCCTAAAGCCATTGAAACAATTAAGATGATTCGTAGATTAAATCCCTTTGGCGAATACATGATGATGCAGGACGGGAAAAAGATCGGTAAGATATCTTTTAATGATTATTTGTATAAAGCCTGTGATGCAGTTGGCATTCCAAGAATGAGTATGCATAAGATACGAAAGACATACGGAACGATGCTTATAGATTCGGGAGCCGATGATAGCACAGTCATGGAACAAATGGGTCATGCGGATATTACGACCACAAGAAAGTTTTATTATTTCTCTAATAAAAGTCACCAAGAAAAAGTCGATCAGATACAGAGAGCTATCAATATTTGATTTAATGTTTATCATTAAAGGTAAGCAAAATAGTCAAAAAGTAAGCAAAGAAAAAGTCTGGAAAGCCTAGTAAATACTGGATTCTTCCCATTTGAACCAGGGTTCGATTCCGGTCTGAGGCATGAAAAAATGCCGTATTTATGCGGGTTTGCAGACTCGGTGCTTCAAAAGGTAAGCAAAAAGGTAAGCAAACGGAAAGGAGGAGCACTTGAATTGTACTCTTCCAAAACACAACCCGAAAAATATGTGGTAAAAAACAATGATTTTACCACAAATATTGTGGGTAAAAAAAAGGAAGTAGGAGTTTTTAGCTCTTACTTCCTTTTTGGTTTTAGGTCTCTCGACCAATGGAATTAGGTTTAAGGTCTCTAGTCCGACTTAACAATGTCCTATGACATGAATCAGATATTCTTTCAATTCAGAAAGGGTTAACTTGGTCACGTCCACATTGTCATAATATTTTTCTAAATCCTTGATGTCGTCTTTCTCATTTATCAGTTGTAAATATTTTTCTCTTTCGTCCATTCCTCATTCCCCCTTTCTATAAGATTCCTAGATGATCTTTCTCTCTAGGTGTTCCATTACATAATTATACTTTTGTGTGCCTGTATGATTTCCACCAAGTTCATCATGATATATGCGATAGGTTTCGCAGTACTCATCAAATTCCTTGTCAGGAATATAACCAAGTTCTAAGTATCTTCTGTAACGTTTATCCAATTCATTAGCAAGCATCATCTTCAACCCAGAAGACTGAGCTGCACTATTTGAGGCTTGTTCTTTTGTCATAGCTTGAAGTTCAGTCAACACATTCACAATTTGATCCAATTTCTCATCCATTTTATCAATCCTGTGTTCTAACATTTGATCTCCCTCTATAGATTTTCGTATGGCTTCTTCTTGCTTACTTCTGATAAGCGGAATAGCCATGATGTCACTCTTAATTTTTATATATTCTTCAACTTTAGGAACGAGAGTTTTTCTGAAGAATTTTACTATAAAATAAATAAGAGCACCTCCAAGTGCCACTAAGAAAATCCATGCAGGAACCTCCAGTCCTGATAATTGTATTAATTCGATAACGTCTTTCATTTGTAATTGTGCCTTTCTAAATCAAGTCTATATATTTACTGCTTGCCCAACCAAACAATCCGTTTGGAGCAATTATCTGATACCACCCACCTAATTCTTTAACGATTTTAACATTGTTATTCTTATGAACAAATCCGAGACTTTCATAAGCAGTAGAATTACCCTTACGAACATTTAGTGAGTTAGCAGTAACAAGCCCATACGAACTGTGAACATATGTCTCACTTACCCATTCGTTAGATCCAATCTGTAGCCATCCTTTTTGATATCCAATAACTACAACGGTATCTCCATTATTGAGTTTTCCAACAATTTCACCTACTACTGGCTTGTTGCGAATATTAAGATGTGTATTTACTTTTACTGTATTTTTAAACGGTTGAGTTGGTGTAACGTCAGGGGTTACAATTTTAGGATTATTATTGTACCATTCGTTAACATCTATTGGTGCTTTTGCCCACGAGAATTGTTTGCTGCCATATTGCCATGCATCGTAATGTGGTATATTAGGTTTGTTTGTGCTATATTTTGCACACCATATAAAGTAATTAGTTAATTTATTAAAATCTAACTGATTCTTAAACCAGTTCTCTGAAGCATAAACCCCGGCAACATATCCCGCTTTAGCAACTTCATTACAGAACGCAATTGTAATTTTCGTTCTTGCATCTTTACTTAACGCATCAGCTCTACCATTATGAGTTTTATTAGCATATTCCGAATCTATAAAAATCGGGTAATCAATTTTATATGCTTTTGCTTTATCTATAATCCATTTGGCTTCTTCGACTCCTTCGACTTCTGTAATTGCCTGAGAGTAGAAATACAAGCCCACCTTTACATTCCTTTTTGTCAATTCTTTTATGTGATAATCGAATAGTTTATCTTCTGTAATGGTTCCATTCTGATAACCACGGTATCCAGCACGCACTATAACTCCGTCAACTTCTCTTGCAAGATCAACCCAATCTAATATAAGATTATGATGACTTATATCAACCAAGAATCCCTTTTGAGTTACAGGATTTGGAGTAAAAGATTCGTATCTTAAATGATAGCTCCAACCATTCTTATGATTGTAATAACTTCTAATGCAAATCTCTTTACCAGTCTGGTCGCCAGGCTGTCCATTTTTAATTCCACCATTTTCATTTAATGAAGCGTGTACTATATTGTCAGCATCGGTACACATTACTACATGATGACCAACGCTTAAAAATACATCGCCTCTTTTTCTAGGAGCATCAATTGCTATTTCTTTAAATCCACAATTAATCATTTGCTGATAAAGATTTCTAGTTGTGCTCCCCTTTGAAACATTAAAGCCTGCCACATTTAAAGCAGTACCTACAAGAGAGGAGCAGTCATAGTCTGGATTTCCTCCTCGATTATCTTGGGCGTAGCCATGAGAATCATCATTGGCAATGTCTTCCATATATTTAACAGCTTTTTCTATATCTGGCATATGATTCCTCCTTTCTTGTTAATTATTACTCGTTTTAAACGTAAAATTATTCGTTATCTTAACCCGCAAAGCGAATAACTCTACGAGTCCGTAACGACCTCATAAAAGTGACTTCCAAACCCAATACACCCCAGAGTACCCTTACGCTTGTAAAGTGTCTTAAAATCGATTTTACAAAGCGACGTGGATACTTCTGAGGTGTTGGTATAGTCGTTCAAATATATATTGTATTCATTTAATAATTTTGTAACTGCGTAAATGCTATTTATTTGACGAGCGTCAAATATTAATTGATCCCTTATTTCATCATCTTCAGTATAAAGATAATAATTAAAACTCATTAATTTGTAGTTTTAGTATATTGAATAGTGAGTTTTACATTCATTCCGCTATAACCAGTTCTATTATTAGTTATTCTAATTCTAGAATTTGCTGGGTCATAAAAGGCTGAAGTAATTCCTGCTGCACCTGTTGTATTATTTCGTGTTACCCATACACCATAAAATCCAAGACTGTATGGAGTACTTCCAGTAACTTGAATAGAAAGACAATCATCAATGTTCCATGTATTTATATCTATACTTATTATTTCAGGAGTTCCAAAATCTTCACTCGGTGTAGGCATTGTACCATCAATAGTCCTTTGATAGATTGGTCGTCCATCTACCCATGTACCCACAATCTTTTCTGTTGTAGAATAGTCTGTATCTATTCCGATTGCTACTGGTGAATCTGTGGTTTTGGTGTATTTCACTATGAGTCTTAAAATAGGAACAGTCTGTACGGTTTCTGATGGATTATATGCCAACGGCTTAACCTTGATTAATTTATTAGTGGTATCTATATATTGTGCCCACATATTCTGTTTGCAATAATCATTTCTAAACACTTCTAAATCAACTAATTTATCTATATTTAAATCAGTAATGTCGCATAATGTTTGATCAGAAGCGTTCATGTTTATCTGTACGGCAGAATTAAATGTAATAACTTTCTGATACAACGGTTTCCCGTCAGTCCACTGCCCGATGATCTTTTCATCCGTACTATACATATTAGCCTTATCAAACTTATTAGCTAATATATCAGGCATACCACCAAGATAAGGAAGTATACCTTGATAAAATTCTGATAATCTCTGTTCAGTTACAACTGAATTAGGGTTTGTTAAACTCATTTATATGTTCCTCCTTAATCAGTGGTTTTTGTGTATTGAATAATCGCAGTAATATCATTTATAGGTATATTTTCAACTGTACCGGTTATAGATTGAATGGTTTTCAGTCTTACTTTCTTCGTTGAGGTATCATATGCTACTATCGTTCTTAAAGAATTTAATGTGCCGGCATCATTAAATAAGGTAGAATCTACATTAAGCATATATGTTGCCCCACCCATAACAAAAGATATTGTTGCTTTCATAGATACTATAGATAAATCAGTCGCATCCATTAAATTGAAATATTTAGTTGTATTCACATCACCAAATTGCTGATTGGTAAGTTGTACGACCTTTTGATATAGTGGCTTACCGTCTATCCACTGACCTATTACCTGCTCAGTCGTGCTATATATCATTCTACGAGACATCACAGAGGGAAGAGGGGAGAGCACTTCTTCCATATCTGCAGGAGGCATATCTTCCTCTATAGGTTTGGTATATATGTCTTTATAAGAAATACAATAAAGAACTGAAGTATTAGTGGGGCGAGCATAAATATTTGTTTCAAATTGAGACAAAGAAGAACTTTCTGCAACTGTAGTATAAGATCCTGTCAAATTATTCACATTTAATCTTTTACCATTATGTCGCAAACCGTCATAATTAGTAGGATATTCTCCAGAAGCATAAAGCGTGCCTTCGTAAAATCCAAAATATTGTAAGTCTGTCGCTGACTGATGTTCTCCTACAGATTCACCTGACCCTTGACCTATATGTGAATTAGTTCCAGTACCTCTAATAAATTCTCCTCTTAAGTCTGGCACTTTAAACTTAGTATTATCGCCAGAAACTTCGTACTGAGAATGATTTGTTAAAGATAACAAATGCTCTGCAAGCTCTGGATAATCTGTTTTATTATAAATAGTTCCATCGCATGCCAAATAAAATCTTGGAGCGGTTTCACCATAGTAGGAGATAATAGTTCCTAAAGGCGTATAGCCAAACATTGTTTCTATTTGACCATAATATGTACCATTTTTATATATTGTACTCATGAACTTTCCTCCTTAATCTGTGGTTTTGGTGTATTGAACTGTACAATATCCAGTCATACCGCTTCTGTCAGATGTAGTAGCTACATTAATAGTTGAGAGATTTGATCCAAATCCTATATACATGTCACCAGATCCGCCTAACCATAGCCTAGGGAATGCAATATTACCTCCGTTACTATCTGTTGCAGTTGCTGAATAGTTTATCAATCTTTTTACATTTGAGATTTCAGTATTAACTTGTTTAGTAGTAGCATTGGGTAAGTTCCCAAGATCTATAGTCTTCTGATACAACGGCTTTCCGTCAATCCAAGTACCAATTATCTGCTCATCAGTAGAATAGTCATTCCCTGTACCTATGTTAACCGTGGTGTCGGTTGATTTGGTGTATTGGATAGTAATAGAATCTATAGTTTGATCAGAATCGCTATCTCTATTTGACGATGTTGTTATATACATATCATCTACTATTTTTTGAAAAGCTATTCTTCTACAATATAAAGAACTATTTCTAAACCAAATCATTGGAATAGTGTTTTCAGAATATATACCAGTATAATATGTAACAGTCTCAACATTTTCGATTCCCAAATCATTGCCAAGATAATACGATTTTGATTTCGCTTCTCCATCGGTTATTGATGCCGGAAATTTTAATCCCGTAATAGTCTTTTGATAAAGAGGCTTTCCTAAAAACGAGCCAACAACTCTTTCATCAGTAGTATAAATATTAGCCTTATCAAATCTATTACCCATTACAGTAAGATTAGATACAACGGTAGCATCGGGAATATAATATGATGTACCATTATCTTTTTCTTCTTGAGTAAGATTATTGAAATCATCAAGACTTATTTCTTTTGTCACATCAAACCATTCAACATCGTCATCGGAATCAGAATGTTTAACAAGTGATTGTCCTGTTGTTCCACCAGATGGGAGAGAGCCGCCGCCTCCTCCACCTTGCTGAAACTCACGCCATTTGCCAAGAGTGGGATCTGATGTATTTGTAGAATCATAACTATAATATTTCTTTGTTCCCGTTACATAAGCAAAGCATCCGTCATATAAATCAGCGGCGGGAGTGCTTACTAAATCTGAAACTGTATTTGCTTTAATTCTTGCATCAAGAGGCTTACTGCCTTTGTAACTAAAATTATCCGCTACATTAATTGCCATATTAAATCACCTCCTTATGCAAACGTTACGCTATAGCCACTAACCGTGGTCGCATCTGTAAGTACGTATCTGTAATAAACAACACTTGTTCCATTTTGCGTATATGTCTGTTCTGTTCTTGTGAATGAATCAAATAAGCTGAATCCGTTACCGTCCTTAATACTTGCAAGAGCACCAAGACTCTTAGGATATGCATAACATATTCTGCCTGCCGTAACAGTAAATGAATACGTGCCACCCTTTGCAGTGCCAAGAGCAGAGGTAAGGGCTTCGACCGTTGCCTCACTAGGATTAACATCGCTAACCGCACCATAGAACTTGTTATAGTAGAAATTAATGCTTGCAGTTTTTGTTGAAGTAGTATCAATATCGTCCGACTTTGTATAGGTTATAATAGCCTTAAATGTGGTCGTACTTGTTGTGGCACTACCCATTGTATATGTCCAAGAGCCAGTCGTTGTGCTGTCTATAGTATCAGTTCTTAACAACGTATTATCCTGATACCAAGCAATACTCTTGATCTTTTTTGCAGTTCCCATATTAGAAACATTAACTGTAAGAGTTTCTGTATAAGAACTTCCATACACAACATTTCCGCTCTTACTAATAGAGAAACCTATAGTAGGAGCAAGTTCAGAAATGAGCAACTTTCTTACGAAATCAGTAAATGAAGTTCCTGCCGTAATCGTGGTTCCGCTTGATATTGCTCCAACAGAAGCGTTTGCAGTCACACTCGCAACAAGAGAAGCGTCTCCATATATCACGCCAGCATCTTCGGTTTCGTTATCTGTGTATGTAATAATAAGGTGATTATTAGCATCAATATCAACGCTCTTTATTCCAAGACCAGTTTCGCCTTGTTCTCCTTGAATACCTTGTGCTCCAGTATCACCCTTATCCCCTTTATCTCCCTTAATTCCTTCAGTATTCATATAAGTAATAAGAGAGTAGGGCGGTGTTCCTACGCCAGTATAACGATAAATCGGATAGCCCATATCCTCTATAAAAGTCATAACCATAAACATCAGCCCTATTTCTGGGAAGTCTGATGCGTCAAACTCACTAATAGTGTCGTACTGTTTATAAATTAAGAATGGATATCCGTCATCGCCCTTATCGCCTTTAACGCCCTGTATTCCTTGTATTCCTTGTGCCCCAGTTAATCCTTGAGCACCAACATCTCCTTTGTCTCCCTTTTGTCCCTGTATTCCTTGTTCGCCTTTATCGCCCTTGTCTCCCTTATCGCCCTTGGCTCCGGTCTGACCCTGAACGCCAGCATCGCCCTTTTCTCCGTTAAGGACATCCATTGTGGTGGTTCTTGTTGAACCATCGTCTAAAGTCCACAAGAAAGTTATTCTTTTGCCGTTAGGTATATCATCGATACTATCTATAGTACAGTTCTTACCTTTAATGGCTCCTCCACCAATAACGGTTTCGTCAGTATAGCCCATAGAAAGGGCATAAGAAATAATATCTAAAGCCATATTATCCTCCTATCTTAACCCATTGGTTAGAAGAATTAAGAATATATACCTCTCCAGTTGGTATAATTAAACATTTTGATCCCATAGCAACCTTGTTGTTAGAAACGTTGTCTACGCCCTGTTGCGTTCCTTCGGTTGTCATTGTAGGAAGATTGTTAACGTCGCTTGCTGAATCAGCAATAAACATAACCTGCTTAAGAGTTCCGTCTATCCAATACATAATCATTCCTTCCTTTAATTAAACAATCTTAAAAGTTCTTTTTGAGTGGTCGCATCAACTAAAGCCCAAGCTTCTGTAAATTCGTAATCATACGGAATCCAAATACAGCCACCATCGGCAACTCCCTCAATAGAAGTGCCGTAATCTTTCCCCCAAGAATTAACAATCGCCAACGCCTGCTTCTTGTCTGAATATCCAACGCAAGTCATACTATGACCGCCATAATTCTTTCCGTGAGATAGCTTGTTATATTTAACCATCCCATTTTTATCTGGATTATAAAGGCACTTATAAACTGGATAACAAACTTGCACATATCCCACAGTTGTTAGAGCGATTTTAATATCTTCCAAATCATTCAATCTGTAATAAGATGCAATCCTATACGGCTTTGCAATTTTATCTAATTTATCCTTTTGCGAAAGATACTGTGCTTTTAAATCAGCATATTCATATTTGTCATATCCTTGAAAATCTTTTTGGTGACAAATACCGTCTTCTACAAGATTTTGTAACGCTTCTCTAGGATACATTCCCGACCCTTGATAATCTGTATCTTTGCGATTTGCATAAATATAGGCGGCACTAAACATTTCAGTGTCGCCTAATTCTTCAAATTCTTGAGAATGTTTTATTTGTGCGATAGTTGAAGCTACGCAGCTACCTACGTTTTTCTGATCTGCAATAATCGCAGGAATCGGAACAATATATTCTTCAGGTAGTTGTATTGCTCTCATAATTAAACTATCTAATTTATAATCCCTTTCATCATCAGGAGATGGCAACGCTCCACAAAAAGAATACTCTTTTTCGTAATCCATAGTGCCTCCTAATTAAAATATAGCAACCCCCGTCTTAATATCATTATCTATAATATCTTGAGGAAGTTTTGCTCTAATTGCTTTAAGTTCTTCTTCGCCACCATATTCATCATTTCTAACTTTGTCCATAAATTCAAAGAAAGAAATATCAGGAATAATCCCTAATAATTCATTGGCATGAAGACCTCTCTGCATTGTATACATATCTTTAAGAATCTTATCACTAATCTTTGGTTCAATTTCTTTATAGCATTCATGATAAAATCTCTTTGCATTAAACAAATTCTGTTCAGCAAATATAGGTTTTTTATCTACACACTCGACATATGTAAAATATTTATCAACCATCATTTCTGTAATAAATCTATCAATTCCACCGTTAAATGGATTCTTTTGTTTGCAGAATTTCGCTGCACGTATAGAAGCGATAGTAGCACCAACCTGACAAAGATCGAAGTTATACTGAGGAATTCCTTTATCATCTTTTCCAGTTCTTGTAATACTATGTTCTGAACCTATTTTCCAAACATAAACTGGATTTTCTATAAAAGATATTTTTAGAGGAGTTCCCTCAATTGTCATACGTATCTTCCAGTTAAATTCACCCTTTAATACCTTATGTCCCCATAAGGAATAGACTATTTCATCTACTTTCGTAGCGATGCACTTCGAATGTCGTACCAATAGACATTCTACTCCCTTACATTCATCGGGGATAGTCGTTACACTTTACTTTTCATCAATATATTTCCATTTAATCTTTTCTCCAGTAATAGGATGTTTTCCAGCTGTTTTTGCAATTCCTCTACAAGCCTTGCCTATAGATGAAATATCTTTAAGATTAGCCCATTTAGCCGCCTCTAACATTACATTAAAAATTTCGCCAGTTGAAGCTTGAACTTTTCTTGCTCTACTACTTTTTTCTCCTATCCTCTTTTTTGTTTGTTCAGATATTTTTTTTCTAGTTTCTTTAGAATGATGTTTTCCATAATTAGGATTTAATTCCCCACAAAGATGCACTCCATACATTCCATTCTTTTCGCCTTTTAATCCTTCAGATATTTTTCTTCTAACGTCATCTGTAGGATTAAAAATACCACCGCCACCTTCTGATTCGTTGTAGCCGTGGTTTTTAGTATCATAAAATTTTATCCAATACTTTTCTCGCTCATTAAGTTCTTCTTGTTTACATTCTTCTATAACATAAAAAATAAATACGTCTCCGTATTTATTATAAGCATTTTGGAGATGAACATTTTCATGCTTACCTCGCTTTAATAATCTTTTATGATTTTGCCATCTAATTTCTATTTGAGTAGATAGTCCAATATATTTATTATGATTTAAAGTGTTTTCAATACAGTATATTCCAGTCATTATCACCTCGAATAACTATATTGATGAAAAGTCTTAGCACGGCGTTGTCTGGTCTAGAGTTTCGCCGTTAGCACGTAGTTATTAATTTTAATCTACGCACACCGCTGGTTAGCGTTCACATCGTTTAGGGAGGACTAGTAAATAGTCAATCCTCCATAGCTCTCAATTCAGAAAAACCAATCTCATTAGCATCTAAAAATTTCTTATTATATAATCTTCCAAATACCCATGGATGATTTTTATTGTCTATAGGAACAGTTCTAATCTTTTGTGGATTAGGATCAACTTCTTGTAAGAAAACTCCTTGAACAACAACTGAATCTGGAGTGATTGCTCCTCCTAATGTCTCTAAGGCAAATGGAGTATAAAATAAATCATCGGCATCAATAAATGTAATCCAATCTGTTTTGCAAGCGTCAAGCGCTCTCTGTCTTGCCAATCCTGGACCAGTATTTTCTTCACATTCAAGTATTGTAATATTTAAATCAGGAAAGAGATTTTTAAGATATTCATAATTATCTTCAGGAAAATCTGAAGCAATTATTACTTCAACTTCATCTCTTATTGTCTGTATCTGTATTGAAGATAAACAATTTTCTATATGTCCTTTTGCTTTATAAGCTGGTATACCTACCGTTATTTTCATCCTTTTTCTCCTTTAATCAAAAAATATAGGGTATTCCCCATAAAAATTATGATAATAATTATTAAAATTATTTAAAGCGTCTTCAACATTATTTAATAGATAAATATTATATGTTGAATTATAAAAGCCGTTGGTTACAGCAGTCCAAGTAGGAACGACTGAAACATTAGCTACAATATTATCTTGCTTAATATTCGTCATATTATATATATATATATTTATTGAATTTCCCCTACTCATATTACTAATCATTCCATTAAACGTAGGATAGTATAACTGTTCATCATTCGAATGTAAGAATATAATATCTGAACTCATATTATTTGCACCATCAAACATTCTCTCAAAATAACTATTCCTAAAATCGCATACTACTGGCTGATTATAATTATGACACCCAGAAAATGTTCGATATAAACTAGCTCCCGGATAAAATATCATGGGTTGATTAAAATTTGAACACCCACAAAAAAAATCAGACAATGAATGATTAAGAATCTCAGTATCTGAGATTTCATTGTTATAATTATATTTAAATATATCAAAAATAATTTTAGAATTTAAATTTTTACAATTATAAAACACATCATCAAAATATCCATATAGATCAGAAGAGTCGTCTCCGGGACGAGCATGAATTCTAATTGTCGTGGGCTGATTATAATTATTACAATTTGCAAATATCCAGTTATACGCTATATTGACATAACTAGAATATTGCGTATGTGGAGGGCATTGTATAAAATTGGGAAATTCAATTTGTGAATTATAATTAAAACAATTTCCCACACAAGATATTGCATAAGTCAATGAAAAAGTATTAAATAAATTAATAGGACAATTAAAATATGAATATCCATAAAAAACACTAGAAATCGCATTAACTCCATTTCCAAATTTTATTTCTGTTAGTGCGCTTGCATTTTCTATGTTGTTCAATGAAGCAAATATTCTATTATTTCCTAAAGATATTTGTGGAGGATTTTGGGTAAAATAATCATCTATGCTTTCGTATTTAACATATATACTTCCCCAAACATCGCCTCCTCCACCCCCACCTCCACTGGTGTCTTGTAAGGTGCTTCTATAAAATGGCATGATTATTTCCTCCGTTATTTAATATAAATTTTACATGTCATAGAAACTGCTTCGTCTTGTTTGGGATATACAACAATACATTCTCCAGCACTAATATTCATAGATTTATAATTCATATTTATACTCGTGTACACATCAATAGTACTGTCAACAGTAATTGCATTGTTACTAAAAGTGTAGGTTGTATCAGTAGCAGTACTTAACACTTTAGTTAATGAAAAAGATTTATTTTGTATATAAATCTCATCAGCAGCTTCTTTATCTAACAATTCCGCATCTTCTAAATAATCTTCAATATATTCAATTGCATCATCATAATTATTTAAAGCAGTTGCCGATATTGGAGTAGTAGTTGCGGGAGAACTCTGCCAACCATTTTCATAGGTCGGCACAAAATGTTTTATGTAACTCATATATTTTCTCCTAAATATATAAAAAATATCTTTTTATATGCCAAATCTAAATAATTATTAATGTATAAAATCCATAATCACCTCAATACGAACACAGATATATCAATTTTATAAAAAGAGGGCGATTTTATTCGCCCTCTTAATATTCAGGATATTCGTTGTAGTAACTATGCCAAACATTGTTGAAATAATTTAATCCATCTGAAACATTATATAAAACTCTAATATTGTACCTTACATCCGCTTGCAATCCATTTTCTATTGGAATATAACTATATTTATCCACTCCCTGTCTATATAATCTAGTACATCTATTTACAAACGTGTATGGATCATTTACATAGAATGTTACATCTTGAAGAGTTCCATCCCACTTTATCGCTTGATTAACATAATTTAATACAATTATATTATCAACTCTTGCCCCCCAAAGAGTATTATTACCAGTTGTTAAATTTGGATATTTTGTTGAAAAATCAACTACTATGGGGCAATTCATATTGTTTGCGCTATTTAATGTAAAATTTAATCCAGTAACACCTTTTAAAATTAACGGCTGATTAAATGAGCTTGCTCCATATAAAAAAGAAGTATAATCACAATTCCTTGAATTTTCAGATTGTAAAGATATAGTAATTTTAGAATTTATAGAACTTGATTCCATAAACATTCCTGCCAAATTAGCTTCTGCTGAATCTGGACAATTTATGAATATTTCTGTGGGTTGATTATATGTTCTACAACGTCTAAGCGACATATAATAATTATATATATTTTTAGGAAAAATTGTGGGTTGATTATAATTATTACATAAATAAATCATATTTGCTACAGACCTTAAATTATCTGCATTTTGCATATTTATATATGAATTAAAATTATTATAATATTGTAATAAGTTTTCAGCACTTTTCATTGCGCTTCCTATATTGATGGGGCAATTAAATGTAACATTATCTTCACACTCTCCCATAGACATATTATATATTGGTACATTTGAAAATAATGGAACTTCATATTGTTCATTAATATAATTAATAGTTATATGTCCACAATGGTCGCCATTGTTTCCTGAACTTCTAGGCATACATCTATAAAATGGCATAATAATTTCTCCTAATAAATCGGGTATTCATTATAGTAGTTATACCAAACATTATTGAATTCATTACAAGCATCTCCAACATTATTCAAAACATATACATTAATTCCTTCATCGATGCTCCTATATCCATTTGTAGTTTCTTCAAAATTTAATTTATTTATATTTTTATGAAGTCTAGAACACTTGTTTATAAATATATCTGGATCACTTACATAATATTTCATATCATCAACAGACCCAAACCAAGAGCATTGATGATTGTTGTAATTTAATATAATCACAGTATTTACTAAGGAATTATTTAATATATTAGACCCTATATTAATTTGTCGATAAATTAAATCAATTATTATTGGACAACTCATACTAGTGGCATCTCTTAAAATGCTATCACAAGTAAAAGCCTGTTTTAAAATTAATGGCTGATTAAAAGAATGTGCATTTCTTAACATTCCTGTATAATGTGTATTTGTTAAATTATTAAACATTGTAAATGTTATTTTAGAATTAAAATTAAAACAATTTTCTAAAGCCTGATTTATTGAAGTATAAGTTGAACTATTAAGCCCGATTAAAAAATTGATAGCCCGATCATAATTATATGCATTACTAAGCATAGAGCTATAATTATTTATAGATCCATAAGGAAAGATAATAGGCAAGTTGTAATTACTGCAGTGATATAGCATTGAATAAACACTTATAAGATTCACAGCATTAGATAAATCAATTGTTGAATTAAAATTTCTACATAATTTAAACAATCCTGCTGCACTTAATATATGATCTCCAATAGTAATTGGACTATTAAATGTATAGTTGTTTCCAAATTGATTATCTGTAAGGTTTGTAAGCGTGTCTGATGGTGAAAAATAGACCTCATGTTCTTGACCATTATAAGTATACGTTATATGTTCACAGCCATCACCACCGCCTCCTCCACCACCGGAGCTTGCTGGAGGCATACATCTATAGAAAGGCATAGGCTATCCCTCCTCTACGTTCTCTTCGATCTCTTCTACCGGTTCTTCTGTTTCATCCTCAACGGGCTCCTCTATGATCTCCGGAGGAGGAAGAGGTTTATTCCATTTATCCATCTTTACCGTGTTAGCCTGCTCGTTCAGGATAAGACACTTGATAGATTTGAATGTTTCTGTGTTACTCTTCGCATACCACATATCATAGTGAAGCTGTGCGTCAGCCTCATCATATGTGGGTCTGGTTGTAACGGACATAGGAGAAGTACCATCCTCTAAGTCCTGTATAACTACATAATAATACATATTAAGCCTCCTTATTTAATATAAATCCTACAGGTCATAGACTGAGCTGAGTCCTGTTTAGGGAATGTTACTGTACATGTTCCTGCTGAAGCCGCTACCGATGAAGGTGATACTCCGAAAATATCTGCATATACATCTATTACACTATTAGATGTTATTCTTGCATCTGTAAATGTATACGTTGTGGGGTCTGTCGTAGATGTGGTCGCTGTTTGGTCAAGGTGGTAGTCTAGGTCTTCTACTTTTGCCGTAAGCTGACGATTAGTCATTGCAAAAAGCTGATAAGTATCATCTGTATCTGATGCTAGACGAACCATAAATTGACTGTATGTAACATTTACATTTGGTGTATGAACCCAAATAACAAAACTATGTGTACCTGCAACAGTCGCAGTAAATTCCATTTTATGAAGTCCAGCTGCTAAATGATAATTGGTAGTAACAGAATCTGGTTCATATGCGTATTCATTATTAGGTTTTAAAATTCGCAAAAGATTCCTCGTATTACTAGTCAATGCATTATTCTGATTTGCAGAGAACGTTATTTTATCTCCAACATTAAGATATAAAGAACCTACGATTTTACTAAAATCTTCATTAGCATTAAATGTCCATGAATCAAAACCAGAATTGATTAGATTCTTTGCCCCAAGAACACTGTTGCTCTTCCAATCCATTAATTCTGTGTTATCGGGTATATACGGTACGTATGTATCATCAGCAACTGATGATAAACGTATCATATATTTAATCTTTACATTTGTATACACAGTATTTTGGGTAACATTTATTCCCATAAAACACAAAGTATCTTCAGATAATATAAACGGAATTCTTTTATCGACAGCATTACGTATAACGGAATTATCACTTGCCCTCATTATTACAGCAGTTAATAGTGAATCTGTTATATTAGAATCACTAATTTCTGAACTTAATAAATATTCCCCCGCAGGCAACATAAACGAATTGCTAACCGCATTTAATCTTCCACCAGATGATGATGCAGTACCATTAGCATTTATTACACCTTTAGTGTCTGTTGTAAATGTTACACCGTTTACAGTACAGTTGTTTATTGGTAATGAATAATTTTTCTTTACACTTGTCTTGGCTTCGGACCACTTAATAGCATTAGGGTCGCCACCACTAGACTCTACTAAAGAGATACTTGTCCACTCGTTTTCACTCTCATCACCAACCATGACAAACGTTTTAGTCGTAATTCCATTAGAATCTGCTATAGTGTTAGAAAAGTAGAATGTATCCTCTGAACTATCATATTTTGCAAGTCTAAAGATTTCTTTATTAAAATCTATAACCATGTCAACGGAATGCCAATAGGCTTCATCAAGTGTGCTAAAACTCACATCACAACTATATGCTCCGCTATTTTCTTCCATTTCAATAATTAAAGACTCACTAGCCTCCGAGCTAACCGCCTCAATACTTGCCCACGTATCTGAATTTTCATCTTTTATAAATATAAACCCAGAAGATAACATTCGATAATCTGAACTAGTATAATGAATACAAGTAAATATAAATTCGGTATCTTCTACACCAACATAATCAGCACTTAAATCAAAATAATAATCTGCCGTATCTGTTGTAACTAGTCGTATAATGTTCCCATTATTCTTTGCAGCAATAACTTCAGACGGCAATTTGTCTGGAGTAAAAGTAACTTCACCCGTTTGAGGGTCTTCGCTTACTGTTAGTGTAATTGTAAATATATCAGTACTGCTAGGAAGATTCTGATTTTCCCACTTACCTGTTGTATTGTTGTATATTGCAACTTGACCATTTTGTAAATTATTAAATGCCGTATCTGTTAAATCAGCAAAAGTACTAATGGGAACGTCTGTTGTTTTTATCCATATCCCCCTACTTTTTACAAATGTAGCATAAACAACAGGAGCGTTTATTGTTAAAGTAAAATTAGTAGACGTTGTATAGCTCCATGATATAACTTGTCCTTGTGTGCGATTAGAAACATTATTAGAAGTAATGGTAACACTCCATTGTCCACCACCATAAGAAGTAGAAAAATCTGAATAAGTTTTATAAGGACTTCTATAATGAATACTATCTGTTTTTGTTACAACTCCTTCTATTACAGTATCAACGGCAATACTAGCACTTTCCATGCCAGTTGAAGTTGTACGTATTGTGAAGCTTTTTCCAAAATCCGCTATTGATACTTTTACATATATATCAGAATCTTTACCAAGATTATTTGAAGGATCTGAAGTTCCAACTAAGATATCTGGTACAGATATATTTGCGTTCACATTACTACTTGAATTAGCATTAAAAGTTTGTACCGTAGTACCATTTTTTTGAATAGTTAATACGCCATCATTAACCGTTGGCAAATCTGAAACATCTGCCTTTGTATCAAAAATAGTTTTTAATTTTTCGAGGATATATTGCATCCTGCGTTTAGAAAAATAATCAAAACTCATGATTTATCCTCCTAAAATAATATAAATTTATAAACTAACTACTGGTCCAAAGACCGTATTAAACATACTATCAATATCAGAAGTTGAGACTTCAACTAAATCTGATGTCTGAACATAACCAGACAAATCTACGTCTGTACTTCCAATTTTTTCCCAAGAGCCTGACGCTCCACCAGTTCCAGGAATCCATACATATTCATCCTTAACGTTTGTACCAGAACCACCATTAGGGACAAGATAAATAACACCGTTTTCTCCTTCGGCAGGAAGAGTTTGTACAACTCTGAATTCTATTTCTACAACAGAACCAACAGCCGCATCAACATATTCTTTAATTACTTTATTCTGAACTGCATTTTCAGAACTATCGCTCATTTCAGTATCCATTGTAATGGTTGATGAGGCAGGAACATAAATATCTGTAGTAGTTCCATTAATTGTAATTTCAGCAACTTTCGTTCCAGTTTGTGATATCTGATTCCACGAAACAGCATCAGCACTATCTGAAATACCATTTAATTTTGTCAAAAGAGCAGTTGTGAAATCTTCCGTTGAAAGTTGCTTGCCAGGTACTTTTTGTACATAACCGGGAGTAAACCCATTAGTTCCATCTAATACTGCCTTTAATTTATTTAAAATATATAAGGTATCTGTATTACCAACATAATATATATTAGACATTTTTTATCCTCCAAATACAGCACTAAACATTGCATCTATTGCCGCAAAACTTAATTCATTATCAGCATCTACCGCACCAACTTCGTCGGCAGTATAGGCTGGTTTAGTTAAACTTTTTGCCCAATCAGGAACAGTAGGATCGTCTTCTAAAGCCGTCATCGGAACAGCTTCTAATAAAGGAGATATTACATACTCTGAATGATTTCTATCTGTAACAATAATTCTGTCATATTGATTTAACTCTCCCTCTTGAAGTTTATCCATCATATCATCATAAGTTAGATATGCAAATTTAACTCTGTCTTCTCTAGCCATACATATCCTCCTTATAAAATAACTCTATTCAAACCTTCATCATTCGCATTAACAAGTGCATCACCAAGGTCTTCCATAGTAATAGGAGTTCCAACGGGCAATCCAGCATTTGTAAGATATAACTCATTAGTAATAGAATTAAGAGAAATATCATCTGCCATAGTGCTAAGTTTTGCATTAATAGCGGCTATTTCTTCTTCAATATGATCGATTGTTCCCGGAGTAGGATCGATGTAATAATCAGGATTTCCTAATATGTCTACAAATACTTCGCCAGTAGTAAGAGTGAAAATAGTTTCATCAATTACTTTATTTAAAATTATTTTCATAGCAACTTGACCACCAAATTTAGTAAAGTCTTGAGCAGACGGCATAGTAAATCTTATATGATTCTTATATAATTCTTCGTCGCAAACCAATGGCACGTTAAACACATCTCCATTAGGAATCTGATAAAAAAGATTTGCTGTAAAACCAGTCAAATCCGTGCCATTATATTCTGTTGGAAAAAGAAAATACATAATCTGCGGAACATCACTATCATCTTGTCTAATGATATTATATTTGGTAATAATTAACGACTTGTCGTAATTCATCCAAATTGTCATGTTTATTCTCCGTTAACATAAGCCTTAACAACAGGCTCGTTCTCTATAATCTCTTTTGCTTTTTCTAATGATTTAACAGTCCATCCTTTAAATTGCTCATATGACACATATTTTGCAAATACAGGAAACATTTTTATAAAAGCGGAATAAGCTTCACGTAATACAACATCTGCATCAGCATCCGCACCCCAAGCAGCAATTGCTTCAACTAAAGCACCAACCGCCCAGTCTTTGATTACTTGTATCTGAGCACCATGAGGCTTCTCTAAGAATGTCTTTACGTTATATCCACAAACAAGACCTATTGCTAAAACAGTTACCCATACATACCAAAGTGATATAATTGTGTTTATCATAATCAAATCCTCATTTCATTATCCGACAGCGTCATCGTCTTCCTCACTAGTAGGAATCAATGGCTGTTCTATTTTTGCCATATCCTCAAGATGTTTTGCCTCACTATAACTTTCCATGTAAGCTTTTATACAATAGGAGATAGTAACTCCTAGTATAGTCACACATACTTGTTTAGAGAGTTCAATTAACACCTCTGGATTACCATATAAAAACAGCCCTATACCAGCGTAGATATAACTAATAGTTATCCATATACACGCCATAATGGTAAGAGCTGTTACAAGACATTTTGTATATTGTCTTAATTTCTTTTTGTCTTTAGTATTTAAATTGTCGTCTACAAGATCTACATCTAATGGGTTAGTATCTTTTTCTACAATAATTGTAGTCCCCATAGGTTTCGCCTTACGACGCTTACGTATTTCAATGAATTTTTTAATAAATCTAATCATTCATGTATTCACCCGCCTTTGCAATAGCACAGGCTGCGCTAATTATTCCTAAAGACAATACTCCTGATATTAGAATTATTGCCATATATTTCTCCTATTATGTGGGAAATAAGATATATGATGGATATGTATTAGAAGACGGATAAATGTCTTCATGTGTAGCCTTTTCTATCCATACCATTCCATTATTTACACCAACTGGCTCTTCGTCCTGATAAATACCTAACGTGGGTTTAATTAATTCATTTATATATATATATAAATTATGCACCCTATTCTCTAATAAATTTAATAACCAAGCCCCATAAAAATCTTCATCTTGAATAAGATTAAGTGCATCATCATATTGTCCCAGACTTAATAGTCTTTGATACTCATTCATAATGGGTTCTTTGTTAATACTTATATCAGAAAAATATAATCTACTATCAATATCATAATCAGGAGATACAAAAACAGTATCTGAACTTCTCATGATTATTCTCCAATCCACACATCAGAAATTAATGCAAAAGCCGGTTCGTTATTCATATAATATATACTCTGTTGATTTGTTTTACACATAATTTCTAAATTACGAGTTTCTTCGTCTATTAAATTAATATATTCGCTAGTCAACATATATCTTTTTAAATTGTTAGCTGTAATCACATTAGCAGCTTCAGCATATAATCCCTGAGCTTGTAATTCTTTTACCTCATTTATTAATGAAGAAATTGCATCTGTGGCATCTAAAAAATGATGTAAAGACATGGGAGTATTAGGAAGTTGAGAACCATATTCATGCGTATAATTTATTTCACTCATGATTTTCTCCTTTTATTACATAATTTATTCATTATCCACAAAAGTTACATATACGGTTGGATATGTACGGTTAGTGTCGCTTCCTCTTGAAATACTTAGCGTAGAACTTACACTTAATGTTCCAGCATGAGCATCAAATGATTTACTAACACCAAGACCCGCTCCAACACCTTCGAATCCTTCAGTATAATACCATCCAGAATTAACAGAAGCAGAACCAGCTCCAACTATAAAATTATTGACGGTTAAATCTGACCATTTACTTTCTTTAATTCCATAATCTCTTAAATAAAAGGTTCCACTACCATTAACACTTCCCATATAAAATGATTTAGAATTGCTAAAAGGGGTAACTGAATCTGCACCTGCCTTTATATAACCATAATTACCCTCTGCGTCTATACCAAATTTAAATGGTAAAGATCCAGTTATTAATTCCCAATGAGAACTATTCCATGATTCAGGATTTGTAATATCTGTTTTACAATAATATTGTGATCCATTGTAAGTTACAATGTCTCCTTTTTCATATTTTTTTGTATCACTGTATCCCGGAGCACCGTCTACGACAGCGGCGTTATCGTCCGCAAGTTGTTCTAAAATAACGCCTTGTGCATCACTTGAAGTTTTTAAACCAGAAAAACTATCTTGTAAAGTTGTTCCGTCATCCATTTCTACGTCTATAGATTTAGTCCAAAAACTAATTAAATCCCAAATATTTTCGGCAGCTTTAATTCTGTACTTTCTTCCAGTAACAATATTATCAGCCATATTATTTAATCCTCCGTATCAATATATAAAGGATAATATTTTATCAAAGTCCAATTAGTGGTTCCACCAGCTATATCATGAGATATAGATGTTACTAAGTATTCTTGTGGAGAATTCATATCGCTACGCTGATATGAAACTTTTTGATTTACATCAGCATAAGGAACTAATTTGGTAGTTAAAGAAATATTATCCGTTAACCTACTTGACCTATAATTTTCTTGTCTCGCCGTTTCTAAAGCTGTAGCGCAAGACTGTATGTTTGTTTCGTCATCATAAACTTTTAAAAGAACTCCAAGTTTCTGAATAGTAAAAGGACTATCAGGCACCACATCCATATAAACATTATCAACGTTATATACCTTCTTAAAATATTCTTTAGAATATTTTGCAACCGCCACACCTCCTGTAGTTGTATATGTTTCACCAACAGTACCATCTGTTAAAACACACATAGCATGAGATTGATATTGTCCCAACAGATATGCACGAATAATATCTTGTTTATTCTCACGCCTTTTAACTATTTTAAACACATATGTTTCTCCGGCAGTTAAATTCATAGTATCTGAGCTTCCATTAATAGGAACTTCATAATTTTCATCATAAATAGGAATTGCTCCCAATGAATTAACATTTAAATAACATTGACCAGAATTATTTTGTGGAATTTTAATTGCAATCATATCTCCGTTATAATACGAGGTATGAGTTTCGTCCGTATATCCATTAATATTTACAGAATAAATAGATCCACTATAAGATACTCCGTCAAAAGCAAACCAATCAGTTTCAAATATTGCTCCCCAAACTTCTGTAACGTTTTTAACTTCATTAAAATCTATAGAAGTATTTTCTGAAATTAATATTGATTGTAAAAATTCATTATCAAAAGTTACAATTTCATCATATCCTCTAGGAGCTAGTTCGCAACAAAACGTATTATTAATATCAAAATAACATTGATATTTTTCATATAAATCACGCATTGTAGTTACAATTTGCCACACAGTACAACCCTTATCAAATTCAAGATCATAAGGGATCTTATTCCAAAAATAATTTTCTTTTCTATAACCCATCCAGTCCCAATTAGGAAAATGGTATGGCATACCTTTTGATTCTCCAAGCTCGTCTATGTCTCTATCTTTAATAAATGCAAGCTGCCCAACACATGTCATCATAGCGTCACGAATTATACTATATTCTCTAATAGACGTAATAACTATCGGTTCATCAGAAACAATAGTTCTAAATTCATCAAGAATAGCATCGGGATAAATTTGATTAATAATAGACATATATTGATCCTGTTGTGCCTCTGTTAAATTTGTATTTGTCATTAATTGAAAAACCGCATTAATAACATTGGGATCATTCGATTCTGTAAGTTTATTATGATATTCATCGTTTGGATTATTTTTCGCCCAATTTATAAGAGCAGTAGGGTTTGTAACATCTACTCCTTCATTTCTGGCTATCTCAACCCAATTAGTATTAAAATAATCATTATAAGCTGGATATACTATTTTTAATTGACCAAGAGTTCCGTTTCTTGAACCATCTAATTTAGCAGTCCAATCTGAAAGCGACAATGATAAAACATTTGTTGTTTCATTATAAGAAGAAGATGGAGACATAATAATGTATGTCCCCATCTTGTAATATCTATATTCATTTGTATACAAATCTTTTATTCCAATAGATAATTTAATATTTCTATTTATCCATATTAATCCATCTTCAGAGATAATAGTATTTGATTTTTTTAAAGGTATCAATTCTAACGAGGCTGTTCTTCTTACGTCTGATTCGGAATTAATCGACATTGTACAAGAAATTACTCCACATAAAACGCTATCTAAAAAATGATCGTAATCATCATAAATGTCTATTTTTATAATTGTTTCAATAATTTTTTGAGCAATAAGTCTATGATCTTCTCCGGTAATATTATATGTCGCCACAATATCACCTCCTTATACTACCCATTCATCTGTTACTGAAACATCTAATAATCTTGCCTCATATAAATCTTTTGTTATATTTGGTAATCCAGTTTCTGTTAATCCAAATGACAGTTTTCTTAATTCTTGAACTCCATCATCATAAGGAGAATCTGAAACAGGAGTAGTAATATAACCAAGCCACATATCTCCCTCGGGGCTTTTAAGTATCTTAGTTTTACCATTCATAATCCACGCTTTAAGTTCTCTGTTCCATTTTGCCGCCGCCTTAATCTCAGTGTCGCTATTAAAACAAGTGATATCATCAGGTAAAAATGTACATGTAACATCAACAGTTTCATAATTCGCTCTTGTATTTCTAACAATATAAGGGAATTTATTATGAATAGTATTCACCGCTTCATTAGGCATAACTGACTGAGTGCTTACGGCACTATCAACCAAGAATGTATTATGTATATTATCAGAATCTAATAAAACTAATCTATTTACTTCAACGTTTACAGCTAATTTAATATATGTTCCTTCAAGCCCAGAAGTAACTGGAACTAAAGCTACATTCCACACACCAGTCATTGCTGCAAGAAATTTTCCAATTATTACTAAATCATCATAATCTTCAATGTTTTTAACATGGCTTATTATCCATGTACTTTCATTTTGAGGTTTTACTTTTATTAATAAATTGCTTAATTCCTTTAAATGCCAATTAACATTTCCTGCAGAATGATCGCTATTATAATGAGCAAGCATTATTGTATCAAAATCCCATGAGTCTGGAATTTCATTTGTTTCTAACCCAGAGCTATCTACATTATAAGTAACATATAATTCATCAAATTCAGCATTAGACAACTCAACACTAGTTATATGGTCTATGTTTGTAGGAGCACATGGAAGTGTAAAAATATCTCCTCCTAAAAACGTAGAACCAACAGTAGAAGAGTTATAGCTTAAAAATATCATTATGTCCCCTCCTCTACATCAATCCAAATATTACCAAATTCAGCAGTTTCAGGCTCGGTAAGTTGCTTCCAAACAACAACATCTTCTTTTTCAATTCTTACAGTAGGAGTTCTATCAGTATCTATCCATAAGTCATATCTCATAACGTCGCTATAAGGACGAACCGAACCAAGATATAAATTATATTCACTAGAAGTGTCTCTGCCATTGAACACCGTTAATTCATATAAATTATTAACTCTTCTTATCCAACAAGTTATCAAACTAGTTTCATCCATTTCAAATGGCAAAGAATAAAGAATATAATTACAAACCTCATTGGGAACAGACAGTTTATATCTATATAAATTGTTTGGACATTCTATTATCTCCAAATTAAATCCTTTATTTATATTTGAACACATAAGAATTTTTCCAATAACATATTTATGTCTCACCGCCATAATAAAATTACCATCTATAACAAAATTAGTATCATAAACCAACTTATCATTCGTTAAGTCTATTACTCCACCTTGGTATTGATAAGATTTGTAATCTCGATTAGCCTCTATAAGTCTAATATTAGTATTATATTCTATTACACCATTATCATTATCGGCATTAGCATATAATATAGAATAAGCATCCGGATTTTCAAATAAAATAAAAATACTTAAAAACCCCGTATCTAATATTTGAGATCTAGTTGTAAATCCATATGCACGAATATAATATCTTTGATTATTTTCAAGTCCATTATAACTATAAGAAGAATGATTATTATAATCTGAATAATAATCACTTGCAGACAATAATGTCATTTGATAGTCATAAAGTTCATATCTAAATTGTGAAATATCTATTCCGTCTTCTTGTTGATATAATAAATCAGCAACGAAAGATTGATTATCTAAAATATCTCCATCGGTTAAATTTGAGAATTTAAATGTGGGAGTTGCAAAACACCAAAAATACGTTTTATTTGAAGGTTCGCTAGGAAATCCATTATTATCATATGAAATGATTTCTGCTACATATTGAATGCCATTTTTAAGTATTGAGCTTGCTATGGCATTAGTATAATTCATATTTATTACTTTATTTGTATAGACAGGAGTGCGTAAATTATTTGCTTCATATACATTTAATAAGCTTCCATATGATTGATTGCCACCATAATAAAATTTAATTGATCTACCATTGGTCGCATCAAAACTGTCTATTTGTTCTATGACAGGACGCATTTATTCCTCCTTTCTATGAATTAAATATATAATCTGATTCATCTATTGGTTCTTTGTATGGATGTATATCATAATGATAATCAGGTATTGTTTCTATTGTTTTTGGTTCATAAATAGCATATGCACAATTATTTGAACTTTCACTAAATGTCATATTATCTATATATATAATAGTGTTAGGACACACATCAAATATCCATAAATCTTCACTTGGAACGTCTGTTGTGATTTTTCCGTCTAATATCTCAAACCAAACATCCTCACTTCTGGGTTCATTATTTCCATAACCAGTTGGAAGAAACCCCATATTTCCTCCAAAAATTTTAATATAATCATCAGTTGCTAAAACAATATTTGACGGCACATTATTTAAAGCAGACATAGAAATTGGGATTCTTACATAATCATATTCACTTTCTACAACGACTCCATATTTACCATTAGAATTGTCTTCGTTAAAATATGGAACATCTAAATAGTCAGGCAAAACTATCTCCTCCCAATCGATAAGATTTGAAGTTTTAAACAATGCCCATTTTTCATTGTTTGCAGAAAAATGTCTAACCATATATAAATACACCGTATCGTTTCTAACCATTATGAAAGAAAGTCTATTTACATAATAGTCTGCGCTTGAAGATGGTGTTGCTCTATATTCCCAAGAAAAAAATTCAGATTCAGTCCATGAATTCAAATTTATATTTGACATAGGAGAATGAACACATACAAATCTTTGAGTTGTCATTCCTGTGCTTTGAGACGTTTTCGTCCAACACTCGATAAAAAATATTTGATCATTAAGGCAATATGTTGCACGAACATCGTCCAGTCTGTCTACATCATATGCTTGCGCTTGTACATTACTTGCGCCATCTTTATGATATATATTAACCCACGAACTTGATAAATAATCATATATATTAACATCATACTTATAAGTATAATAATATATTCTATTTCTTATTACATATGTAGTAGTGTTTTTATAAGATATATATCCACTATATTGCTCTGTATTTATTGGAGCTATGGCGTACCCGTAAACATTATTTCTTGGAACACTTCCTAAACATATTATAGTTGCGACATTTTCTCCTTCTTGATAATCAAAATCATATACGCTATACAAATTTGTTTGATCGTCGAATATGAAATGACCGTCTCCAAATACTCTTTCATGTTGCCCGTAGTTATGTACTCCGGGGGGTAATGGCCAATATTGCATAGGTTTCCAATCATACCCGTTTTTGCTTATAAGTCCACACGAAGGAAATCCTCCGTCTCCTCTATCTAAATATGTTTCAGCGTAATAAACCCATATAATATCTTTGTTTGGAATAAAAATTCTTGAACAACTAACAGTTCTTAAAACTCCAACATATTGATAATAATCAGGAATATAAGTTAACATTGTAAAATATTTATTTTCTACGTCTACTGTTACCAGATGCGAGTTGTGCCCTGAGCTAGAATTCTCAGAAGTAACAACCGACCCCATAACCAATCTTGGTTTATATCTTCTCCATACTGGTTCGACTTGATCGGGCAAATACATTGCTCCATGATAACTATCATCCATTATTACTTCACGATGATCTCGTTCTCTATAATATATTCGTGCAGTTTGATTCTGTTTATTTCTTTGTCTTCCCATAAACACCTCACATCAACGCAACGTCTCCACGAATAATATATACATAATTAGGAACTCTAACAGTTGGCATCGCATTTACAGAAACAATTGCCTGATCTCCCATACCGCCACCAACCACATCATATATAACACCAGATATTTGTATTTTCTCTAAATCACCCGTCGCTTGTCCTTCAGGATTAGCAACCACATCAGTGCCGCCTCCACCACCTTTGGCATTACTTTTAAGCAGTCCGGTAATAAAGGCATTAATTAAACTACCATTGGGTGTCTGTACAAAAACACCGTCTCCAATCTTCGGGTTGCAACCCACAGAATCATATACACTAACTTCAGTGCCATCAATTGACACTTGGTATTTTCCATTTTCCATACCCGTAACAACTCCACGACGAGTGGTTTCGGGATTACTCTTTTCTATTCCTTTTTGTACCATAACATCTATGGCATTCAAAATTTCCTCTTGTACGTTCATGCTAATTTCCTCACGAAATAGGAGAGTGGCGGTGAAACCACTCTCCCAAACAAATGTCCTTTTAATCATAATCTATGATAAATGGCAGTACATTACTTTGTTGTCATACTACGCTGATAAGCATTAGAGAACAATCCAGTAAATGCTGCCTGAATCTCGGCAACAACTTGTTCTGAATTAACTCCGGTACAAGTAAATGTAGGATTGTTGACGTTAATAACAGGGTTATTATTAACCGTCTTATTATTACTTATTGTACTTACCGCTTTATCTATATTCATTAGCTTTTGATTTCCGAAATCTAATTTCTCGGCTAAGTCTGCTGTGAAACTTAGTTTTGTATATTTACTCAACTCTTCAGATGAAAGAGAAGTAAATTTATTATTATTTCCTGAAGCGTATGCTTTGCCACGAGAATTGATTTTGCCGTTCTTAAGAAGATCTTCGGTTTGCTTATGATTAAATACAATATCGTTAGCTTTGATATGTGTAAATTCGGCACCCTTATTTCCAACGGTACGCCACTGTCCAGTCTTACCATCTACAACCAATTCAGTACCAAGTTCACCAACTAATGATGTTCCATCAGCACCTTTTGATTTAGCAGACCAATTACCATTTGCGTAAGCAGTTCCTCTGAAATTAGTATTCAGTTTGAAACCATTTGCATCATACTTTGGCATATTCATCTTGGCAACTTGGTTTGCTAAAGCCTCTAAGTCTTCTGCACAAGAAGTAATAGTATTATGCCAATTGTTAAATCTAGTAATAGCATCATCAGTAACAGATGCGACAGTAGTTCCTAATTTCTCGGTTGCTCCAACAGCACTTATGCCTCCAGATGTTGTCTGAAAATCATTATCATCACCAATTGCTCTTGCAGCTTCTTCGGCAGCATAACCAACATCTTTAAGCTTAACATCCATATCGGAGAATGCCTGAGTAGCAGCATCATATCCAAGCAATGCGTTTTTAAATACTATTGCTTGATCCGCAGTCGTACCAAATGCTTGAGCTACAGCTCCAATATCATCACTTAATCCAGCAAATACTCCAGTATATCCGTCTTTGATTTGGTTAAATATATCGAGATTTCCCGAAAGAACATCTTGAGCAGTAATTCCAAAATTACCAAGAGCTTCATATACTTCAACTAATTCTGCTTGATGCTGAAGTTTCTCCCACATATCAATGAGTTTTTGAACACCCTCGATTTGCTCATCATACATCTTTTCAGTTTCTTCAATAAGTTTAGTATAGTGATCCTCAACTTCTTCAAGTTTTTTATTAAGACCATCTATCTTATCATCAAGTTCATCAACGGCACGCTGTCTAAGAAGGTCGTCAACGTTATTTTTAGCATCACGTACATCTGCACTATCGTTGACATATTGCATCTGACCATTCTTATATATAAGTCTTGTTCTTTGAGAATGAGCACGCTCTAATTCATATTGAGCCTTTTGAAGGTTCATCGCCTTCTCACGTTCTTCGTTGGCTTTTTCAAGAGCTTCTTTTTCGTCTTCAAGACCATCTATACTTTCCTGAATAGTTTTCTTTTCAGAATCACGTTGCTCTTCTAAAGATTTAATTGTTTCGTCTTTCTGCTTTTCAATTTCTTCTTTACTATCATTAAGTATAGTTATTGATGCAGAAATAGCAGATTCATAAAGACCTTTTAATCCTTCAAGATATTGCTTTTCATATTGTTTAAATTGCTGATAATATTTTTTCTTATCGGCAAAATATTTAATATATAAAGCTCTTAATCTCTCAAGATACTCTTTTTCACTTATAATTCCAGCATCTTTTAGTGCATCAAGTTCTCCAAGTTCTTTATTAAATGCTTCAAGGTATGCGTCCGCAGCTTCAGTTCCGGCATCGGCAGGATCTCCACCAAATAAATAATGAGATGCTATATCTGATATTTCACTCTTATAACCTTCCATTTCAGAATTAAGTTGAGATTTTATTCCTTCGGTCATTTTTATATATGCCGTAGAATTAATTTTACCAGCCTTAAATTGAGCTTCTACGTCTGCAAGTCTTGCTCTAGAATTATAATAAGATTCCCAAGCATCTGTGCCTAATCCTAACGCATCAACTATAACTTTTAATTGTTCAACATCATTACTTGTAAAGTCAACAATACTTGCAAGATATTTTTCTAGATAATAAGCCTTTTCTGCTCGAGTAGCATTTTCTAATGCTCCACCAACTTTAAACAACGAAGCTATTTCAGCTTCTTCCGTTCTTAAAGAAGCATAAATAGTTTCTTCTTTATGTTGTTCAGATTTAGCCATTTCAACATTACGTTGAGTAACTTCTTGAGTGGCTTGAGCTTGTTTAAACGCTTGATCAATTATTTGACTTGTTTGTTCTGCCTTGATCATTTCGGTAGAATTAATAACACCAATACTATCAAGCAACCTCTTTGATTGTTCTTTTTCGGATTCATTTAATCCATCAAGAATATGTTCCGCTTTTAAATATGAATCGGCTAAATCATTAAACGCTTCTTGATTTGCTTTTATATTTTTAGGATGAGCAAATACACCATTTATAAAATCTTCATATTCTTTTCCGAATCTTTTAAAGTTTTCTCTAAACTCATTATTATTAACAATAGAAGACCAGTCAAATTCAGCACCATCTTTAATATCTTTATAAATAGCAGATAACTGATCCATTCCAGCCTTGCTACCCCAAATATCAGATCTAATATCTTTATTTTGTTTTAAGACATCATTGGTTTCTACCATTTGGTCATAAACCGCTTTAGAAGCTTTTTGAATTTCTTCAAGACCTTTTACTAGTTCTGTATCACCATTTTCTTCTGCTTCTTTTTTATATTCTTCTATTTGTTCATTAAGTTTATCTAACTCTTCTTGTCCTAATTCAGCAATGCGAACCTTTAATTGATCAACGCTTGAAGCAGTAATACCGAATTCTTTACTTAGCTCTAATAAATCTGTATCAGTATAAGTTCCATCTTGAAGTTTATCTAAATATCCTTCAAGAGTGCTTATTTTGCTACTGTAATTATCAATATCATCTCCAAAGGTTTTATCTTTATCTTCTTCGGTTTTTCCAGTATTGCGCTTCATTAAATCTTTAAGAGTAGGAGATTCAATAGAAACTTCTAAATCAGATTGAGAAAGTTTTTTTTGAATTTCTTCAATCCATTTATCTAAAGTCCAATATTTTGTTCTTTCATCACCAAAATTTGCTTGAACATCAAGATACGCTTGCAAATGATCTTTATTTTCTAAATCTATTCCAGCCTGATCAAACAAATAATTAATACGACTTTGATTAAATGCAGTTCCTTCTACATTTTTAAGTTGTTCATATAGTTGATTTTTTGTTTGATCTCTCCATAATTTATCAGGATCTGCAATATTCTGAATTAATGCTAATACATCAGAAGCTTCAATTTCTGCATCTTCTAATGCTTTAACTATTTTCTGATCTATAATATCATATATATTATCCGCATTTAATTCACCTTGTTGATATAATTCAACAAGTTTATTTTCCAATCCATCTACATTATCAAGCATTCCTTGAATAGCCGTAGAATAATCATATTCGCCCATATCTTTTTGGGTATCATCAATTATGGTTTGAATTTCTTTTTGAGCTGCTTTATATTTATCTAATAAATCTTGTGCTTTGTTTTTATCAGCCCTTGATGCATACTCAGAATTTAAAACATCTTCTAATTGATTAATTCCATCAATATAAGCAGTGTTAGCTTTTGATAAATCAAGTAAATACTTATTAAGTTTCTCGACTGAATCGTCTTTTTCTTCAGTAGCATCAATACCTTGAGATATCTGATCTACCGCAGTTTTATATTCGTTTAATTCTTCATCAATTTTATCTGATAAATCACCTACGGTATCTCCATACTCTTTATATTCTTTAAGTGATTTAATGGCTCTCCAAACACCTGCCGCTCCAGACATTTCTGAAACTTTTGCAGATTCTCCAAAATCATATTCATATCTATCACTTAAATTATCTTTATCGAAATAGAAGATTGAATTATCTTCTGTTAGCTCATGTGCTCTACGTTTTTCTTCTACTTCAAGTATTTTTTCTTGTAAATCTAATTCTTGTCTTAACGCAGCAAGTTTTGCATTTTCTTGAGAATTTCTATATCCTATATCTTCAAGCTCTTGAATGCGTGATTTTAAATCTCCAATTTTAGAATTAACTTCATCAATTTCAGTATCAATATCTGCCACTGTAACATTTAATTCATTATATTTATAAATAAGATAACCAATTGCAGCGATAGATGCAGTTATTGCAACCGTTAATGCTCCTAATTGAAGACTAGTTAACCCAAGAGCTTCGCCCGCTTTTTTCCATGCTTTTTGAACAGCAATACCAGCTTTAGAAAATAGAGATGCTTTTTCCGAGCCTTCTTCAAGTTTTTCTTCGGCTAATCCAAGCTCATCAAAGAAACCATAAAGCTTTTCCATTCCTTCTTCGGTTTCTTCGTCTATAAAGTCTTCCCAAAATCCTGCGAATTGAGCATCGTCTTTGTGTTCCTCAACATATTTTTCTATTGCATTTTTTATAGAATTCTTCTGAGAAGTGATAAGATCGGTCGCATTTAATGCTTCATTAATACTATCTTCATTAAACGAAGCCAGCTGAGAAACGAGTTTCATTGCCGAATCTTTTTCATGAGGATCATAAGATTTTAATGCCTGAGCAAGTCCTTGTTTAGAAAATATTTTCCCAGACATTTGATCTGCAAGTTCTTTTTTGACTTTATCTCCAATAGATTCTTCTGCAATGTCTTCAATTAAATTTTCAGAAAAATCTTGAGCAATATCTTCGGCTACATCATCAATATTATTATTTTTAGAATTAAATATCTTTTGAAATATATTAGAAGATTTACCTTTTTCTTTTCCAGAAAAATTATCATATAATTTTTTAGCACCTAATCCACCGGCAATACCTATCGCAGGAATTCCATCACCAATACTGATAATGGTTGCTAAAGCATTAGCAATCATTCCTAACAATTTCATTATATTGGCTAATGGAGCAGATAATTTCTCCGCAGTATCCCCAAGTTTAGCTAAAGCATCGGCACTTGTATCAATTAATTTCTTAACGTCTTGAGACTTAAGAATATTAGCAATCATCTCTGACCAAGTTGCCTTAACTCTATCTATTGAATACAGAATAGATTTTGCATAGTTTTCTTGTTCTCTTTGAGCAGAACCAGCAGATTCTTCAGCAGTTTTATAAACATCTTTAACTTTTTCTGCGTTTTGAAGTAACGCAATCATTACGTTACTATTTCTTTTCGTAATGTTTTAAATACTACGCAACAGTATTTATATTATTATAATTTTTATATACTCCATTTATATAATCATTTTTAAACTGTTTCCATTGTTCTATAGTTGTATTATATTGACCATATAAACGATGAAAAAGAGAATGTATGTCTTTACGAACACATTCTCCTAAAGGATATTTATTTTGTTCAATAATAAACAATTTTAAGATATTATTTAATTCATTTTGAGTATAATCATTAAAATTTTTATATTCAATGTTATTATTTATAAAGATTGAATTAATTAGCTTGTTTACAGGATATAAATGATGTATTTCAAAATCTTTACTGCCAGTTAAAACACAACAATATTGACATTGTTTCATTGAGTCTTTTTTCCACTGATATATATTTCCACGTATATATTTAGAAATATTTTCATATGTTTGTTGAGTTTTGTCTTGTCTATGTAATCCAAGAAGATTTCTTTGTCTTTTTACTGCGTTTTTAGTCTTTCCCAATTTTTTCCCCATATCATAATCTGATAATATCATCCAATTATCTTTAATAAATTGTAATTGTTCGTCAGTCCATATAATACAATTCGGAGATGAAAGCCCTAATTTTTCAGCTCTAAGTTTAATTGCATTAGGAGTTCTATTAGGAAACATATTAAACACATCATTAATATCAGTATTTTCATAAACAGAAATTAATAAATTATTTTCATATTCGCTCCATGGTTCTCTTCTAACAATATTTAATTTGCACGCTTTTGTTACAATAGATGACCATGAGCGATCCGGAAATAATTCTAGTAATTCTTCTTTTGACAACACTGAATAATTTTGTAACAATTTATTACAATCGTTATCAGTCCACTTATTTTTTGGCATAAAAAACTCCTTAATAAGGAGCATAAAAAATTATAATATTACTTATATTTTCATATAAGACCTGACTATTTCTTCATCCTTCCCAAAATAGGAGAGGAGTATACCTTTTCGATTTAAGGGGATTTCACCCACGCCATTTGCGATTTGCGCCCTACGATTATTGATACAGATATTCAGGATTTTCACCTTTATTCTCTAGTCTGTATCTCGACATGAATCTAGTCGATGAACCTTTACCCTCGACTTATCTATCTTGTAATCCAAGTATAACGTTAGGGTACTTGGCTGCATGAACAGCGATTGTAATCAGTACTTAGGTTTTTGACCATATACCATCTCAACGTTGTTTCTACTTTCGTACCTTCATAATGTGGTTTCCCCATTATTGTGGTGTTGAGCTTTACGCATTACCTGCAATTAAATATATTCTTTATGCACATTTCTGTACATACTGGTAAAAAAATACCAGCAAGATCTTCAGCAAGAGCCGCTTGTTGTATATCAGTTAATTCATCCCAATGTTCACCTATTCCTATAATTATTTCATCTATAGATTTATAAGTGTTTTCATCGAGCATAATATCAAAGCCAGTCATAGCTTTTACTTCGCTACGTAGTTTTGATGTTAAATCAACTACATTTGCCTCTTCATCTCCAAGCTCTTCAAGTTCTACTTTTGAACCACGAATTCTAGCCGACAAGGTTTTCATTGCAGTACCAACCATTTCTGGATTCTGTACTACTTCATTAGCAGTTGTAACAACAGCAATTGCTCCACTTAAACTTGTATTTGCTGCGTTAAATGATGCAGCCGAACGTTGAAGTGCCTCGCCAATTCCACGAGTATCAATCGCATAATTATTTGCAACTTCGTTAAACTTATCAACTATTTCTTCACTCTTTTCGGCGGTAATCTGAAAACCTTGAAGAGTAGAAATCATATATGAACTTGCATCATCAGCACTCATATTATCACCTACGTTTTTAAATAACGTAGTAACTCTAGCAAGTTCTTCAGCTTCATCTATTGCAAATCCAAGTCTAGACCAGTCAGCAGTAATATTAATTACATAACTAAGAGTATTACCTAATTCTTTAGCAGTTTCGGCAGATTGCTTAAATGAAACCTGTAATCTTTCAGTTGTTTCATTTGATACTTTTCTTAACTCTGTTAATGCAGTATCAAGATTTTTAACTTCTTCAACTGAAGTTCTTATATAACGAATAATGTCGTATAAACTAAAATATCTTGCTACATATTGAGCAAAATTTGTTTTTATGGCTTGACCTATTTTGTTAATCATCGTCAAACCAGTTTTGCCGGATTCTTGAATTTTACCTTGAATATCCATTACTCCAGCAATGATTTCTTGAAGTCTTTCTTTTGTAAGATTAGCTTCCTTTTCTCTGCCTTGACTATATAATTCTAAAGCAGATTGTAATTCTTCTCTATATTGCTCTAAAAGAACTTTATATTCTTTATCCATTGCACCGTTTTTGAACAATTCAGTTCGTACTGTTTTAAGTATATTTGCAATGGATTTTTGATTTGCCAAGTTGTTTGATTTATCTTTAAGCTCATCAAATTCTTTTCCAACTAAACCTAAAGAAGCAACAAGAGATTGAATTTCGTCATCACTCATAGATGTTCCTTGAGTAATTGTTTTAAATAATTCTAAAAAGTTATTTCTAATATTTACAAATTCTTGTTCAAAATCTTTAGTTACAGAAGATTGATCAAATTTAAATATATTAGATATTGATTGTTGTAAATTATCAATTTCTTGTTTATAATCTTCAATATTAATATCTAAACCAGAGGCACCTAAAACTTGAAGTTTTTGAAATAACTCAAGTAATTTCTGGATGTCTTTAATAAATGTTCCAGTTCCAAGACCGTCATCCTTAAAGGCTTTTTTAAATTCAGCCGGTAATTTCTTGATGGTTGATTCGAATTCTTTAGTCGCTTTATCTAAATCAACAATTGCATTTTTCTCAAATAAAATATCCGCAGAGTTCATTCCTAAAGTGGTACGTAATCCATCTCCATGAAAAACTCTAAATGATTCATATCCAAATTCGTCTATATTTTGTTCTATAGATGTAACATCTTTTATTGCAATTCCAAAGCTTTCAACTAACTCAACTAATTCTTGCCATTTTTCAGTATTAGGTGTTACAGCACCAATTTTTTGTAATGTTTCACTGGTTTTTGCCTTATCGTTTAATCTTTCTATGGCTTGAGCTTGTTTTAAAATACTAGCAGTTCCAGATTCTATTTTCTTTTGTTGAATTTCTTCTCCATCTGTAGAAGTATGAATATATCTTAAATATTCTCCATTAGCAGTTTTAATAAGAGTAGTAATCCTTACCAATCCTTCAGCTGTTGCTTCAAGTGACTGGCTCATCAATTTATAATCTATATCTGGAATATTATTTAAAGCACGCTGTTTTAAAACATCAGAATAGTTTTCTAGATTTAGACTTCCTACATTTGAACTACCTTGATCTAAAACGTCTTTAGCATTTTGTAATTCTTTTTTTGTTGATTTTAATATTTCAGCAAATGTTTTTAATTCATTACCTTTATTAAGTATGTCTTGAATAGAAGATAAAAATGTATTATCTTTTATATTTGATAAAGGCTTAATAGCCGTCTGTATTTCTTTTAGATTATCTGCAAAGGCTTTTATTTTATCAGAACTTTTATCATTTGATAAAGTTAATAACGAAGAACGTAAATTTTTTAATAAAGATGTTAATTTATCTCCTTTTGTGCCTGTTGCAATAAGTTTATTTAATGCTTCTACAGCCTTATTTATTTCTTGTTCTATGTCAGCATAATTATCTACTTCAACTTGTACTTTAACTTTATCTAAAGAACTCTGTTCTTGATTAGCTATTTTATCTACTATTTTACCAGAAGCAATAAAAGCATCAGATTTTTCTTTTACCGCCTTAGTAATTCTTTCGACCCAACGTCTTACAACATCAAGATCTCTTTGTTCTTTATCAGATACAAAATCAACTTTTTTACCTTCTTCTATGAAAGCCGCTGATTTAGCGTCCACAGCCGATTTTATAGCTTCTAATCCCTTATATATATTATTTAAATCTAATAATTCTTTTTGTAAATTTTTAGATTCTAATCCAAAGTCAAGATCTACCTTTAAAGGATTTTCGTTTTGAACTTTATTGATCTCATCTACAAGTTTTTGTCTTACTTCAGGAGTTAACTCAAATTCTGGATTAATAGTTAAGAGTTTTTGAATTTCAGATATTTCTTCTTTTATTTCTTTCTTAAAATGTCTTATTTGATTTGTAGCGTTTTGAGTATTAACATAAATATTAAACATTAATGCGTTTTCAACACGCTTATTCATTTTATCTATTAGACCACGAAGTTTTTCAGTTATTTCTCCGTCATCAATATTATCTATTTCTTTTTGAATCTGAGATAAAAGTTCTTGATTTCCACGAGATTGATATGCAGAAACTAATTGAACTTCAACTAATATAGGCTCTGTAATTTTTGATTGAACCGATTGAATCAAATCTTTTGTATCTTGTAATAATTTTGATTTTGATGATTCATCTATTCCTACTGGAATTTTAATTTTTTCTTGTTTAGAAACTCTTTTAGAAAAATATTCTGAAAGATTTAAATCTCCACCTAATTGAGTAAATTCATTTTGTAATCTGGCTTTTGCTTTATTAAGATAATCTCTAATTTCTTCAATTTGGCTATCTATTTCGGTATTTACATCCTCAACTGAAAAATTGGGTTCGATTTCTATATCAAATCCAATTCCAATTTGAGCCATTGTAGATGATAATTTATTTATATTGCCAACGGTTTGAGCTAAAGATCGATATGCATTATCCAATTTATCATTCATTGATTCAGTGGATAAAACAGTATCATCTTGAATATCTTCAATTTGATTATTAATATCTAAATATTTTTGATATTCTGCTTTAAGTTCTGATAATAATTGTTCTTGATTATCATTATATTTGTTTACATCAAATTGACTTGCTCCTTGATTTTTATTAATTAGCCTACTTGCCTTTTCTAATAATCCATATAAATCTCTAATTTGATTTAACTGATCTTTAAATTGTAATTTATTAGCAGAAGTAGAATTCAATTCCTCTAAAACAGTTATAGCACCATGAGCCTCAGTCTCTAATTTATCAACTGAATTTGTTATCGAGTTAATTTCTTGAGCATATTTAGCTCCATCTGGCATGGCTTTAGCCATATTAAGAACTACGCCAGATAATGATTTAACTGACTTATTTAATTCATTAAATGCCTTAATTGGATCTTTTCCAATTCCATTAATAGCTTGATCTATTTCTACTTTTAGTTGTTTTAATTTTGCTCTAACTTCTTTAGACTGTTTTTCAAAAGCTTCATCAAGATTTAAATATTTATCTAAATCCAGTTTAGATAACTCTTTATCTATACTATCTAAAAAATCTTTCCATTGTGGCGCAAAACCAACGTCAATAATGATTCCTTTTTCAGCCATATTTTACTCCTCAAAATTAAAAACGAAGAGTTTTATACGACTCTCCGCTAGCTTTTAAAAATGCACCATGTTTATAAGTTTTAATATTCTCTACAATATAACGTCTTTTATTAATAATAAGATCTAACGGACTTGGCTCCATTCTAGGAGCTTCTCCACCATTGCCCAACATAGGGATATTACCATGATAACCACTATATACTAAATTAAATACATAATCAGTAATATTGCCTTCTGCTTCTTTATACTTTGTTGTTCCACGATATATATCGTCCATAAGATAAGGTGTTAATTCTATTCCCCCACGAATAATTTGATTATGGGGATTTTTATAATACCCTCTAAATGAATTCTTAATAAAATTATAATAATGTCTTTTATATCGCACAGGAGTATAACTTGCATAAAACCTAGCAATAGCATCTTGTGCAGTTTCTAGCATCTCCTGTCTAACTTGTTTTGCCAATTCTTTACTTACTTCTACTGAAAATTTATTTAAGTCAGTTTTTAAATCAGCAGTAATATGTACTTTATTTTTTCTTTTCATTGTAACCTCTAAAGCATCCCAAGGAGTCGAACCTTGGCAAGTACCATAAATGCTAAAAGAAAAGTATTAAACCTTTCCAATAATATGTTATTTACTTAGACAAGATCTCCCCAATTCCTAAAGAATTAATAATTGGTTTTAATTCATCTGTATTCATTACTGTTTCTAATATCGTATTAATAACCATATTAGAAGCCTCAACTTTACTTTCAACCCAAGAAAGCAAATCTCTTGTATTTGTCATTAAATCATCTACACACATATCCAAAAGAGAAGAGCAAAGAGTTACTTCGTTTTCAGGAATTACTTTAAGAATCTCTCCCAATAATTCAGATTCACTTAAAGCATCAAAGTCTGCCAAAGCATCTTCCCAATTAATATCAATATCTGTATACTTATCTATTATAGAAAGCATTAATAACATTTGACGAGAAGGAGTGTCTATTTTAAATATTTTCTTATCATCTGATATTTTTGTATAACAAGTTGCATCTATAATACGATTACAAAATGTAATTTTTTCTGCATAAGGAAGATATTTTTTGGTTATATATTTGCTTATGTCTTTATTTTTTTCATATTTTTTTAAAAACTCTTTAACTGTCATATCCTTTTTCTCCTTAATATTCGTTAAAATAATTAATTACTGCACATCCAATAGAAATAGCATCGCTAACATCATCAGTAACGTCTATATTAAAATTTTCTTTAACATATTCAATACTCATCTGTTTAAGTTCTGGACGCTGTTTTTTACCTTGATCAAACTTAGCATACTTTCTCCATTCAGACGGAGTAATTTCATGATAATCAACTTTTTTCTCTATGGCATATGCTCTAACAATTCCAAGAATCTCACAAAGTTTTCCTACCATAGAGACGTTACTACCTTGACCTTGAGGATGTTCAATCCATATAATGTCGGGCTTTTGTTTTTTAAGATAAGAAAGCAATTCTTTCCCCATCATATTAATTCTTTTTTCCACATCTTTCTCTTTCTTAAAATCAAAAAGTTGATAATCCACGAGTTCACAATTATCAAAAGTTGCAACTCCGCTACATTTTGTAGAAGTGTCGCAACTTATCAATCTTACCCTTTTATCCATTTTATCCTTTCAGTAATTTATAATTAATATTTGTTACTTTGGCTACATATTCAATTTCGGTAGTTGTTATATCTCTAGGAAGAGTAAATCTTACACAACTTCCAGCTTCGTCACTACTATATCCCATCGCTTGAACTACATGACTTGGTTCATCTGTGAGAGAAGAACAAGCAGAACCACCTGAAACATATATTTCATTTGCATTAAGGATTTCTTGTAGCCTTTCAGATTTGACTCCGTTGAATAATACATAAACATTATTTGGCAATCTCTTAAAACGAGATCCAACTAGTTCACCATCCAAAGCATTAATTAATTCATCTCTACGACAAATAGTATTATTGTAATCATAATTAATATGTTTAAATGCTTCACCAAGACAACCAATACCTAATGTATTTTCAGTTCCACCAATTAATCCTTGTTCCCCATAAATAACCGACTGAATATCAATATTACGTTTTACATATAGCAATCCAGTACCTTTAATACATCCTATCTTTTGACCGGACATACTCATCATATCTATCCCTAACTTATTTACATCTACAGAATAATAAGGAATATATTGTGTAGCATCAGTATGAAATACTCCACCGTATTCATGTACAAGACGAGATATGTTCTCTATGTCTTGCACAACCCCAGTTTCACTATTTGCCATTTGTATAGAACATATAATATTTTTACCTTCATTAAACTTTAAAATATCTTCTAGTTCTTTTATATTTATAAATCCATCTTTATTCACACTGATAAATTCAGTATTAAAATAACTTTTGCCCAAAAGAATAATATCATTATGTTCTATAGTGGAAGTTATAAATAATGCCCCAAAATGTCTCCATAAATATCCTTGAATAGCGATATTATTACTCATTGTTGCGCCAGATGTATAATGCAATTCATCCATATTACAATTAATAGAGTTAGCAATAATATCATTAGTAAGAGCAATAATATTTTTTGCTTTTAACCCCTCTGAATGTGAAGAAGAGGGATTTCCAAAATACTCCATTAATTCAATTACTTTATTTTTAACGGGTTGAATAATCGGAGTAGAAGCAGCATAATCTAAATACATGACTATCCTCCTAATCTAAAATCTTACAATATCCCGAATTAGAAATATAAATAGCTCTATCTACTGGCATCCATACAACGTCTCTGGTACTCATATTTCTTTGGAAGTATGTATCATAATAATCATTTGTAATTTGAACTTTAATTAAATTGTCTTCTTCATGATATACATAATCTCCAACAGGATTAGGATCTCCAAGAATTTCAATCCATTCATCTATACATTCTTGATTATTATATGTGTAATTAACAGTTGGAATATTATTATATATTTTATTTAAATCAATCCCATTCATATCAAATGGAACAAAATAACCATCTATACCATCACGTACACCCAGCTCTTTGAGCACTGGAAGAGGAGTAGTAATAACAGGAACTCCTAATTCAAGAGCTTCTATGATAGAATAACAAAATCCCTCACTATCACTTAACTGAACAAGATAATCACAATCTCT
>Ga0265301_10000274_pt1 | contig 81790 bp, 69 predicted proteins | sample AusTroGonzalo_MG_2_FD_193488 | JGI IMG/M metagenome (GOLD analysis project Ga0265301, IMG submission 193488) | Bovine rumen microbial communities from tropical cattle in Woodstock, Queensland, Australia - Gonzalo_04 | ecosystem: Host-associated > Mammals > Digestive system > Stomach > Rumen ... | reverse complement strand
TGTTGGAGGTCACGCTGGCCACGCCGGCGCCGCCGCTCTTCATGCAGTAGGTGCCTTCGTAAGGATTGTTGGTGCTGATGCTCCAAGGATAGGTCGGGTCGATCTGCCAATCGAACATGCTGAAGTCACCGGTCTCGAAGTCCTCGATGATCTCGCTGCCGGGCAGGCCGCAGCCCCAGTAAACCTTCACATACGGGCTGTGGGGATCCAGGCTGTCGGGATAGTACTGGGCGATGACACCGCAAACGGGGTTGAAGTTCTCGTCCAGGATGTAGTTGACGGGAGTGGTCGTGTAGTCGTAGTACACGCCGACCGGGTTGATGAACGGAAGAACAGGCGAGTAGGCGGTCTGATAGCCTTCCTTGCCAGCCTGGCCGTCGTATTCACCGGCATAGACAGTACCGCTGTAGAAGCCGTTGCTGTCGGTGGTGAAGCTGTAGCTGTGCGAGTCGCCGAACTCGTCGGTACCCGTGTAGCTGACCGTGGCGCCCGGAATCGGGATGTCATAGTCCTGCTCGTACACGAAGCCGCTGATGTTGCCGTAGCCGCTCACCTTGACGTTGATCGGCTCGGAAGGAGCGGATTCGCCCTCGTCGTAGACGGCGGTGACATAGTAGGTGTAACCGGGAATCATGTTGTAGGCTAGAGGACCGTCGGTGTAGGTGGCGGCGTTGATGTTGTTGACAGGAGTCTCGCCAACCTTCACGCCGTCGCGATAGATGTAGTAGTAACGGTAGGTGCGGTCGACGACGGGATTCCAGACCAGGGTGACGGTCTCGTCGTCGAAGACGGTCTCGTCAACAGCGCGGAGGTTCTGGGGGACGTTGAGGTGGGTGGTGAAGCCCCAGGTCTCGCCTTGGGTCTCGCAATACTGGCCATTGCCGATGTAGTTGCGCTCATCAATTCTCCAGAAGTAGTTCGTGTTGTTCCACAGGCCGTAGACGTTGTAGCTCTGGGCCAGGTCGGTCGACCAGTCGGTGATGATGGTCTGCGGGTGGTTGGGCTGGTTGTCCGGATAGTAGGTGGTACCGAACACGAGACGCCACTCGGTGGTGTATTCACCGAGCTTCCACTTCAGCTCAACGCGGTTGGGCTCGATCTCGTCGGCGTCGTCAGCCGGGACGGGTTGGTAGGCCACTTCAGGGCAAGGAAGCGCGGTGGCGTCGATGGTCACCTCGAAGTCCTCGTCCGTGGAAGAAGCCACGAGGAAGTACTCGTAGTTGCTGCCGTCTCTTCCGATGACAGCCATGTCTTCGATATCGATGCTCGTGCCGACGACATATTCACGGCCGCCGGCCTTCATCATGATGTTCGGGCGGATGGCAGCGGTGTTCATCGTATTGGGAACGGTGACGTCATAGGCGCCGCTGTCCTGGTAGCGATAGGCCATGGCGTTGAAGCCGAGACCGGTGGTGGCCTGCCAGCTTATGGTGCTGTTCCAATCGCCGTTGTTGCGTTGGCAGAAGATCAGCAGGTTGCTGCTGCCGTCCCAAGAGAAGGCACCCTCGTTGAACTCGAACTCGTTCCAGCCAACTTGGGGGGTCATGGCACCGGTGTAGACCAGGGTCATGTCGGTGACCACGTGCGAAGTCGTCGTCAGGGCCTCGTCAGGCACGTTGGCCATCCAGATGCTGATGCCCTGCTGCTCGTAGCCGGTGGAGTTGGTGGCATACCAGCTCAGGCTGGTCATCGGGGTGCTGTTCACGCCGGCCTCCTCAAGCTCGCTGGCGAGGTACAGGTTCTCGGCGATGCTGTAGTTGTACAGCGTGTAGAAGGGGAAGTAGCCAGTGGTGCCGGTGCCTTCGCCGATCTGGACCTCGAAGGGCTGTGCGGAAGCGCCACCCATCTGGGGACCGTCGTAGTAGTTCTCGACGTCGGGGCCGGGGATACCGAACTGGTCGTAATAGAAGTCAGAGGTGTAGAGGGCCACCTTACCGTTGGCACCGGCGGTCACGCTGGCGTTCAGGAGCATGTCTTGCTCGAACGTCATCTTGTAGACTGCATCGTAGCCGTCCGGAATCAGCGGATAAGGCAGGTTGTAGTCGTTGTGGAGCGTGGTCATCGTCGAAGGGACGTTGACGAACGGGAAGACGCTCACGTTCAGGGCCAGCTCATACACGTCCGGGCATTCGGGGGTGTAGACCTCAGCCGTGATGGGCCACACCATGGCCAGACGGCTGTTCTCATAGATGGCCACAAATTGGCGGTCCACAATGCCTTCGGCATCGGGAACCATGGTCACTTGAAGCTCGACACCCGTGTTGGCATCGGTTTCGGCCTCGACCACGAAGGGCATTTCAGCACCCATGATGAAGAAGATGCTGTCGTTCGGCGAGAAGTCGAGGACGGAGACAGACGCATCAACGTTGCCTTCGTTGTACATCACGAACTTAGCAGGGGCCATCCAGATGGGGCCGGCGTAGTTCGGGGTGTTGACGGGACCCGGGCGATAGCCGAGGTCGAGGATGTCCACGTTGCCGTTGCAGGCAATGCCGAGGTTGGCCTCGGAAGCGGGAGCACCACCGCCCGTGATGTCGAGACGGATTTGGTTCTTCACGTCCGTCACCGTGCCGCTGTAGCTCGTGGGAGCCAACGGGTTGAAGTTGGTGTAGTCGCTGTTGGCGCGAATAGCCATGCCCGTAGCATTGAAGACGCGCTTCGCCACAGCAGTCACGTAGGAGCCCGTGTTGTCGTCCACGACGAGGAGCAGGTTGTCCACACCGTTGTACTCAAACGGAGTGTCCAACGTGATGGTTGTCCAGTCGTTTGCGGCATAGGTCACACTGCCGGTGAAGCACAGGTCATCAGCAGTGACGGGAACCCAGTCGTAGTTGCTGGCGAATGACGACACGGTCGTGTTGACCATGTACACGTCAAGAGATCTGGTGGCAGAACTCTCGGCGTAGAAGGCAATGCTGTTGATGGTACCAGCAGTGCCAATCTCGGCAGCAGTGTAGATCTGCTGCGTGATGGAGAATTTGTAGTACTCGTATGCCGGGAGGTACGTGCTAGTCGTCGTGCCGCCGACACCGATTTCCACAATCTCCGCGCGTGCCACGCCCATGAAGGCGAGGACAAGCGTCATCATCAAAGAAAATACTTTCTTTTTCATAATGAGATAATTAGGTTAATAAATGAGTGAATTGAATTGTTGTCTTTTGAATAAATAGGAATAGCACCGCCGCATGGCGCGACAGTGGCATCATAGCTGAATTGTGGTAATTGTTGAAATACCATGACTAGTCAGTTATTCTAATAAGTTGTCGACATCGAAATGACGCATTAATTCGTTTTTACCCTTAGTCGAAAAGGCACCAATTTTGACTTTTTTTCCAATTATTTTTGAATTTCGTTCTAATTTATTGATTATTAGTCTACTATTTTTTGACGCATTTTCGAATTGTCGCTTTTTCCGATTATGGGTAATTGTTGGAAAATTTCCTATTTTTGCACCAAAATCCGACAGATGCCCACACCTATATTAATAATACGCGACCTCCATGTTTCGTTCATCCGCGACGGACGATGGAGCGAAGCCGTCCACGGCATTGATTATGAGGTGTTTGCAGGTCGAACCTTGGGCATTGTGGGCGAATCAGGGTCGGGCAAGTCGGTGAGCTCGCTCGCCGTGATGCGCCTCCTCAACGAAAAGACGAGTCGCATCGAGGCTGGTGGCATCCTTTTGGCAGGCACCGACATCAGCCATTTCAGCGAAAAACAAATGGCTGAAGTGCGCGGCAAACGCATCGCCATGATTTTCCAGGAGCCCATGACCTCGCTCAATCCAGTCTACAAATGCGGCTTCCAGGTGTCGGAAATGATCCTGCAACATGAGGATGTCAGCAAAGCCGAGGCAAAACAGCGCGTCATCAGTCTTTTCAAGCAGGTGATGCTGCCGAGGCCCGAGGCCATCTACGACAGCTATCCCCATGAGCTTTCGGGCGGACAGAAACAGCGCGTGATGATTGCCATGGCCATCGCCTGCAAGCCCCAAGTGCTCATCGCCGATGAACCTACTACCGCCTTGGACGTCACGGTGCAACTTGAAATCCTGAAGCTGCTCCGCAAGTTGCAGGCCGAAACGGGCATGGGCATGATTTTCATCACTCACGACCTCGGCGTGGTGGCCGAGATTGCCGACGACGTGGCCGTGATGCACGACGGCGAAATCCTCGAACACGGCACCGTGGCCGACATTCTCAACCATCCCAAGCATCCTTACACGCAAGGGCTGTTGGCTTGCCGTCCGCCCTTGGGCATCAGACTCAAGCGGCTACCCATCGTCAAGGAGTTTTTGGATGGCCAATGGAATGGAGGTAAACAACAGATTCTGAGCGACTTGCAAATTCTTCCCGAGGAGCGTGAAAAGCATCTCGAAACACTCTACAGCCACGCACCCATCCTGAAGGTGGAAGGCCTAAAGACTTGGTATCCTTTGCGGAAGGGCTTATTAAATAAGGTGTACGGCTACGTGAAGGCTGTCGATGATGTGAGTCTGGAAGTCTACGAAGGCGAAACCCTCGGTTTAGTGGGTGAGTCGGGCTGCGGCAAGACCACCCTTGGACGCTCCATCCTGCGCTTGGCCGAACCCACCAGCGGCAAGGTCTGGTTCGATGGTATTGAGGTTACTGCGTTGAAAGGCAATGACTTGCGTGATTTCCGCAAGCAGGCCCAAATCGTATTCCAAGACCCTTATTCTTCTCTCAACCCGCGTCTCACCATTGGAGAAGCCATCGCCGAGCCGATGCGGGTGCATGGCTTCGAGAAGGATTCCGTCAAGCTCCGAGATGCCGTTTGTGACCTATTGGAACAAGTCGGCCTGAAAGCTGATCATTACGGCCGATATCCGCATGAGCTTTCGGGCGGGCAACGGCAACGTGTGTGCATCGCCCGCGCTTTGGCCGTCAACCCGCGCCTGATTATCTGCGACGAGTCGGTGTCGGCCTTGGATGTCAGTGTGCAGGCCCAGGTGCTCAATTTGCTCAACCGGCTGAAAGCAGAACGTGGCCTCACCTATATCTTCATCTCGCATGACCTCGGCGTGGTACGTTTCATGAGCGACCGCGTGGTGGTGATGTATAATGGCAAAACCGTGGAGATGAACGACGCCGATGCCTTGTTCGAGCATCCGCAAAACGACTACACCCGCAAATTAATTGACGCTTTGCCAGGAAAAAAGGCTTTTATTGCCAAATAATTTGTACTTTTGCCACCCAATTTTTACACTTTAATACCTAAATTCAATGACAGATTACGAAAACTCTGGTAAGCGTCCGCGCACCAGAAGACCTGCTGGCGAAGAGGAATTCCAGCAGAGAAAGACCTTCAAGTTTTATCACCGCGAGGGTGACGAAGAAGGAAAAGAAGAAAGAGGATTTGGCGACAAGCCGAGAGGTGAGCGCCGCTTTGACGACCGCAAGTTTGGCGACCGTCCACGCAGAAGATTCGACGATGACGATCGTCCACGCAGAAGATTCGATGACGACGACCGTCCGCGTAGAAGATTTGACGATGATGACCGTCCGCGCAGAAGATTCGACGACGACCGTCCTCGTAGAAGATTTGATGATGATGACCGTCCCCGCAGAAGGTTTGACGATGACGACCGTCCGCGTAGAAAATTCAATGATGACGAGCGTCCACGCAGAAGATTTGATGATGATGACCGTCCACGCAGAAGATTTGATGATGACGAACGTCCGCGCAGAAGATTTGATGATGACGAACGTCCGCGCAGAAGGTTCGACGACAATGATCGTCCCCGCAGAAGGTTCGACGACAATGACCGTCCGCGTAGAAGATTTGACGACGACCGTACGCGCAGAAAGTTTGACGACAACGAAGAGCCGCGCCGTGGCCGCAAGGGTTATGTGCGGGAGAAAGACCCATTGTATGACCGCCCGAAAGCCACTGGCGAAATCCGCTTGAACAAATATTTGGCCGACTGTGGCATCTGCTCGCGCCGCGAGGCCGATGACCTCATCAAGGCCGGCTGCGTCATGGTGAACGACGAGGTGATTACCACGATGGGCTACAAGGTGAAGACCGAAGACAAGGTGGTGTATGGCGGCCAGACGCTCAACCGCGAGAAACTCCGCTACATCCTGCTCAACAAGCCCAAAGGCTACATCACCACATCCGACGACCCATACGAGCGCGACACCGTCATGGAGTTGGTGAAAAACGCTTGCCGTGAGCGCGTTTATCCCGTTGGCCGTTTGGACAAGTCGACCACTGGCTTACTCCTGTTCACTAACGACGGCGACTTAGCCAAGAAACTCACCCATCCGAGCACGGAAGTGCCGAAGCTCTATCAGGTCAACCTGAACAAGCCCCTGACCAAGAACGACATGCTCCGCATCGCCGAAGGCATCGAACTGGACGACGGCCCCATCGCCGCCGACTCCATCGCCTACGTCGAAGGCGAAGAAAGCAAGAAGGTCATCGGCATAGAGCTTCATTCGGGCCGCAACCGCATCGTGCGCCGCATTTTCGAACACTTGGGTTACGAAGTGGAGAGACTCGACCGCGTGATGTTTGCCGGTCTCGACAAATACCGTCTCCCGAGAGGCGAATGGCGCTTCCTCACGGATTTGGAAGTGATGAATTTGAAGAAGTTCTGATTTTGAACGAGGAAACCCTTAATTTCATCAGGGAACACCTGAACGACGACGTGCCGACACTCGCCTTGAAAAAGGCGCCTGTCGGCACTGACTTGTCATTGGCCCTCCGTCAAATCGAGGCACGGCAGCTCTTGCTGAAGAAAGTCCCCGAATGGAGCGCCAACGACGAATTGCTATTTCCCCAACGGCTCTCCATCGAACAATGCTCGTCGGAAGCCACCGCCAAATACAAGGCACAGTTGATAGAAGGCGACACCTTCGCCGACCTCACCGGAGGCTTGGGCATCGACACGTATTATCTCTCGCAGCAGTTCCAGAAAAGCGACTATGTAGAATCCAACCCCGAACTTTGTGCCTTGGCGCGATACAATTTTGCTGCACTGCAAGCTTCCCTCAAGGTGTGGAACGAGGCCGCTGAAACCTTCTTGAACCACTGTGGAACCTACGATTGCCTTTATATAGACCCCTCGCGCCGCGACCTATACGGGCGCAAGACCATCAGCATCGGCGACTGCTCGCCCGACGTGTCGGCGTTGCAAGAGCTGTTGCTGCAAAAAGCCCAGACTGTTCTTGTCAAGCTGTCGCCCATGCTCGACATCAGCACGGCTTTGGAAGCGCTGCACCACGTGAAGGAAGTCCACGTGTTGGCCGTTGCCAACGAATGCAAAGAGTTGGTTTTCAGGCTTGAGCGTGGCTACAATGGCCCAACCGAACTCTATTGTGCCAACTTATTGACAACCCAACCTTTGCTCCACTTCAACCAAGAAGAGGAGCGGACTTGCTCCTTGCATCTCGCCGACACGCTAGGCAGATACCTTTATGAACCCCATGCCGCCCTGCTGAAGGCAGGATGTTTCAAGCTGCCTGCGATATGGTTTGGGGTTAGCAAACTGCACAAAAACAGTCATTTATATACCTCTGAAACTTTGGTTGCCGATTTCCCAGGGCGCATTTTCGAGGTGGAAAGTTGGGCACCTTACCATAAGAAAGTGCGGCAGACCCTTTTGGATGGCTTGCTTCAGGCCAACCTCGCTGTGCGCAACTTCCCCCTTGGTGCCGAAGCGCTTCGCAAGACACTGAAAATCGGTGAGGGAGGCAATGTCTACCTTTTTGCTACAACCCTTCGGGGCGAGGAAAAGGTACTTCTGAAGACAAAAAAAGCCGCTTCATGAAGAAGCGGCCCATCAAAAAACCATGAAAAAAAAACTATTACTACTTCTTATCTTTTATCCGGGATGCCGAATTTGACCCACCAAGTTTGATCGTATCTCGTCTTGATGGCTTTTTTGACCGTCTTGGTGCGGCCTTTCAATACCTCAAGGGCGGCGTGAGCTTCGTCGCTCTTCTTGCGGAACTCTTCCTGAATCTTGTCCATTTCGGCAGAAAGTGCTTCAAGACGCTTGCAGTCTTCCTCGATTTTTTGCAGGGTGACTTCATCGACACCCGACTCGCGACCCAAGCGATGGTTCCTTTTTACTCCAGAAATGATGAGCTTTGTTTTTTCGAGTTGATCTTTAAAAATCTGATACATAACGACAAAATTCTATATGGTGTTCAATTGTTGACCCTCTTTGGGTTTGCAAAGATAGTAAAAAGACAATTAAAGTATCACCTCAGGCCACGTTTTTCTTAGTTTTTTTCTTTTGCAGGGCCAAAATGCGCCTCATGTTCGGGAAAAAAGAAAAAGTCGTATCTTTGCAGTCCTAAAACCAAACGTGATGTACGCACTGTTCAAAAAAGAAATCAGCAACTTCCTCAGCTCCCTGATCGGCATCATGGTCATAGTGGTGTTCCTATTGATTACGGGGCTGTTTCTTTGGGTGTTCCAAAGCGACTTCAACGTGCTGAACTTCGGTTATGCTAACTTAGACAGCCTATTTATCCTTGCGCCGTGGGTATTTCTGTTTCTCGTGCCTTCTGTGACGATGCGCAGCTTTGCCGAGGAAAACCGCACCGGCACCATCGAATTGCTGGCCACCAAGCCTTTGTCGGACTGGCAAATCATTTGGGCCAAGTTTTTGGCTGGCGTGGCCTTGGTGCTGCTGTCGCTCTTGCCCACACTCGTCTACTATTTTTCTGTCTACCGCCTTGGGATGCCTGTCGGCAACCTCGACTCAGGTGGAATTTGGGGTTCCTACATCGGGCTGTTCCTGCTGAGCGCGGGCTTCGTCAGCATCGGTATCTTTTGCAGTTCGCTGACCAACAACCAGATACTGGCTTTTATCTTGTCGGTGTTTTTGTGCGGATTCCTCTACATCGGCTTCGAGTTCATTTACTCCTTGTCGCTGTTCGGGCGCGTCGACTTGTTCATCCAGCAGCTCGGCATGAGTGCACACTACGGCTCGCTGAGCCGAGGCGTCATCGACACCCGCGACGTGCTGTATTTCCTCAGCGTCATCGCCCTGTTCCTGAGTGCAACAAAACTGGTTCTCGCGAGCCGTAAATGGTAAAGGAGGGAAAAATGGAAAACAAACGCAAAAGCATGAAACGCAGCCAACTGGTCGGTTTCCTCATTACGGTGGCTATCGTGGTGTTGCTCAACGTGATAGGTTCGTTCGTCTTCACCCGCTTCGACTTGACGAGCGAGAAACGCTATACCCTTTCGCCAACGACGAAGGAAATCCTCGGCAAGTTGGACGACTATGTCTATTTCAAGGTCTATCTCGAAGGCGATTTTCCGGCCGGATTCAAGAAACTGCGCCGCGAGACCAAGGAGATGCTTGACGAATTCCGCGCCTATACTAAATACATTGATTATGAGTTCGTCAACCCCTCGGAAAGCACTGATGCCAACGAGCGCAACGAGACCTACAAGCTGCTCTACCAGTCGGGCCTCAATCCGACCGATGTGGTTGTCCGAAACAACGACGGCTCGTCGAAACAGATGATTATCTGGCCTGGTGCCTTGGTGAGCTACCGCAACGACACTGAAATTGCCATCGACCTATTGGAGAACCAAAACGGACAGTCATCGGAGGACGCGCTGAACGCCTCAATGCAGAACTTAGAGTTTCGTCTCATCGACGCGGTGAAGAAGGTGACCCGCCTTCAGAAGCCCAACATCGCCTTCATCGAAGGCCACGGCGAGTTGGAAGCCCAGGATGTGTATGACATCACGCAGACCTTGTCGCAACACTACAACGTAGGCCGCGTGGAAATCGGTGGCCGCATCGACGCGCTGATGCACCGCACCCAAAACGAGGAGGAAGACGTCAAGGCTTTCATCTCCTATGATGCCATCATCATCGCCAAGCCCACTCAGCCCTTTGACGAGAAGGACAAGTTCCTCATCGACCAATACATCATGCATGGCGGCAAGGTGCTATGGCTCATCGAGCCCGTTTACGCCACCATGGACAGCCTGCAAAGCCAGGAGTCGACCATCGGCATTGAGCAAGACCTGAATCTGGACGACATGCTCTTCAAATACGGTGTGCGCCTCGACCGCGACCTCCTTTTGGACCTCACTTGCGCCTCCATCGTCATCCGCACGGGACAGGTGGCCGGTCAGCCGCAGATGGAATACTACCGCTGGTATTATTTCCCCTTGCTGCAAGCCGCCTCGAAGCATCCCATTGTGCGCAACATGAATGCTATCAAGGCAGACTTTGTCAGCTCTGTTACGGCGACCACCTCGGCCAACGGCATCGATCAAATCCCTTTGCTGAAGACCTCCGACTACACTAAGATTTCCAGCGTGCCCGTCTTCATCACCCTCTCGATGCTGAAGCAGGTGCCCGACCGCCGTTTCTTCACGTCGAAAGGACTCAATGTGGCCTACCTGCTGAAGGGCAGCTTCCCTTCGCTCTATGCCAACCGCATCCCGCAGGAAATCGCCGACGACCAAGCGATGCAGTTCAAGGATGAGAGCGTGCCCACCGCCATGATTGTCGTGGCCGATGGCGACATCATTCGTAACCAAATCGATATCAGAAGGCGTGTGCCCTTGGCTCTGGGCTATGACCAGTTTACGGGCAACACATACGCCAACAAGGAGTTCATTGAGAATTGCATCAGCTACCTTGTAGACGGAGAAGGCCTCATTGACATCCGTTCGCGTGAGCTGAAAATTCGTCTTTTGGACATGACCAAAATCGGAAAGGAACGGACGAAATGGCAACTGGTCAACATATTGGTTCCCACTGGATTAATTGTTGTCTTAGGCTTCGTCATGGCCTTCATCAGAAAGAAAAAATACAGCAAAAAATAAACCGAAATGAAGAAAAACAACCGTATCACCATCATCATTGCCGCCTTGCTTGTCATCATCGCAGGCGTGCTGATTTGGAACAACCGCTACCTTTCGACCATCCGGGGCGAGGCCGCCGATTTCCAAGTGTGGGACACCGCCTCCGTCACCAAAATCTACCTCGCCGACCGTTTCGACAACGAGTCGCTTTTGGAGCGGAAAGACGGCGGCTGGCAACTCAACGGAACCTATAAGGCCCATTCGAAGCAGGTGCAGAACCTCTTGGAAACGCTCTACAAAGTGCGCATCAAGATGCCTGTTTCGCGTGCCAGCCACGACAACATTGTGAAACAACTCGCCGTGAATAGCACCAAGGTGGAGGTGTACCAGAACGTGCCACGCATCAACCTGTTCAACCGTGTCAAGCTCTTCTATCACGAGAAACGCACCAAGGTGTTCTACGTGGGCGACGCCACCAAGGACAGCAGCGGCACTTTCATGCTGAAGGAAGGCGCCGACAAGGCTTATATCGTCCACATCCCAGGCTTCAGAGGCTTCATCACAACCCGTTTCACCGCCAATCCCGACGACTGGCGCGACCACACCATCTTTAACACTAACCTTGTTGACATACAATCGGTTACCGTCGAATTCAACCGGCAGCCGCAATCCAGCTTCCGCTTGGAAAACAAAGGACGGCACGAATACCAACTGACTCGTCTTGCCGACAACACGCCCATTGTCTACGACACCCTCAAGGTCATCAACCTGCTCTCTTCGTTCAGCGACCTGCGGTTTGAGTCACTGCTCAACAACCTCATGAACAAGCAACGGCAGGATTCCATCATCCATTCGCCTTATCTTCACCGTATTACGCTGACCACGAAGGACGGTACGACCACCCAACTGACTACCTTCGAGAAAATGGTCACCAACCTCACCATCCATGAAATCGAGGGGCTTTTGGACGAAAACGGCAAACCGCTCGACTCCATCGATCACGACCGCATTTATGGCCTCATGAACGACGGTAAGGACTTCGTGCTGCTGCAATACTACATCTTCGACAAGGTGCTCCATCCCGCCGAGTATTTTGAGGTAGGTCAACCGATACACCACGACATCCAGTTTTACGAAGTGTTCGACTGACCGCACCCCGCATGAAAATTCTCCTGCTCGCCATCGGGAAGACGGATGAAGACTATCTCATCACCGGCATCAAGAAATACGTGGGCCGATTGGGGCATTATGTCTCATTCGAGATGAAGGAAATCCCCGACCCGCGCAACCGCAAGACCCTCAGCGAAGAGCAGCAGAAAAAAGCTGAAAGCTTCCTGATACTGAGTCAGTTGCAGCCTTCCGACCATGTGGTTCTCTTGGACGAGAATGGCAAGCCTTTCAGCTCGGTGGAGTTTTCCGAAAACCTTGAAAAGCAGATGGCTTCGGGTACCAAACGCTTGGTGTTCGTCATCGGTGGGCCTTACGGCTTCGCGCAAGAGGTGTACGACCGTGCCAATGCGAAGATGTCACTCTCGCCCATGACTTTCAGCCATCAGATGGTGCGCCTCATCTTCGTCGAACAACTCTATCGCGCCTTCACGATTTTGAAAGGTGAGCCTTATCATCATCAGTAATAATTCAGCAAAAATGTCGTTTAGAGTATATGAAAAGCATTAAACCTATCCTAATCCTTTGTGCAACAATCTGTTGCTTTGCCTCCTGCAAAAAAGAGGTCGACATGACTCTTGTGCAGAAGACCATGTTTGAAAACACCGATATCCGACAAATCGAAGCCGGAAGTGCCTGGCAGGTCGCGGTGGTGACCGACAGCGTTACTTTCGTCGAACTATCTTATTCGGCTTATTTGGAACCCTATCTGAAAGCCAAAATGGACAGTGCAAAACTCGAAATCGGCTTCAAAGGCAAGATGTACACCGAACCCGGTTCTGTTTTCCGCGCCACCGTCCACACAAACCAGTTTGAAAAACTGGAAGCCAAAGAATCCGCACAGGTGCAATGCGAGGGCACTTTCCAAGGCCAAAGGATCGAACTCCAACTGAGCGATGCTGCCCAATGCAATGGTCTTATTTTTTCTGGCACAACCTGCGAAATCAACATGGAAGGAGCTTCGTTGTTGGCTGGTTTTCAATTTGTTGGAAACACAGCCAAAGCCGCTTTGAAAGATGCTTCGCAATTCAACGGACAAATCCAAGCTGCCCAATTGCTCGAAATCAACTTGAGTGAAGCCTCGCGTTTCGTGAATAAAGGCACCATGACGGAACTCACTCGCCTCCATCTGAGCGATGCCAGCCTTCTGAACATGGCTGAAACCCAATGCAATACGATGGAAGTGGAACTTGCCTCAGGCTCAGAAGCCACGGTTCAAGTGACCGATTATTTGGGCGGCATTCTTAGAGAAGCCTCCACCTTATATTATAAAGGCAATCCCGAAATTAACATCGACTGTTCCGAAGACTCGCACCTCATCCCGTTCTGATTTTGGCCTGAAATTTGCTATTTTCCGCCCCGTTGCGCTGAAGCAACATGAATTATTACTAATTTTGTCACAAAATTCTAAAGAAATGAAGAAAACAGCCTTGTTCATCGTCGCCATCCTGTTCGCGACTATCACTTTTGCCCAGTCCAACCTGCCGATTGACCCGAAGACGGAGAAAATCACCTTCCGTAAGGTCATCCCAACGGAAGGCTCTGAAGATGAAGTGTTTAACCGTATCTACAGCGAGTTCATGAACTCTTATTACAAGAGTCCGAACTCCATTCTCCAACAAAATGACGGCCGTACGATGAAAGGCAAGCACCAGTTCCAGTTGGACAACGGCGACGCGGTGAAGTCGAAGTGGCCTTGGATTACCTACCGCTTCACGATTGAAGTGCGCGAAGGTCGTGTGCGCTACACCCTTACTGACTTCATGCAAAAGACCCAAAGCAACCACCCCTGCGAGGAGTGGATGAACAAGGAAGACCCTTTGTATCAGCCTATTTGGGACAACTATTTGGATCAAATCGCTGCTTTTGGCGAGGATTGGGGCAAGCAGTTTGAGGAAAAACTCGTGCCGCAGCAAGTCATCGAGGAAGAAGAATGGTAAACGGCTATGGCTACTCGCGAACGCATCAAAAAAGGCTTCTCGAAACTCCTCAAGGAGGAGAAATTGAAGTTGATTGCCAACTACTTCGAGAACCCAGGCGAAGTGATTTCCCTGCTGAAGAGCTATTGGCATACCGACTCGAAGCAGCAACAGATTTTTGACGAGTTCAGCGAAAATACCATCACCAATTTTTTCATTCCCTACGGCATTTCGCCCAACGTGACCATCAACGGGAAGGAATACATCGTGCCGATGGTCATTGAGGAGAGTTCGGTCGTTGCAGCGGCTTCTGCGGCGGCCAAGTTTTGGGGCGAGCGCGGCGGTTTCCATGCCGAAGTCGTCGACGTGCGCAAGGTTGGACAGGTGCATTTCGGCTGGAGTGGCGACAAGGCGACGCTGCAAACTTTGTTTCCTGCCATAGAAAAAAGGATGTTGGAAGACACTGCCGCCATGACCGAAAAGATGGTCAAACGCGGTGGCGGCATCCTCGGAATGCGCCTCATTGACTACACAGCGCAAATCCCTGATTATTACCAGATTCGCGTTGAGTTCAACACGGGCGACGCCATGGGTGCCAACTTCATCAATTCCGTCTTGGAGCAGTTCGGCCACAGCCTGCAGGACTTCATCGCCGAACAAAAAGACCTACCCGACGACCTCCGCAAGGTGGAAATCATCATGACCATCCTCTCGAACAACACGCCCGACTGCCGTGTGAAGGTTTGGGTGGAATGTCCTGTCAGCCAGTTGGATGGCATCGATGAGCACCTCTCTGGTGCCGAATATGCCAAGAAATTCAAGAAAGCCGTGGACATTGCTCACATTGACATCGACCGCGCCACAACGCACAACAAGGGCATCTACAACGGCATCGATGCGGTGGTCATCGCCACGGGTAACGACTTCCGCGCCGTGGAAGCCGCAGGTCATACTTTCGCCTCGCGCAACGGACGCTACGAGAGCCTTTCCTCCGTCACAATTGAGAACGGCATCTTCCACTTCGAGTTGGAGGTGCCGATGGCCTTGGGCACCGTTGGCGGCTTGACCAGTTTGCACCCCTTGGCGAAGAAGACCCTTGAGCTTTTGGGCAATCCTACCGCCCCTGAGCTGATGATGGTGGCCGCCACGATGGGCCTGGCCAACAACTTCTCCGCCGTGCGTTCCCTGACCACCAAAGGTATTCAAGCCGGTCACATGAAGATGCACCTCAACAACATCCTCAACCAACTGAATGCCAGCGATGAGGACAAGAAAAAGGCACGGGAATACTTCAAGGATAAGACGGTGTCGTTTGCTGCGGTGGAACAATTCTTGGACTCCTTGAAAAAATGATCCGCTACTACTCATACGGAAAATTTCTTTTGACAGGTGAATATCTCGTCCTAAAAGGTGCTTTAGCTATGGCTTTGCCACTAAAGTTAGGTCAAAGCCTTGAAGTTGAAGAACTTGATACAAGCAGCAACCAATTGTGTTGGGAAGCCTTTCAACCCAAAGGAAAATGGTTTTCCGTGACTTTGAACCGCGAAAACCTCCAAATCATTGTTTGCGATGACCAATCCAAGGCCGATAAACTAACACAAATACTACGCGCTGTCAAGCAATTGAATCCCAAAGCTTTTGAGTGCAATGACTTAAAGTTTACGACTCACCTTGATTTCGACCCGAACTGGGGCCTCGGCAGCAGCTCCACTCTGATTGCCAACCTTGCGCGATGGGCCAACGTGAATCCATACGAACTGCTCAAGTTGACCTTTGGCGGCTCGGGCTACGATATCGCATGTGCCACGGCTGACCAACCGATTTATTATCAGCTTGTCAATTCACAGTCGGTCCTTCGACAGGCTCAGAAACCTCGGCTGAATTCAGCCATTGAACTTAAGGTCGTTGAGCCTGTCGAAACGCCGTCTCCCATAGTCAAACCTATTGGTTTCCAACCATCTTTTGTTGAGCATCTTTTCTTCATCTATCAAGGCCAAAAACAAAGCTCGTCAAAAGAAATCAAGGCGTTCTTGGGAAAGGCTAATCCCATTGATTTACAGAAAGATATAGATGCTATTTCGGAAATCAGTCGTGCAGTGCCAAAATGTGAGAGTTTGGACGAGTTTGCCATGCTGATGCAATGCCACGAGCGCATCATCGCCCGCTGCATCGGGCAGGAACCCGTGCAAAAGCGTTTCCCCGACTTCGAAGGCGTTTTGAAGTCTTTAGGGGCTTGGGGCGGTGATTTTATTTTGGCTGCAACGGAATGGACTGAAAATCAAGTGAAAGAATATTTCAAAGGGAAGGGTTTGGAGGTGGTTTTCGGCTACAAGGATATGGTATTGTGAAAAGAATCACTATCTTCGCGGCATAAATAATCAGAAATGGAAAACATTTGGTTGAACGAAGCCTTCAAAGGTGAAGTGCCGAGCGGCTTTCAAGGCAAAGTGGGCTGGCGAAGCCCGTCGAACATCGCCTTGGTGAAATATTGGGGCAAACGAGGCAAGCAACTCCCTCAAAATCCGTCAATTAGTTTTACCTTGTCGGAATGTTGTTCCGAGACCTTCATTAGCTTCGAGAAAGCCGACCAATTCGGCTTCCAATTCTTCTTTGAAGGTCAGGAAAACCCCACTTTTGGTGCAAAAATCGAGAAGTTTCTGCTTGACAACCAAGCGTTTTTCCCGTTCATCAACCAATTGAATCTAAAAGTCGAGAGCCAAAACACCTTCCCGCATTCCTCTGGCATCGCTTCCTCCGCTTCCTCGATGAGCGCTTTTGTGATGTGTTTGTTAGAGATAGATTCTTTGTTGGCCGGCCCTTCGACAGGCTCAGGGACCTTGGGGTTCTGCAAAGCCTCCTATTTCTCCCGTTTAGCCTCGGGAAGTGCTTGCCGATCGGTGTATCCTAAGATGGCACTTTGGGGGGCAACGGATTGTTACATAGGTAGTTCCGATGAATATGCCGTTTCGCTTGAAAACGACATCCACCCTGCTTTCAAGACCTATCGGGATAGTATTCTCATCGTCAGCGATGCACAAAAATCAGTGTCGAGTCGCGCTGGTCATGGACTGATGGAAGGTAATCCTTATGCTCCAGCGCGTTATGCGCAAGCCAACGAAAACATCAAAAACCTGCTTGCCGCCTTGAAGTCGTGCGATCTGGACACCTTTATTAATATCACCGAGTCGGAAGCCCTGCAACTCCATGCTTTGATGATGTGCTCCAATCCGTCCTTTATCTTGATGAAACCCAATACATTGCGCATTATCGAAGCGGTTAGGAATTTCCGCAACGAGACCCAAATTCCACTTTGCTTCACCTTGGATGCCGGCCCCAATGTGCATCTGCTTTATCCTGAAAGCGAGGCCAAAAAAGTGGAAAAATTCATCAAGAGTGAATTGGTAACATATTGTAACCAAAGCCGTTGGATTGCTGACTGCGTCGGTGATGGACCGAAAAAACTGCTGTGATGAGAGACCGATACTATAGCAAAGTCATCCTTTTCGGGGAGTATTCGATGATTTTCGACGCTACTGCGCTGATGATTCCGCTGAAACGCTTTTCGGCGCAATGGCAGTTCCCGCAAAGCAGAAATCTCGCCTCCTCATTGCCATCCAACCAAAGCCTGAAACGGTTTCGGGACTATCTTGTTGATAGCGAGACATTATCTCAAATTATTGACCTTCAATCCCTTACAAAAGACCTGAACGAAGGCTTGTTTTTGGCCTCCAATGTGCCCTCAGGCTATGGTTTGGGCAGTTCAGGGACCTTGGTCGCAGCGGTTTACGACCGTTATGCCATTCAAAAAACCGACGATTACCTGCAATTGAAGACCCTTTTCGGCCTGATGGAGAGCCATTTCCACGGCAGTAGCTCTGGCATCGACCCGCTGCAATGCTATTTGGGCAAACCGTTCAAAATCACGCCCGAAGGCGTGCAATTGCTTTCCGATGACTTCCTGAAAAAAAGCATCCACATCTGTCTGATTGACACGAAGATAAAGAGTAACACCAAGCCTTTGGTCAACCATTTCAAAGAACAGCGCGAAAACCCAGACTTTTTGAACCACTTCCAAACGGAATACCAGCCCTGCGTCAAGACTTGCATTGACACAATGATTTCAGGCGATAATGAATTGTTTTTCAAATCGTTGAAACAACTTACCCAAGGCCAGTTGCAATTCCTTCGCCCGATGATTACCGACAATACGCTCGGCCTTTTCACCTCGGACTACGACTTTCATTTTGGCGTAAAAATCTCAGGCTCGGGTGGTGGCGGCTATGTGTTGGGATTCACGGACGACGTACAACGAGCCTCCAATTTGCTCACAGATTTTGAAGTCATTTTGCTGTAATTTTCTATCTTTGCAGCCCGATGTCAGCCCTCAAAAACATAGAATCCTGGATTGAACGCACCTTGACTAAGGTCATCGACTTTTTCTATCCGCCTTTCCGCAAGTTTTTTAGCCTCGAATTGTTCCGTTATGCGGCCTGTGGCGGCCTGAACTTGGCTTTGGAGTGGGTACTGTATTACATTTTCTACCACTATGTGTTTCACGCTCAGGTGTTTGACCTCGGATTCATCGCCTTCACGCCTCACATAGCCGCCTTCGTGTTCAAGTTTCCCATCACCTTTCTCACAGGCTTCTGGATGGCGCGCCATATCAGTTTCTCTGGTTCCACCTTGCGCGGTAGGACGCAGATTGTCAGATACTTAATGGTGACTATTGTCAACTTCCTTATCAATTATTTCGGCCTGAAGCTTTTCGTCGAGGTGTTGCACATCTGGCCGACCATCTCCTACGTCCTCATCTCCATCATCTGCGTGACATTCAGCTATTTGACGAATAAATTCTATTCGTTTAGAAAAGCAAAATGAGGTCTAATACCTAAAGAATTATATGCGGACAAACTGGTGTGCTGCAAGGAAAAATTGTAAAAGAATAATTGTTTTACTCCATTTCAATGGAAAGGGCTTTCTTCGCAGGCTACACTTTTGGGAATCTGTTGGAGTTTTTTCCCAATTCGTTAAAGCAGAAACTTCAACCCAAACGGCCTACTTTTCAAGTATTATTCCTACTTTTGCACCATGATTAGCAAAAGGAGACAAGGGCTTTTTCTCATTGGCGCGGTGCTTGCAGCCTTGCTGTTGCAGTGTTGCGCCAATGTGGTGGCACCCACTGGCGGGCCTAAGGATGAAAGGCCGCCCATGGTGGTCGAAGCCGTGCCCGAGAACCGCAGCGTGCAGTTCATCGGGAAGAAGATTGAAATCACCTTCGACGAATACGTCACCTTAGAAAACGCCAAACAGAACGTGCTCATCTCACCGCCAATGGTCTCCAAGCCCGACATCAAGCTGCACAACAAAACATTGACTATCAAGTTCAAAGAGCCTCTGCAGCCCAACACGACCTACACCATCGATTTCGGCTCAGCCATCAAGGACCTGCATGAGGGCAACCTGTTCAAGGATTACGTCTACAGCTTCTCCACCGGCGACCACATCGACACGCTCTCCATCGCGGGCAAGTTGCTCTACGCCGAGGACAAGAAACCCGTCGAAAACGCATACGTTTCCTTGTATGCAGCCGACCGCGACAACCTAGACTCACTGCCTATGATTGTTACGCCAAACTATCTCACCAAGACCGACAAGGAGGGCCATTTCCGCTTCATGGGCTTGGCCGACAAGCGCTATCTCGTCTTCGCCATCAAGGACGTAAACTCCAACCTCTATTTCGACCTGCCCAATGAGGAAGTGGCGTTTTTGGACACCCTCGTGCCCGCCTCCTATCCTTGGACACCATCCCCCGTTAAGCCCGTGGATTCCGTGCCCGCCGACAGCACCGCTTTTGCTTTGGACAGTCTCGCCCCGATGCCATCGGACTCGTTGCCAGTCTTGCTGAAAGACACTGTCTCACAGCGCGTTTTCGACCAAAACTCGCTCAATCTCACCTTATATATGTTCACCGAGGTGGACTCCACGCAGGTGCTGTTGGAAAAGAAACTCGTCGAGGCGGGGTTGCTGCGCTTCGTGTTCCGCCATCCAGCCAAGGACGCGGCCATCGTGACGCCTGAGATACTGCCCGACACTTTCAACCTCGTGGCGTTGCCATCGGCTGATTTCGACACGGTTTGGTGGTACTTCACGCCTAAGGTCAAGGACAGCCTTTGGGTGCATATCAAGCTCGACACGCTCATCAACGACTCGTCGCGCTACAGCCTGAAATTCAAGGAGCAAAACCTCAGAAGAAACCAACAGCCCGAAAAGCTTAAGGTGAGCAACAACCTCATCGGCCAAGGTGGCCTGAAGCGCGACAACGACTTGATACTCAAGTTCTCCGAGCCGATTGTCCGTTACGTGATGTCTGACTCAGCCACCTTCATGCGCGACACCGTATCCATCTCCGAACAGCTTGATTTCGAGCCTGTTGGCGAATACGGCCTGCGCTATCGCTTGAAGGCCGAGATTGAGGAGGGTGTCGACTATCACATCCTAATCCCCGACTCGGTGTTTTTCGGTATCCGAGGACGCACCAACGGCCCCATCAAAGTCGACTTCCACCGCCTAAAGGACGAAGAGTATGGCAACATCTACATCACCGTCGTGCCACCTGAAGGGATGAAGCAGGTCGTAGTGCAACTCACCGACGAGAGCGGAAAGAAAGTGATTCAGCAACAGACTATTACGATGAAACAAGAAGTCATGTTCGAACATCTCCCGCCTGCCAAATACAAGCTTCGCGCCCTCTTGGACGCCGACGGCAACGGCAAGTGGAGCACAGGCAACTACCATCGCCGCACCCTCCCCGAAACCATCCTCGACTACAAAGACCCCCTCGACCTGAAAGCCGGCTGGGACATTGACTTGGAGGAGGTTTGGGAGCTTCGGTAGTCTCACATACGCGAGTTGCCCAAGCAACTGTAAGACGAACTTCAGAATGGAGGGAATAACGAGACAAGGCTATTACCAAATGATTAGCGTGGAAGGTATGATTTTATGCACAAAAACAAATTTATCGGTCTTGTGAAATATGATGCACCATTTTCTGTTGTTGCTCTGCAACCTTTGTGCAAGAGGATGATATTGTGCTAAAGTCTTGGATGGTATTACGGCCATTGCATCGGACAAATAGGACAATTGATTGATTTCAGCAATGAGGTCGTCGGCATAACGCAACGCGTGAGTTTTGTCAACATTTGGTTTACATTTCCGACAACCAAAAAGGACAAACTTTCGCGCCAAATAGATGACACTGAAAATGAACAACATATAAAACGTATCTTTACCTTTGTAGCCGAATCTTTAACCCTAAAACCGACGCGCCCGATGGGATAGAACTGGGCAAAAAAGAAAATGAAGAAAAAGATTATCGGACTAAGTTCTGTTTTAGCAATTCTATTAATGGCTATTGTGGCCTGTACAAAAGAGCCAGACCCCGTTTCCCCTGGAGGTGGAAATAGCGGTGGAGGTAGTGGTGGCGGTGGCAATAACAGCGGTTCGGCTCCATCAGCTCCGTATGCTTTGAGTTGTGAATTCACAAATCCTGGAGATATTAACAGTACCGAAGTTAAAGTGACGTGGACTAATGTGTCAAATGCAACAAAATATAAAGTATATTGGTCTACAACAGATAAATATGATGACGATAGTTATATTTTAATTAAAACTACCAGTAGTACTTCTACCTATCATAATGCCGCTCCTCATAAATGCAATTATTATCGAGTGAAAGCTGTAAACAATTATGGAGAAAGCGAAATGGGTTCATATACCTACTGTTGTTGTTAGGTGGTAAAAGTAAATAAATTCTCGGATAACAACTTCTAAATCATAATACAATGAAAAAAATGCCTATCCTTGCAGTAGCATTATTCGGCTTAATGCTCCTTCCTCAATGCAACAAGAGTTCTTCGTGCAAATGCGACGAATATGACGCTACCGATAATTACCATTATGGTAGTAGGGTTATTGACCCAGCGTCATATGGAGCCACGAATTGTTCCGATTTGGAACTAAAACTAAGAGCCCAGGCATTGCAGTCAGGCTACGATGAAAGATTCAATTGTACCAAACAATGACTTGAGAGGAACAAGAGTTGAAAAAGGAAGTGTCGAGAGGCACTTCCTTTCTTTTCTTTTGTTGTATAAAATAATGACCAATTGTAGTAACTAATCCAATTTATTTCTACTTTTGTCCCCAACTAAACAAAAAGATATAGTTAGAGATTAGAATACTGACATAACCAACCGAGCTTTACGCTCTTATTCCGACAACTGAAAATCGGCAAAATTTGAAGTAAAGGATGAATAAGTAGCGAATGGTTCGCGTCTTAGGGCGTGAGCTGTTTGTTGTTTATTTTCCTTTACGGGCTTTGCCGAGCCTTCAGTTTCGAGTAAGCAAACAGATGGTTCCGCCCATTTTGTTTGCCCACCGCGCAAAGCTCCACAAAAGGCAAACGCAATGCACGAAGAACCGCACATAGGCAAACTCATCAAGGCTGAACTGGCACGACAGGGGCGCACTATTACTTGGCTGGCTGCGCAATTGGGCTACTCGCGGCAAAACGCCTACAAAATCTTCAGCCGCAAGTGGATTTATACGGATTTGCTGCTGAAAATCTGCGATTTGCTGGATTATGATTTCTTTAGATGCTTTTCGGAATGGCGCAAAAATCGAGACAAATCCGAAAACTAGCAAATACTCTCAAATATTGTCGTTTCCGAAGCAATTCTAACGGAAGCTTTCTTCCCCAAAACCATCGCCCGATTATCGTCAAAATGGCCGGCGGGGAAATTAAAGCAAACGGGATAGTCGTATTCTTTAACGACCTCGGCAATGACTTCCTCGGCGGTCTGGCCAAAGGGGTGCGCGTTGTCATGGATTTGGGTCAGTCCGCCCACGACGAGACCTTTCAGATGGTCGAGTTTCCCAGCCCGTTTTAAGGCTCGCATCATCCTGTCAATGTGGTAGATGTATTCGTCCACCTCCTCGATGAAGAGGATTTTTCCATCCGTCTCAGGGAAGGTGTCAGAGCCCATCATGTCCATCAGAACGGACAGGTTTCCACCCACGATTTCGCCTTCCATTGCGCCCAAACGGTTCTGCGGATGTGGCGGCAAATCGTAATGCAAAGGCTTGCCCGTCAGGGCATCAAACAGAGACTGTTTTGCCTCCACGGTCTTGTTCTCAAAATAGAACGGCATGGGTGCGTGAAGGGAAGGAATGCCCAAATGGCTCAGCTTGCCGTGAATGACCGTACTGTCGCTGAAACCCGCAATCCACTTCGGATGCTGTGAAAACTTCGTGAAGTCCAGTCGGTCGATGATGCGGATACCGCCATAGCCGCCCCGAGCGAGCCAAATGGCTTCAATCTCCTCGTTGTCAAGATATTCCTGAAGCACGGCAGCCCGAAACTCATCGGTTCCGGCAAAGATATGATGCACGGCGAAAAGCCTTTCGTCATAGACGGGCACAAAACCTTGCTCCTTCAGCCACTGGATGGCATACGCCATCTCGTCGGGCGTCACGCAACGCGCCGGCGCGACGATGGCAATTTTGGAGCCTTGTTTCAAATAGGGTATCTGCTTCATTCCCTGATGATTTCGTTTTCTTCCAAAGCCTCGCCGTCATATTTCACCTCCGCGCCTTGGTTGTAGGTGACGGTGAAATACAGCTCGCCCGTGTCCAAATACTTCTTCCAGTCACCATGGCGCACGCCGGCGGCGTAGGTCTGAATCTCGCGCAGGCGACCATTTTCATAATAGAAGAAATGCTCCCCGTCGGGATAACCCGCGTTGAACTTGCCACTGAAAGCCATCTTTCCGTTGTCGTAATACGACACCCACTCGCCCACCTGCTTGTCATTGCGATACTCGCCCTCGGTGCGCATGTCGCCAATCTGCTCGGTCCACTTGCCGGCCTTCATGCCGTCGAAAAAGGTTCCCGAAACGATGACGTTGCCCTTGGTGTCGTATTCTTTGTAAGGCCCATTCGACTTGCCTTTGTAAAACTGCTCCTCAATCTGCTTTTGCCCGTTGTCGTAATACCATGTCCAGAGGCCGTCAGGCTCGCCGTCCTTGTAAGTTCCAACTTCCTGAACCTTACCGTTTTGGTAGAAAAACTTCCACTCGCCGGAACGTTTGCCGTCAATGAAAAGGCCCTCGGCGCGCAAGGTGCTGTCGGGATAGAATTCCTTGTACTCGCCGCGCCGCTTGCCGTCGGTATCGACCACGCCCTGACTGATCAGCGCACCTTTTTTGTAAGTCTGCGAATTGACAACATTGCCTTCCTCGTCAAACTCACGCCAAACGCCCTCGCGCTGACCGTCGCGGAAGGAGGCCTCGCGCTTCACTTTTCCATTGGGATAATACTCGTGCTGCACGATGAGCGGCTTTTGGTCGCCCTCCAACACTTGCTCCACATCGTTCACGAACTTGGTGATTTTCTTCAAGTTACCCTTCTCGTCGTACTCCTTGTAGAAACCGTCGCGGAGGCCATGACGGTAGTAGCACTCGGTATGCAAACTCCAGTCGTTGAAAAAGGTTTTCCAATAGCCGTGCTTCTTTCCCTCGCGGTCGTAGCGGTTCAGCGCCTCGCGTTTCAGCATGAAGCCTTTGCGGTAGGTGATGAGTTCCTTCAGCAGTCCTGTGGTGTCGAAAACGGGCGAAAAACCCTCCTCGAAGCCATTGACGAAGTTCATCGTCTGCAACACGCGCCATTGCCTGTCGTAACGCTTCCCTTCGCCCGAGCGCACCTCATTAATATAGGGCTCTTCCAAAATCTCGTCCTTCTTGTAAGTGAATTTCGGACCGTTTTTCAAATCGTTCTTATAGTTGACAATCAGGCTGGTATCACCGTTTTCGGCAAAAAACACCCAAGTGCTGTCCAAAAGGAAGTCTGTGCGTTTGCCGATGGATTTCAGTTGGCCGTTCTCGTAATAGGTCTTCCAAAGACCGTCGGGCTTGCCATCACGGAGGGTTCCCTCGCTGGAGACTTGTCCGTTGGGATAGGTATATTGCTGATATTCAGACTGGCACAAGCCTGGAAGTCCGAAGAGCAGCATTATGGCAATGATGAGGATTGTCTTGGTGTTTTGCATCCGAATAAGGGTTTTCTGCGCTTCAAAAGTACGGAAAAACTGCCATTTGAAGGGTGTTCACATTGATTTTTTCCACTTTTTTCAAAAAATCACGTTTGGTTTCCCAAAAAATATCTATTTTTGCAGCCGCAATTGAGAAGCCACTTTAGCTCAGTTGGTAGAGCAACGCATTCGTAATGCGTAGGTCGTTGGTTCGAGTCCGACATGTGGCTCAGGAAAGAGTTTCAGAAACGAAACTCTTTTTTGTTGCTTCCTGCGAAGGAGATGCAATAAAAAAACCTGCTGAAAATCAGCAGGTTTTGTGAGGTACCTGGCGGACTCGAACCGCCGTCCCCGGTTTTGCAGACCGGTCCCTAACCACTCGGGCAAGGTACCCTTTAGCGGCTGCAAAGATACAACTTTTTTCGGATATGCAAGGGTTTTCGGAAAAATTGTTCGCGAACAGGCATTTTTCACTTGCCCAACAGGTCATTAATCACCACCGAAGCGCAGAAAATGCCGAAAGTGGCAGGCAAATAGGAAATGGTGCCCACGTTGGAGACCTTGTTCTGCTCGTCAACGCCATCGGTGATGATGGCAGATGCATCGACAGGCTCGGGCGAGAAGACGACCTTGATACCCTCAAAAACGCCCAAACGATGCAACCGCTTTCGGATGTAAAACGCTAACCTGCAATGGTTTGATTTAGCTATATCACAGATTTCAACCTTTTCGGGATGGAACTTGCCGCCTGCGCCCATGCTGCTCACGATGCGCTGGTTGTTCATCTTGGCATAATAAAGCAGAAACACCTTAGGGGCTACCGTGTCGATGGCATCCACCACATAATCAAACGGTTGCGCCATCAGGTCGATGATGGCTTGGTCTTTCAGGTATTGATGGAGGACGGTCAGCTCAATTTCAGGGTTGATGTCGCGGAGGCGTTCGGCCATCACCTCGGCCTTTGGGCGACCGAGGGTGCTCTCCAAGGCCAACAATTGGCGATTGCGGTTGGTGACATTCACCACATCGCCGTCCACGAGAGTCATACGGCCAATGCCAGCGCGAGCCAATTGCTCGGCGGCGTATGCCCCCACGCCACCCAATCCAACCACAAGCACGTGCTTGGTTTTCAATGTGTTGATACCTTCGTCACCGATTAAGAGGCGGGTTCTGTCTTGCCAGTGTTCCATAAGGTTTTACTGTCTTCTTGTCGTCGCTTTGCGTCATTGCGAGGAGGTACGACGAAGCAATCCAGAGTAAAAGCTTACTGTCTAGACTGCTTCGTTCCTCGCAGTGACGCGAAGCGTGTCATGTATTGTGTCCAAATAATCGCGCAAAATTAGCAAATAATCGCCTTTGCAAAACAGCAACGTCAATGTCTAATAACTTTGTTGCCTGTTCGTAAATCGTTTCAATCCCCACTTCTGACATATCAGTTTCCAAGAAAAGAAAATCTAAATCAATGAATTTGAATGAATTGTAAATCTTCCTCTCTGAATGTAGTAAACTCTCTCCTATAGAAAGATATAGCCCTTGCCCAGTCAATTGTTGAATGTCCTGCTCCGTTCCGTTGAAGCCATGCAGAATCCAAGGTTGTTTTGCTTTGTGTTTTTTGCGCAAAGCAAGAATCTCGTTGTGGCTTTTCACATCGTGCAGAATCATCGGCTTTTTCAGGTTCTCCGACAAGACGATTTGTCGTTCAAAGACCTTGATTTGTCGCTCAAAATCAGCATGAAACTTGTCCAATCCCGCCTCGCCGAGGGCCACGACCTGTGGTTGTTGCAAGTTCTCTTTCAGTTTATTCAAGGCTTCATCAATCTGAAAATCAGCCTTATCCAATGCCCACGGATGGATGCCGCAACTGTAATAGCCTTGCTTGGGACAGGATTGGTTCAAGTCTAAATTGACGATTTGAATTAGGTCATCATTTGTCTCGGCTTTGTGGGTGTGTATGTCAACAAAAGGCGTTTTCATGAAAGTTTTACTTTACCCAAGGGTTGCCAAATATCCCCATCAGGATAAACATGGAAAAGAGTATCACTATGGTAAACATAATACACCAAAAAGACCTTTTGAATCTTCTGTCATAATCCTCATTACCAAACAGTTCCTTGATTTTCAAATAGCGCTTTTTATAAAGAAACAGCAAACTATTCAGACCAACATCAACAATGGCAAAGATGATAAAAAATGTAGTGGATGGGAGAGGCAAAGGAATAATAAAACGAGATATTATATAAAGCAGGAGAAAAAAGCCACTGTAACACAAAAGACTTATTGGCAATAATGCAACCACTGCGGCAAATCTATCAGTTTCCTCACCCCCTTGACCATCTCGTTTTTCCATCCTAAAGAAGAAATAGAATAACCGATAGTAGGCGTTTTTTAGATACCGTAATAAACTCATGACTTAACTTGTTTGCATTGGTTTCATTTGCAAATGTAGGCACTTTTTTTGAATTGCAAATGGGAAACGGAATGATTTATTATTTAGCGGATTTGAATAGCAAGTGAAAATAGGAAAAACATGAATTTAAGGCTTGTCTTTTTGGAAAATGTGTTATTTTTGCCGATGAAATAAGGATGGAAAATGCAAACAACAACAGCATCTAACAAGACAATATTACCTTTTTTGTTCCCGAAACAAACTGAGGATGAAATCGTTAGAGAGATTATATCGGCTGAAAAATCAGGTGATATGACATGGGAAGAATTTATCATCGAACAAAGTAAATGGGAACAGGAACACTTGAAATAAAACCCAAATCCGAAAGGCGGTTTGTTGTTACCCGACGTTTCAAAACCAAACTGAACGAGATTCAGGAGATTGGATATCAGTTATTTGGAAAAAATGTTGCTGTTTCTTTTAGGGAAAAGATTTTAGAACGGGTTGTATTGGTGAAAGAATTTCCCGAGATGTATCCCTTGAGTCGTTTTATCCCAAGCACCGAAAAGAAACAATACAGAAATATCATTTTTGAGAAATATTATGTCGTTTATTCTGTGACAAAAACGACTATTCGCATAATAACGATTATTCATCAGGCGACAAATCCTAAAACTATTGGGAAAATTAGATAGTATGTTCCATGTAAACAAAGACTTTTTGCATTAAAATTCCCTGCCCCATGGAACAGAACCTCCTGCAAACGAAAATCGCGTACCTAAAGGGTGTCGGGCCGAAGAAGGCCGAAATCCTCCAGAAGGAATTGGGCGTGTCCACTTACCAAGATATGCTCAACCAGTTTCCGTTCCGTTACATCGACCGCAGCCAGATCCAGAAGGTGGCCTATATCAATGACGATAATGTTTATTATCAGTTGGTTGGCACCATTTCCAACATCAAACTCATTGGCGCACCGAGGGCCACACGTGCCACAGGTCTCTTCAGCGATGAGACGGGTAGTATCGAAGTGGTGTGGTTCCGAGGACTGAAATGGCTCAAGAACCGCTTTAAGCCAGGCGTGAAGTATGTGCTGTTCGGCAAGGCCTCCGAGTTCAACCACAATTTCAACTTCGTCCACCCCGAAATCGAGGAGTACGACCCCAAGGACCCGCTCATCGGCGAGGGCTTGCAAGGCGTTTACAACACCACGGAGCGCATGAAAGACCACGGATTAGGGACGCGCACCATCGCCAAGTTGCAGAAACAGATTTTGCAGCAAGTTTACGAATACATCCCTGAAACGTTGCCCAAAACTCTCATTGAACAGGAGCAACTGATTCCGAGGAAATACGCTTATTATCAGATACATCTGCCAGCCAACAACATCGAAATCCAGCAGGCCACGCGCCGACTGAAATACGAGGAGCATTTCTTCTTCCAACTGAAGATGCTGCGCAACAAAATGCACCGCGAGCAGGCCATCAAAGGCCACGTCTTTAATGTGGTGGGCGACTATTTCAACGGCTTCTACAAAGACCATCTCCCCTTCCCGCTAACCAACGCCCAAAAGCGCGTCATCAAGGAAATTCGCAAGGACTTGGGCTCGGGACACCAGATGAACCGCCTGCTGCAAGGCGATGTGGGCAGCGGGAAGACCATCGTCGCGCTGATGGTGATGCTCTTGGCTTTGGACAACGGCTTCCAAGCCTGCCTGATGGCACCCACGGAAATCCTGGCCACACAGCATTTCGCCACACTTCAGGAGCAACTGAAGGATATGGACATCAATTTCGCCTTGCTGACGGGTTCCACCAAAATTGCGGAACGAAGAAAGATTTACGCGGGTCTTGCCGACGGCACTATGCAAATCGTGGTAGGCACCCACGCACTAATTGAGAGCAAGGTGGTGTTCAAGAACTTGGGCTTGGCCATCATCGACGAACAACACCGTTTTGGGGTGGAGCAACGCGCCAAGTTCTACGAAAAGACGGAGATTCCACCGCATACTTTGGTGATGACCGCCACTCCTATTCCGCGCACCCTCGCCATGACGCAATATGGCGACCTCGATGTCTCCAAAATCGATGAGCTACCGCCTGGGAGAAAGCCCGTGCAGACCTATCATGTCTATGGCGACGACCGCTACCGCATCATGATGTTCATGAAGCAGCAAATCGCCCTCGGGCGGCAGATTTACGTGGTCTATCCCTGCATCAAGGAGTCGGAAAACACGGATATGATTGCCTTGCAAGAGGGTTATGAGGCCCTGTTGCACGACTTCCCCGAGCCGCAGTACAAACTTTGCGTCTGCCATGGTCGGCTGAGCGCCGAGGACAAGGACTTTGAGATGCAACGCTTTATTAATAGGAACGCGCAAATCATGGTGGCCACGACCGTCATCGAAGTGGGCGTGAACATTCCCAACGCCACGGTGATGATTATTGAGAACGCCAACCGCTTCGGATTGTCGCAACTGCACCAATTGAGAGGTCGTGTAGGTCGCGGCGCCGACCAGTCGTATTGCATCCTCGTCACCGACCACAAGCTGACCGCCGACGGCAAAACGCGCATGAAGACCATGTGTAGCACCAACGACGGCTTTGAAATCGCCGAAGTCGACCTCGAACTGCGCGGCCCCGGCGAAACAGGTGGCACAAAGCAATCTGGACAAATCGAAATGCTGATTGGTGATTTGCAAAAAGACGGTGCATTAATCCCTCAAGTCCGCGAAGCCGCCATACAACTTTTGGCCGACGACCCTAAGCTCATCAAGCCTGAAAACAGGATGTTGCGCGAACATTACAAAGAGCTATTTGCCCAGACATTTGACTGGAGTCAAATAGGTTGAAATTCAATGAATTACATCAACTTTTGATAAAACTGCCACCATTTGTCGGGCAGTTCGTTGTGCATGGCTTGGTCGTAGTCTTCTTTTGAGCAGGGGATGAAATGATGCCGCTCGAGGCGCTCGTTGTCGCTTTGCAGGAACGACATGTCCATCCACCATTTGCCCGTGATTTTATGGCAAAGGAAGACCACATCTGTCTGACCCTCACCGATTTGCACATTGTAACGCTTGAAGTCGGTGCTCTCCAAGGTCGGGATGTCGTCTTGACGGTTGGAGAAGCCCTCGAAGAAGTACCAGATCATCTCGGCAATCAGGTTCGCCGTGCGCGCGTTGATGTCATAGTGCGGGTTGTATTCAAAAAATCCAATGGATGAGAGTTTGAAGCTCAGTCCGGCGTAGCGTGTCATGCGGCAGGCCTCCTCGCCGTTGAAGCCGTTGGGCGAGGCGTTTTTCACGCCCGGCGCATCGGCGGCTCGGACAGCGCTGATGTCGAAACTCAGGATGTTCGAATTGCGGATAAGCGGTTCTGTCATCTCGATGTTGCTTTTCACGCTACCCAAGCGATAAGCATCGAAAAGCAGTTGTTTCATCAGGTCAATATTCTCTGTATCAACGTAATACGTTTGATAACCAATATTGGTGAAGTTAAACAAGAAATTGGGCTGGTGCAAAATGATATGGCTCAAGTAGGAGTGGGAGTTGAGCGGGTCTTGGTCATTCCCGATGTCAAACATGGAGTCGATGGAGGCCATATTGACGAGCTTCCCCGTAGGCTCATACACTTGGTACATCGTATAGGTGAGGTCTTGTCCCGCCCCGATGACGATAGGCACAATCTTGTTTTTCAGCAGTTCCGTAAGCACTTGGTTGACTGCAAAATACGTGTCGTTGATTTCCTTTCCGACTTTCACGTTGCCCAAGTCTATGATATTCAGCTGTGGCCAGTGGTTGAACAGCGAATAAAGGGCCTTGCGGATGCAGTCGACGCCATCGGCGCAGCCTTTGTTGTCGATGGCACCGCGCTCTTCTTTCACGCCGAGGATGGCCAAGTCGACACCCTCGAGGTTGGGAAACGCTTCATCAGAACGGTAAATCGTGATGGTTTCGCCCAAGGTGTTCTTGCCCGGACGGAACGACTCGCTGAAACACTTTTCAGGAACAGGCTCAAGGAAGATGCTGATTTCCATGGTGGTTTTCTGCCGCTTTGCGTCATTGCGAGGAACGAAGCAATCCAGAGAATAATACTATAGCCCTGGATTGCTTCACTGCGTTCGCAATGACGACAAGCGCGTCTTATGATAAATTATTTTTGATATAACTTCTGCCAATTTTTATACTCGCGCTCGCGCCACGGTGCGTTGTGGTAGGCGTAGCTGACGATGGCGGGGATGACGGTGGTGCCTTCGGCGTAGACCATCTGTTGCAGTTCCTCGCTCACCTTACCCCACGAGCCGGCCTCAAGCAGCGTGCTCGACGAGCAGGCGCCGTCGCGGACGTCGGCCACAGTGATTTGGATGGCGTATTTGTGCATGGGCACTTCGTGACCAAGGATTTCGGCGCAGACGACGGTGTCTTGGGCGAAGTTCTTGGGCGTGCCGCCGCCGACCATGAAGAGGCCTGATTGCGGGCTGTTCATCTTGATTTCGGTCAGTTCGAGGAAGTCGGCTACCGAGTCGATGCTGACGTAAGGCTTGCCGGCCTTCTTGCGAAGCCACTGGTGCTTGCCGATGCCGAAACCAGCCGAGCTGTCGCTGAAAGCGGGGCAGAAAATCGGCACGCCGCACTCGTAGCAGGTCTGGATGAGGCTTTCTTTCTTCACGCCGTGACCGTTGGCCAGCCATTTGCCGACCTCATAGAGGAACTCGCGGCTGCTGTAAGGACGGCACTCCAAGGTGTCGGCCACATCGCAGGTGGCTTGGTCGCAGGCCTGCAGCTCTTCCTCGTCGATGAAGGTGTCATAAATGCGGTCGATATAGAGTTCGCGCAGCTTGGTGTCGGGGATGACATTCTCCTTCGTGCCAATGTAGTGCTTATAGCCCAGGGCTTCGAAGAGGTCCATATCAATGATGCTGGCACCCGTGCTGACCACGGCGTCAACCATCTTGTTGCGGACCATCTCCACGTACACCTGCATACAGCCGGCGGCCGAGGTGGAACCAGCGATGGTGAGGATGTTGGTGCAGTCCTTCTCCGCAATCATCTGGCAGAGGATATCAGCAGCGCGGGCGGTGTCGCGCGAGGTGAACGACATCTTGCGCATGGCGTTGATGAGTTCGGTCGAGTCGTACTTCTTGATGTCGATATGTTCGACAACGTCTTTCAGTAGGTCTTTCTTTTCCATTGTATTTCAGATTTAAGATTTAAAACTCAAAGATTTTATGGCGAGCTTTCGACAGGCTCAGTTTCTGAACGGCTTAAGGTTCCTGAGCGTGTCGAAGGGCCGAACCTTATTTACGATTGCAAAAATAGGAATTTATTTGATTCCATCACGCAAAGTGCTTAATATCTCCTTGGCCTTTTCGCGGTCAAGTTCGAGCTGGGCTTTCAATTCGGGAAGGCCTTCAAACTTGAACTCGTCACGGATGCGGTCGATGAAACTCACGCGGAGGTGTTGGCCGTAGAGGTCGCCGTCGAAGTCGAAGAGATTGACCTCGATGAGCAAGTCGCCCTCAGCACGGTCGCCGATAGTGGGTCGGTGCCCAATGTTTGCCATAGCCTTGTAAGTCAGCCCGTTGTACTGCACCAAGCAAGCATAAACGCCACCTCGGTTGAAGAGCATATACTCCTTCGGAAGGTCCAAATTGGCCGTCGGGAAGCCGATGGTGCGCCCGATTTCGTTGCCGCGAATGACTTCCGCGGTCACGGAATAGGCATAGCCAAGCAGTCGGTTGGCACTCTTCACGTTGCCCACGGCGAGGGCGTTGCGGATTTTCGTCGAGCTGATGGCGATGTTCTCAACATCCTGGGCTGCAATGCGTTCCACCTTGAAGTTGTATTTTTTCTTCAGGTCGGAGAGGAGGTCAAAGTCGCCCATACGGTTCTTGCCGAAATGGTGGTCGTAGCCCACCACGATATAGGCCGGATGGATGTTGTCAATGATGTAGTCCTTGATGAAAACCTCGGAAGGGGTGCGCGAAAACTCCCGCGTGAAGTTGATAATCAACACGTTGTCGATGCCAAACTCCTCGAATTTGCGGAGCTTGTCTTCGGGTGTGTTGATGAAACGCAGGTTCGAGCTGTCGATATTGAGCACCTGACGCGGGTGAGGGCTGAAGGTGACCACAACCGTTTGTCCACCAACGCTTTGCGCCAAGCTCTTCATCTTCTTGAAGATGGCTTGATGCCCAAGATGCACGCCGTCGAAGGTGCCGATGGTGACTACGGCGTTGGGGATGTTGCGGACTTCTATGATGTTGTGAAAAATTTTCATTTCCTAAAATACTGACTGATAATATATTGTGCAATCTGCACCGCATTGGTGGCGGCACCCTTGCGGATGTTGTCGCTGACAATCCACAGGTTCAAGCCATTGGCTATGCTGAAGTCGCGGCGGATGCGGCCCACGAAGACCTCGTCCTTGTCGTAGGCGGTGAGGGCCATGGGATAAAGGTTCGTGGCGGGGTCGTCTTGCACCACCACGCCAGGCATGGCTTCGAGCAACGTTTTGACCTCATCAAGCTCAAAAGGCCGTTTCGTCTCCACGTTGACGGCCTCGCTGTGGCCGCCCGTGACGGGAACGCGGCACACCGTGGCAGTGATAGCTATATTGTTGTCACGCAGGATTTTGTGGGTTTCGTTCACCAATTTTTCCTCCTCGGTGGTGTAGCCGTTTTCACAGAAGTCGCCGCCGTGAGGCAGGACGTTGCGGTAGATTTGGTGCGGATAGGCGTTTGTATGGGCAGACCCATGGGTCTGCCCTGGAACATTATTGTTTTCTTCCCGATTGAGTTGGTTGATTCCTTTCAATCCACTGCCGCTCACGCTTTGGTAGGTGCTGATAACCAATCGTTTGATGCCAAAAGCTTTATGAATCGGAGCCAAGGCCATCACCATCTGGATGGTGGAGCAGTTGGGGTTGGCGATGATGCGCGTTTCGGAGGTGATGGTGTCGGCGTTGATTTCGGGCACCACCAAGGGCACGTTGGGTTCCATGCGCCAGGCCGAGCTGTTGTCGATGACGAAGGTGCCGTTTTCCGCAAAACACGGCGCGTATTGCCTTGAGGCAGAGGCTCCTGCCGAGAAGATGGCAATGTCAGGCCGCTGGGCGATAGCATCTTCCACGCTCACCACTTTGTAGGTCTTGCCCTGATAGGCAATCTCCTTCCCTACCGACCTCTCCGAGGCGGCCACAATCAGTTCGTCTATCTGAACTTGCTGTTCGTCAAGCACTTGAAGCATCTTCGAGCCGACCAATCCGGTGGCTCCCACCACTGCGATTCTCATTTTCCCTTTTGTTGCGATTAGGCCGCAAAAATAGGAAATTTTTTGAATGCGGATAGTTTATTCCTTCACCACCTTATCCGAAAACACCTTGCCGTCTTTCGTGGTGACGCGCAGCAGGTAAACGCCCTGCGGCAGACCTTTCAAGCTGATTTCGTTAGTGTTTTGGACGGTCTTCACCAATTGACCGAGGGCGTTATACACATAAACTTCCTTGGCGTTTTCGCCTTCGATGCGGACGAGGCCTGTGGTGGGGTTGGGATGGAGGACAGCGGCAGAAGCCTTGGTTTCTGTTTCCTCCACGCCAACCAATTCGGTTTCACCCCAGCGCAAGGGATAGTTGGGAATGGTGCAGTAGGCCGTTCTGTCGAAACCCCAATGGACAACCCTCTTTTCATCTTTGCTGGATATTTCTCTCGTATAAGTCTCAAACCAACCATAGTAATAACCATCTTCCCTCTGGATACGAAAACCATAATGATCATGACGATTTGGTATACTTCCCATCGATCCTCCCCAGCCGATGTAGTTTTTCCAGTCTTCCTCGGCAACTTCTGAGAGAACAACGTCTATGTTGTTCGATTCAACAATGCAAATCCTTGTATTGGTGTTTGCTGTTAAAAATTCAGGGTAACATATCTTTCCGCTTTTAACCATCCGCATCCTCAAGTCATCAGATTCGCCATCCGCATCAAGATCTATCCAAATGGGGCCTAGCTTCACCCAATAGGATAAGATGGAGTCTGGCTCGAAGTCCCTGTAGATGATGTCGCCCGTTTGGGCAATGGCTCTTGTGAAAGGTATGAATGCCAAAAGAGCAAGAATTAAAAATGTCTTTTGCATAATTTAATAATTTTTTAATGGTTTCTTTTTGTTTTAATTGCACTATTCAGGACAATCCTGCCTGATTACCGTAAACTCACATCCACTATTCGCTTGGAACGGGCTCGTGATTTCGAATGTATTGGCAACCCTAAAGGTCACCTTGTCCATATTCCCTATCGTAATAGTCCCATTGATAGGAGCTAAGGATATGGAATTCTTTACGGAAGGGTGAACAATAAAACTGTTCAAATCGTTTTGGCAAGTAATCACTTCATCATTGCCGCAGTCCCAATCCAATTGATAGACCCTGATGAAATCAATGGTCAAGGTGTCTGTGCCCATCCAACCTGGATCATATCCGATGACATTGTTATTGCCATCAGTGATTGGGATTACTCCATATCCGTCTATACCATAATTGGTTTTCAAAGTTAGAGGATGCCGGGGTATGTGGGTTTTGTCGTAAAAACTGCTCACCAATTCTCCGTCTAGATACAAATACACATGGTCGGGCATCCATTCGCATGAATAAGTGTGCCATCCACTTACATCCTCATGGTTATTGGGTATATGAGGATACACCATTGAATAGACATCGGTATAAGGATTAACATATTGTCCATGCAGGTTTTGACTTATAGCCGTTGAATAAAACCTTGGGTCTCCGGCTTCAGTTGCGTTGGGATTGGTGACTACCAACCAATCTGCTTCAGAGTCACCAGCAGACCATGAATACTCGACGATATCGATTTCCTCATAGAAAGTGTCTGGGGGATTCGGATTGGCATTCTGCAACCAAAACCCGCTATGAGCACCTTCGTGTTTCGGCAACTTGCATCGGATTTCAAAATAACCATATTGAAACTTCAGGTCGTTATCAATGGAATCTTTATAAGACTCTATGTAACCTGAAAAGTAAAACAAGCTGTCAGGTGAGGGATAAACGCCACCCATGAACCCAGGCAACGGATAATTGTTCTTCCAAAGAGTGTCACAGTATTCCCCCACAAGCTTCATCTCTCCTTCAGCAGGGCAGAAAAGGTTGTTTGCATACTGATACACTTGATACCAGCCCCATCCGTCTATCACGTCAAACCCAGGAAAAGCCATCCATGTATTAACGGGATTACTCAGCCAGGATTCATCCCAATGACGGTCCATCTCTGTGAAATCATCAAAAAATACCGTATCCCAGTTCCTGTCGTTCAAGTCAATCTGCGCCATCATATTCATGCTCAGCAACATTAGGCCGCAAAGATAAACAATCTTTTTCATGGCTGCAAGGGATTAGCGATTATTCTTCATCAGACCGTTTTCCTCCAAGACGGCCTCCAACTGGTCAATCCTTGCCTGTTGCTCCTTGAAAGCCTCGATGAGAACAGGAACGATTGCATTGTAGTTGATGGCAGTCCCGCCATCAGGGTTGTGACGGACAGCTTCTGGTAGCACTTCTTCCAATTCTTCTGCGAACATGCCGACAATCTTGTCTTTTGCTAGGTCTTTCAGCAAACCTTCTAAGGCTTCGGGCAGGATGTTTTCGTTGCCCTCGAGCTCTTCAGGGGTAATGCCTTCAAATTCGTTTGAGTCCAAATAATATCCTTTCATCCTAGATACAAGTTCGGACGCTCCTTCAATGGAATGACGGCCTTTCTCTTCGTTGTTGTTCGGAGAAAATGTTAGATAGTTGCCGTAGGCGAAAACATTGCCATTCCCCAGCACGTAGAAGCTGTGTTGGCTAGGTATCGTGATGTTGCCATCGAGCTTTACCGTCCATGACTTGACCAGCAGATGGCGTGCTTTAGCCAACGTGATAGATTCGTAAGCAGTTGCGATGTTAGGCTCTACCGACAAGGCTCCTAAAGGGGAAATTTGCATCCCGTTGATGGTTGTGGAGCTTTGGAAACTGATTTGCCCGTTGTTGTGTACCTTGAAAGCTGTCTGCGCTTGTGCCGCCATCATAAGTAGCATCAGAGCCATTGTGATAATTGATTTTTTCATTGCATTTAATTTATAAAGGTTAATAAATTGATTTAGAGTTGTTATTGGATTTCAATCCTATACCGTAAACTCACCATAACACTCGTCCCCGTTGGAGAGCGTAAAGGTGATGACTATTCCTTCACCACTTTATCTGAGAACACCTTGCCGTCTTCCAAAGTGACCCGCATGGTGTAAGCACCAGAGGCCAGGCCTTCCAAATAGAGGCTCTCCAAGCCGCTTCTCTGCGTCTTCACCAGCCGCCCTTGTAGGTCGTAAAGCTCTATTTGCTTGGGTGTTATGTCAGGAGAGTATTGCAGGTGCAGCTCGTCTTGGGCGGGGTTGGGGTAGTAGGCGTAAGGACGGATGATGAAGCCTTGCTCCTCCATGCCGTCATAGTCGTCGTTGACGATGAGGAAGAACACTTCAGGGCGACCCCAATAGGCTCCACAAACAGCCACGCCTCCATCGTCAAGGACGGTCATAAGGCTCCCGTGGCGATAGTAGCCTTCGGGCTCCAAACAGAAGCGCTGCCACAGCACGTTGAGGTTCGCATCCAATTTGACCACAGCAACCTGCCCTTGGTTTGTAACCATTATGTTCTGAGTGTCATAGGAGAAATAAATTGCGCCCTCGGAATCCTTGCCCAACTGTATGGGGCAGGCACCGCCGCCATTCACCATGGGAACGGATTTGAAAAGCACCATGCTTTTTTGCTCAAGGGTTTGCTTGTCGTACTTGACCAAGCAAACTCCATTCTTTCCGCTTTGTATGAACCTACAGCAAAAGATAAAATCATTGCCATACGAAAGCAGACCTTCTTCCCAGCCGAAATCGTACTTTAACCCCGTTCCAGGATTTTGCAATCCAAGGGTGTTTTCAGCGATGGTAAAAAAATCCTTGTACTGAAAGAGTGAATCTAAAAGGTAACAAACAAAATACTCCGCGCTATTATTATTGAGACGATTGCGTCCGCAATAGTAGTATTCCAACGGCGACTCGTTAAAGATGCCAAACTCAAGATACCCGCTCGTTACAGGAATAGACGAATTGGGAATTGCATTTTCATGCTTTAGTGTTCCATCAAGGCCGAAACTGGCAAAGTGTATATCATAGTTGTTATTAATGCAAGGGTCTTCATAGGTCAAAATAAGGTCGTTGTATTGGTTGATGAGGGAACCTTTCCAGCGGCTGAAAACTATGGTGTCCGAAAGCTTGACAAAAACCTCGTTCAACGTGTCGAAATTCAAGTCGTTATCAAAAGGTAGAATTTGTAGGAAACTGCCCCCGCTTACGCTGTCATGGACGATGCCGACACGGACATGGTCGTCATTGTTGGGGTTTTTGGCGAAAAGGAAAAAAGGCGGGTCGCTGTCGTAGACGAACAAAGTGTCCAATAGCTCGGCCCCATGCCTTGAAACCTTGAAATAATCGTTTCCAACGACAATTTGGTTAGGACCGGTATCGATGCCTTCCACATGGAGGAAAAGGACATTGCCGTCTTTTAGTTGCAGTATGTTTTCCCATGTCCCCCATCCATTTGGTCCATAATAGCCAAGAACATGGTGCGGAATGGAGTCGAGGGTCTGGGCGGAGACATTACAAGCCATAAAGATAAAGGCTAATGCAATAGCAATTCTGTTCATATCTCGTATTGTTTTGGTAGGAAAGGCGTTCCAAAATGATTTGTTGTTGTTTTTAGGATTAGATTGGTTAATCCGTTACCGTAAACTCACCATAATACTCGTCTCCATTGGAGAGCGTAAAGGTGATGACGTAATCCCCAGTTTGGGAGATGTAGGTTTGCAGGCCGTTGGGTGTGATAATCCATTGGCTTTCCACAGTGACACCCGTGACGGTGGAGATTTCCACGACCACTTCGCCGAGGTTTTCGGTGAAGGTTACCATAAGCGTGTGGCCGTTGATGGCAGCATGAATGGTGGAGCCTTTGGGGGCACCTTGGGTTTTGGACTCCTTAATGGTAATACCACTGAGACCATCGGCAATATCCAAATGGATAGCATTACACCATACTGTTGGCATTAAGAAACCAATCAGCAGAATCATTTGTTTTAGATAATAGTTGAACTTTTGCATGGCGAATTGGTTTTGAAATTCACGGTACAAAAGTATTCTTCAAAAACGATAATGGTCAAGAAAAACCATGTTCGGATTTGTTCGGAAATTTGACTAACATCTTGTTATTCAAATTGATGCTTTGTCGTTAGCTATAGCATGTAATGTAGCGGAAACTCCATTATTGCAACCAAAAATCCTTTTCAATTTACCACTACGCTCGTTGACCGTGTTATAGGCACGCTGCATCAGGGCGGCAATGTCGGCATCCGTCAGGCCCAACAGATAGAGGCAGCAATAATCGAGGTCGACCTTGGTGAGCTCGGGATAGGCCTTGGCGAGGCGGCTTGTAAAATGGTGGAAATGACGGTCGGCGGTCTCACGCAAGGCTGCCACATCTTCCTTGCTCAAGGCGTAGTCTTTGTAGATTCTGCAATCCATCTGCGACAAGAACTGACCATCGTTCACCCGTTCCATGATGAGGCGGCAGATAGGTTCTTCTACAAAGGTGGCGGCTTCATCGGGTTTCTGTGTATTCCCCAACCGTTTGATTTGGCTTTTCATTTCACGAAGTGCTTCGTTGCTCTTCTTCAGCCTCCCCGACAACGCTGCTTGCTTCATCAAGTGGGAATATTGCTGGCTTCGCATCCGTCTTCGAAACACCACCAACAAGAGCAAAGCCATAACCACAACAAATGCCGCCAAGCCCAAGGCGATACACCAACGCTTTGTGGCCTTTTGGTTTTTTAGCTTGTGTAGGGCTTCTCGTCTGCCTTGCTCGTATTGTTGGCACAACGTCGTCAAATCCGAATTCAAGTTGCCTTCTTTGTCTTTTTCGGTGGCGAATTGCGAGCGAGCCAAGGCATATCCATTTGCTTTTAGGGTGTCACCTTCGGCCAACGAAATCTCCCGCAGCCTGTCCGTTGCCAGCATCTTACCATCTGGATTCTTTGTACTTTCGTATACATGCTCGAAATAAACCTTTGCCGAATCGAATTGCTGTTCACAATAATAAATGTCGCCGATGGAAAGGCTTCGGACCAATCGTTCATTTTCGGAAGAAGCAAGGTCGGCCATGCGGCGCAAATCCGTGATGGCTTTTTCGGATTGACCATCCTTGTAATACGACAAAAGGGCTTGCTGTGAGACTATATCCCTGTACATTTGGCTGACCGTGTCAGGTAATCGGGTTTTAGCTTGCTGAAAATAGAAATCTGCGCTATCCAGTTCATTTATCAGGTTGTAATGCGCCCCAATTTCACTCAACATCCAAGGCAAATGCCACGGCGAAGCCTCGCTTGTCTCATAGTAAGGCAAAGAGTGCATACCGAAATAAATTGCCTGTTGATTGAGATACAAATCGGAGAAAAGTTCCGTCAGCCTCGTATAAGTCATTGCCATGAAATTCGCTTTTTTCCCCACCAGTTCCTTTTCACAGAAATGGCTTTCCATCACCTCCAACGCCGTCAGGTATTCTTTGCAGGCCTGCACCACACTGTCCTGCTCATAGTATCCTACGCCATTAATGTAATGGGCGCGGGCGGAGAGGAAGGAAATGGTTCCGTTTTGCGTAGGAGATTGCGGGTCAAGCCCGCAATGACGGTTTCGGTGGTGAGGGTTGTCGTTTAGCGTGAGTGTTAGGCTGTCGAAAAAGTGTACGGCCTGCTGCAATTCGGCGCGGTTGGTTTGGGGGGAGTCGTTCTTGTAGAGCAATTCGGACAACAGGAGGTTGGCGTAATGGCGGTTGTAGAGACGCATTGAATGCGTCTCCAACGCGGGAGACGCAAGCATTGCGTCTCTACAGGTGTCGAACCAAGGCAGCAGGCACATCAGGGCGCTGTCGGGCCGCCGCCACATCAGGCTGTCGATGGCCGACAGGGCGGAATCGGCGGTGGGTGGTAGAGACGCAAAATCTTGCGTCTCTACAGGGTCATCATGAGGGCCGTAGCAGGCAGCCAAGGCCAGCAGCAAGCACAATCCTATGACGAAACGTGGTTTCATGGGTGCAAAAATAAGAAAAAACGGTCAGTCGTATCGTTCTTTTCGTCGCTTGGCATCAAGCCGTCTCCAGTTTTTTATTAATTTTGCGCCAAAATAACCTTGTTATGGCAAAAGACCTCAAACCCCATATCGGCATTTTCGGACGGCGCAACAGTGGCAAGAGCAGCCTCATCAACCTGCTCACGGGACAGCCCATCGCCATCGTGAGCGACACCGCCGGCACCACCACTGACCCTGTCAAGAAAAGCATTGAAATCTTCGGCGTCGGGCCGTGCGTGCTCATCGACACAGCTGGCATCGACGACGTGGGTGAGCTGGGCCGCCAGAGAGTGGAGAAGTCGCTGAAAGTGCTGGAGGAAATCGACTGCGCCATCCTCGTCGTCACCGGCAACCAATTCGACGAACCCGAAAAACACCTCATCAGCCGCATGAACGAACTGGCGGTGCCTTTCTTCATCGTCCACAACAAGGCGGACAAGGAACCGCTGAGCATCGGACTAAAGGCGGAAATCGAGCAAAAGCTTCATTCCAAGATATTGGATTTCAGCGTCTTGAACAACTCCGATATCGTCCCGCTCATCGAGCTGTTGAAGCAAACCATCCCCGCAAGCGCCTACCAGAAAGTGTCGCTTTTAGGCGGCATTATCAACCCTAACGAGGTGGTGGTGTTAGTCTGCCCCGTCGATTCCGAAGCGCCCGAAGGTCGTCTGATTTTGCCCCAAGTGATGGCCATCCGTGACGTTTTAGACAACGAGTGCATCTGCGTCGTCTTGAAGGAAACCCATTTGCAGCAATACCTTGAAACGATGCCTAAACCCGCCTTGATAGTCACTGATAGTCAAGTATTTGGATTCGTCAGCAAGGTCGTCCCGCCTGAGATTCCGCTGACCAGTTTCAGCATCGTCATGGCAAGGTTGCGCGGCGACTTTGACAATTATATAAAAGGTACACCTCACCTCTCGCAACTGAAAGACGGCGACAAAGTCTTGCTCCTTGAATCGTGTACCCACCACAGCACCTGCGACGACATCGGGCGGGTGAAATTGCCGCGTATGATACTGAAATTCACGGGAAAAGACATCCGCTTCGAATATGTAGCCGGCCTCGCCCCCATCACGGAGCCCGAAAAATACGCCATGGCCATCCAATGCGGCGGCTGCATGAGCACACGGAAACAGCTCCTCAACCGGACGAATCTCTTTGTGAACCAAGGCATTCCCATCAGCAACTACGGGATGGCCTTGGCCTACATGAACGGCATTTTCGAACGAGTGATGCAACCCTTCATGAAATAAAACCACATAATCTGCGTTTGAACCTAAATTGAAAGGATTGAAACAACGGATCATCATATTGATATTGCTGATTTGCGGCGTCGCTGGTTTCGCGCAAAATGACGGCGAAGACTCCAAAGGACGTATGCATTACTATGGCTATGTGGTCTCTGCTGACAGCCTGCGGCCGATACGCAACACCCACGTCATCAGCAAGATGGCTCACTGTGGCACCATCACCAACATGTACGGGAAGTTCATCATTCCCGCCAAAAGTGTCGACACGCTTTGGGTGAGCTGCATCGGTTATTCGCGCCGCCTCATCCCCATCGACTCCACGATGGCGGTAGGGCGCGACACGCTTTTCATCCGCCTTCGCAGCGACACCATCACGCTCCGCGAGGTGGCCATCTTCCCGTTCTACAACTACGAGACTTTCAAGGAAATGCTCATCACCATGCCGAGCATTGAGATGCCGCGCGAAATCCAAAAGCTTGAAGAGGATTTGGACGAGCTTTGGATGAGCCGCGCGCCGGCAGGCAACGGCATGTTGACCATTACGGCGAACCCGATACAGTATTTGTACGACAAGTACAACAAATCGGCCCGAAGGCAGGCCACGCTGCTGCGCAACCGGCGCATGTACAACGAGGTGCTGCGCGAACAAGGGCGCTTGGACGAACTGCTCCCCGACTCCTTGGACTACGCCATCGACTACAAGATGTATGAACTCGACGAGGCGGCTGAAGTGGGCAAGCCTAAAGCCTTGGTGCCGAGGAAAAAGAAATATGTCCGCTTGGGCAATTAATTGGGTTTCAGCATGATACTCCGCAACTGGATTCATCATATCATCAACCTGTTTTATCCGCATGTGTGTGCGGCCTGCGGCGAGCCTTTAGTCAAGGACGAAGAGACGGTCTGCCTGAAATGCCGCTTTTTACTTCCCAAGACGGGCTATGAGCTCAATCCCAACAACCCTTTGGCGCAATCTTTTTACGGGCGCGTCCGCTTCCATGCCGTGACAGCTTGTTTCTTTTTTGCCAAGTCGGGCAAGGTGCAGCACCTCATCCACGAACTGAAATACAAAGGCAACAAGGAAGCGGGTGTTTTCCTCGGCCAGCAATTAGGCGAAAGCATCAAGGAAGCACCTCTGTTTCAAGGTATTGACTACCTGATTCCCGTGCCGCTACATCCCAAGCGCGAGAAACAGCGCGGCTACAACCAAAGCCTGATGATTGCCAAAGGCATCCACGAGGTGACGGGCATCCCGATTGGCGACAAATACCTCGTTAGGGCGGTGCATACGGCCACCCAGACCAAGAAATCGGCGGACGAACGCTTCAAGAACGTGAAGGACATCTTCGAAGTGCGTTTTGCCAAACAGCTGGAAAACAAGCACATCCTTCTCATTGATGACGTGCTGACCACAGGAGCCACCCTTGAAGCCTGCGCCCACCAGTTGGAAGACATCCCTGGCATCGTGATGAGCGCGGCCACGGCTGCCTGCGCCGGAAATTGATTCCTTTTTTCAAATTTCTTGCACAACAAACCAAATATTGTCTATCTTTGCTGCATCAACAAACAGCACTAAAACTTCAATCAACTAAAATCTTATCAGTATGAAAAAACTTACGTTAGCAATTTTCGCGGTCGTCATGGGCTTTGTCATGGCTTCCTGCGGCGGTACATCACCGAAAGAGACCATCATGAAGTCTACCGATGACTTCTTCACCCAAGCCGAAGAAGAACTCAACACCATTGGCAATGCCGAAGATTTCATGACCTTCTTCAATGTGTTTGAGGAAGACAAGCAAGAGTTCATCAAGACTGTCTTCGCCGACTATGTCGATGCAGAAGGCAACATCAAGGGCATTTCCGACGCTGACATGGAGGAAATCCAGACCTACATGTACGACCGTGCCACGGCCTACAACAAGGTGGAAGCCGCCAAGGCTGCCGAGTTCCTGACGCCGCTCATTGACAATTATGAGCAAGCCGTCAACGCCTTGTACGATGCTGTCACTTCGGGTCAGTCGACCGAAGGCCTGATCGAACAATATGAGGCCGCTGAAAACGCACTGACAGCATTCGCCGATTACGATAACGTCCTCCCCGAATTGCAGGAACGCGCCCAAGCTGCAGAAGCCAAACTGGGCGAGGTGATTGCCGTTATGTTAGAAGAATAATCGGACGATTATCGTGAATGAAAAACCACCGCTTTCGTTTGAAAGCGGTGGTTTTTGTTTGGGTTAGTAGAGACGTGCCATAGGGCGTCTCTACAATGCTCAACCTTAATAGGCTTTCGGAGCCTCTTCACCGTTGAGGACACGCAAACCGTTGAGGGCCAAAGCCTTCATTTCGTCCTCGCCAGGATAGACGTACACGGGCGCGATTTTCTCCACATGCGACTTCACCAAGGCGCAGAAGCCCTTGTCGTAGGCCATACCGCCCGTGAGGAAGATGGCGTCCACGTCCATGCTCATGGCCGAGGCAGCGAGACCGCCGACCTCCTTGGCCACTTGGTAAGCCATGGCTTTGTAGACTTTCTCCCATTCCTTGTTGCCAGCCTTCACAGCATTTTCCACTTCTAAGGCATCGTTGGTGCCGAGGTAAGCGACGAAGCCGCCCTTACCTTTCAGCATCTGGCCGATTTCCTTCTTGGTGTATTTGCCACTGAAGCAAGCGTCAACGAGGAATCCCGCCGGCAGTGCGCCAGAACGTTCAGGCGTGAAAGGACCATCGCCGTTCAAAGCGTTGTTGGTGTCGACCACGCGGCCTTTCTTGTGTGCGCTCACGCTGATGCCGCCGCCAAGGTGGATGGCGATGATGTTCATGTCCTCATACTTGCGTCCGAGATCCTTGGCCAATTGGCGGGCGATAATCTTCTGATTCAGCGCATGGAAGATGGAAATGCGCGGGAACAGCGGATGGCCCGAGTAGCGCGCCACCTCATCCATCTCATCGACCACGACGGGGTCGGCAATATAAGCCTTCACGCCAATTTCCTTGGCGATGTCGTTGGCAATCAGGCCACCGAGGTTGGAGGCGTGTTCGCCATAGCTGCCCGAGGTGAGGTCGCGAATCATGGGCTCGTTCACCTCGTAAACGCCAGAGGTAAGCGGATGCATCAGGCCGCCACGACCAACAATGCAATCCATCACTTTGATATCGATACCAGCTTCTTTCAGCTCGCTGAGGATGACCTCGGTGCGGAAGGGCTTTTGGTCGGAAATACGGTCATATTTGGCCACCTCTTCGGCGGAGTGCTTGATGTTCTTTTTGAAGACTTGTTCTTCGCCCTCAAACACCGCGATTTTCGTCGAGGTTGAACCTGGGTTTATCGTTAAAATTTTGTATGCCATAATGTTGATTTTTATAGGTTTAAGCCATCATTGCCGCGAGGGCGATGGAATACAATTTTGTCTTCGACGTGTCGCCGCGCGAGCTGAGCACACAAGGCACCTTGGCACCCATGAGCATGGCACCCACTTCGCTCTTGTCGAACTTGGTGCAGCACTTGTAGAACACGTTGGAGGCTTCGAGGTTGGGGAACACGAGGCAATCGGCGTCGCCGGCCACGGGGTTCTTCATGCCCTTGATAGCAGCGGTCTCGGCATCCAAGGCGAGGTCGAGGCTGATGGGACCTTCCACCATGCAACCCTTGATTTGGCCACGCTCAGCCATCTTGGCGATGATAGCAGCATCGACGCAGGCGGGGATGCCAGCGCTCATCTGCTCGGTGGCGGTCACCAAAGCGACCTTCGGGCACTCGACACCGAGTTTCTTGGCCACGCTGGTGACATACTTGAGCAGTTGTTGCTTCTGCTTGATGTCGGGCAACGGGATGATGGCGCAGTCGGAGGCGACCATCAGCTTGTGGTAGTTCGGGTTCTCGATGACGGCGACGTGGGCCAGCGTCACATTGGGCGGGCAGAGGCCGCGCTCCTTGTTGAGGATGGCGCGCATGTACTTGTCGGTGGGCAGCAAGCCCTTCATCAGGATGTCAGCTTCGCCGGCGTTGATGAGGTCACAGGCCTTGGCGGCGGCTTTCACGTCTTCGGGCTCATGGATGATGCGGAAGTTGGCCATGTCAATGCCTTCGGCCTTGCACACTTCGGCAATCACTTTTTCGTCACCCATAAGGGTGGCTTCGATGAGACCTTCCTTGACAGCGGCATTCACCGCGCAAATGGTGTGGTCGTCGTTGGCGTAAGCGGCCACGAGGCGTTTCTTCGGTTTGCTGCGCAAAACCTCGAACATTTGTTCTAACTTTCTGATTTCCATACTATTGATATTTAAAGATTTAAAATTTCAGATTTAAAAATTCAAGTTCAACTTATTTCGCCCCATGAGGCGGGAAAAGGAATATTGTTTGCTTTGTAATAGAGGATAATCGGGTCGTAATCCAAATCGTCAGCCCAAGTGAGGGTTTTCAGTTCAGGATGGACATAAGCCTTTTTGAACAAATCAAGGTTTAAAAGAAGTTGATAAGGCTTCACGGAATCAACCACATTGAAAAAATCGACCTCACCCGAAGTGCCATCCTCAAAAAACACTTTATAAATGTAATCGTGCTGGTATTCTATGTTTTTTAGGTCGTATTTCATCTTATAAAGGTTTGATTTTGACAAAATTACCCTTTTTAGCCTCTTCCCAACAAAGCATCAACTCCTCTTGGTGCATTTTTGCCCATTCCGCAACAAGACCGAAAGTTTTTGGCGGCAGATCTCCAATCATAATTCCCAAGTCCTTAATCCTGATGGAGGCTTCAAATTCATTGTAGCGAACATGAAAATAAGGCGGATTGTGGTCCGAAAAATTCATTGTGATGATAATTCCTAAAAATCTGCTTATTTCAGGCATGAGTCTTATTTTTGGCAAAAATACAATTTTTATCCCAAAGTTGTTTTTACAATTCTCTTTTTTTTCGTTACAAACCACCAAAACACAAGTCTATCCCAAAGGAATCTTTTTTAAAACCTTGTAAAAAGGCCCAGTCGGTTGCAGGAAACTTTGAAAATAGATCAAATCCTTCACATCGGTATGGAGGTATGTTTTTTGTTCTATTGAGTTGTAAATCTGCATAAAGAACTGCTTGTCCACCAGCGACTTGATGCGGCAAACGGTGAGGTGGGGAACGAAGTTCTGCCTGTCGCGGAGATAGCCCAACTCGTCGAAAGCGTCCAAGAGGTCGTTTTCCAAGTCAAACAAGGCCTTGGGCTGGTCGTTCATGCCGAGCCAAAGCACGCGTGGCACACGGTTGCTGCCGAAAAGCCCAGTGCGGTCGAAGTCCATCGTGAAAGCCTGGTGGTTTTTGGCCACCTTCTGAACAGTTTCGATGATGGCGGGGATGTCGTCCACGGGCGTGCTGCCCAAGAATTTGAGTGTCAGGTGAATCTGATTGGTTTTCACATAGTTGATGTATCGCTCATGCTGAAGGTTCTTTTTCAACTTCTCGACGAGCGCCGGAAACTCTGTCCCACAGGGGATGGATATGGCTAAGAAGGTTCGTTTGGTGTTCATGGTTGGTGATTTTGTCGGCAAATAAATGTCCTATATTGCAAATCTACAACAATCCGACTATCAATGATGGCTTTTTTCATTTTACATCAAAGGTTGTGGCGCAAAAGTACAAAGATTTTCAGAATTGGCGGGAAATATGTCGATTTATTACTACCTTTGCAACGCATAAACACACGTTCATTATGAAAACCAAACTGACAAAATATTTCCTCGTCCTGTTGAGCTTCCTCGCCTTCAGCTCCTGCTCGACGGACAAGACCATGATTGCCAAAGGCGTGAACCTTAACAAGTACAAGTATGCTTCCATTGTCAATGGCCAAACGATCCATGGCACAGAAACCGACATTGAAATCGAACCTGGCATCTATGAAGCCATTGAATCCACACGCCTGAAGATGGTGGGTGAGCGCCGTGTCAACGACCTCTCACACGATGAAAAGGAAAAGCTCGTTTTGGTGAAGTATGCCGCCACCTCCTCCGAACAAAAGTCATCGCTCAGCGTCAGCTTCGAAGACTACATGACCGGCAAGACGGTGGTTTCCTGCCGTGCGTCGAACCGCTCTGCCTTCTCCCGCCAAAAGGATGTAGACCAGGCCATCTGGAAACTGCGCGACCGCATCATCAAGGTTTGGAAACAATAGACTATTTCGTACCTTTGCAAAACCAAATAAAATCAATTCGCTATGGAAACAATGACCATACAGTTTGATAAGCACAATGCTGCGCTACAGCAATTAATGCAACTTTTCATCACTTTAGGTGGACAAATTCTTGAACAAAAAGCTGAAACAGATGAATATGACCCTGAAATTGTGGCAAAAGTAAAGCGGGGCCGCGAAGACTTTTTGAAAGGGAATTGTGTGACCATCAAGGCTGAGGAGATATGGAACTGAAATTCTCTCCTGATGCAAAGAAAGACCTTGAGTGGTGGAAACAACATGGTGATTCAGCTTCGAAGCGTAAAATACAGCAATTGTTGGCTGAAATGGAGGAACATCCACGCACGGGCACAGGCAAGCCTGAATTGCTGTCAGGGGATTTGAGTGGTGTATGGTCAAGACGTATCAACAAAGAACACCGTATTTTATATGAAATACACGATAAAATTCTTCTCGTGTTGGTTTTATCAATGAAGCATCATTACAAAAAATAACAATCAAAATATGAAAAGACTATTAGTCCTTACTGGTGGCGGCGACTGCCCAGGCCTGAACGCCGTGATTCGCGCCATCGTCAAGAGAGCTTCCCAAGAGAAGGATTGGGAAGTGCTCGGCAGCATTCAAGCCTACAACGGTATCCTTTGGGAGCCGACAGAAATCGTCAGACTGACGCCAGAGGTGGTGCGTGGCATCCATTTCCGCGGCGGCACCATCATCGAGACCACCAACAAGGGCGGCCCGTTCAACTGGCCCGTCAAGAACACCGATGGCACATGGAGCACTGTCGACCGCAGCGACGAGATGCTCCGCAAGTTGCAATACTTAGGCATCGACGCGGTCATCAGCATCGGCGGCGACGGCTCGCAGCGCATCTCGCAAAAACTCTATGAGAAGGGCCTGAACATCATCGGGGTGCCCAAGACCATCGATAACGACCTCTCCTCGACGGAATGCACCTTCGGTTTCCAGACCGCCGTCCAAATTGCTACCGAGGCCGTCGACAAACTCGTCACCACAGCGGCTTCTCACAACCGCGTTTTTGTCCTTGAAGTTATGGGACGCGATGCGGGTTGGATTGCCTTGCATTCAGCCATCGCTGGCGGCGCTGAGGTGTGCTTGTTGCCTGAGTTCCCCTACGACATCAACATCGTGAAGGAATGCCTGGAACGCCGTTTCAACCACGACCGTGGCTTCGCTGTGGTGGTGGCATCGGAAGGTGCCCGTCCGAAGGATGGCCAGCAGGTATATGAAATCAGTACCGAAGTCGGTTACGAGAACAAGAAGTTAGGCGGCATCGGTCGCCGTTTCATCGAGGAGATGAAAGCGGCGGGCTTCACCCACGATATGCGCGAAACCACCCTCGGTCACTTGCAGCGTGGCGGCGTGCCGATTGCTTACGACCGTGTTTTGTCAGCCGAGTTTGGCGTGAAGGCCTTTGAAATGGTTTTGAACGGTCAGTTCGGACAGATGGTGGCTTACCATCATCCTGATTTGGTGGCCGTTTCGCTCAAGGAAGCCGTTTCCAAGCCTAACCTCGTCAGCCTCGACAGCGACTTGGTCCGCACGGCGATAGGACTGAACATTTCGCTGGGTATATGATTGTTCAAGTCATCCCCACTGCACAAGAAGCCCAAGGCATCGATTTCAGCGGAAAAACCGCCGTTGTGATCGATGTCTTGCGGGCTACAAGCGTCATCACCACCGCCCTGGACAACGGGGCGCGGGAGGTCATTCCCGTGTGTAGCGTCGAAGAGGCCGAAAACCTTTTTGCCGCTTCCGAGGCTTCCACGACTTTGCGGGGCGGTGAACGCAACGCCTTGAAAATCGAGGGGTTCGAGCTGTCCAACTCGCCGTTGGAATACAAGAAAAAGGTGGTGGAAGGCAAAACCCTCATCCTGACCACCACGAACGGCACCAACGCTATTAATAATATAAAAGGTGCAGAAAAGGTGGTTTTGGCATGTTTCAGGAATGCTGAGGCGGTGACAGAGGTCATTGCGAGGAGGCACGACGAAGCAATCCAGGAATCTAGCGTTTTGTCTGGATTGCCGCGCTCCGCTCGCAATGACATGGTCATCGTCTGCGCCGGCACCGAAGGCCGTTTTTCCATGGACGACGGCCTCTGCGCGGGAATGATTATCGAACTGCTGAAACAGCAAACCGAAGTCGAATTGGATGATTTAGGCCTCCTGCTGAACCGTTTCTACAACGAGAGCAAAGGCAACCTATTGAACGCGCTTTCAGGCTGTTACCACCTGAAGCGACTGTTCACTTTGGGTTTCTATAACGACATTAAGTTTTGTTTGGAGACAAATCGCGTGACGACCGTGCCAGTCCTGGAATCCGCCACTCCGCATTGCAGGATTGTCAGCCTTCAAGGCTCGGACAAATAGTCCATTCTCAGCGTAGGGCAAAGTTGTCGTAGTTCCGCGATTCTTTGTTCCTTCTGCGCTTCAAATTTTCTATACGCCTCACTTTCAGGAAAAAACGCCTTGTGGCAAAGCATCTGCTTCAGCTCCGAGGCTTTTTTCATTATGGTTTTTTCCTTCGCGTCGATGGCAAAATCCACGAAGCGTTCCCAAATGTAGCGCACAGCCTGGTCGGTTGGGTGCACCATGTCCTCCTTATAGAAACGGTAGTCGCGCAGCTCGTCCAAGAGGATTTCGTATGCGGGGAAATAATGCGCATTGGGGAAATCCTTGCATACTTGGTCGACGGCCAGCAGCAAAGCTGCCTTACTCAACTGGTTCTCATGCAAACCGTCCTTCAAATGGCGCAACGGCGACACGGTGAAGATGAAATGCTTGCCGAAATTCCCCCTAAACAACTCTGTAAGGCAATGGGTGGATTGTCCCAACGTGAAAAAAACCCTTTCGAATTGGTCGGCAGGTAGTTTGTGGCAATTGGCGACCACATCGCCAGTTGTTTTGTGCCGAAACACCCACGACGTGCCCAAACTGATGACGACCCATTTTGTCTTTTCATAATGCTCGTGCGCTTTTTCGAGCGCCTGATTGACTATTTCCAACAACTCCCTCTCCGAGGGTCTCCAAAAAGAGGTGTTGTGGTTGAAGGTGCAATAGAAGCCATTGCCCACATCAATGACATCTTCGTGGGTAAAGGGCATCCCCGTGTATAACCGTTTCAATGCCAGTGCAATGCTGGAAGGATTATAGAGTTCGCCAAAAGGATTCACCATCGCGTTGAAACCCAAGCCCTTGCAGAGGTTTCCCACTTCATTGGCAAAGCAGGAACCTAAGAAGAGCAAACCATCGCCGTAGCGAATGGTTTGCTCCAAAGGTTGGATTTTTATTTCAGTCTGAAGCATCATTTGTGCTCAGCCAAGTATCTTTCCACCTCAATCCCCGCCATAGCGCCCGTTCCGGCAGCCACGATGGCCTGACGATAAGTGCGGTCCTGACAGTCGCCGCATGCGAAGATGCCCTCCACGTTGGTGGCCGTCGACTTGGGCTTGGTGATGATGTAGCCGTCCTCGTCCATGTCGAGGATGCCTTTGAACGGTGCCGTGTTCGGCGTGTGGCCGATGGCCTCGAAGAAGCCATCCACATAGATGGTGCGTTCCTCTTTGGTATCGCTGTGGTAGAGGACGGCGCCCTTCAGTTTCTTCATGAAGCCCTGTTGCTCGCCGAAAAGTTCCTTGGTCTGATGCTTCCACAGCACCTCGATGTTAGGCGTGTTGAGCACGCGGTGCTGCATGGCCTTGGAGGCGCGAAGCACGTCGCGACGGACGATGAGATAGACCTTGTTGCAGAGCTTGGCCAAATAAGTGGCGTCCTCGCAGGCCGTGTCGCCGCCGCCCACGACTGCGACATCCTTACCTTTGTAGAAGAAGCCGTCGCAGGTGGCGCAAGCCGACACGCCGCCGCCCTTGAATTCCTCTTCAGTGGGCAGACCGAGATAGCGTGCCGCCGCACCTGTGGAGACGATGATGCTGTCGGCCAAAAGCTCGCCATCATATTCCGTCGTCACTTTGAAGGGGCGTTGCGAAACATCGATGCTTGTCACTTCGCCTTCGCGGATTTCCGCGCCGAAGCGCAAGGCCTGTTGGCGGATGTCTTCCATCATGTCGGGGCCATTGATGCCCTTGGGATAGCCCGGGAAGTTCTCGATTTCGGTGGTTTGGGTGAGCTGTCCGCCGGGTTGCATACCCTCATAAACGACGGTTTTCACGTCGGCGCGGCAGGTGTAGATGGCGGCTGTGTAGCCCGCAGGGCCTGAGCCAATTATCAGACATTCAACTTTTTCCATAGTTGTCAGTTATTAGTTGTTCAATCGTTAGGTTAGATGTTATTTTGTGCAAAAGTAACTTTTTTTTCGTTTGGTGAACAACAATTCAAAAAACATTCGTATCTTTGCAGCCGCAAAACAATCGGGGTGTGGTGCAGTTGGCTAGCATTCTTGCATGGGGTGCAAGCGGTCGCCCGTTCGAGTCGGGCCACTCCGACGGCCAAAAAGCAGCTGAAATCAGCTGCTTTTTTTGTGCAGTTTTGCCAAAAAAAGGGCATCCAACACGGATGCCCTTCTCCACTCAAAATGAAATAAAACCTTTACTCTTTGACGATTTTGCCTTGCAGCACACCATCTTCGGTGTTGATGCTGTAGAAATAGACACCCGGCTTCCATGCGCTGCCGTCTATGGTGAAGTCTTGCGTCTCGGTGCAGTTTTCGGCCTTGCTGTAAACCTGCTCGCCCAATACATTGTAAACCACAATGTTGGCCACACCGTTCACGGGTTGGGCAGCAGTGATTCTCACCTCGCCGTTAAAGGGGTTGGGGTAAACTGTGTGTTGCAAGCTATTGACAATATGCTTGTTAACTGATTGTATTTCACCAGCGAAGAACACGTTTTGCATCAATTGCGTTTGAGAATTGCCAGCTTCATCTGTGAGGATAAACTGCAATGAAACCCACTGGTTAAGGGCACGATTTTCGAGTTGTCCCAAATCTGCTACAAATACATTGCCGTAATCGATATGGAAAAGACCATCATCTTCGGTGAAGATGAGTGGATCCCAATTTTCACCATCCACACTGCAAAGCACCTCTACTTCAGGCCTAGCGTTGTATTCAAGATGATCGTAATTGCCGCCCCATTCGGTTTCCACAAAATGATAGGTAAAATCGGCGCAACCAAAAACTAAGGTTGATTGGGACAAGTTGTCATGATAAACGCTCTCATCGCCATTACTGTCAAGTACACGCAAGAAGGTCATGGTAGGTGGCATGGCATCATCTTTTTCAAGGTCGAACTCGACATGGGTAAGGTTTAGCTTCATCACCTCATTGGCGATAAGGTGTGTGTTTATGACATCCATAGAGACATTTGCTGGTGCATCAAATTGATAGAGATTCTCATTATAGTTAAACTTGTAAATGCTATCATTGTACACACTCTCGTTATTAATATAAATGCGGATTTTGGTGTCATAGTCGCACGTACGTTCGCAACTATTTTCGCCGCTGAAAAAGAAACCTCCATAGAAAAAGGTTTGATTAAATGGTGTATTATTGGCATTGAAAGCCACCGGATAGTACGTAGCTAAAGGCGTTCTTTCACCAAAGAAAGCTATTTTGTCATTCGAAGTAATTTTCATGGATGGTGTTTCGGGAAACCAGTTTGGAAAACTGGCAAGGTAAGCACCTTCTTGGAAGAAAGGCATCGCTTCTCTAACCAACTCACCATTACCATTAATATACAACGATGAGCCAATCCTATCATAGTATTTGGGAAAGCTATAATTTTCCCAATCATACATTTCATGAACACGAGGTAGAATAAAAGTCTTTGAACCAGTTTCAAAACTACTTGGGTTATTTGCCTTGCCATTGGTGACAATAGTATATGGTTTACTCGGATCGAATACTAAACCAGATGACCATCCCCAAGTTTCTATCCATGCTCCTTCATCGTTTATTATAGTTCTTGAATCTGTGTGATAATAATGCGTGTCGTAATCATTTCTTACAGCAAACCCTTCCTGAAACATAATCATTTCGTCTCCATGAACAGTTAAGGTTGGACTTTCATGCATTTCCATAATATCTGGGCATCTGATAAGATAGGATTTTTGATCACCAGGGTCGGCATCAATAGTAATGTATAAAGAACTGCCTTCATTGAAACCGTTGAAATAAAGATGTGGGATTTGTCCATCAAAATAATCATCACCTAATACAATTATAGAATAGGTTACGGAGTTTTGCCATGTTAAGAAAGCATGATAATTAAGATCTATGAATTCCATATCACTTAGCGAATTAGAATTCTCGTCTTCAATATCCATATTAATACTAATTGTACAATCATTGTAGTCAACATTGATATTAGTATCCTCATGGATTTGTATGTCATCCTGTGTCCAAACATACATTTCTCCACTATCATTAATGCCAGAGGATGACACATAGTAAATACCTTCTTCTACATCAACTGTAAGGGAGTCTGCCATTCCGTTCCAAAGATAAGCAATCGCCTTAACACCATTACTGACCCAAATATCTTGCCAATGGTAATCGGAGTCCGTAGGCGGATAAATGTTGAGGGTGTAGGTGGGTGCTGTACTTTTTATTGGGGGATTGACCTCGGGGTTTGTTACCAGACACACACTCTGACTGTTCGGTTGATAAGCCATCATATCCTTGGAATAGGTGATGATTTTCTGCGACCCCTTGTCGTTTTTCAGTACGCAACGATTCTGTGCGTTTGCACTGGCAACGCCAATAAAGCAAAGGCTTGCCACGATTAATGAACGTAATACTTTTTTCATTTTTTTGAATTTTAGGTTAAACAATACTTTGAGTTCAAAATTTTTTGACAAAAGTATATGGAATCAAAATCGTGTCAAGTTTTTTAGGCTGTGCAAAAGGGGGACATGTCCTATTTTGTAGGGGTACAATTGGGGGACGAAGTGTTATTGTGTTGGTTATTAGGATTTTAAAATCAAAAGCCTATGATGTATTTGTTTGATTTGTAACCAACAGGAATCAGTTTTTATACAAAATTGTAACCAATAAAAATCAATTTTCTTGTAAAATTGATTCTTTTTTATGTCAATTTTGAGATAAAATTGATAGTAAAAATATACAAAATTGGGCAGAGCACTCAATATTTCGACAAAAACTCCAACAAACTCACATCTTCGCCTGTCAGGTTCAAGGACTTGCGCAACCGCTTTCTTGCTGTCTTCACTGAGTCGGCGGAAATGCCGTTGATGGCCGCAATCTCCTTGATGCTGAGGTTGGATTTGATGAAAGCGCAGAGTCGAAGCTCGTTTTGGGTGAGTTTTGGGAAATCGGTTAGTAGTTTTTGGTAGAAATCAGGGTGCATCCGGACAAAATGAAGATCGAAGTCCTTCCTCGTGTCGGCATCCACAAGGGTTTTCAGGTCGCGGATAGCAGCAGGCAACATGTTCTTTTCGGGATGCTCCTCCATCTCGGAAAGCTTTTCGATGACATCGTTCAGCATTTCATTGCTTTGCATTTTGCCCATCGACTTGGCCGTGATCTCCCGATTTCGCAATTCCAACTCCTGTTGAAGCAAGGTCTTTTTTTGCTTTTTGTTTTTCAATAACAAAACTACAATAATGGCTGACAAGATGGTTATACCACAAGCCAATAATAACAAAAATCGCGAACGTTGACGAAACAATTCTTTTTCGGTTCGATATTGAGCATCCAAATTCAAAACTGCTTTTTGATAATTCAACTCATCTACCTTCTTGACGTTTTGGACTTCCCGAATTGAATCAGCTATTTTCATGACCTTTCTCAAACACTCAGCTTCCAATTCTGGTTGCTTCATTTCCTTTAAAATATCTGCCTTCAAACTAAGTGCCTGACGCAGAAGATTTTCGTTTCGTGTCGCTTCCAAATACAATATAGACGAATCTGCATAATCCAATGCTTCATCAAATTGTTGTTTTCTCATATTCAAATTGGACAAAAACCAATAATGCTCTCCAAACAATTTATTGTCGTTGTATTCATATACAAATTCTTGCGCGTTCATGTACTGCTTCCCAGCTTCTTCAAGCTGGCCAAATTCAGCTAAACAATTTCCTTTATGATGATAGGCTCTGGCCTTATCATAGCTGTTGCAATTTAAGTTGAGAATAGAATCACAATAGCGGATACAAGAATCGTATTCTCCCAATACACTATAAACATTAGCTATGTTGCCGAGCCAATTGACATTAATGTTCTTTTTGCTTTTCTCCCACATTTTCTTGAAAATTTCTATGCCGTCCTGATATCTGCCCATATTGCACAAAATTGTTCCCTTGTTAGCGATGAAACCAATTTGAACATTGCTGAATTGCACCCTTTCCGCATAAGGCAACCCCGCTTCCACGCATTCCAAAGCCTCAGGAAGCATGTTCCAATCCGTGTAGCACCCACTTAAAGTGAGATAAATTCTCGCTATTAACATCTCTGTTTCCTTGCTTTTTGGTAGTGTTTCCGCAATATGCAAAGCTTGTTTCAAATAGAGGATGCTTTTGCCATATTCGTACCGCTCCAAAGCATAAAGGCCGTAATAATACTTGCTGTGTGCCAACCAATAGCGGTCTTTCAACACATTGGACAATGATTCTAATTCCTTGATATAGAACTCCCCTTCGTCCAACAAGCTCCTGTCTTTAGCCATTGCTTGGTCATAATAGAACATCACCGCCTGGCCAAGCACCTCGGCCCTTTTCGCGTCCAATCGGTTATATTCCTTCATCTTCCCCACCAACGAATCCGGCAAGGGCAATGCCTCGCTTCCGCTTTGGGCGAAGACGGTCAAGGAGAGGAGGGTTAGGAGGAGAAGGAGTAGGTTTTTCATGGAATCTATTTGGAAATGATTTCCCAGTGGCCTCCTCGGTCGGTGCCAACTCTGCGGATAACTTTGAGTTTTTTTAGATGCTCAAGGTCTCTTTGTATGGTTCTATGTGACACCCCAAGTCTATGTGACAAAGAAGTGGCGTTTTCTACGACATTATCTACGACACTATCCGATAGGATTTTTATTATATCTTTCTGTCTTTCAGAAAGTTTATCTACGACATTATCTACGACATTTATTGTGACATTATCGGTGACATTTGTGTCACTTTCATGGTTTTCACCCACTACAGACAATATACCCCCTTGGGCATTGGCGAAACCGCAAATCCACTTCAGATAATCGTCTTTCCAAAGGGCTTTGTATTCTGTCTGTTGTGTTTCCATTTTGACGGGTTGGTTATGTTTTGATGGTTTGGATGGGTGCAAAGATACACTTTTCATCGATAACAAATGCTATTCCTTTCATAAAACATGGGGTGTACGTTTTGATATTTTGACAAAAACTCCAACAATGTTGATGGACTGATAGCACATTTCCACCAAAACCAAAAAAGGACACCCTCACGGATGTCCTTTCTCAAATGAAAACTTCGACAAATCAATACTCCCACAGGCTTTGTTCGAAATCGAACATTTCATTCTTGATGCGCTCCGATTCGTAGAGGGCGTCAATATTGAAAGCATATGAGTTGATGTAGCGGTCATAAACGTTCTCTTCCTTGACAATGTAGCTGTCGAAGATGCGTTTTTGCAGCACCTCGTCGTATGTCAGGCGTTGTGCAGCGTTGTTGCGGTTGAAGGCAAAGGCGTTGGCCAGCACGGGTCTTGAGTCCTCGTAGGGAATCCAGCAGACCTGAGAAAGTCCGTCTTCTTCCACCACGATGGGACCCAAGGCGATGATGCGTACAAGGAACTGCGACAATTTCTTGTCGAAATACCAGTCTTCCTTGATTCTCAGGCGCGTCACGTTGAGCATACGGTCCCTGAAGGCAATCTCGTTGGGCACTTCCTCGCCGTCCCTCATGATGACCGGCGGGTCGCCGATCTTCGTGTTTTCCTTCTCGAAATCGTCGCGAGTCAAGGGAGTCACCATGTCATCGATGTTGTTTTCCACACGGTAGGGCGTGATGTCGCCGCTCATGATGCCGTCGTAAATCACGGTGATGAGGTTTCTCCAGTCCTCGGTCGGATTGATGGGATAATAGAACACTTGGTTGATTTTCTGCCTGAAGTCAATCTCCCTGATGACAGTCTTCTTCCACATGACGTTGGATTCGTCAATTTCGGGAAGCGGAGAGGGCTTCTTCTCGTTGATGATTTCTTGCCGACCCGACAGGATGCTGTTCTTCGGCGGCTTGATGTCGGTGGTCTGGGCCTGAAGGCTGAGGCCGCCGAGAAGTGCCGCAAGGGTCAACATGGAAACAAGTGTCTTTTTCATCTTATTATGGTTTTAATTCATTCTTTATTTGATCTCAACAGCAAGTTGGTTGTCCAAAGTCTTGGTCTTTCCGTCGTTACCTCTCACTTGGATGGCAGTGAAGACGTAGATGTCGCCGACGTTGGCCGTGTTGAACACGCCCTTGATTTCGTCGCTGAAGGCAGCGCCACTCACCTTAGCTTCCTTGGTGGTACCGGCCTTAGTTCTATACTTCACGGTGTAGCCGACTACATCGTAATGCACGCCTTCGAAGTCGAAGTCCTTCATCTCGGCCACCACGCGGTTGGCGGCGAGCAAGGCGCTCTTGGAGACCTTTCCGTCCACCACATTGTGGATGACAGCGGCAGGCTTCGGCAGGTCTTTCACGCGGAACTTCATGCTGCCCAAGCTGGAGCCTTGCGAGCTGACGTTGACCACCACTTCCGTCGGGTTGCCGACAACGCGGAGGTTGTAGGTGCCGTTGCCCGTGCGGGTCAGGTTGGCGCCCGTGGCTGTGGCGGAGATTTCGCCGCCCACGCCACCACCGACGGCAATCGGGTTGTCGATACCAGCATAGACGACATTCATCTTGGTGGCCGACACACTCACCGCAGGCGGAGCCACGGTAAAGGCGCCTTGGAACGGATATTCCTTCATCTGGTTGGTGGTAGGATCAAGCATGTCGATGACACCCGTGTAGTTGTGCGAACCGACACCAACGTTCCATTCCAACGGAATCACGCCTTGGGCATTGCTGGTGTATTCTTTTTCGGCACCGCCGTCCAACTTGACGCGGGCGGTCAATTGCGAGTTCTTCCATGCGGTCACCATGGCCTGGGCCTTGTAGGTCTGGCCAGAGAGAAGATAGCCACTCTCGGCGAACACCCTGGCACCGACTTCATCGAAGGTGAAGTCTTGGGCGTGGATGTTCGTCATCAGTTGGGTGATAGCGTTCAACTCGGCGGTTTCCACTTCTGAAATGATCTTGTTGAACAAGGTGACGTCGGCAACGAGCACCGTGTGGTGGAAGTTGTTGTACTCCCAACTGTCTTGTACTTGGTCGGTCACGCCGGGATAATAGCTGACTTTGGCTCCATAATACTCGCCCTCAAGAGGGAGTTTCTTCATCTGGCTTTCGGAATAGCCGTTTTGTGCCAGATATTCCTTGGTGCCATAGATGCTGTCAGTGATCAGTCCAATTTCGTGTATGTGCTCCGGACCCATCGCCTTGACAACCTGGCCACGGAAACGCTTGATTTTCTCGGAGAGTTCGTAGGCCTTGCCGCCGTTGCCGGGACCTTCGGGGTCGCCCATCATGTAGGCGGTGGGACGGTTGTAGTTGTCTCTCGACTTGACCTTTGCCGTATTGATGTCGAAAATCATGCGCCCGTTCCTGACGGTATCGGTGTTTCTCAGCAGTCCGTGTTCAAGTGCCGTTTCCACGGCCTCTTTGGAAGTCTTGGCCTTATCGAGTTCTATTTTCTTCACCAAATCCCACTTCATGGCCTCAATGTAGTTGATGAGGTCGGTAGCCTCTGTCCTCAGTTCTTGGGCTTGCTCCCAATAGGGGCCGACTTTCTCCTTGTCGAGGCCGTACTGCTCTTCGAAAGAGACGTATTTCTGGTTGATTTGGTTCGATAGTGTGATGTTGGTGGTTTGCATGCCTGTGTTCACCGTATCGAAGGCATCCAGGATGTCCTTTGAAACATTCATGGCTAACAAGGCAGTGTAGACCAGGTACATCATACCGATCATTTTCTGTCTTGGGGTTTCTTTTGCGCCTGACATAGTCTTACTCCTTTTTTAATATGGATGATTAGTGAAGTAGGATCATGCCTTGATGTTCATGGCTGACAGCATTCCGCCGTATACGTTGTTGAGGGCGCTCAAACGGGCTGAGAGTTGGGTCAGCTGGGCGTTGAGTTGGCCGGCGTTTTGTGACGAGGCGGTGAGGTTTTCCATATATTTGTTCATGGTTTCGGTCAGCTTCTTGCTGGCGTTTGAGGTCTGCTCGGCACCTTGCAGTTGCAGCTCGTAGATGGAGTTGAGCGACGACATACTGGCGGCCACCTTCTTGATGGTATTGGCGTCCAAGGCGCTGAAGTCGAGCTTGCCCAACGACTCGGAGAGCTTCTTGTTGGTCTCCACATAGTTGGTCGAGAAATCGGAAATTGACTTCGTGGCGCGGTCCATGGCGTTGGCATAGTTGGTGGTGGCGGCCATGGCGTTGGTGATGTCAGCCATCTGACCAGCGTTTTGGGCCAGCTTGTCCAAGCCCTTGCCGATTTTGTTGAAGGTGTCTTCGCTGACATTCATCTTCTCAAACATCTTGCTCAGCATGGCGTCTTCCACGTTGGTGTGCTCAGCCTTGCTCACAGCGCTGGAGGTGGCGAACTGGGTTTTGGTCACGCCGTCCCAATCTTCGTCCAATTCAACAAAGACATTATCCCAAGCATAATCGAGGTGTTGGGGCTCGAAAGCAGAAAGGAAGAAAATCAAGGCTTCAACGCCCAGACCGATGGCCAACATGAAGTCAGCACCGGGGATGTGGGTCAGTTTGAAATAGGCACCGACCATCACGATGGCAGCACCGATACCATAAACGGCACCCATGAACGTTTTATACTTTTTGGATTGGGTGAAAGCTTGGAATTTCTTGAAACCGGTAAGGTTTTCTTGTTGTTTCTTAGACATAGTTGAATTGTGATTAATTTGTTATACTTTTTGTTATTTATTTGTTCTTGTTGTGTTATCTGTAAACCCTCGACATTCTCGGGTTGTCGCCCTTGTTGCGGCCAAGGTAAGGCTGGATGCAACGGAAGCCAGTGTAGCAGTTGGCCGAGTCTTGATACTGGAAGTCGCGGGTGGTGACTTGCAGGTAATAGGACACGTCCTTCCACGAGCCGCCACGCACCACCTTGCGCTTCATGACCGGCGGGTCGTCAGCCTTGGCATTGTAGGTGTAGTTGGGGTTCATGTCCCAAGTGAAGTTATACGAGTTGGGATCGTAGGCGCTGTTGGTCCATTCGGCCACGTTGCCGGCCATGTCATAAAGGCCCCAGCCGTTGGGCGGATAGCAGCCCACCACGAGGGTGCGCAGACCACCGTCGGCCAAGTAGTTGCCTCTTCTCGGCTTGAAGTTGGCCATGAAGCAGCCTTTGGCGTTGCTGGCGTTAGGACCGCCCCAAGGATAGGGGTTCAGCATGTGACCGCCACGAGCTGCCCATTCCCATTCGGTTTCGTTGGGGAGACGGAACTCGGAGAGGTCGACGTCTTTTCTCGCGCGCAAATGAGCGTTGAGCAACTCGGTACGCCAGACGCAGAAAGCGCGGGCCTGCTGCCAGGTGACACCCACTACCGGATAGTTGTCGTAGGCTGGATGCCAGAAATACTTCTCCGTCATGGGGTCATTGAATGAATAAGCGTAGTCGTGAATCCAGCAGAGCGTGTCGGGATAGACGTTGATGACCTCAGCGCGGGCATACACCGAACGGTCACTGTAGCCCTGCTTACGGTTCGACCACGCGCCCTTGCGGTCGACGTCGATGCCAGCGTCGGCCTCGCCCAACGAATAGTCGTTGTTGACCAGCTTGTCGTCGGAGAAGTCCTTTCTCGCAGCTGCCTGCATGTCAAACCAATAATAGGTATAATACAGCTTTCTCGTGTCGATTTCCTTTCTGCGGAAATAGCGCTCGTGCTCAGGCAGATACATGGGCTCAAGAGCCTCACGCACGTCCTGTTCCTTGCTGTTCCAGTCGATTTTTTCTTTCCAATTCAAGTGCGGCGGATCAAACACTTCGCCGTTCTTGCTCTCGGTGATGGCGTATTTGTCAGGGAAGTTGTCGGCAAGGATGCGCCTTGCGATGGAGTCTCTGACCCAATACACGAACTGGCGGTACTCGTTGTTGGTGATTTCGGTCTCGTCCATGAAGAAAGCGGGAACGGAAACCGTTTTCGGCTCGTTGAGATAGGAAGCGGTGATGTCTTCCCCACCCACGCCCAAGGTGAAGCTCCCTTGCGGGACAAACACCATGCCGTAGGGGTCGGGCTGGTTGAAGGTCTTGTTGGATCGCCTGACTCCAACCAATTCGCCTTGATTCGAATTGCCGCACGCCGTAAACAGCAGTGCCAGCGAAAATGCAAACAGTAGTTTCTTCATCTTATTGAAAACGATATGTTTATTCATTAATATTCTGTGTCTTTCTATGTTGGGTGTCTTTTAAAAACCGACAAAATTAGGAATTATTATGTTTGATTCAATTTTTTTCTCTTTTTTTGATGCTTTCTGTTACAAATACCTCACGCTTCTATAGTCGCGCGGCGTCCGGTCAAGGTCAAGTTTGAAGCAGTAGCTGAGGGCCACTTCGTGCGACCCAGGCACGCCTAAACCCATCGTGTTGATATCGTAGGAATAACCGATGGTGAAGTCTTTGATGTTGAGACCGACCAACAGACCGACCGACTCTTGCGGACGATAGTTGACACCGAGCGAGAAAATGTTGTTGTAAATCACCTTTGCAGTGGCGTTGAACTGCGTGGAAGCAAAATCGGTCATGACGCTCACCGAAGGGACAAAGGTGAACCTCGGGAGGTCTTCGAACTGGAAAGGATAGCCTGCCAGAGCGTAGACGGTCCTATCAGTGACGAAACTCGCACTGCTGGTGGCGTTCTCGCTCAAGGTTTTGCCCATGGTTTCGAGCACATTAACCACCGATAAGCCAATGTAGAGCGACTCGGGAATCTGCCAGAACAAGCCCACGTTGAAGTCGAAGAGCATGTCGCTGGTTTCGCCGCTGAGGCCTTGAAGAATCGGGTCGCTAGAGCTGATGGGCGTCAATTTCGAGAAGTCGATGGTGCGGTTGAGCAGCGTTGCAGCCACGCCGATGCCCAACGTCGAACCACCAAGGTCGAGGTGGAACGAATAGCTAATTCCCACATTAATATTATTCTCAAATGCGATGTGGTCTTGCATGATGGAGAGGCCGACACCACCGTGGATGGCACGGATGGGCATGTCGCCCGTCAGCAGGAAAGTCTGCGGAGAGATGTCGTTACCGTCGGTGTCAACAAAACCAGCCCATTGCTGGCGATAAAGCCCAAGCAGGTTGATGCCTTCGCTCATTCCAGCAAAGCCCGCGTTCACGTAGGAATAGGAGTTGGTGTAGTTGGTGAAAATAGGTGTCTGTTGTGCCTTGACTCCTGAAACAGAGGCCAAAACCATGATGAGAACAAGTGCAATATGGGCTATTTTCTTCTTCAATTTCAACATGACTGGTTCGAATTAAACCGCTAAAATACGGATTTAGTATTTATCCCAACAAATTAATTTTCGCGTCCTTAACCTAAGTGATTGATAATGATTGATTTAATTTTTTTGATTTTGACGCCTTCCGCACTACCTGAAGAGCCTGATGATGTCGTTGCCATTGGCCAGTAACACCAAACCGAGAACGATGACAAGACCCACTGTTTCGGCCACTTCCATGAACTTGTCGGAAGGCTTGCGTCTCGTGATGATTTCGAAGAGCAGGAAGAGGATGTGGCCACCGTCCAAGGCGGGGATGGGCAGGATGTTCATGACGGCGAGGGCGATGGAGAGAAAGGCGGTGAGGCGCCAGAACATGCTCCAGTTCCACGTGTCGGGGAAAATCTTGCCGATGGAGATGAAGCCGCCCACGCTTTCGTAGGCCTTGGTCTTGGGGCTGAAGATGAGCTTCACCTGCTTCCAGTAGTCCGACAGCTCGTTGAAGGTCTTGGAAAAGCCTGCGGGGATAGCCTGCAGGAAGGTGTATTCCTTAGTCTCTAAATCATAATAGGTGGTGATGGGGGCGAGATAGGCGCCAATCACGCCTTCTTCGCCCAAGTGCATGGCCAAGGCCAAGGTGTCGGCATCGCGAAGCACAATGACGTCGATATCTTGGTTCTTGAACTGCTTGATGTTTCTGACGAAGTCCTGATAATAAGGTGTCTCGATGTCATTGATGCCGATGATGATGTCGTCTTTGGCCAAACCACCGGCTTCGGCGGCGCTGTTGGCGGCCACTTCGGCCACCACGAATGGCATTCGGAACGAGATGAAGTTGGCATCCTGCATGTTGAGCATTCTGGTGAGGGCGTCTTCGGGGAGGACGATGGTGGTGTCTTTGCCGTTGCGTTCCACTGTGATGTTCTGGGCCTTTTCGAGGATGATCTGCATCGGGATTTGGGAGAAGTTTTCGATGTATTCGCCATCAACGGCCATGATCTTGTCGCCGTCACGGAGGCCGAACTCATAGGCTAAGCTGTCGACGGTGATACCGTATTTGTTCACCTCGGCGGTGGGCAGGTATTGTTCGCCTTCCTTGGCAAGCAGTCCGATGTAGATGCAGATAGCCAAAAGCACATTCATAAACACGCCGGCCACCATGATGATGAAGCGTTGCCAAGCCGGCTTTGAGCGAAACTCCCAAGATTGGGGAGGCTGCTGCATCTGCGACTTGTCCATCGACTCGTCAATCATGCCGGCAATCTTGTTGTAGCCGCCGAGCGGGAACCAGCCTATGCCGTATTCCGTCTCGTCGCTCTGGCGCCAGTCGTCTTCGGGCAAGGTGCTCAAATCGATGGGTTCGTATGTCTTGTTCTTCTTCCCTTTCAGGTCCTTGGTCTCAACGACGGTGTATTTCTCGGGCACGTTTTTCGAGAAAAACTTGAAACGCCATTTGCCGTTCACTTTCTTGCAACGGAAGAGCGAGAAACCCCAGTCGAAGAAGAGATAGAACTTCTCGACACGGGTCTTGAAAGCCTTGGCTGCAAGGAAATGGCCCAACTCGTGGACAAAGATAAGTATGGAGAGGGCCAAGAAAAACTGAAGGATTTTTATGAATATGACCATGATTCTGTTGATTTACTGTTTTGAAAAAGCGCGCAAAGATACACAAATTTAGTTGGCGACGACATTGTTTTCAATCATTACGTATTCCGTGGGGTTGATGGCGATGCCGTTGTGCCAGAGTTCGAAATGAAGATGCGCCTGTGTGGTGGCTTCGCCCGACTTACCGAGGATGGCGATGGCCTCGCCGGCCTTCACGAAATCACCTTCCGACTTCAGCAAGGTGGCGTTGTGGTTATAAATGGAAAAATAACCGTCTTCATGCTGGATACCAAGGCAATAGCCCTTTTCGAGACTCCAGATCGAAAACACTACGGTGCCGTCTAAGGTGGCTTTGATGATTTGGCTTTCGTTGGAGCTGATGTCGATGCCAAAATGCCCCGACTGCGGGTCGAAGCCCTTGAAGACCTGTCCCACGAGAGGCACAAAGAAATTCTTGACAGACTGCGGCCGCTTGATGGTGGTCGTGAGGTCGCCGAAGAGGTTGTATTGGTTCTGGGCCTCAAATTCCGCCCTAAGTAGGCTGTCCTGCACCGACTTGTGCAAGGTGATGGTGTCGGTGGCCGATCGGGGCAAGGGCTCGTAGATGTTCATCTCGACCAAGGCGCTGTCGGCCGCAAAATCATAGCCTTCCACAATCCGCTTGAGGTTCTCGAAATAGATGTCTTTCTTCTTCATCTCGCGGCTGATGGAGTCAGCGCGAAGGTTGAGCTGATACACCTCGCGGTCGAGATTGGTGTCGGTATAGCCCGGGATGTATTCACGCAAAGGCGTGAAGGCGATGATGTAGGCGGTTATAATGATGAGCAGCAAGGCGATGCCGATGGCGACGAGGATCAGGTTGAGAAGGTTGAGCTTGAAACTGAACATGGGCCGACCCGTCTCATCGTGCGACATGAGAAAGTCGTATTTTTGGTTCAGCTTCTTCACGGAGAACCACTTGAGCAGTCTCCGTTTCTTGGGTTGGATATTTTGGGGTTCTTCTGCCATTTCGAGAATTATTTAAGGTATTAATAACTCGAAAAAGCGGAATTTATTGCAGAAGGCGTAAAAATCCGTGTTTTCCGTGCCATCCGTTTTTAAAATGCTTTTATTGTGAGACCTGCAACAAAATAGAGGTTCCGACTATGGGGGTCGGCTATCAGCTCGCCATAAAGCGGCAACACAAACTTTTCGGTAATATGGATGTCCTTTGTAGCCTTCAGCGAGACGCATTTCAAACTGAATCTTTCGGTTCCATAATAGTCGGAAGCCCAAGGCACCACCCCCACCTTGGCTTCCCATTCCAAGCTGACAAGCTGGAATGGGACTGAGATTTCAAAATAGGAGCTAAAGGCGCGCCTGTCGTCTGCTTCCTGATAGTCGCAGCCGGCAAAGATAGTCTGCCACGATGCTGCGACAGGCCCGAAGTCGTACTCAATAGCCCCTTCGAAGCTATGTCCTGTGCCCTCTGGCTTGTAGAAAAAATAGCGTGTTCCTCCTGTGTTATCCCAGTAGTCAACAACACTAATTGAGAGGCCGCCAATGGTGTAGGACAACGTCAGGTCGATCTCGTATCTGCCATCGGCGATTCCAGCGGAGCCCCATGCCGAAAGCTCCAATCCCTTCCACCCCACCGCCAACTCGGGTTGTAATGACGCACCGCCCAAGTATGATCCACGCCATATAGTGCTACTTACGAAGTCAGCGGTCAGGTCGACATCCACTCTGTTTTGCGCACGCGCAATGCTCATGCTGCCTATGATCAGCAATACCAGCCCTGCATATAATTTCTTCTCAGTCATTATTTTATTGTAGAGGGGTTAATGGATAAACAACGTTGACTATAAATATATTGGCCGCCAAGATGATGAGATTCATTGGCAGACCGATACGTATAAAATCGCTAAAACGGTAGCCTCCCGGGGCATAAACAAGCATGTGCGTTGGCGAACCAATAGGCGTGGCAAAGCTACTGCTGACACTGATCATCAGAGCGATGAGGAATGGGAATGGTTCGTAGCCTAACTGTACCGCCGCCTCGTACATGATAGGGAAGAACATAGCTCCTGCCGCCGTATTAGAGATAAACTCAGTGATGAACGTTGCTACGAAACAGATGGCTGTCATCACAATGATAGGGTTCGTACCGCACACATCGAGGATGCCGTAGGCCAGCCGTTCGGCTATACCTGTATTCTGAATGGCAACACCCAAGACGACCGAACCTGCAAACACCATCAATATGTTCCAATTGATAGCTTTCATGGCCTGATTAGGACTGCAGCAGCGGCACAAAAGCATCGCTATAGCAGCCAAAAAAGCGCATTGCAACAGCGGTATGACTTTGAGAGCCGACAGCACAACCATAGCAATCATGATGGTGGTGGATACGAGCGTTTTAGGACCAATGTTCGGCACTTGCTCGGAGTCGAAGAACTGCAGTTGCGAAGATAATTGGTCGGTATCAATGCTCAGTTGTGGCGAACACTCGAAAAGGAGCGTGTCACCAGCTTGCAGTTTCACCTCGCGGGGCGACTCCTCCACGCGTTTGCCTCGACGCGCTACAGCTACCAAGGTCATGTTGTTGTCTTTCTCGAAGGTGGAATGGCCGATGGTCGTGTTGATGAGACTGCTGCCAAAGGTGACGTAGGCTGTGCGGAGCTGGCGATTCTGATCCACCTCATCCATCGTAAACACATGATGGTCGGCATTCACAAAGCCATGACTCTCTTTCAAGTCTAGAATCTCGTCAATCTGACCGGCAAACACCAGTCGGTCACCACCCATAATCGGCTCTTTATCAGGAACAGGAGAGACAACCTCATCAAAATGAATCACTTCGATGAGTCTGCCGCCATGAACCTCCGTAATACCCGCCTGGGCAATTGTCTTTCCGACATACGGATTGTCTGACGGCACCAGCAGTTCAACGGTGTACTCCGATGTATCCTCGAAAGCTGCCTCAGGAGCCTTGCGGTCGGGCAACAGGCGGCGCATAGCGATGATGCTCAGCACACCGATAAACAGACAGAATAATCCTGGTATAGTAGTCGCCAGCACGTTCATGGCCGTGCCCGTATGGTCGGCATAAAGCCCTGAAATAATCAGATTAGGCGGAGTGCCAATCAGCGTACACACGCCCCCCATGCCTGAGGCATAGCTCAACGGTATCAGCAGTTTGGAGGGCGAGACACCCAACTTCTTTGACCACATCTTGACGATGTTCACGAACAGCGCTACCACCGTTGTGTTACTCAGAAACGAACTGAGGGCAGCGACTGGCAGCATCAAACGCACCACGGCGGTTGAATAAGACTTGGGCTGACCAAGCAAGTGCTTGACTATCCATTGCAGCACCCCTGTATGCGTGAGTCCCGCCACAACAACGAACAATACCCCGATTACAACAACTGAGGTACTGCTAAAGCCCGAAAAAGCCGCTTTGGCATCCAACACACCTGTCACAAACAAGATGGCGATAGCGCCTAAAAAGACCAAGTCAGGACGCAACTTAGTAAACAGCAGCACACTGAACATGGCTAGTACCGTCGCGATGGTTATCCAAGCATGAAAATTAAAGCCCAAAAAGATAAAAGAATCTGCGCCCATTTTTTTGCTGATTTACATGAACTTAAAAATGTTAATGAAGCCCGTGATGGTGAAAATAGTACGGACGTTGTCGTTGATGCCCTTAATATAGACCTGTCTGCCCTTTTCCTCTGCATTCTGCAGGATGGCAAGGAAAATACGTAGACCAGCTGATGATATGTATTCCATCTCGGTACAATCGATGATGATGTCTTTCCCCTCCACGTCGTTAAGAGGACTCATGGCCTTTTCGGTCTCTGGGGCGGCAGCGGTGTCAAGACATCCCTTCAAAATAGCGACCATTTTGCCGTCTTGTTCTTGGATTGTTGTTGTCATTACTCCTTATGTTTATTGATTATTTTCTTTAATATACTGTATGGCCATCATGGTCAGGTCGTCACTCTGTTCGGCATCGCCCACAAACTGGTGGACGGCTTCAGTCATCATGCTGATGAGCTGGCGGGGCTCCTGTTGTTGCTGGGCGAGAGCCTGTGTAGCCACATCGTTGACGCGCTCCATCTGGAACTGAGCCTTGTCGACATCCATAGCCTCGGTGAGTCCGTCGGTGAAGAGGAAGATTGTGGTGCCTGTGAATATTTGAGTCTCCTGCAGCGTGTATTCCCATGTGGGCCTAAAGCCTACGGGGATGTTGTTATCACAAGGCAACTCGCCGACACCAGTTCCAATCAGCAACGGAGCATCATGGCCGGCGTTACAATAGTGCAAACGGCCTGTGGGCAGGTCGAGTACGCCGACGAAAAGGGTTACAAACATGAGGGTTTTGTTCATGTCGGCAATCGTCTTGTTCATCGTGGTCACGATGCGGTCTGGCATCGACTCGTGAGCCGACACGGTTCGGAAAGTAGAACGTATGACGGCCATGAAGAGCGAGGCGGGCACGCCTTTGCCCGATACGTCGCCGATGCAGAAGAAGAGCTTCTCGTCGCGGAAATAGAAGTCAAACAAGTCACCGCCCACCTCCTTGGCTGGGGTCAGCGAGGCAAAAATCTGCACGTCGTCACGGTCCTCTTTGGTGGGGAACTTCTCGGGCAACATGCCCTTCTGTATCTCACTGGCAATGCGGAGGTCGCTCTCTATCGAGGCTTTCTGGGCAGTGGTTTCCTTCAAATCCTCGATGTATTTCACCAGCGACTGCTGCATGTTGTCGAATGAGTCGCGCAACTGAGCCACCTCGTCGTTATGCTCAAAGGTGGGCAATGGCGCATCAAAATTACCCTTTGCCACCTCTTTAGCCGACTCGGACAGGAATCCCAAGGGCTTGGTGGCGCGGCGGATGCTTCGTCTTGTGAAGAAGAAGATGACGATGCAGCCGATACCCATGCAGAGAAGGATGACAAGGGCAAGTATCTTACCCCACGCAAACACAAGATTGCGGTGCTGTATGACAGCCACAGTCCAGTCTGTGTAGGGTATCGATTTGAAATTAACGTAATAAGGTGTGCCCTTCAAATCTTTCATCCCAAGGTTACCAAAGGCATCCTCCTGCTCAGCTTTGAGAATGTTGATGTCAAGGGAGTCAGAACCCAAAATCCTGTTGCCCTTGTCGTCAATCATCTGAACAGAGAAATAGATATTGCCGTTGCGATCCTGTAGGTTTTCATCATTGTCAAAAAATTCTCTCTTCACCATTTTCTCCACCTCGCTGAAGACCTCGTTAAACCATAAATAATCCAAGTCAACACCATACACGCCCACTTTGCGGCCTTGTCGGTCAACGATGGGCAGCACATAGCTGCAGTACATTGCACTGTCAACGGAATTGTCGAAGTAGGGAACTGTCAGATAGCCCATTCCCTGTCTGTCCCGACTAAGTCCTTTCTTATACCACGGTCCATTGAAATAGTCGTGGCTTGGTGAGCCTATTTGCTGGCGTTCAAGATGAGCACTGTCGATCCCTGAGCTTGTCGAAGGGTCGGCATGATAAAGATAGGCTTCAAACCAGCGCCCCTGACCTTCGAAGTAATCAGGCTCGAAGGCGGCAAAACAACCCATGAACTGGTTCACGGTAATTTCGCGTTCCAAGGCGTCAAAGACTTGCTCAGGGCTTTCCATGTTTCTCTCTATCTCGTTGCGGCTGTTGGACGCCCCGACATGTACGGCCCATAGCGTTGACTCTATCTTGCCTTCTATGCCATCGACTACATACTGTCCACGCATGTCGCTGTTCACGAGAGATACTCTAAAGACAAATACGAGTATGGCTCCAATGATCAGCACATTGAAAAACGACATAATTCCGATAACATGCCAAGTGATGTGTCGTGACAGCTTGCTCTTTTTCATTTATGTTTTGCCAATTATTCCAACGGTATCTCCGGGTGCTGCACCGACAGGGGCAGGCCCTCCTGCGAGAGGTAGAACATGTAAAGAACAACGGGCTTGGTGCCTCGGTTTTCGCCGTGGTGGATGGTGCCTACCATCTCTACAACAGCCTCGCCCTCGTGTACCACTTTCTCATTGCCGTACTGGTCGATGATGGTCAGCTCGCCCTGCACCAATACGCCGTAGTTCATCACAGGATGGTGGTGCCAACCTAGTTTCTGCCCAGCGGGAAACTCATATTTCATGACTACCAGTTCGGGGCGACCTTGCAGGTAGTCGGGCATTTCCACGCCGTCCCAGCTTTGGCTGGTGCGTATCATTTCGGTGGTCTTCACAGAGTTGTTTTCAGTCATGTCGTTGAATGATGTTTTCAAGCCTAAACAGCATAGGATAGACGCCAAACTCCACAAAGGCAATTATCGATTATTCATCAGGGAAAGGGAAATCAAAGTCAGGCATGTTTCCAACATAGTGCATTGTCGGTGATCCGGATATGCCGTCGATGGCCAAGCCTGTCATATCGATGGTGTAGGTGTCGCCATTTCTTGCAACGGAGACTTCACCGCTTGATGCAAACTTGAGCGTTTTGAGACTCATGCCTTGCACATAGATGATTGAGTTATCATTGCTTGAATAGGTGCCCTCCGGGATACCGTTGTCGAAAGATGTCTCAGAGATGAATCCAATCAGGTCGCCGTTTGCGGTAATGAAAGCAGCGACGTTGTACAGTGTAGAGAGAATATTAAGCTTTGTCCTACCTGCCGTCACGAGGCTGGTGCCGTTGAAGTCGCCTTCCTCGACCGTTGAAAGGACATATCTCAACATGTTGTCTTCAAAGTCGACTGAAGAGGTAGCGACCTGTGTTGTGTCATTCACTTTCTTGACTTCGATATTTGCGGTTGTGACGGTGAAGGTGTCTTGGTCCATTGCGAGTGTAAACGAGCCATTGTCGGCAACATAAACATCGGCTTGATTCAAAAGGTTTTCAAGGCTGAAGTTGATGATGTTGTCTATTTCGTGTTCTGCAATGAGATACATCGGGAAATGGGCTAAAGGCTGTTGCGGGTCGAAAACAAGGTTGTGTGTGCCTGGCATGAAGTCGCCTCTGAAAACGATGATGGCCCCTTTGGCTCTACTGCCGAGGCTACCAACATAATCACCTTGTGCCAATACTATGGCGTTATAAATCAAACTACTGTCTTTAATGCTTTCGATGGTGAAGGCATTGTTGATGTCGAAGGATGTCGCACCTAAAGTGAATTTTTGCGTGTGAGTGTCAGAATCAGTGGTGGTTTTTCTGCAACTCACGAAACTTGTTGCTACTGCTGCTACGAGCACGACTGTCAAAAAAAGCTTTTTCATTTTTTAAGTGTTTGATTATTAGAATTTTCTCATGATGATGTTGTTTTATTCTTTGCGATTAAGTCGCAAAGATAAGAAGTTTTCTGCAAACGGCATAGCTTTTGGATGCTTTGCATTCAAGTTTTGCAGATTTTGAAACAATTTTTGCAAATTTTGAAAGTCGGAAAGGGCTAACCTGATTACAACATATAATATTTGGTCAGGAAATAGGTCCTTTCCCAATCCACAATCTTTACTTCGGATTCCTTTGCCGGATGGATGTCGAACTCGTCGAGTACCATCACTTTCTTATCCTTCAGGTCGTAAAGCGGCCACTCCTTGGCCTTGCCGTCAGGTGAGATGTCGGCGCTGAGCGACGGGGTGCCGGTCTTGGCGAACTGCACCCACATCTTGCGCATGGTCTTGCAGAAGGTTTCGTCAAACGTCCTTCCCGTGTCGGCGGTAAACTCCGGATGATTGAATACCACCGAAAGCTCAATGGCGTGTCCGCATTTCATAATCGGATCGGGCGACTCCGGCGTAAAATAATAGGCGTAACATTTGCCACCGCCCTTGGCCTGCTCCTCCGAAAGTCTGATGACGGGCGCAATAAACCAACTCTGGCTGAACACGCAGCTATCGGGCTCGTAATAGTCTCCCTTCACATCCTTCATGTAGCTCTCCACCAGCGCTTTCTCTTCGGGCGGCAACTGGGTGAACTTCTCTTTCTTGCGCTCTGCGATCCACTTATCCCAGCCTTCCAGTCCGAAGCTGGACACGAAAAAGTCCATCTCGTCTTTGTTGCAACCCACAAGAATCTCCAAATCCTTCGCTGCGCCGTTGGCGTAGGCCGCAAACGTATCTTCGGGCAGATACTTGCCATCTCTTTCGGGCATCTGGTGTGCAAAAAGCACGGAAGAAGCTTCGAGAAGTTTTTCGCCATCAACCTTCAAGAGATCGGCTACGGTCTTGCAGCTCAGCACTTCCATCAGCTTATTGGTGTGCGCAATCCCTTCTTCTGGAGATCTCGTCTGGTTGACGGAACCGCTCTCGGCAATAAGCCGCTTGAAATACTGCTGGGAACCTGGAATCAGCGGGAGCAGGGTACAGCTTGCGGCACCTGCGGACTCACCGAAAAGAGTCACGTTGTCGGGGTCGCCGCCGAAGCCTGCAATGTTCTCGTGAACCCACTTCAGCGCCTTGACCTGATCCAAGAGTCCCAAGTTCTGTGAGTCCGGATAATCCTTGCCGTCCGGCAGGTGCGACAGATGCAGGAAGCCCATCACGCCGAGTCTGTAGGCAATGGTGACAACGATGATATCGGGGTTTTCTTTCACCAGATTGATGCAGTCAAACATCGGATCGATGGTTCCGCCTGCTTCAAAGGCACCGCCATGAATCCACACCATGACGGGTTTCTTCTTCGTTGTCGCCTCGTCCGACTTCCATACGTTCAGATACAGGCAGTCTTCATCCAGATAGTAAAGGGAACCTGTTTCTAATTGCGCGTTGCCGTAGGCACTTTTCGCATTGTAATAGGCCTCATAGATGCCGTCGTTCGGAGTAACGTCCACTGGAGCTTTCCAGCGCAACTCCCCTACTGGCTGCTTGCCGACATACGGGATGCCCCGAAATACAGTGATATTCTCCGTCTTCCTGCCGACGAAAATACCATTGACGCACTTGACGGCCAGCGACTGGTCATAATTACCGTCGGTAATCGGCTTGTTCTCGCCGCCGTACATCTCCCTCAGTAGCTCTCTTGGGTTGGTTAAACTATCTTTCTGTTCACTCATAATTAATCCACTTGATTTCTGGTTAATTCATTTTCTTTCCGCCAATGTATACCTCTGCCGGTTTGTTATAGCTAAATCCTTCGTGTTCTGCCGTGAGCAGGTCGTTGTCGAACACCAAAAAGTCCGCATCCTTACCGGCCTCGATGGAGCCTTTCTTTGCCTCGATGCCAAGCTGTTTGGCACCGTTGATGGTATAGCCCAAAATCATCTCTTCAATGTTCATTCTCTCGCTGTCGGGAGGGAATGCCGCAATGGTTCTGCTATATTCATCGAATCGGGTCTTCTCGTTGATCCAGCGTGTCATTCCAATCTCCATGGCCAAGTAAGGGCTCCAATTCCTGAAGTCGCCGTAGAAGACCTCATCGCTTGACCAAGTCACGAGTGCGCCGCTGTCCCAGATGGTCTTGCAGCGGAACATGGAATGAGCGCGTTTCTCACCGATGAAAGTAGGCCAGTACTCGATAGGATTGCCGCCCACGTTGCCGCTATGCCACCAAGGTGTGAAATTGGCCGTTACGCCAAGCTTTGCGAAACGGTTCAGGTCCGCGTCATCCTGGACCCACAGATGGGCGCAGGTAACCTTCACACGGTACTTGTCTCCCAGCTCCTTTCTAGCCAGCTCCACGCCGTCGAGCACCACGCGGGACGAAGCCTCGCCGACGGTGTGCACGTGCAAATCCAGTCCTGCCTCGTTGAGCTCTTTCAGGATTTCAGCGACTTGCTCCGCGTTGAAGGCTGTGGCGCCCTTCACACCAGTATCCACGTAAGGCGTCACCATGGCCGCGGTCTCAATCTTGAGGGTGCCGTCCATGAAAATTTTCAGCGTATGAACCTTCATGTGCTCCGTGTTGAATTCCTCTCTGAAGCGCTTCACTCCCTCCAGGGCCTCTTTCATTTTCCTCGGCTGGGTAAGCACATAGCATCCGTCCACATAGACCGGCAGCTTCCCCTGCCTGTCCAGCTCGCGCAAATATTTGTAAATCCGCTCATTCATTCCATTTTGCTCCGGGAAACCGGCGTCAAAGACACAGTTCACGCCATAGTTTATGGAGCTGTCGAGCCAGCGCAGTACTGCCGTGCTGATCTGCTCGTCCGTCAAATCATTGACGCTGTCGAAAAGCATGGGCCAGCTAGCGGTCTCGAACGAGTTTCCCGTCACGTGCCCGTCCTTGCGCACGAAATAGGCCAGCTCTGGCACGGGGTCAGGCGTTTCGTCGGTAATGCCGTGGGCCGCAAGGATCTTGGAGTTCACCCAGTTGCTATGCACTTCGCCCTCCAACACCAGCATCTCCGCGTCAGGGCATATCGCATCGAGCTCTTCCTTCGTGAGATCTTCCCCAGCCAGACAGGTCCGTTCCATCATGAATCTGTAACGCTTCAGGCCGGGATTATCCTTAATATATTTCGCCATAAAGTCCAGGCTTTCCTTTTTGGTGGAACACATGACAGGAACACCCAAATCGGCATACTCAAACCCAACGCCCGTGGTAATATGGACGTGGCTATCGATGAGGCCGGGCAGAATGAACTTTCCGCCAAGGTCGGTGACTTCGCCTTCGTAAGCCGACAGGCCGGCTTCGTTGCCCACATAGACAAACTTGCCGTCTTTCACTACGAGGGCGGTCGCCATGGGATTGTTCTTATCTGAAGTATAGATTTTTGCGTTTTTGATGATTTGATCTGCTTTCATGATATTTAGATTTTAATTGTTTTTTTGCTTATTTACTTGTATTGTTTTATTCACATCCTGTTCAATCTCGGAATACAGCTTGTCCACGTCCTCCTTTGTGTAATCGGACTCATCAAAACCTTTAGAGAAAGTCACCTTGAGGCTGGCAAGCTGCCCGGCCGCCCTTCTGTCTCGCCTGAGGTCATGTCCGGTGAGAAGGACATAATCGCAAAGGGTGTCACCCATAAACCAGAAAAGGACGAAGAACAGCTCGCGCGAAATCTCGTCCAGTCCTTCCGAAAGCCACAGCAAAAAGGCCGAAACAACCAGGCCTACAGTCATAAAGATAAAGCGCTTGGTATGCCGTTTCTCCTCATTTTCCACCACGCCCAGCTTGTAGGCATAATACTCCCGGATAGTCGCGACAATGATTTTTTGCTCCTCCTCTGTGAGGCAGTCCTCAATGATGTTCAGCACAATGGGACAATCGGGAGGAATCACCCCTGCACCGAGTTCAACTAACTCGTTGAAATCTGGATTCAAGGTCTCGTATCGCCGGACACTGAGGGGGTGGATAACATCGTCATAGGAGGAAATCTTGAATGGGAGCGTAGCAATTCCGTTATTGATAAAATCCCTGTGCAGCAGATCATTCATCTGCCCTTTTCTGGATTCAAATAATTTGACAATTCTTCGTTTAGACATGTTTTCTCCTTTCAATACTTTGTGTGTTCCCCTGACTCAGAATATAATTTACCTTTGGTTTTTGTATGCTGCGACGCGCTTCGCCACGTTATCCTTGATGTTGTTGTAGAAGATGGAGTAGTCGTCCTGATGATAGCATTGTGGTCCGGCGAGTTCTGTCATTTCATTGGGAATGGCTTTGGCGTTCGTCACGACTGTGCCACGGGCGATGTTTACCTGCGCGTCAGCGTCAATGTCGCGGATTTCGGTCGCGCCGCTCTCGTCCATTACAAGCGAACCAAGGTTCATGCTGGCGGGCGCGTAAGTCTCATCGCGCTTCCAGTTCAGCGGATTGATGCTGATTCCGTTCTTCCGTATCGCTACGTTCGGAATCGGGCCGTTCGCCTCCACGTTCTTGGGACCCTCGGCATGCCAGCTAAGGATGACGCCCGTGTCGCTCTCGCCGGTGGCGAACTTCATGTGCGGGTTAGCCGCAAGGTCGTCACTCGTGATGGAGTAGCCAATGGCGTAGGCAGCCACCATGCGTTGGTAGTAGTTGGGATGCTCTTTGAAGTATTTCTTCAGCACAAGGCGGAGAATGGCTGAGCCTTGGCTGTGTCCCGCGATGACGAACGGACGGCCGTTGTTGTAGTTCTCGAAGTAGTAGTCGAGCGCAGTGGTAATATCAGTGTAGGGCGTGCCGATTAGCGCCGCTTCGATGGTTCCGTCCTTCAGAAAGACTTCCGCCGCATGTTTCAAGCCGGACTGGCGGTATAACGGAATAAACAAGTTCGTGGATTCTTCGAATACGCTCGACTTGATTGCGTGTTCGATTTTTATGCCATCTAGCATTTCGGCGTTGTCTAACGTCGCATAGTCGGGGTCGCCTTCGTTTGCGCCCATGAATACTGTCGAGTAGATGTAGAACGTGTCGACATCCTTGGTGATTTCCGGAATCCTATACCAGTTGGTTTTCTTGGAATAGTCGATTGAATTCATGTGTAATTTGTTTTGATTTTTCTTTCCTTCTTATTTTTATTCTTCCTTAGTATTGATACTTTTTTCGCAGCGCCACCATAAATATGCTTCCGACGACAGCTGCCATCAGTTCGGCGAAAACAATAGCATACCAGATGCCGTCAACGCCAAACAGCAACGGCAATAGGAGCACGGCCCCAAGTTCAAACACGAATGTCCGCAAAAAGGATATTAGTGCCGATACCTGCCCGTTGTTCAGAGCGGTAAAGAAGGCTGAGCCGAAAACAGCCATTCCCGTGAACAGGTATGCGACAGAGACAATCCGAAACGCGTGTACGGCATCCGGCAACAGATTCGGGGCGTCTTGCAGAAACAAGGCGGAAAAAGGATGGGCCAGCGCTTCGGAAAGGACAAACATCGCGACGGATGCAACACCGATGAGCGTCAGACTCCTTTTTCGCAGGTTTTTGAGCTCTTTGTGATTCTGGGCGCCGTAATGATAGCTGAACACCGATCCTATCCCGTTGGAATACCCTACAAATATAGCGGCGAAAATCAGGCTGACATACATCAGCAGGCCATAAATGACAACGCCGTCTTCACCCGCATACTTAAGCAGTTGTATGTTGTAGATAATCGCAACAAAGGACCAAGCGGCTTCGGCCATGAATTCCGAGGAACCGTTGGTCATGCTTTTCACAAGCGCCCTGCCGTCCCATACAGGCTTTACCAGCTTCAGGAGACTGTTATTCTTTCGCATGAAATAAATGAGAGGAAACACGCCGCCCACGATCTGGCTCAAGGCCGAAGCTGCTGCCGCGCCTGCAAGTCCCCAATGGAAACCGATAATAAAAAGCGCATCGAAGGCAATGTTACTCAGTCCTGCGAGTACTGTGACAACAAGCCCCAGCTTTGGTTTTTCAGCAGTGACAAAGAAAAGCTGGAACTCATACACCCAAATCCATGCGGGCAGCGCCAGAATAAAGATCCGTCCGTAAAGCACGCTGTCTTCAAGGAGCTTCCCCTCTGCGCCCAGCATGGTTGCGACTTGAGGCATAAAGATGACCCCAAAAACCATCATCAAAACACCCAAACAACCAGATACCAGCACAATCAAGGAAAACAAGCGATTCGCTTGATCTTGATTCTTTTCTCCCAACGTCTTGGCAATCAGCGCGCTGCCTCCCACACCGAACATATAGCCGATGGTTCCGAGGATATTCAGTATTGGCATGATCAGGTTGACCGCTGCAAATTCCGTCTTGCCCACGAAATTAGCGACGAAAAATCCGTCCGCAATGATGTACAGGGAAGCGAATATGTTCATCACAATGGATGGCAACGTAAACCGCAACAGCTTACTGTAAGTAAAATGCTCTGATAAATGGATTCGTGATTCCATCGTTTATCTCATTTCATAGAGAAGACCTTCTTTCCCTCGAAGTAAGTCGCTTCAGGCTTGGCTTCGTGAATCTCAGTCACCGGGCACGACAGCACGTCCTTGTCAACGAGGAGGAAGTCCGCATATTTGCCTTCGCTGATGCTGCCTCTCTCCTTCTCGATGAGCATCTGCTTCGCGACGTTGATGGTCAGGGACTCGATGGCCTGTTCGCGGGTGATGAGCTCCTCAGGCCACCAAGGGTTACCGTTCTCGCCGTGAAGGACACCAGTCACAGCTATCTCCATGATGCCGAAAGGGTCGTCAGGACTGCCACTCGTTGCGGGGAAGTCGGAATGGGAGGTCATGTGGATGCCGTGATCGAAATAGGATTTCATCGGATAAGACTTGTCCTCCACGCCTGCCGGAGCCAGACCATGCTCGCGGATATAGTCGGCAGCAAAAGAGGGGCAATGGTGCCAAAGCATGCCTGAGACAGCATAGATGTTATGGTCTGCCAAACGCTGATAATCCTCGGCATTCACATTACGCACGTGAACAATAGTGTTGCGTAACTCATCCTTTCCACCATTCGCGTATGCGCTGACCACGTAATTGACGGCCTTGTTACCCATGGTGTGGATATGCATGGTCATGCCATTGGCATTGGTCTTGCGCGTGATGTCTGTCAGTTCCTCTTCCGTCCAGTTGGCGAGGCCCTGATGCCCGTCAGGATACAACGGTTCCACGAATCCGGTACCGCCTTCCACCGTGCCGTCCATGAAGAGCTTGAGCCAGTTCGTCTTGACGTGGGTAGTGGCGTATCGCTGAACGTCGGCGGCATGTTTCAGAGCCTCTTCCACATTCATCCAGCTTTCAACTTCGTAGGTCAAGCCCAGCACCATGTTCATGTCACCAGCTTGGTCTAACTGCTGGGCAGCCTTAAAGAGATTGTCGTTATAGAAATAGTTACCCCAGCCGTCGATATACATGGTATAACCCTCTGACAGCAAATGTTCCTGAATCTTCGGGATGACTACTTTGGCTACGTCAACGGGATAGAGGTTGTCACAGTCCAAGAAGGAACGTGTGTAAGTGCCGGCCTGTTCTTTCAAGAAACCAGTAGGTGTGCCGTCGGGACCCATCACAATCTCGCCGCCACGGATATCCTTATCCTTTTTGAGCACCGTGCCGTCGGCCTTCATAATGCCAGCATTGACCAGCATAAGGGTATTTACCAGTCCTTTGTGGCCTTCGTCGTCGGCAAAGTAAATGGGAATGTCATTGCAGATGGCATCCAGCTGCTGACGTGTAGGCATATTCTCCATGAAGGTGATGTAATTCCATCCGAATCCGAAGATGGATTTTGCCCCTGTTTCCCTGGCCTTTTTGACGGCGGCGGGAACGACTTCTTTCAGGAACTCTTCTGGGGTTTTTCCAATGGCTACCGTACCGATGATGGGCAGGGCGATACCCATCGAATAATGGGCGTGGCCGTTGCCGCAGGAAGGCATCACAAGGCCCTTGTCTGAATAGTCCACGACCTCAGTCTTGCCTGTCTCAACAAAGGTTTCAGCGCCTTTCTTGTCGCCAACATAAACGTATTTGCCGTCCTTCACGGCAAAGGCTTCTACAATCTGACCGTTTTCGGAAGTGAAAATCTTCCCATAGACCACGAGGTCGGCGCTGGTCTTTTCTGTGTTGTTGGTATTCATTGTTTTATTCTCCATTTAATTAGTTCTCAAATGCAATAATACTTGGTAAGGAAATAGGTCGACGTTATCTCAAAACGATGCGGAAGCCTACGGTGGCGTTGCGGCCGTTGTGTTCAATCTCGCGGCCATGGTAGGAATAGGTGCAAGTGTAGGGCTCGCTGTCGTAGCAGCCGCCACAGCCTACAATAACTTCG
>Ga0265301_10000271_pt1 | contig 82274 bp, 63 predicted proteins | sample AusTroGonzalo_MG_2_FD_193488 | JGI IMG/M metagenome (GOLD analysis project Ga0265301, IMG submission 193488) | Bovine rumen microbial communities from tropical cattle in Woodstock, Queensland, Australia - Gonzalo_04 | ecosystem: Host-associated > Mammals > Digestive system > Stomach > Rumen ... | reverse complement strand
AAGGCGCGTCCCTGCGCGCACAATGGTCTTTCTAGCGATGAAAAGATTCTTCCTTATCTTCCTGGCCTTCGCGGCCGTGTCCTGCGTGGGACAGCTGGACGACGACGATCCGTCCGGAGGCGGCGGTTCCACGACCCCGGCCGAAGGCGCGGGCATCGTCCTGGACTTCACCGCCACCTGGTGCGTGAACTGCCCCCGGATGCACCAGGCCCTCGAAGACGCCCAGGCCGCGCGCCCGGGCAAGATCATCCCCATCAGCGTCCATTTCCAGGACGCGATGGTGTGTGAGGACGGGCAGGCCCTCATTTCCCATTTCGGGGTGGAGGCCTATCCCAGCGCCGTCGCGAATATGGACGCGACGACGCTGATCACGGCCACCTCCAAGGACCTGCTCCTCGCCAAGCTCGACGCGACGGTCTCCGCCAAGAAGCCCTGCACGCTGGAGGCGACGAAGGCCGACGGCGGCGTCACCGTCCGCGTGACGGCGGCCGAGGCGGGCGCCTACACGCTCAGCGTCGCGCTGCTCGAGGACGGCATCGTGGCCGCCCAGACGGGCGCTTCCGAGAACTACGTCCACGACAACGTCTTCCGCGGTTTCCTGCAGGAGAACCTGCTGGGCGACGCCCTGGGCCAGCTGGAAGCCGGCCAGGCCGTCGAGCGCAGCTTCGCCCTCCCGGCGGACGCATCGCGCAAACTGCGCCTGGTCGCGTTCGTCTGCTATGACGGCGTGGTCAACGCCACCTGGGCGGAAGATCAGAACTGATAATAGATAAACGGCTGGATGTCGCCGCTGCGCAGCTGGATGACCAGCTGGACGGCGAGCACGAGGACGACGAAAATGACGATCCACGGAAGCCGTACGAAGCGGGCCTGCAAGCGATTGTAGGCCCGCGGCGGTATCAGGAGGCCTGCCAGCGCCACGGCGAGGACCGCGCACCACAGTTTGCGCGCGGCCCAGAAGGGCGCGGCGTAGGCGAAGTCGAACTCCGTGAAGATGCGGCGGAAGATCTCGCCGACGTCCGCCATGCTCCCGGCGCGGAAGAAGATCCAGCACGCCATCACGAACAGCATCGTCAGCAGCCAGCTGGCGGCCCGGACCGGCCAGCTGTCGGGAATCTTCTTGAGCCAGCCGCGGCAGAGCTTGTGGACGGCCAGGCCTGCGCCGTGCAGCGCGCCCCAGATGACGAACATCCAGGTGGAGCCGTGCCAGACGCCCGCCACGACCATCGTCAGGAAATTGTTGGCCAGCGTGCGCGCCTGCCCCTTGCGGTTGCCGCCCAGCGGAATGTAGACGTAGTCGCGGAACCAGGTGGACAGGGAGATGTGCCAGCGCCGCCAGAACTCCGTGAGGTTGCGCGCCCGGTAGGGGAACAGGAAGTTGTCGTCCAGGCGGAATCCCATCAGCGAGGCGATGCCGATGGAGAGGTCGCTGTAGCCGGAGAAATCGAGATAGATCTGCATCGTGTAGCCCAGCGCCGCCATCAGCAGCTCGTAGCCGGAATAGGCGGCGGGGGAGTCGAACGCGAGGTTGTTGTAGACGGCCAGGTAGTCGGCCAGCACGCCCTTCTTGACCAGGCCGCAGACGATGAGCCAGAGGCCCAGGCGCAGCTCGTGGCGCGTGGCCGGCTCGGCGCGGCGGATCTGCGGCAGGAAGCGCCCCGCGCGCGTGATCGGGCCCGCGAGCAGCAGCGGGAAGAAGGACAGGTAGAAGCAGAATTCGAGGAAATCCGGATGCCCGTCGTACTTGCCGCGATAGACGTCCACCGCGTAGCTGATGGCCTGGAAGGTATAGAACGAGATGCCGATGGGCAGGATGATGTCGCCGTTGAAATAGCCCCCGTATTTGAAGTACACCAGGGTCCCCAGGTCCAGCAGGATGAGCAGCGCCAGCAGCGGCTTGCGCCGTGCGCTGCGCCGCATCGCTTCCGTCAGGAAGTAGTTGGCCGCGGCGGTGGCGGGGAGCAGCAGCATCAGCCAGCCGTTGGCCTGCCAGAAGAAGAACAGGTCGAAAGCGAGCACCCAGAGGAGCATCGCCGTGCGCGACCACTTCTTGAGGAAGATGTAGATCAGGAAGAAGGCGCAGAATGCCGCCCAGAATCCAATGCTGATGAAGTTCATACGGGCGTCAGTCTTTGGGCGGGGAGAGGATGGTCACGCCGTGCGTCTTGGGGGTGTCCTTGGCCGGGATGTCCCAGCGGATGGGGTGCGCGCAGGAGTCGCGCAGCCACGTGGACACGGAATCCGCCCACATATTGTAGGACTTCAGCACCGGGTGCGCGCCGTCCTTGGCGCGCTCGTATTGCAGCCGCAGGCTGGGGTAGTAGCGCTGCTTGCCGCAATGGCGCAGCAGGATGTCGTTGATGCCCGTGTCGGGCTTCCAGTTGGGCGGTCCGATCCAGATGAAGGGCAGGTCGCCGACCTCGCGCACGATCTTGCCGACGGCCGCCTCGCGCTCGTCCAGGTTGCGGACGAAGAGCTCGTTGGCGCCGATGCAGAGGAAGACGTAGGTCGGGTCGAAACGCTTGATGAAATGCGTCAGGGTGTCGGACTGGGCCCAGTATTTCGAGGAGGAACTGTACCAGATCACGCACTGCATCGTGTGGCCGTTGGCCACGGCGTACTGCGAGAGGCGGTAGCGCAGGCCTTCGACCATCGAGTCGCCCACGAACAGGATGCGGTGGGCGCTCGTGTCCGGCCCGGCGGGCTCGGGGAGCGGCGCCGGCTCCGGGATGGGCGGGATGGCGAGGGTGTCGATGCGCTTCTCCAGCCGGCTGAGGTCCAGCCGCTTCAGCCCCTTCTCCGGGTTCTGCGCCGGGCAGAAGCGGGCGAAGCAGACGAAGGCTGCGAGCGCGGCGAAAAGGACGGCGAAAGCCGACAGGGAGTGTTTCATCGCTTATCGCAGGGGTTCTTCTTCCAGCGGCCAGCCGGTCAGCGTGGAGACGTAGGGGATGACGGCGTAGGCCTTCTTCAGCTGGCCGCGCCAGTTGGGATGGTAGCTGGCGCCGAGCTCGCCCTCGTTGGCGTGGACGCTGCTGGTCAGCACCATATACGTGACGTTCTTCATCGGGCAGGCGAGCATCGCCGCCTTGATGTAGTCGAACATCAGGTCGCGTCCCTTGGGCACGACGCACAGCACGGGGTGCTCCGCGCCGTAGTTGTCCTTGATGCGGCGGATGAGCGTGAGGTAGTTGTTGACGAACGCCTCGCGCGTGGGCTGCTTGTGGCTGGACATATCGTTGGTGGCCAGGTAGATGACCGTCAGGGCGGGTTTGACGCCGTATTTTTCCGCCGACCAGGCGGGCTCCCGGCGCTCGTCGAAGGTCTGCAGGTAGCGCTCGGGCATTCCCCAGCCGGGGACGCGGTCGGCGTAGTTGCGCGCGACGCCCAGCCCGGAGTGCGCGACCAGCCAGTAGTCCGCGCCGAAGTGGCGCGCGATGACGGCCGCGTAGGTGCGGTTGCAGTCTTCCGTCTCCGGCGTGAAGGGGTCGGTGGCGCTGTCGCTCAGCGTGCCGTAGCCGCAGGTGTAGGAGTCTCCGACAAATTCGAGCACGCGCTCGCGCACGGGACGCGCCTGCAGGAGGCTGTCCGCGCGGAAGGCGTGGAAGGTGGCGCAGCCCTGCTCGCCCTCGGTGCGCTTCTGGATAACGAGCCGGTGCTCGTCGGCCGCGCCCGCGAAGAGCGTGAGCGTGGCGTCGCCGGCCAGGCAGACGGTGGTGTCCGGCGCGGGCGTCATCGCGTCACGGTCGATCCAGACGTTGAAGTAGTTCTTCCCGGTGCCGGAGGCGCGCAGCTGCAGGCTGTCGCCGCGGAAATGCACGACGGCGTAGACGCCGCTCCAGTCGAAGGAGACGTCGTCGCCCCGGACGTCGGTACGGCCGATCCAGGTGATGCGGGAGTCGGAAGCGGGGAATTCCTGCGCGGAGCCGCTGAAAACAGGTGCGGCAAGCAGGAGGAGGATGGCAAGCAAGTGTTTGGCTGTGGTCATAATGTTCGCCAAGATACGAAAAAAACCGCTATATTTGAAGATACAACCACAGCTTGTCCGATGAAACGTATTCTCGAATGTGTCCCCAACTATAGCGAAGGCCGCGACCCGGCCGTGATCGACGCCATCGTCGGCGCCATCGGTGCCGTCCCCGGCGTGCAGGTGCTGCACGTGGACGGGGGAGCGGCGGCCAACCGCACCGTCGTGACCTTTGCCGGCGCGCCGGAGGCGGTCGTCGAAGCTGCCTTCCAGGGCAGCAAGATGGCGCAGGAGCGCATCGATATGCGCGTCCACCACGGCGAGCACCCGCGCACGGGCGCGATCGACGTGCTGCCGCTGGTGCCCGTGGCGGGCATCACGCTCGAGGAGAGCGCCGCCCTGGCGCGCGGGCTCGCGGAGCGGATGTTCCGGGAGCTGGGCATTCCCTGCTTCTGCTACGAGGCGGCGGCGTTCCGCCCGGAACGCAAGAACCTGGCCGTGTGCCGGATCGGGGAATACGAGGGCCTGGCGGCCCGGATGGCCGACCCGGACAAGCGGCCGGACTTCTGCGGCGGCTGGGACGAGCGGGCCGCCCGCAGCGGCGCCTCCAACGTCGGCGCCCGCAATTTCCTCATCGCCGTCAATTTCAACCTGAATACGACTTCCGCCGACGCGGCGACCGAAATCGCGCGCGACGTGCGTGAGAAGGGGCGCAAGGGCCCCGACGGCCAGTGGATCCCCGGCCCGCTGAAGGGCTGCAAGGCAATCGGCTGGTACATTGAAGAATACGGCATCGCCCAGGTGTCGATGAACATCACCGACATCGGGGCCACGCCGCTGCACGCGGCCTACGAGGAGGTCTGCCGGGCCGCCGCGGCGCGCGGGCTGCGCGTCACGGGCACGGAGATCATCGGCCTCGTGCCGCGTTGCGTGCTGGTGGACGCCGGCCGCCATTTCCTGGCGAAGCGCGGGCAGCCGGCGGACGTGCCGGAGGCCGACCTGGTGCAAGTGGCGGTGATGTCGATGGGGCTGGACGAGCTCAAGCCCTTCGACCCGCAGCAGAAAGTGATCGAATACCTGCTTAAAGAAACGATATGAAACGTCTCATCCTCTCGGCTCTGAGTCTGCTGGCCTGCCTCACGGCAGGGGCGACGCACTACCTGGGCATCCAGGTCGTGGACAACGAATACCTGATGCTGCATTTCCGCGACGGCGAAGTGCGCTACCGCGACAACGCCACGGGCCCGAGCGCCTATCTCGGCCATTCGTTCGCCGACGGCGACGACACGCTGGTGGTGTACCAGCCGCGTCTGGACGTGGCCGCGGCGGCCAACGCCTCGGAGTGGCTCGTCACGTCCGAGGACGACGAGTCCTTCGCGCCTGCCTTCCCCGGCGCGGCCTGGCGCAAGAGCAAGCCGATGAATACGGACCATACGCTCGCCAGCGAGCTGGACCACTGGATTTTCCTGCACCTGATGCAGCCGATGCAGCAGGGCTGCACCTACACGGTGACGATCCCCGAGGAGGTGGGGGCCGACGTGCGCAGCGTCTCGGTCAAGTATGACTGCTGGTCCGCGCAGTCCGAGGCCGTCCACGTCAACATCCTGGGCTACGCCCCGCAGGAGCCCGTCAAGACGGCCGACCTGTACCTGTGGCTCGGCGACGGCGGCGCGCGGGACTACAGCGCCTTTGAGGGCAAGGCCGTCTATCTGTACAACGTGCAGACCGGTGCGTCGAAGCGGGTGGGCGAGGTGAAGCCGTGGAAAGCGGCTTCCGAGAGCGCCAGGGAGGCGGGCGGCAAGGACCTGACCGGTTCGGCCGTCTGGTCCGTCGATTTCTGCGAGACCACGCCCGGCCGCTACCGCCTGGTGGTGGAGAACGTGGGCTGCAGCATGGATTTCGACATCTCCGGCGACATCTATTTCGAGCCGTACCGCTTCTCGGTGCGCGGATATTACTATATGCGTCTGGGTGAGCCGATTGACCCGCGGGTCGTGCCGGTGCCGCGCCAGCCGCGCTTCGTGCCGGGGGAGGACCCGGCCGGGTTCGTGGTTTACAAGACGGACCTGCATCCCTGGTCGCCGGACTGGCGCAAGATCCGCGGCGACGTCTGGGACGAGCCGCATTTCAAGGCGGCGGAAGCCTCCCTGTTCTGGCAGCACCGCCTGCCGGGCAATCCGGTCAACGACCTGGCCCGCGGCGGCCATTCCGACGCCTTCGACTGGGACCGCCACCTGGCCCACGTCGTCAACATCTATGACCTCCTGCTGCCGTACCTGATGACGAACGGGCGCCTGTCGGAGGACAACCTCAGCATCCGCGAGAGCGGCAACGGCATCCCCGACCTGATCGACGAGGCGCGCAACGAGGTGGACTTCTTCCTGAGCATCCGCGACGGCGAGGCCTATTCGCAGGGCGTCACCAACCCCGACAAGGACTGGACGGTGATGTTCCAGGCCGGCTGCACCACGATGGCCGCCTGGGCCAACGCGGCCAACTGCGCGATGCTCGCGGACGCCTTCCGCGTGCAGGGCGACAAGGCGCTGTGCGACTATTACACGGCCGAGGCCGTGAAAGCTTTCCGCTTCGCGGAGAAACAGGAGGACCAGCAGCTGGACGAGCTGCAGGGCATCGGCAACGAGCGGATGCGCGGACGGGATTTCCGCCAGCAGGCGGCCGCCTTCCTGTACAACGTGACCGGCGACCGCGTCTGGGAGGACATCCTGGCCGCGGAGAGCGTGATCACGGCGGTGGATTCACCCGTGATGAAGACCGGCTGGCAGGGCGCCTATTATCAGCTCTGGGGCACGGCCGCCTATATCCTTTGCCCGCGCGAGCGGCATTATCCGGAGCTCTATGAGCGGATGTGCGCCGCGGTCCGGGCGCAGGCTTACGCCGACCACCTCGACCGCTGGAAGGAGCGCCCGTCGCGCCGCAGCGCGGCCGACCCGCGCTGGCAGGTGTCCGAGAACCTCCAGCTGGTGATGCTGGTGCATTATTTCAGCCAGGATGCGGCCGAGCGGACCGCCTGCGAGCAGGCGATGTACCAGGAGGCCGGCTGGGGCCTGGGCCGCAATCCGTCCAACACGGTGGAGATGACCGGCCTGGGACAGCGCCACATCACGGGCTGCTACACGACGGGCCGCAACGACGGCACGCCTGAGGTGCATCCCGGCCAGACGCCGTTCAACGGCACGGAGACGTGGTCGCCCGGCGACGGCGGCGACGCACGCATCCTCCTGAGCCGCTGCTACCCGGACTGGAATGCCGGGTGGCCGCGTCAGGAATCTTTCTTCAACCAGCGTTATCTCTGGGTGAACGGCGAATTCACGCCGCGCGAGACGATGCGCGGCAAGATGGCCCTGCTGGCCTATCTCTACGGAATCCGGAACTAGATCTGCTTCGACAGATTGACCATCTCGATGGCGGAGGTCATGGCATCAAAGCCCTTGTTGCCGGCTTTGGTGCCAGCCCGCTCGATGGCCTGCTCGATGGAGTCGGTGGTCAGCACGCCGTAGATGACGGGGATGCCGCTCTCCATACCGACGTGGGCGATGCCCTTGACGGACTCGTTAGCGACCATATCGAAGTGCGGTGTGTTGCCGCGGATCACGGCGCCGAGGCAGACGATGGCGTCGTATTTCTTGGACTGCGCCATCTTCTGGGCGATGAGGGGGATCTCGAAAGCGCCCGGGACCCAGGCGAGGGTCAGGTCGTCGGGGTTGCCGCCGTGGCGGACGAACGAGTCTTCCGCGCCGCCGAGCAGTTTGCCCGTGATGAATTCATTGAAACGGGATGCGACGATACCGATTTTCAGGTTGGACGCGATGAGGTTTCCTTCGATGGTTTTCATAACTGTGTGATTTATTGTTTATTATTATTGTCCTGGTTGTCCATGTGGAGCAGGTGCCCCATCTTGCTGCACTTCGTGCGTAAGTAGCGGTCGTTGATGGCGTTGCTCTTGATCTCGATCGGCTCGCGGCGGACGATCTCGATGCCGAAGCCGTCCAGGCCGTTGATCTTCTCGGGGTTGTTGGTCATCAGGGCCAGCTTGCGGGCGCCGAGGTCGGCCAGGATGGCCGCGCCGGTGCCGTATTCGCGCAGGTCGGGCGCGAAGCCGAGGGCGAGGTTCGCCTCGACCGTATCCATTCCCTGCTCCTGCAGGTTGTAGGCGCGCAGCTTGTTGATCAGGCCGATGCCCCGGCCCTCCTGGCGCAGGTAGAGCAGGATGCCGCGGCCGGCCGCCTCGATGCGGCGCAGCGCCTCTTCGAGCTGCTCGCCGCAGTCGCAGCGCAGCGAGCCGAAGACGTCGCCGGTCAGGCACTCGGAGTGCACGCGGCAGAGCACGGGCTCGTCGGTGGTCACGTCGCCTTTGACGAGGGCGACGTGGTGCTCGCCCGTGATCTTGCTTTCGTAGCCGTAGGCCTTGAAGTGGCCGTATTTGGTCGGCAGGTCGGCGATCGTGATGCGCTCGACCGTCTTCTCGTGACGGCGGCGGTAGCGGATCAGGTCGGCGATGGAGACGATCTTCATCCCGTGCTCGCGGGCGAAGCCGATCAGCTCCGGCGTGCGCATCATCGTACCGTCCTCGCGCATAATCTCGCAGCAGAGGCCGCATTCTTCCAGCCCGGCCAGGCGCATCAGGTCCACCGTGGCCTCGGTGTGGCCGGAGCGGATGAGCACGCCGCCCTTGCGGGCCTTGAGCGGGAACATATGGCCCGGGCGGCGGAAGTCGGCGGGCGCCGCCTCCGGCGACACGCATTTCATCGCGGTGATGGAGCGCTCGACCGCGGAGATGCCCGTGGTCGTGGAGATATGGTCGATGGACACGGTGAAGGCCGTGTGGTGGTTGTCGGTGTTGTAGGTGACCATCTGGTTGAGGTTGAGGCGGTTGGTGTAGACCTCACTCATCGGCATACAGATGAGTCCCTTGCCGTAGGTGGCCATGAAGTTGATGTTGTCCGGCGTCGCGAAGCGGGCGGCGCAGATCAGGTCGCCTTCGTTTTCCCGTTCGGGGTCGTCGATGACGACGATGATGTGGCCCTGGCGGAGTTCTTCGAGGGCTTCTTCGATGGTGGAGAGGGTATTCGTATCTTGCATATTAAAATCCGTTTTGGGCGAGCCATTCGAGCGAAAGGCCGCTTTTCTTTTCTTCCTGGGGACGGGCGCTTGCGGAGAGCAGGCGCTCGGTGTAGCGGGCGAGCACGTCGACCTCCACGTTGATGGGGCTGCCGGGCTTGAGCTCGCCGAGGGTGGTCACGGCGCGCGTCTGCGGGATGAGCGAGACCGCGAAGGAGCGGCTGTCCACCGCCACGACCGTGAGGCTGACGCCGTCCAGGGTCACGGACCCCTTCTCGGCGATGTATTTGAGCAGGGACGGGTCAAGCTCGACCGTCACGCGGTTGGCGATGCCGTCGCGGACGATGGAGGCGACGCGGCCGCAGGCGTCGACGTGGCCGGAGACGATGTGGCCGCCCAGGCGCCCGGAGGGCGTCATCGCGCGCTCCAGGTTGACGCGCGCGCCGGGACGCAGCTGCGCCAGGGAGGTGCGGCGTACGGTCTCGGGCATCACGTCCGCGGTAAACTGCTTGCCGGAGAGGGAGGTGACCGTGAGGCAGACGCCGTTGACGGCGATGCTGTCGCCGACGACCGTGCCTTCCGTCACCTTGTCGGCGGCGATGCACAGGGCGGTGCCGGCGCTCTGGGTGGTGATGGCACGGACCGTGCCGGTTTCTTCGATGATTCCTGTAAACATTTCCTATTTGTTTTCCGGGTATCCGTGGATGAGGAGGTCGGGCCCGAAGGGGCGGACCGATTCGATCCGGATGCCCCGGGCTTCAGCCATCTTGGCAAATCCGATGCCGCCGACGGCGGTCTTGGCGTCGCGGCCGCCCAGGATCTTGGGGGCGACGAAGAAGTAGTACTCGTCGACGAGGTCCTGCGCGACGAAGCTGCCGTTGAGCTCCTCGCCGCCTTCGAGCAGGAGGGAGTCGATGCCCAGCGCGCCGAGCTGCGTCAGCAGGTCGTCCAGGTCGATGTGGCCGTCGCGCGCGGCGCAGGGGAGCGTTTCCACGCCGCAGGCGCGGAGCCGTTCCAATTTATCGGGCGCGGCCGCGCCCGTATGCGCGAGAATCGTGCGGATGCTGCCGGCGCTGCGCGCGATGCGGCTCTCCGGGGAGAGCGACGCGGCGCTGTCGGGGAGGATGCGGATGGGGTTCTTGTAGCCTTCCACGCGGCAGTCGAGCATCGGGTCGTCGGCGCGCACGGTGCCGGCGCCGACGCAGATGCCGCTGAGCTGGCCGCGGAGCTGGTGGACGAAGCGGCGCGCCTCCTCGGAGGTCACCCAGCGGGCGTCGCCGTCCGCGGTGGCGATCTTGCCGTCCAGGGTCATCGCGACCTTGAGCGCCACCCAGGGGCGGCGGGTCGTGATGTATTTCAGGAAGATGCGGTTCTGCTCGCGGATCTCGTCCTCCAGCAGGCCGGCCTCGACGGCCACGCCGTGCGCGCGGAGGATGTCGATGCCCTTGCCGCCGACCAGCGGGTTGGGGTCGGTGGCGCCCACGACGACGCGCGCGATGCCCGCGGCCAGGATGGCCTCGGTGCAGGGCGGCTGCTTGCCGTGGTGGCAGCAGGGCTCCAGCGTGACGTACATCGTCGCGCCTGCGGGATCTTCCGTGCAGGCCGCGAGCGCGTCCCGCTCGGCGTGCAAATCTCCGTATTTGTGGTGGTATCCGCGGCCGATGGTGCGGCCGTCCTTGACGATGACGCTGCCTACCATCGGGTTCGGGGCCGTGTGCCCGCGCCCGCGCTCTGCAAGGGCGATGGCCTCTTGCATATATTGCCGGTCGGTGTCCGACCAGTTACAGACAAATTTTTCCATATCTATCCCGTCTTCCATCCGGACTGTACCGTTGGTATCGGAGTTGCACCGATTCAGTCCCCTGTCGGGGAGTCGCGGACTTTACCGCCAGTAGGGAATTGCACCCTGCCCTGAAGAGATGATTATTGTGGCTGCAAATGTAGGGATAAAAACGCGAAAATCAAACACTCTTCGTCTCCTGGATGACGTTGCGGTATTCGCTGGGGGTCATCTTGTACTTCTCGCGGAAGAGGGCGTTGAAGTGGGCGCGGCTCTGGAAGCCGCTCATCTCGGAGATGAGGCCGATCGGCTCGTCGAGCTTGGCGAGCATCCGCGCGGCGTGCTTGAGGCGGAAGCCGTCCAGGAATTCGCTCAGGGTCTGGCCGTTCGAACATTCCTTGATGGCCTCGGCGACGTTGTTGTAGTTGGTGGCCAGCATCTTGGCGAGATCTTCGCGCTTGAGCTTGCTGTCGGTGTAGGGCTTGTCGTCCTGCATCAGGGTGCAGATGCGGCGGAACAGCTTCTGGCGGGGATTCAGGCCTTCTTCCGGCTCCTTCTGGAGCGTCTCGATGGCCGCTTCCTCGCGGGCCGTCAGCAACTGGACGGTCTCGTAGAGGTCCTGGTTCTTCTCGCGCAGCTGGTGCTGCGAGACCATCACGACGCGCAGCGCGACGCCCACGACGATTAGGAACAGGATCAGGCAGAAGATGATGTTGCGCAGGATGGCCACCTGGGCCTGTTTCGTGTGCATCGCATCTTCCTTCTGGGAGATGTCGTAGACGATGGCCAGCTCCGCGGTGCGGTCGTTGCGCTCCCAGGTGACGGCGGAGTCAAGGGCTTCGCAGATCCGGGCGCCGAGCGCCAGCGCGCTCTGCGTGCGCCCGGCCTTCATCGAGGCGATATAGCGGGGTGCCAGGCGGCTGTTGATGTTGTCGAGGTTCATCCGGGCGCCGTCATCCTGGTAGTCTTTCTCGTCCAGGCGGGCGAGCCAGTCCGCGGCCTCGCCGTAGCGGCCGGCGGCCATCAGGTATTCAGCCGCGTCGTCGACCGTGAAGGGGAATTCGAGGTCTTCGGGCGGGATGGTGGCGAACAGCCGCGCGGCTTCGCGCGGGTTGCCGGTCTTCTGCAGCAGGCGGGCCCTTCCGAGCTCCATGGCGGCGCGGTATTCGCGTTCAAACTCGGGATCCTCTTTCAGGGTGCCCGCCTCAATCTCCTGCTTCCATTGCGTCAGCCAGGATTGGGCGTTCTCGAAGTCGTCGTGGTCGAAATAGAGTTCGAAGAGGGCCCGGTAGGAGATGATACTGTTGTATTTGTAGTTGCCGTCCTCGGGATGCTCCCGGAGGAGCCGGAGGCTTTCCAGCTCGGAGCGGATGCATTCGGGGCGCTTGAGCGCGTGCAGGGATTGCGAGACCGTGTGCAGGAGAGCGGACCTGTGCAGGGGCTGGTTGGCGTTGCCGTCGGCTTCCTTGTCCAGGGCGTCGAGGGCGACGGCCAGCGCACCTTCCGTGTCGTTGCGTAACATCCGGAGGGCCGAGAGACTGCAGGCGGCGGTGAGGTAACCGTCCCAATCTTCGACGGGTTGGGGCCATTTCTCGTAGGCGCGTTCGCAAAAATGTTCGCAGATGCGTCTTTGCCCTTGTGAATCATATACTTTTGCCCGGAGCAGATCCGCCATCGGGTCGTCGATGCGTCCTTTCGATTTTAAATCATCAATCACGGCCAGCACACTGTCCGGGTGGTGGTTATATAGGTCTAATTCGGACATAAGACATTGAAAGTCACTATGTTCGCAATTTTCTTTCCGGCAAGCGGAAAGACCTAAAATTGAAAGAATTATGCAAATGAACAGCCGTTTCATAGGAAGTGCCAATTTACAAATATACGAAATGAAACTCGGAAATCATTCTTAATCAATATGTTTTTTTTGTGCACGGGGGAGACACAAACGTGCGTGGTGAATACAGTCTTCTCATCCGTTTTGGCTACCTTTGGCCTTGTTTGCTATGAAAGATTTTTTTGACCCTGTATTAATTGCAGAAACAGATAACACTTCAGGCACAAGATGAAACTGGTTGTTAGTAGAATCGTCCTGCTTGCATGCAGTTTGGTTTTGGCGGGATGTGCGACATCGCGGGATCTCCTGTATTTCCAGGATATCGACGAGGTGACGCTGGGGGAGTTGACCAAAAGGTATGAAGCGGTCATCAAGCGTGATGACGAACTGAAGATCATCATCAGCGGTCCGGACAAGACCGTGACGGACCCGTACAACCTGACGCTGGGCGACATCACCTCGGGCTTTACAACCAACAACGAGCCGGAGACCCCGATGATGTCCTTTTTGGTGGACACCAACGGAGACATCAACTTCCCCGTCCTCGGGCGCATCCACGTGGAGGGGATGACCCGTCTGCAGCTGATCGACTACCTGACGCAAGAGATCGGCAAGGACGTCAAGAATCCCATCGTCTACGTGACCTTCAAGAACTACAAGATCACGGTCCTGGGCGAAGTCAATTCGCCGGGGACCTTTACCTACAAGACGGAGCGCGTCAACGTCCTGCAGGCGCTGGGCATGGCCGGCGACCTGACCGTGGCCGCGAAGCGCGACGGCGTCCTCCTCCTGCGCGAGGTGGACGGCGTGATGCAGCACTACTGCTTCGACCTGCGTGAAAGTTCGCTGCTGGACTCGCCGTATTTCTACCTGCAGCAGAACGACGTCCTGTACGTCCCGCCCAGCTCGACCCGCCTGATGACCAAGAACAACGTGACGGGCATCTGGACCGCCGTGCTGTCCTCCATCTCGACCATCATCGCCATCATCAGCCTCGTCAGATAAGCTATGGGAGAGTGTGACAATCGCAAGCCCAACGGGCAAATGCCGGTGACGGACGGAAGCGTCCTCATCCGGGAATTGCTGGACTATCTGTGGCGCCTGCGCGTGTGGATCGTCCTCGCCGTGGCGGTGTCGCTGATTGCGGCCTTCTGTTATCTGCGGCTCTCGACGCCGGTCTATGAGCGCACGACCTGGATGAAGCTGAACGGCAACGAGAACAGCATCAACGCGGAGCTGGCGTTGCCCGGCGTCGCGGACGCCTCGGGCAACAAGCGGATGGACAACGAAGTGTTCATCCTCCGCAGTCCGTCGCTGATGCGGCAGGTGGTGGAGCAGTTGAACCTGAATACCCGATACTATCAATACAAGGTGCCTGTCGGCAAGGGAAAGTCCGCATTCCTGCGGAAACTGTTCGCCTTCAAGAAGGCCGAATTCTACGGAAACAATCCCTTCACGCTTCGCTATCTTCCGGACCCGAACTACCCGGAAGCTTTGCTCCCGACTTCAGTTTCCGTGGATTTCAAACACGTTGCCGACAGCACCTTCCGGGTAGATGAACTCCTGGTGGACGGCGAGAAGCTCAAGCTGGACAAGACGCAGTACGCCTATGGCGACACGATCCGGCTGGACGGTTCCCGGCTGACGCTGTCGCTGGACCTGCCGCGTGAGATGGTGGCGGGCGGCCGCTACATCGCCTCCTGGACGACGCCTTACGCGGCGGCGCGCGGCCTGGTGGAGCGCCTGGCCGTGTCGGTCCAGGGCAGCAAGTCCAACCGCACGGACGTGGTCATCGCCTCCTTCACCGATTCTTCGCCGACCCGCGCGGCCGACATCCTCAATACGCTGGTGAACGTGTCCAATATGGATACGCGCAAGTATAAGGAACAGAACACCTTGAGCGTCATCGAATTCATCGACGGGCGGCTGCGGGAGATCTCCGACCAGCTGCGCGCCGCCGAGGCCAGGTACAAGGACTACCAGTCCGCCCGCGCGCTGGTCAACAGCGATTCGCAGACCGACCTGACGATCGTCAGCGACATGTCCTACCGGGACCAGCTGACGGACGTCCGGCTCCAGCTGCAGATCCTGAATATGATCACCGCCTATATGGACGAGACGCCGCAGGGCCTGTACCGGGCAGTCCCTTCCAACCTCGGCATCACGGGCACCACCCTGGTCGAGGCGATCAAGGACTACAACAACAAGATTGTCGACCGCAACCGGATGGTGGCGAACTCCTCGGAGAACAACCCCAAGGTCCTCTCGGTCAACACGGAGCTGGAGGTCAGCCGCAAGAACATCGAAATGTCGCTGGCGAACCTCGTGCGGGTCTATTCGCTGCGCGAGCAGGAGCTGGAGAAGGTGCTCAACCGCAACCGGAGCCAGATCGCGGCCATCCCGCAGCAGCAGCTGGAACTCCAGCAGCTTTCGCGCAAGCTGGAGGTCATCGAGCCGCTGTACCAGCTGTTGCAGCAGAAGCGCGAGGAGAATATGATCACGATGTACGGCGAGGAGGATTCCTTCCGCGTGATCGAGCCGGCCTTCGGCTCCAGCTCGCCCGTGTCGCCCAACAAGCGGATGATCTATCTGCTGGCGCTCTTCTTCGGCTTCGCGATCCTCCCGTGCATCGAGCGGGCGCGCGCTTATGCGCGGAGTAAGGTGGAGACGAAGGCGGACGTGGAGGGCATCGTGGACGCGCCCGTCCTGGCCGTGCTCCCGAGCAGCGGGGCGAAGGACTACAAGTTGATCCCGCGCGGCGGCCACGATTCGCTCTGCGAGTCGTTCCGGATGCTGCGGACCACGGTCCAGTCGCTGGAAGGCGCTTCCGTCATCCAGGTGACGTCGTCCGTGCTGGGCGAGGGCAAGTCCTTCGTGGCGGCCAACCTTTCCCTGGCCCTGGCCTATGTGGGCAAGAAGGTCGTCCTGGTCGGAATGGACCTCCGCAAGCCGACCCTGTCCAGGATTTTCCAGTATGAGGAATCCGATAAATCCAATTCGCTGTGCGGCTATCTGAGCGGCCGGACGACGGATGTGGACGCCATCGTCGTCCCGAGCGGCGTCAGCCACCACCTCGACCTGATCCCCGCCGGCCTCGTGCCGCAGGATCCGAACGAACTGCTGGCCCAGGGGAAGCACGAGGAGCTGCTGGCCGAGCTGCGCAAGCGCTATGACTATGTCATCCTCGACACGACCCCGTATTTCCCGGTGGCGGATTCTTCGATCATCAACAAGAGCGTGGATGCGACCCTGTTCGTGGTGCGTTGTGACTATACGTCCCTGAAACTTCTCCGGGAGATCGACGCCGCCGCGCGCAGCAAGGTCAATCCGATCCGCAACCTCTGCATCGTGCTCAACGATTTCAACCGCTACGCCAGGAAATATCGTTATGGCTATGGCGTGGGGTATGGTAGCGGCGCCGGTGCCGGCTATGGCTACGGGTACGGCTATGGCTACGGCTACGACAGCGAGGGTTCCCGGAAGAAGTCCAAGGACATCTAGTTCAGGCGGTTAGGCCGCTGCATCCTCTTTGTTCAGGTTGCGGGTGATGAACATCACGCCCGCGAGCAGGACGAAGAGGATGAGCGTACCTGCCATAAAGGCGAAGTTTTCCATCTGAAGCAGCAGATAACTGAGCGCGTAGGCCATGGCGACGAAGCCCGTCAGGAACCACGCGACGCGGTCGCGCAGGATGCCGCGAAAGTAGCCGAACAGGGCCGTGACGGTCATCAGGGCTGCGAGGAAGTAGGCCAGGCCGAAGCTCATGAATTCCGAGAAGGCCAGCACCAGCGAGTAGAAGAGGATCAGCGACAGGCCGATGATCAGGTACTGGAGCGCGCTGATCCGTTTCTTGCTCACCAGCTCGACCGCGAGGCCGGCGACGAAGACCAGGATGATGATGATGATGCCGTATTTGGCGGAGCGCATCGTCTTCTGGTACTGCGTCACGCCCGGGAGGAGGTTGACGCCGAAAGCGGTGGCGTCAGGCCGGCCGCGGTTGATCTCCGAGACGACCCAGCGGGCCGTGAAGCCGTCTTCCTTGATTTCCCGCTCCGTGGGCAGGAAGTCGCCGCAGAAAGAAGGGTCGGGGCAGTTGGAATGCATCCGGACTTCGGTGGTCTTGCCGTAGGGACGGACCATCATCGAGGCGGAGCCGCGGACGTGGAGGCGGAGCTGGAAGGGGAGGGCCGTCTTGCCGTCCATCAGGTCGGCGTCCAGGGTGATGGGCTCGCTGAGCGAGCGCATTCCGACCTGCTGGTCGCCGAGCCGGAACTCGATGGCGCCGTCGATGCCGCGCAGGTCGGTGAGGTCGATCCGGACTTGCTGGCCGGTCAGCGTTTGCTGGCTGAGGGCGGCCGGAAGGACGAAGTCGCCCGTGGCCAGGATCTCGGAACCATAGACCTGGATGTCGTAGATGGAGCGGTGGAGGATCTGGGTGGTGAGGTCGATGTCGTAGTCCAGGCGGTGGGGGTAGACCGTTTGCGTGATGCTGTTCCAGATGATCTTGCCCTTCTCTTCGACGGGGACTTCGTAGGTGAACTCGAGGGCCGGGCCGGCGAGGACCTGGGCGTTGCCCCAGCTCTCGGCCACTTCGTGCTGGCAGCCTTCGGCGGCTTGCTGCCGGTCGTAGATCTGCTCTTTCACCAGGGCCAGGGGGATGAGGAGCAGGAGGGTGAAGAGGGCGATGAACGCGATCTTGACGGGGAGGGAGGTCTTGAAGTTCATAATCGTATGCGTTAATTTTACGCAAAGATAGGCGGGCAGTTTGAGATTTCCAAATATTTTGCGTAAAAATTACATAAAAATTTTTTCAGCTTCGCTGAAGTGATTTCCACGGAGTTGCGTATCTTTGTGAACGTATGGCCCAGGTTTTCATCAGTTACGCCAAGAAGGACTACATCGCCGCGGACGGCAGTGCGGTCCCCGGCAACTGCGTGGACAGCATCCTGGCGGCTTTCCGGCGGGAAGGGATCACCTACTGGCTCGACCGCGAGCAGCTGGCCGGCGGCGACACGTACGCCGCGCGGATCTCCCGCAACATCAAGGAGTGCGACATCTTCCTGTTCCTGTCCACGGAAGCGGCCAACGCTTCCGAGTGGACGCTCCGGGAGATCAGCACGGCCGCGCAGCTGGGCAAGCGCATCATCCCGGTGCGCCTGGACAATTCGTCCTACAACGATGCCGTGAGCCTCTATCTGTCTTCCGTGCAGTATGTGGACTGGATGGAGCTGGGGCGTGAAGCGGCCCTGGAGCGCATCGTGGCGCAGGTCAAGCACCCGGCTTTCGACGCGACTACGGGCATCGACTACGGCAAGCTCCCGCGCCTGACCTCGTTCACGCTGTATGCCGCCCTGGTGGTCCTGACGGGCATCTACGCCCTGCTGACCTATCTTTTCCTCTGGTCCAAGACCCTGCAGACCAGCGAGGTCATCGGCGGCTTGATCGGGTTCATCGGGGAGACCACCCTGCTGCTGTCGATCTATTATGTGCTGCGGATGCTGCGCCGCCGGCGCTGCGCCTTCCTGCTGCCGGCGCTGCTCGTCGGGCTGCTGCTGTGCGCGGCGTTCATCACCAACCGGATCGACCTGTTCGTCTGCGCCGGCCTGCTGGCGCTGGGCTGGGGCGTGATCCTGCTGAGCTGCTTCGCGCGGACGCCGGCGCGCAAGAATTTCTTCCGGCAGATGAGCCGGGAGCAGACGCTGATGAAACTGAACGACCCCGAGAACCTGATCCTCGTCTATCTCGTGGTCAAGTGCGCCATCGTGGTGGTCGGCCACTGGTTCGAGGGATTTATGAACCTGGCCCGGTTCCTGGAGAATTTCCGGTATTAGAACTCGAGGCGGAAGCCGCTCTGCTTCAGCGCCTCATATTTCTGCGGATTGAAACGGTATTCCTGCGGGATGCGCCGCGCCGCGTCGGCCGGACGGTCGCCCGTCGGCATCAGGATGCCCAGCTTGAGCATCTTGGACGCGAAATTGCGGCGGTCGAAGCGGACGCCGAGGATGGCCTCGTAGAGGGCCTGCAGCTGGGGGAGCGTGAAGACTTCCGGCAGGAGCTCGAAGCCCACGGGGCGGAAATGGATCTGCTCCTTGAGCCGGTCGAGCGCGATGCGCAGGATGCGGTCGTGGTCGAACGCCAGCGGCGGAACGGCCGAGACCGGGAACCAGCGTGCGTCGGCGGCGTCGTCGCCGCCCTGCACGCCGCCTTTGCGCACCAGCGCCATATAGGCGATCGTGATGACGCGCTCGCGCGGGTCGCGGTCCACGGCGGTGAAGGTCCCGAACTGGGTGATGGAGGTCGCCTCGAAGCCGGTCTCCTCCTTCAGCTCGCGCCGGGCGCCGGTGTCGGCGTCCTCGTCCATCTGGAGGAAGCCGCCGGGGAAGGCCCAGCGGCCCTTGAAGGGGTCGATGCCGCGCTGGACGAGCAGGACGGACAGGCCTTCGCGGACGTCGTAGCCGAAGATGACGCAGTCCGTCGTGACAGCCGGATGGGGGTACTTATAGCTGTACATACGTGTGATTTCTACGCAAAGATAAACATTTTTTGTTATTCTCAATAAATTCATTATATTTGCATTAGAAGTGTGCTTTTTAGCATTTGACTAGCGATGTGGCAGCAGGCTCCCGGGGCAACGGGTGCAATCTGAGTCTTTCGCGCTATGTAACACCACGGCAGGTCCCCGAGAAGCACTGGTGGCTGACTCAGGCTTAAGCCATGAGCCTAGGGGTTAAAGGTCATTTTAAGGCGAGTGATCGTGACCGCCCTTCTGCTAACGCGGAGTGACGTTGCTCAGGCCCTCGGGCTGGAAGAGCGATGGTCTTGACGGGTGTTTGGCTTCAGGCCCTTCTCAATACTTGGTGAGAGTCACGATTCGTCCTGTCAGCACGAAAGGGACCGTTCATTGAAAAACTGTTTCCATCGCGTTTCCGCTCAGCCAGAGTGCTGTCGTTACTGCGAATCCGAAGCGTGTTTCAAGTTGTTCGTACCATAAGTCTGGTCGGGAGTTTCTGGGTCGGCGCAAAGTTACAAAGCGGGTGGTCTTGGTTGACCACCCGCTTTCTGTTTGTATTTCCCGAAGGGTTATTGCTCGATCAGCTCGTCGAACATCAGGCCGCTGTCGCCCTGCATCTTGCTGATCTGCTTGGAGATGCTGGTCCAGGTGAAGGTCTTGCCGTTGAGCCAGCGCGTGCGCTGGTGGTTCTTGACGACCTTCGTGCCGACGGCGACGACCTCTTCTTCGTTGATGCACAGCGGCTTCTCCTTGACGGGGCCCTCGCCCGGCTCCACGCGGAGCAGGGAAGAGAGCGGCCGGACGGGCAGATAGTCGTCGTGCGCCGCGAGGTAGACCGGCATCTTGCCGCGCCGGAGCGTGATCTCGCGCTTCTCGACGTCGTCCTTGATGCGCTGGGGCAGGAACGGGATCCAGTTGAGCGGCACCGTGTTCTGGAGGACGTACTTGTAGTCGGCCTTCTGGCCTTCGCGCTTCATCTCCGTCCGGCCGTCGTTGTCCGAGATGGCCAGCGTGGTCTTCTCCGCCGGCTTGACGGATTCGTTGACGGAATCGATATAGTCGGAAACCCGGGCGGCGAGCAGGCTGCAGTCGAGGGTGGAGCCGCAGCCGTCGGGGATCTTGTTCTCCACGCCCCAGACCATATTGGACATCTCGTCACGCAGGAACTGGACTTCCTCTTCGACGGGGCCTTCCGTCGTGAACTGCAGGGAAGGCGGGAAGAAGAGGCCCGGAGCGGACTTCTCCTTGCTGACCGGCTTCTGCTCGATGCCCAGCGGCGCGTTGGTGAACAGCTCCCAGCGCTGGCCGAACGTGGCGGCCTGGCTGTCGGAGCCGGCGCGCTCGCGGATGTGGCTCTCGCGGCCGAAGGTGTCGATGACGAGGATATCCTTGACCGTGACGTACGATCCGATGGTGACATCCAGCGGGATGAGCATCCAGTCGTTGCCGTACATCGTCGCGTATTGCATCATCAGGGCGTTGGCACTGGACTGCTCGACCATCGTGTTCGAGTTGCCCAGATAGACCTTCTTGTCCTCGAACTGCCACAGGCGCTTGTTCGGCGCCCCGGGGAACGAAGCCAGCACGGGCAGGCCGGTGAAGTGGTAGTCCCTGACGGCGTGCGGGTTGCGGCTCTTGCCGCTGACTTCCTCGTGGTCGAACGCATACCACGATACGCGGCCGGAGTGGTAGTCCTCCGCGACGAAGTTGTCGTTGGCGGCGCGCGCCGAGAATTCGTAGCCCAGCTTGGCGGTGTTCCAGGCGCTCCTGTTCTCCGCCTTGTTCGGGAGGTAGGTCTTCTCGAACCAGGCCGTGTAGGCGCTGGCGAGCGACTTGGCCAGCGGGACGGTGCAGGCGTTGCGGCTGAGCGCCTCGTAGAGGGCGCAGCCGTCGAACGCCACGTTCCCGAAGGCGTTGTTGAATTTGCGGAGCTCCGTGTTCTGCTGGCGGGTGAATTCGCGGACCTCTTCCGTTTCCACGCTCGCCGGCGTGTCGCGGTCGGCGAGCGGGTAGGCCAGCCGCAGCTGCTGCATCGTGGCCGCCACGTCCGCGGGCGCCGTCTTCTTCAGGAGGCTCTTGAAATGCATCGCGGATTCCACCGCCACGCGCGGGGACAGGTCTTCGTTGACCCGCTCCACCAGCGGCTCCATCGCGCATTCCGGGCCCTGGTCGAAGTTGACCGTGCGGCCGCCGAACGTGAGCGTGTCGAGGTTCCGGGCGCTCAGGTCGGCCCGGACCACGATGGCCGAACCGGCGTCGTTGCCGCGGAACTCGCCGAACTGCCACTGGCGGGTCAGCATCCAGAGCGGATCGTGGATCCTGAAGCTGAGGGATTCGTTCAGGTCCGCGTTCCGGGTGCGCGTCTCGACGCTCGCGCCGGACTTCGCGCTGGTCTTCTTCCTGCCGGCGAGGGCGGCATAGTCCACGTGGCCGTCCCGGATGTATTCATATACTTTCAGGTCCGTCCCCTGGTAGTCGGTCTCCGAGGAGGCGCGGGTCAGTTCGTTGAACTGCGCGATCAGTTCATTGGCCGAGTCCTTGGCTGCCTGGGTCCAGTTGTCGGAGACTTGCATCCCCTTAAAATACGCTGCCATAGTCGCTATCGTTTTTTGTACTCGACATTCAACATCGGGAAGAATGCAGAGGCGAATTCATCTTGGTAAATATGGTCGGGTTCGACGGCGCGGGTCTTGACGAGGTGCATCGAGCTCTTGATCGAGCGGACGAAATCCGTCGGGGACCAGTTGTCGGAGACATAGTGTCCGGAGTACCGCCGGTTCTTGCCGGAGACGTTCGGCGCCACGGCCAGGAGGATGGCGTGGGGCGCCTCGGCGTCGGGCTGGTCGTAGGAGAACGCGAGGGCTGCGGTCTGGGTCTTGTACGGGATGCGTTCGACCCAGGAGTCGAGCACCAGTCCGGCCACGGCCTGGTCCGTCTTGTAGAGATAGCCGCTGTTCACGACCACGTAGGACTTGGCCTCGTCGATCATCGACTCGTCGATGTCGCCGGTGCCGTCGCCGATCCAGCGCTTGGCGTCGCCCGGGAGCTGCATCACCTCGTACTGCGGTTCGTCGAAGTCGTGCAGGCGGGCGTACATCCGGAGCGTGTGCAGGCCGAAGACCGGCTTGCGCACCTTCCCGGCGTCCGCGATCCAGTCGTAGATGAACTCCTCGTCCATCTTGAACTCCGAGAATCCGGGTTTCGGGAAAGCGAGCTTCGGGGCGATCTTGAGCGCCTTCACGAGCAGGTCCTGCGCGGCGCTGACGTACTTGGAGGCGGATTTCTCCGCTTCGAGCTGCTTGAGGTCGACGTGGGCGAGGCGGTCGCCCAGCATCCCGCAGACGGAAACGAACGCCTTGCGGAAGGCGTCCTGCGCATCGATCGCGGCGAGGTACGCCTCCGGGTCGGCGGCGACGCTCTCCGGCGGGAACATCTTGGCGTCGAGCCCGTCGAGGGCGCACGCGATGCCGGCGGCGTAGCAGTCGAGCAGGTAGCCCGCGCCCTCCGCCAGGTCGTTCCGGCCGAGCAGGGGCGTGGTCCCGTCCGCGTTCTTGAAGGCCGGACGGCTGCTGTATTTCTGCATCTTGTCCAGCGTGGACGAGAGCTTCTTGTACACCCGGTCGAAACGCTTCTTCAGTTCGGTCAGGTCGTAGTTGGAGTCCGGATTGGTGCTCTCCATCACGAGGTCGTCGGCCTTGAGCATCCGGGCGTCGGCGAGCATATCGCGCATCGCGTCGATGACGAGTTCCGCCTCGTCCAGGCTCACCGTCCCGGTGTCGCCCGACAGGGCCGGGGCGAGCGAGGGGATCCAGGCGTAGCCGTGCTCACGTGCATAGGACCATTCCAGGAACTTGTGGAACGAAGCGCCGTTCCCGGAGAGATAGACCAGTTCGGAAGCGGACACGGACAGCGGGCAGACCTCGACCTGGTTGCCTTTCAGGAAACCGGCGTGGATGCGGCCGTGGCCGGCCAGCATCGTGTCGATCCAGGCGTCCACGGCGGGTTCCGCGATCTGCAGGACCGGGGCGTCGTCGGCCGGGGCGGCCACCTTCGGGTCGAGCGCGGCGATGACGCGCTGCTCGATGTGCGCGCTGTGCATCGGGATGTCCACCACGTCGGGCATCGGGACGTTCCGTCCCTGCTGCAGGCAGTTCATCAGGGCGTCGACGGCGACGCGGTTGCCTTCCGCCAGCTTGTAGACGCTTTCGGACATCACCACGTCGCGGAGGGCGTCGTAGGAATCCTCCATCCGCTGGATCTGCAGGAACAGCAGGTTGAGTTTCTGCGCATCGGTGTTGCCGAGGGAGTCGAGGAACTCCTGCAGCTTCTTGTTTTTCTTCGGGTCCGTTTTTTCGTATAGTTTGCAGAGCTGGTCGGACTGGTTGTTGAAGATGTTGTTCCGGAGGTCGTAGATGAGGTTCTCTCCGTTGATGATGGTCGTCCGGATGCGGGTCTCGGCGGAGTCGTCGGCCTTGGTGACGTCCGCGACAAGGGGATAGCGCTGCCTGAGGTAATAGATGAACGCGTCCATCTCGACCTTGAGCGTCTTCCAGCTGTCGTGCAGGTAGCGCTCGAGGTCGGAACCCAGGATGGCGCCGACGGAGAGGCCGTTCTGCAGGCCGCGGATGATCCGGAGCGCCTCTCGGACGCGGATCGAAGACAGGTTCACGCACAGGCGTCCGTCCGCCTTGTTTTCCTTGGACTTGACGTAGCTGCTCCGGAGCACGGCGCCGGTGATGGCGTGGGTGATGGAAGGGGCGAGGATGTACTCTTCGCTCTTCTTCTCCTTGTTGTCGGGCCGGAGGTTGAACACCCAGCCGAAGGCGCCGATGCGCAGCTGGTGGATGCCGGCTTCGATACGCTTGCGGATCGTATGGTTCAGGAGGCCCATCGTCCAGGCGTCCAGCCGGTAGGAGAACAGGTCGAAGAACTCGGCCACGAGCTGCTCGCGCTCCTCCTCGTTGACGGGAATGTGCTGGAGCTTGGCCGGGAGGTCGCCCCACGGGTTCCCGGCGATCTCGCCGAGATAGGGATCCCGGTAATTCTTCTTCAGGGAGGCCGGATCCTTCTCGACCGGCAGCTTGTCGAACTTCTTCATCAGGGAGCGGAGGGTCGAACCGATCTTGGCGCCGTGCTTCCTGGGCAGGGCCAGGATCTCCGTGATGAAGTCTTCCGCGTCTTTCACCGTGGTCAGCAGGTGCTTGTCGCTCTTGAAGTACACAGGGTCGAGCAGGTCGGGATTCTCGATGTAGTCGTGGGTGTAGAACGAGGAGGACGCCGGCGTGCAGCCGATCATCTCGATGTAGTTCTCGACCATATTCTTGTCGCCCGCCGCGTTCAGGTTGCCCTCGTGGATGACCGACTTCTCCGCGATGCGGTTCCATTGGCTGGTCAGCCACAGGAGCAGCTGGGAGAGCTGGTAGAGGTTGCCGTCCTTGGACAGGTAGTTGGCGAAATCGGTCACCGGGACGACGCCGTAGGGCTGGGCGCCGATGCGGATCGGCGGGAAGAGCCCGCGGGAGGAGATGTCGTTCGAGATGAAGTTGTGCACCCGGCCGGCGAAGCCGATCAGCTTCTTCTGCTCGAAGTTCTTCCGGTGCGGGTCGCGGCCGCTTCTGGGGAAGAAGTAATCGGCCAGCGCCGCGTTCGCATAAACGGAGTTCTGGATATCCCGGTTGGCGGAATGGGCCACGCGGCCGAAGACGCTCTGGCCGACCTTGCCGGCGCGTGTGCCGAGCACGGTCGCGATGCGCTCCGCGTCGCTTCCGCTGATGATCGAGGCCGCGGGGTTGAGGACGTCGTGCTGGTAGTGCAGCTCCGACATCGCTTCGCGGGACGTGTCGTAGGAGGCGTCCGCCGCCTTGTCGTCCAGGATGTTGGTCGGCGTCCCGACCTTGAGCAGGTCGATGCCTTCCTCGCTGTAGAAGTGCGAGAGCAGGGCGTCGTCGATGATCTTCATCGCCTCGGTGGTGGTGCCGTTCTTCACGCCCATCACATAGACGGACTCGAAGCAGAAGTCCTTGAGGTTGCCGAGCGGGATGGTGATGGCCATACCCATCTTCTCCGCCATCCCGTAGGACGTCATCCAGCGGATGCCGCTGTTGACGGTCAGCGCGCCCGTCGATTCGTCGACCACGAACGGGTCGAGGTCGAGGTTCTCGTTGAAGTCGATGGCGACCTGGAGGTTCGGGAAGACCCGGCGGCCGTATTTCACGATGGTGTAGGGCTTGTGGCCTTTCGCGCGCACCTTGCCCTCGAAGACGAAGCGGTCGGGGAGCACGGGCGAGACCGGCTTGCCGAAATCGTTGGGGGCGCGGTGCTCGACCTGCGGGAAATAGGCGCCGACCTTCGACGACCGGGCCTTCTCCGGGTCGGGGAGGTACTGGGCGACCTTCTCGTTGATGAAGTCCATCTGCCGTTCGATGATCTGGGCGACGGCCTTCTGGCCGAACAGATCGCTGAACTTCGCGCACAGGTTGTCGTCCGGCCGGAGGCTTCTGACGATCCAGCCGGCGCGGTAGGGGGCGTAGCGGTCGCAGAGGATGCTCCAGGCCGCCTTCATCAGGGCCGGGGCCTGGGCGCACTGCGCCATCTTGAAACGGAGCCAGAAGGCCATTCCGTCGTATTCTTCCTGGGCCGTGAGGCCCTTGACGAACTTGTTGATGCCGATCTCGTCCGGGAAGATGCGCACGCAGAGGCAGTAGGTCTTCTTGCCCTTCTCCGCCTGTCCCACCGCCACGCGTGCGGCGTTGTACGCGTCCTTCTCCAGCCTGTCGACGCCGATCTTGCCGCCGGCGTGCGGCTGCGCTTCGATCTCGCGCAGCAGGGAAGCGGTGAACGACTTGCCTTTCTGGTAGTCGAAGCAGGCCTGGGCGGTCATCTGGCGCAGGGTGGTGACGTCATAATCGTACGAAGCGCCTTTGGCGAGGGCCGCGGCGCGCTTCAGCTTCATCGCGAGCGCGTCGTGGATCAGGTGCGTGTACCGGACGGTCGTGAACGGCTTCTTGCTGATGATCTTGCGGCAGTTGTCGTAGGAGAACCACAGCAGGGACCAGAAGGAGGCGAAGGAGGCCTTGTAGTCGTCGACGATCTGGCTCATCGAGTCTTTCCAGATCTCCTTGCTGAAGCGGAACTGGACCAGGCCGACGTTCTCGAAGGCGTAATGGAGATAGCCCGTGGAGCCGATGAAGCCGTCCTTCACCGTGGAGGCGTTGAGCTTCTCGTATTCCTTGCCCGTCAGGAGCAGCTTCGTGTAGCGGGTGAAGCGGCCGCGCTGCTCGAGCGTCATCGACGGCAGCTGCTCCAGCCGCTCCGGCATCGACTTGAAGAACTGCTGGCACTCTTCCAGGTGCTTGGTATAATGCCGGATGAGGTTCTGGTTGCCGATCTTCGGATTCTCGTTGTGGTAGCCGCTGTACGGCGTGGTCTTGAGCATCGAGACGGACTTGATCCGGTTGAAGATCTTCTCGTATTCATTCAGGAAGCGGGTCGCCTTGTCGGCCTTGACGGCGTTCACGGAGGGGATGCCGGCGGCATAGGATTTCATATCCGCCAGGATGGCCTCCAGGGAAGCCTTGGCGGTCGCGCGCTCCTCCTTGGGGATGCGGTCGACGACGAGCTTCACGCACCCGTCCATCTGTTTGACCAGGTCCTCCAGCAGGACCTTGTCTTCCCGGTAGATGCCGTCGAGGTAGCCGAGGGTGTTCGCGAGCTGGTACAGCTCCTGGGCGAACTGTTTCCGCTCGGTCGGCGTGACGGTGGCCTTGGCCACGCGGAGGGCGTGGTTGACCACGACATTCATCTGGATGAATGCGTCCACGACCCGGTGGCGTTCCTTGACCTGCGGGAGGGTCATATTCATAAACCTCGTCTCGATGCGGACGGGGAACAGGAGGAACGAGGTCTTGTCCCGGGATTCGCACTTGATCTGGTTGGCAAAAAGCGATTCGCTGATATGTTGAGGTAAATTGTTCATCGTGACCTGGATTAAAGATTGACGGCATTCTTGCAGGGCATCGCCCAGACCATGGGTTGGTGGAGACGGGTCGAGGCCCAGTGCGCGCTGCCGCTGGCAGGGGAGTACTTGGGATCGGGATCGTGGTCGAAGTGCATCGAGGAATCGCGCTCCTGGAGGGTGAGGTAATACCCGTTGTCCCGGAGGGACTTGATGCGCTCCGCGTCGGTGCTGCCTTCGAGGTCGGACGCGCGGAAGCCGGCGATGAAGGTGTCGCTGGACAGCCACGAGGTCATCGCGGGAAGGATGGCGGTGCTGCCGGTAAACCTTTCCTCGGGCCGTTTGGTCAGGTAGACGAAGGTCTGCGGGTAGCACTGCAGCAGTTCGCCCTTGATGGCGAAGATCAGCAGCGCACCCTTGTCGGCGGCGTGGTTCTTGCCCAGCTTGCCTTTCCATTCGTCCATCCGCTCCACATCCCAATAGCTGTCGCGCGTGGGATCTTCTTCCGAATCCCAGAACTTGCGGAAGTAGGAGCCGCGCTCGTCGGTGGGATACTCCCGCCAGAGCAGCTCGCGTCCCATTTCCGTGTTCATACCGCTCAGGAAGGCCTCCTCGAACTTCGCGTTGCTCATAAAGAGCGAGATGCTGTTCATCGGCAGCTGGCCGGAGGACGGCAGGATGAAGCGCTCGGAGAGCTCGCGCAGGTAGAAATAGGTCGGGTCGGGATACTCGGGATAGGCCATCACGGGGTACTTCGAGCGCAACAGCTTCTCGATGTCCACGGTCTTGCCGGAGCCGTAGTATTTCCGCAGGATCTCGGTCAGTTTCTTCATCGCCTCTTCCGAAGGGTCGATGAGCGGCTCTTCCTTCGCCGTCTGCTGCGTCGGGGCCGGTTTCGGGGCTTCGGGCACCTTGTCCATGCCGTCCCAGAAAGCGCGTTCGGTCTGGAGCAGGCCCCAGAGGTTCTTGCGGTCTTCGATCAGTTTCTGGATCTGCTTCTCGCCTTCGATCAGCTCCCAGGCCGTGTACGTCTCGAGGTTCATGTTGCTGACGTCGAAATCATAGACGTCGGGACGGTAGACGTCCTTGGCGAACGCCTCGATGGCCGCCTTCGTCGCCCGGAGCTCGGCGAGGATCTTGCCGAGGTCGAGGTAGTATTTCTTCCCGTCCTTGCGCAACAGGCCGTTGTCCTTGCAATTGTGGAAGGTGATCTTGTGGGTGTTGTAGGATTTCCCGTCCGGGGTCGAGTACCAGTGGGACGTGGTCAGGCGCACCCAGCCGTTCTTCTTGGACGGCGTGCCGCAGTAACTGAATTTCTGCTTGGTAGACTTGCACGTGGCCGTCACGTTGAGGCCGTTGGCCTCCAGTCTGTTCAGGGTGAGGCCATCCAGCTCCATGATCAGCTGGCAGATGGTCCCGTATCTGGAGAAGAAGCGGGTGTAGAAATCCTCGCCGCGTTTGCGCGGAGGCAGGACGAAGCAATGGTCGTCCCGGTCGATCTTGAGGTCCTTCTCATCCCAGTCCTGCCGGAAATCATAGTTCTTGGACACGGAGCCGGACACGAAGCAGTCGCACAGCTCGCCGATATAGTATTCGTTCTCGATGTCGACGTCGTTTTCCGAATGGCGCCCGTCTTCGTTCAGGAAGAGGGTGCTCTGGGGGGCGAGTTTTCCGGTCGCGAAGCGGGGCGTGCGGGCTGAGGATGCGGGGAAGAAGTACACCGTCATCTTCCGGGCCGATTTCTTGGGCCCCAGGGTGTAGTTCACGCCGATGCCGTGGCTGTTCTTGTCCCCGTCGATCAGGGAGCCGAAGAAGCGCCTGTAGGTCGGGTCCGGCAGCACGAATCCCTTTTCGTCGGTGCCGCGGATGACCACCCTGTAGGGCAGGATGTTGGCCGTGAGGCTGTAGGAGCCGGGGTTCAGTTCTTCTTGCACATATTTTTCGGGGCAATACATCCGGTAGGGGTCGTGGGTCTCCATCATCTGCCGGAAGAGGTGGCAGTCGCAGTCGTCGTCATAGTAATCCTTGTCTCCCGGGTAGTTGTCGAAACCGGACAGCCAGGCGAGGATCATCTGGTAGCTGATGTTGTTGAGCTTGCTGCCCTTGAAGGCGTTGGTGACGCCGGATTCGGTGTAGAACTCGAAAGGCGTCTTGTCCTGGTCCACGTACGAGAAGGTGCCGTTCTTGAGGTCGATCTTCAGGCCGTTGAAGTGCAGGCTGAACATCCCGTACAGCAGGGCTGCGGCGGGCGACGCGCTCTTGTATGCGGTGCTCACGCCCGCGGCCGTCATGATGACGGGGTTGAGGGCGGCGATCTGCGCGAAGTATTTCTGCAGGATCAGGGAATCGTTCTCGTTCTTCTTCAGCAGGGTCTCGATGAATTCTTCCGACACGGCGGCGGAATTCCGGTAGTCTCCCTTGGCGTAGCTCTGGACGGCCTCCAGGTGGTTGTTGATGACCGTCGAGGCGCTCAGCTCCGGCTGGTGCGAGACGTGCAGGGTCTTGATGAAGCTGTCGGTGCTGAATCCGGAGGTCTTCGCCGAGGTCTTGTTGGCCTTCTTGGCACTTTCGGTCGCGGTGTCGATCTGCTTCCTGGCGGCGCTGTCGAGCTTCGCGGCCGACAGCCGCTCGCGCATCGCCTGGTTCAGCGCGTTGATCTGCTCCACCTGGAGCCACGCGCGCTGCACGAAATCTTCCTGGTTGTTCTGGACGACCTTCTTGCCGAGGCCGCCGGCGATGCGGTGCCGGAAGGTCAGGTTGAGCTCGCTCACCCAGTCCTTGGGCTGCTTCTTGGCGTCCCAACCCAGCTCCGTGGTGAGCGCCTGCTTGGCGCCGTAGATCGGCGGGACGACCCAGGGGTCCTCGTTCATATTCGCCACTTCGCCGGTCTTCGCCAGGATCTGCTTGTTCTCCTCGAACACGGGGCTCTTGTCGAGCAGCTTCTCCTTCATCCATTTGCGCATTTCCGCGGACTCGCTGTGCTTCTTCTCGACGACGGATTCGTCGAAGTCGAGCTTGACGCAGGCGACGGGGACGCCGATGGGGTCCATCAGCTTCTCCGGCTCTTTCTCGGCGTCGACCTTGTAGGCGCCCAGGCCGCAGTCGTTGATGTCTGCCGTGATGAACGGGGCGAAGCCCTCGTTCTCTTCGGGCGTCACCGGACGCAGCTTGTCGGCGAGTTCGGCGAACTGGTCGCTGCCGGACGTGAAGCTCCACTGGTAGTAGACCGGGAAGACGAGGTCGTCCGCGTTGGCGTCCTGGAACTTCTCCGGCCAGGCGTGCTGCTGCATATCCACGCCGTCGATGCTCCGGCCCAGGCCTTTGCGGCGGCCGATCTCGAACGTGGGGATCAGGAAGGCGGTGTAGTGCACGCCCGCCTTCTCTTCCAGCTTGCGGGGGCAGAAGATGCGGGAGATGCCCGCGTCGGGATCTTTCTCCAGGACGCTGTCGAGGTCCGCCGACGGGTTGGTGAGCTGGACGTGGGCGTAGAGGTGGCACTCGGAAGGCTTGGGCAGCACCGCGGAATAGTTGTCTGCGGTCAGGTTGAGCCGGATGACCTTCATCCCGCTGCCGGCCGTCTCCTCGGTGAACTCGTCATCCTTGCACAGGATGAGGGACATCCAGGGGCGCAGGCGTTCCTGGTTCGCGGAGAAGGGGGTGTAGCGCCACGGGAGATCCTCTTCGAAGAACTCGATGGCGGCGAGGTAATCCCGGCAGTAGCTCTTGTCGCCGTTGGTCGGGACGGTCTGCATGATGGCCGATTCGGAAATGCCGCTGACGTCGGCGGGGCCGAAGAGCTCGAATTCCTTCTGGACGGTCTCGCTCTTTTGCGGGCCGCTCCCTTTGGCGAGCTTCAGGTTGACGGTCATCTTGACCGTGCCCCGCGCCCGGCCTTTGCTGGAGACGGGCGACCCCAGCAGGTCGGTTTCCGTGATATGCGAATTCAACCCTTTTCTCAGGTACGGGTAGAAGATATATTTGTTGTCAGACATATCGGTCAGGTTTAAAGTTCATTGAGCATTGCGCTGAAATCGGCCTTGGACGCGAGGGCCTTGTCCGCCTGGACCATCCGGCGGCGGAAGGCTTCCTTGCTGTTTCCCTTGTAGGCTTTGGGCGCCTCCTGGGCCATCCGCCAGGACACGAGGACGCCGACGAGGTTGCCGACCATCTGGTGCGCCCGTGCCCGGGAGAGGCCGAGCGGCTTATGCGCGTCGACTGTGACAGGCTTGCGGCCCCGGGAGTTGGTGACGGCCCGGGCGGCGGAGCTGGAAGCGGTCGCCCGGACGGAGCGCCTGACGGGGGTCCCGGCCGTGGGGCTGGGAACGGCGCCCTGCCAGTAAACCACGTTGTATCCGATTTCGCGCTGCACCGGGTCCTTGCCGGCCTTGCGCTTGGCGAGGGAGTCGAGGGTGAAGCCGCTGTCCCACCGGACGTAGGAAGGGGAGGACAGTTTCTCGTCCATCGAGAGGTTCTTGAAGAGCGACGGTGCGAAGTCGTTCTTCTCGTTGCGGTGGCTGACCTTCGTGTTGGCGCCGACCGTCACGGAACTGATGGCGATGAAGTCGTAGTCGGTGGGGACCATGCTGTTGAACAGTTCCATCCGCGTGAGGGCGTTCTTCTGCTGCTGGTCGGCGGTGCAGAACGGCACGGCGCTCTGCGTGAAGACGACCTGCTCGTAGGGCTGGAGCACGAGCGTGCCGGTTTTCTCTTCTTCGGGATCGAATTCGAAGAAGGTGACCTGCCCGTCGGCGAGGGAATTGGCCTTGACGCTCCAGTTGCTGGCGTTCGCGAACTGCTCGAGCAGGAGCGGGTGCACCTCGACGGTCTTGGAGGGCAGCTGCTTGGATTCGCCGCCCCAGGTGATGTCGAATTCGGCCTTGATCGGGACGAACACCAGCCAGAACTTGGCGGTGCCGCTCGCGTTCCAGGGCCTCGGGCCGGAGACGGCCATCGCGAGGTCGATGGACAGCAGCTTGACCGAGCCGACCTTCACGGCCACGCCGGCGCACATGTCGAACATGAACATGAACGGGTCGAACTGGAACAGGCAGTCGAAGCCGGCGTAGCCGGTGATGCCGCAGACGGCCAGGTCGACCTTGAGGTCGAAGCGTGCGCCGATCTGGAAGGTGTTCGAGGTGAGGGCGAGGTAGGTGTCGAGCGACATCTTGAGGACGCTGTAGTTGAGTCCGACGCCGATGCGCTTCATATTCGACACCATCATTCCCTCCTCGGGGGTGTAGGCGGGATGGAAGCCGCCGAGCGAGAGGAGGAAGCCCTTGGTGGCTCCGCCCCAGAAGAGGCGGAAGGCCATGTCGCCGTGCAGGTCGATGCCCACGATGTGGGAATTCACGATGGAGGCGTCGAACCAGATGCCTTCGAGGAAGTTGATGCCTCCGGCGAAGTTCACGTTGATGAGGATGAGGTCGTCCGCCCCGTCGATCGTGACGCGGACGGCGCCGACGATGATGATCTCGGTGGGCTTGGGCGCCTGGAGCAGGAGCCCGAAGTTGACGCCCAGCACGGGTTCGTAGCAGATCTTTCCGAGGAAGCCCAGGAAGAACTGTCCCTTCTTCTCGGGGAAGAAGGCGACGATCGAGGTCTTCATCTCGTTGATGTGGTCCTTCAGGTTCTCGATGAAGAAGACGGACTCGAGGGTGCCGCTGCGCACGCCCTGGATCATCGCGTTCCGGTCAAGCATCCGGTTGATGCCGATGACGCCGCCCACCTTGTTGAGGGTGAAGCCCATACCGAGCGGAATGCCCACGGGGAAGGTGAACGAGATCAGGGTGACGAGGTTGAAATCGTGTCCGGGCTTGTTGCCCAGGTTGCACAGGAGGAAACCTCCGACGCCGAACTTCTTGATGACGTTGAGCTGCAGGACGCCCAGGAATTCCCCTTTGTCTTTGTCGTAGGAGATATAGCCGCCGCCTTCGACGGCGGAGCAGTTGATGACGATTCCGAGTCCGGTCGGGAAATCGAAACGCGGGGAGAAGTCCCAGTCGCCGATGCTTCCGTCTTCCTTGAGGAACTTGACGCCCATTCCGACGCCGAGGTTCTCCAGGGAGACGGTGAAGCTCTCGAGACCGACGGAGAAGCTCGTCTTGACGTCGAAGTTGGCCTTGCCGCCGTCGTTGAAGTCGAGTCCGGAGTCGATGATGAAATTCTTGAAAGAGACCGGGCCGATCTTCTTGTTGTCGAGGTCGAATTCAAGCGTCAGCTTGGCATCTCCGCCGAAGTCGAGGCCCTTGTGCAGGTCGTACCACAGGAAGGTGCCGAAGGTGAACTTGATGTCGTCCTTGAGGACCTGGCTGAAGAATTTGTTGCTGTCGCGCAGCTTGAGGATGAGCTCCGCGTCCTTGATCTCGCCCCGGTATCCGGCCTGGAGCTGCGGTTTTCCCGTGCCCTTGTCTTCCTTGCCGCCCTGGACCTCCTTCGGCGCGCCCGCGGCGTATCCCACGTAGGCGTACTGGGGGAAGTCGGCGATGGTTAAAGAGAGGTACTTCGTGTCGAAGACCTCGACGGGGATCGGCTTGTCTCCCTCCTTCTTGCGGGCGAAGGAGGCCAGGAACATCAGTTCGATGTTCTGGGTCGACGACAGCCAGTGGAACCCGTCTTTCGCTATGCAGAAACCGAGCCCGTCCTTGTTCGGGTTCAGGTCTTTGTTGTCTTTATCTTCAGCCATGTCAAGGATTGTTATTTGGAAATAATAGTAAATTTATGGACCGCTCCGGACTTCAGTGTGATAATGAGCGTGACGGCTTCCTCGGTAACATCCAGAGCAACTTTTTTGAGGTCCTCTGTTTTGAAGGGACCAGGGCCGAAGTGGTCGCTAAAAAAGCACCACATAGCGCGCTGCCTGTTTCGCATCCTTCCTCCTTTATACATATTGTAAGTGGTCCAGATAACGAGACCCGTAAACAATTGTTTATGAGTTCGCAAGCATTCATTAAACAGCTCCTGCTTTTTGAATTTAGGATCTTGTTTTTGGTTTACCAGAACATCTTCGGCAGCTCTCAAATAGTACATGTTGCCCAGATTACGCCACCGAACCACGTCGCCCGCCGGAACATTCTTATAGGAGATTTTGCTTGCAACTGTCTTTGTCAGGCCGTTACTTTTCCAGGCAATCAGTCCTGCAAGGATAGACACATCATCCGCACCAAGAGTTCTGCAATACTGCTTCGCTTCATTATAGAACTCTCTTATCCATAATTGATGTTGCCAATTGGCCACTGACTTGATGAGCAGGGCTTTATACAGGACGTTGTAGAACCAGAAACCGCAGTCCCCGTTGCTGTTCTCGTGTCCCGGGAAAAGGCGGACACATACGGGAGAGGATTGCGTGTCTTGAACCGTGTTGACAAATTTCGTACAACCGATCTTAGCGCGATCATCGGAGTAATCCGTGTAGACATCATATTGCTGGGGCGGTTTCTGGGTATTCGGATTGATGATCGCAAGAAGAAGGACCGTATCTGCCCACAGGTTGAGATAATTCTTTTCCTTACCAACGATGGTCCAGGATTCGCCTTTAATATGCTGATATCGGGTTGTTAATTCAGGGGCTTTCTTGGCGGCGTCAACACTCTGTTTTTTCAAAAGGTCCCGACCGAAAAAAAACTCGAGCGAAGCGGCAAGGACGTCCGCCTTTTTCAGTTCGGACGGATTCTTGCTCCCAAGAAATTTCTTTACGACATAATCCTGGCTAAACTGCTCAAGATAATTCGGGCTCGCAAGCAATAGCTCGGCTACATAAGTGCGGAATTCAAGCCATGCATCGTCCGGCATTTCCAAAAACAGCGACGTGACGTTGTCATACGTAAAATGCCCGCATCCAACAGTAAGGAATGTGTCGGTTGCGGTGATATGGATTTCATTGAAAACCCTGTAACTGCTTTTTACCGGATTAAGAACCGCCAGAACTCTCTCCAATTCGGAGTCTTTCGGGGCAAGGCCGAGACAGGCCGGGCTCATATCAGTGAATGACTCACCAACGTTTTTCGCCTTGACATCCGCGCATTTCCCCGCCCATTTTATGATGCGGCGTTTGATATCATTTTTGCTATAAAACTCTGCCATACCTACTCATTTTTTTAAATTCTCTCGCGATAAAAGAGGTCAAAGGCATAAGGGCGTCGGAACGCAAGGAAAGGCCTGAGGTTGAAGAATCCGAAATCCCGGTGAAGTATGTAACGCACCCCATTTCCCTGCTCGTTGATAGAAAGATTCTTGATGTCCACGGTCTCTTTGTACTGTTGGGGATCGGGTCTCTTGAGGACCTGATAATGGGATGATTTTATTTTATCGAAACTTTCTTTCAGACTGGCAGGGGTTGAATCCGCCGTAATAAAATAGGGGCCATCCAAATCGATGCCGACGTAACAGATGATGGCGACATGAAATCCGCCCTCGAAGTTGGACCTGGTGGACATTGTGACGATGTCGCCGGGACGCAGGCTGGTAATCTGAGGAACGGAATCCTGGGTGAGGTCTTTGTTGATGCGGTCCCACATAATTACTTCCTTCGAAGTTTTCTTCTTTTTCCCGTTCACGATTTCTTCCACAGTCACCTTTTTTTTCTGGAATCGATAGATCAACCTGCTCCCCATAAGCAGGTCGCTTGATAGAAGATTTTTCTCAGCTTGCTCCGTTATGGGCGCGTTAAACACTTTATCGTCATCCCTGGAATAAATGTTATCGTATACTGTATCATCCTTTTTCCGATACAATTTATAATACGAGCATGCATCGTTCAGCACGTCTTTAGAACCCAGCTTGAGTGTATGTGCACCCTTTTCTTCCTTGACGGAAGCTTCGGAGAGCGGACCGATGGTCTTGAACTGGACCAATCTTGTCCAATTCATATTTTGCATGACATAAGCGATGGCGCGGGAAACGAAACCGGAGCAGTCGGCACCGATGCAGAAAGTATTAAGAACGGCTTGCATCTGCTCGGAATTCTTTGTGGCGCAATGGTCCCGAAGGAACTTGACAATCGTATCCGGATGAGCCTTCCCGATAGCTTCGCCGGCGTAAGATTGATAGTCATAGGCTGGCCTTTTTCCCGAATCATTAGCTGAGCCGGACAGCTTTGATTTGACTGTTTCCTTCCAAGTCGTATAGTTGGATTTGGTCTTGGCATTAGCATTAGCATTAGCATTAGCATTGGCCGTGGGAGTAGTGTCCCAAACCGTACACACGTCATCGCTATATCGATTGGCAAGACGCGTTGTTATCTTAAAGAGATACTTCCCCCTCTTCACGTAATTTACACTAGCGCCCCCGGATATAAAAAACCATCTATCTTCTTCTTCATAGCCTTCGAAACCCTTCAACGTTAGCTCCTCGCCTTCAAACGTCTTGAATTTCGGGGAGACATTGACACCATCGGTCGTGAAAGAATAGCTGGAAGCACCATCCGCCTTGGAAACCGTCATCTCCAGTTTATCCTTCTTGTCCGGATTCTTTTGCTTCACCTCCCTCGGGAGATTAAACACCATCACCTTTTTACCGGAATCAAGATGATGAAAATAGTAATCTACCCCGTCGTAGTTGACGGTCCCCGTCGGTTTCGTTCCATTGATCACATACGGCGGACGAACGACATTGGTGCCTTGGCTTGTCACGATGGTCATTTCGCTCCATTGGCGGCAATATTCGCAGACAAACTTGCTTATCTTCTCGGTCTTGTCATTGACAGGGTTGATATGTTTCATATAGACCGACAGGAAGACCTCCAGGATCTCCTGAGGAGTATAGTCGGTGATATTTGCCAGGGCAAGGTCTTGCTCAACGATACGAATCCATTCGCGGAAATTACCAAGTGAAACACTGGGACACAGTTGGTGCCGTTCCCCATATTGCTTCAAACTCTCAAGAACGTAGATATTGAGCTCGTCTTTATTCATTGTACAGTTCCTCCCATAGTTTTCTATCATTCAGCATATCTTCGCGGGTCGCGAAGCTGTTTCCGGAATGTTCCCGATAAAAGTCAAGCAGCGAATGGCCTTCCCGGAGAGTGAAGAGGAGGTCGTTGAGGACCTCTCCGACGGCTTCGACGTCGCTTTGGCTCACGGGATCGAGGGACTCGATTTCGTAGACTTCACCGCTTTCGTCATCGTCCAGCTCTCCCGGTTCGTATGACGCAAACGCATCCTCGTCGTCCTCCGTGAGATTCTCCTGGCCTTCTCCCTCGGGAAGCGGTTCGCCGCCGGTTGCCGGCAGGGCTTCTTCCGCTTCGGTGGTGAAATCCAGGTTGAATTCCACGTTCGGCGCGCCCACGGCGTCCTGGATGACGTGGTTGATGTTGGCGGTCAGCTGCAGCGTGAGCAGGTTGTTGCCCAGCTCGAACTGCATTTCGCCCTTCGTGCTGATGACGGGGATGAAGAACAGGGCGGGGGAGCCGTTGTAGTCTCCGACGAAAATGCAGATCTGCAGGATGGCCGCGAGGCTGCCCGTAGTGCTGTCGCCCTTGCCCGTCCCCTTGAGGTTCAGCAGGGTCGCGCAGAAGAAGCGGCTGTCGACGTCGAGCGTATAGTTGATGGTCTTCACGTAATCGGTGAAGCCGTTGGACGGCATCGTCGGGAAGAGGTCGAAGAAATCGTCCTTGATCCCCTTGGGCACCTTGGAATAGAAGTTCTGGACGAACTTGAGGATCGTGGTCAGCGAAGGGGACTGGGTGGACAGGCGGATGATCTCGATGACGGTCCAGCTGATCCAGCTGAGGTATTCCTGATAGCCGTCGAGCTTGCTGTCGATCACCACCTGGACATCCTGGCCCGACAGGGCGACGCCGTCGCTGGCGAGGGTGATGGCTTTTGCCGCATTCCCTTCGGCGACTTCCTTCATATCGCCGACCAGGCTCTTGAAGTTCCGCAGGGCCTTGATTTCCTCGCCGTGCTCGGCGAGCATCCGGGTGAGGAAACGGTTCATCAGGACGCTCAGGGCGTTGATGGAGAGGTCCTTCAGGTAGTCGAGAAGCGGGGTCAGGAGCTTCCGCTCCGCGAGCTTCCAGAGCGGGGCGAAGTCAATCGCTTCCGCCGCGCCCAGGCTGGGCTTGACCGCCGCGACGAACTGGTTGTAGTAGGCCTTCGGGTCCGGTAGCGCCACTTCGTCGACCGCCGTGGACAGGATCTTGATGTAGTCTGAAATGTCGATCTTGCTGAAGGTGTCCTTGAGCGTGCCCTTGAAGTTGCCCGCCAGCTTCTTCGCGCCCTTTGCGCTCACGAGCGACGTGACGGCGCTGACGTCTTCCTTGAACACCTTTTCGAGTTCGCCGGCCACGGTGTCGAAGCGCTTGTACCATTCGCCGGGATTGACGAAGCTGCGGATGTCCGCGAGCGTGGTCTGGTACCAGTTCTCGATGGCCTTGGCGCAGGCGTCTATTTCCTTTTGCGTCAGCGTCTTGCCGAGCTCGCCGGCGAAGGACTGGACGATGCCTTTCAGCGTGTCGCCGTCCGCTTTGGCGTAGCTGGCGAGGCTGATGCCCTTGAATTCTTTCCGGAACTCGAGGTACGCCTGGCCGGCGGATTCGTTCAGCTTGTTCCAGGCGTCGCCGGCCAGGTTGCCGGTGTTCTTGACCTTGTCGCTGGCGAATTTGACCAGCTCCTTCTCGCTGAGCGTGGCGGCCTGCCCGGCCTTGCCCATCGCGTCGAACGCGCCGTCGAGCTCCTTGCCGAGCATGGCGAGCAGGGAGCGGTATTCGGCCAGCAGGTCCTGGAGTCCGTCCTTGACCTTGTCGGCCACCTGCTCGAGCAGTTCGATCATCATCTTGACGAACATGATGAACGGTTCCACCTTCTTCCAGAGGTCGCCGGCGATCTCCTTGGCCGCGGTCAGCACGCGGTCCTCGATCTTGCGGACGAGCGTGATGAGCATGCTCTTGATGCTGGAGAAGTCGGGGACCTCGGGGTTGAACACCCGGATCAGTTCCATGATCTTCGTCAGCAATTCCGTGGCCTCGGCGTAGTCGTCGACCATATACATCTTCTTGATGTAGTCCAGCGGCTGGGTGAAGATTTCCTTGAGGCTTTCCCAGCGGATGATGTCGATGGTGAGCGGGTAGGAGAGGGAGGCGGCGCCCGCGTTCAGCTGTTTCTGGATATTGTCGAACGTGGTGGGGCTGAGGCCGATCACGTCGACGATGGGGCCCAGCGCCGCGATTTTCGCGTCGGAATAGCCCTTGGCTTTCTTGATGACGTCGACCACCGTGCCGGGTACCTTGAACTCGATCGTGACGGTGCCCATCAGGCCCAGGAAGTCCAGGACGGCATAGATGCAGCTGAGGGTGCGGGAAGCCTTGATATAGATGTTGTCGTTCGCGATGTCGATGTCCTGCCCCTCGACGTTCTTCCGGATCTCGCTGACTTCGTTGCCGAGGCGGCCGGCCAGCTCATAGGTGCGCTGTTCGGCTTCCTTGAGCAGGGCGCCGGCATTGCCTTGAAGCTCCGAGGTGAGCCCGCTGATGTTCGCGTTGATGTTGCGGGCGAGGATGCGGCAGTATTCGATCTCGTCGTCGAAGGCCCCGCGGATGTTGCGCAGCAGGCTGATCAGGATGTGGTCCAGCAGGCGGCGTCCCATCGTCTCGGCGATGTTCTTGTAGGGCGTGTCGGCGAATTCTTTCTTGATCTCGTCGTATTTGATGCTCTTGAAAGTCTCGACCAGGGCGAGGACGCTCTTGACTTTATCCACCACGGTCTCGGAGATCCGGCCGATGTCCTGGGGATCCTCCGCGATGGCCTTGACGTCGTCGGCGATGCCGTCGGCGAGCTTGAAGACCGCTTCTACGGCTTCGACAAGTTCTTTGGTCTCCTTGTAGTTGGAGACATCGAAGCCGATACGTTCGAAGATCGCGTTGATGACGGTCTCGACGGCGACGATGCCGTCGGAAGCGGTGGCGCTGTTGTCCGCCGAGTCTTCCGCGATTTTCCGGATGGAGATGTATTCGTTCTCCAGGTCCTCCAGCAAGGCGTCTTTCGTCTTGGCCAGAGCCAGGAGGAATTTGTTCAGGATACTGGACTCCATAAGCAACTGTTACAACAAGTATATGTGATTCGAAAACTTAGGCGTGAAAACGAATGTCTCTACTCCCGGGCACAGAATCTGTTGGAAAGATGGATAAGGGGAAAAGGTGTGGAACCATTTCCCATCAAGAGTGCGTGCGGGGGGAGAGAGGAGTGTGCTACTCTTCGATAAGTCGTTCTTTCAACGGACGATAGAGACAGTCGTCCGGCAAGGTGAAGGCCGGTACAACGCGAAGCGGGAATAAGAATTTCATTAGGCTAAGGAATGTTTTGTTAGTTATTAGTTAGTTATTGGTTGTCTTGCAAATTTAGGAAAAGCTTTAGATAAAAACAATACAACCCAGCGCTTTGCAGCGGAGGGTGGCCGGGTGCGCCTGGTGGTCCGGCACCTGGACCACCAGGCGCAAAAACGGCGATTTTTGCGCCTACTCTGCATATTTTTGGACCACTAGGCGCACTCCTTCATCCGCCAGGTCCCCGCCTGGTCCCGCGCCCCCTCCTTCTGCCCTCCATTGCTCTCCATCCACCCTCCACCCGTCCGGAGCCGCGCCCCTTCCTTCTGCCCTCCATCCACCCGGTGCCGCTGGGTGCGCCTAGTCTGCGAAATCTTGGACCACCAGGAGCAAAACAGGCCGTTTTTGCGCCTACTCTGCAAATTTTTGGACCACTAGGCGCACTCCGCCGTCCGCCCGGCACCCTTCCGGAGCTGAGACCCCGGCATTCGCCCTCCATCTGCCCTCCATCCGTCCGGTGCCGTGCGTCCCGCCATCCACCCGCCATCCACCCGCCATCCATCCTCCATCTGGCCGGAGCCGCACGCGGGGGAAGCAGCGGGGGAGCGTCGCACCCAGCATCCGCCTGGAGATGCGCCTCCCTTTTCATAAAATGACAGTGTAGTGTGGGGGAAAGGGGTGGGGAAGCGATCAGCCCTGCGTGGCGATGGTGGTTGAGCGGTATTTGGGATTGGCGGCGAGGAATGCCTCGAAATACCGGTACAGCCATTCGTCGACTAGTTCGGGCTGGGGAGGGCGTCCTTCGCCGGGCCAGGGGACCACCTCTTCGGCATAATCCTTCGCGTAGAAGAAATCAAGGAACACTGCGTCGTAGTTCGAATGGATCATTGCGGCATACAGGAGCTCGAAACCCTCCCGCGCGGTCCTTTGTCCTTGAATGACTTCTTCAGCGATGCTTGCGGCATAGGCGCAACAGGCCACTTCCGGCCGGACTTCGAAGTCCAGTTCCCGGAAGATCGTGTCGAGAAGCTCCGAATAGGCCATGGGGTCCATATCCAGGTCTTCTCCTGCCAGCTGGATGATCCCGGGGGTCTCAAACCCCCTCTCCAGCATCTCCAGGGCCCAGTATTTCGCCGATTTCGTGATGTTGTCCCGCTCCGTATACTGATAGAGCAGGTCGCCTGTCCCGGGGACCTGCTGCAGGATGGCCTGCAGCTTTTCCGGCGGCTCCTGATAATGACAGACGTATTCGTCCGGCGTTGCCGTCTTTGCCTGCGCCGGTTTTTTCTTCCCGGGTTTCAGCCGGGACAGGACGACGAGGACAATCGCTACGCCGATATATATCAGGTTCGTGGAATCCATCGTCATTTCTCGAGCCAGGTCGGTTTGTGGAAGAACTCCCCCGGACACTCCTGTGTGTGGATCTTGCCGTTGTCGCTGACCTGAAGCCGGGTGTATCCTCCGATCGGATTGCCGTCTTCGTCGATCAGATCCAGGGAGAAACGGGATTGGACGAAAGTGTTTTCAGCGATCCGGTTCGTTTTGATGGAGCTGCCCAGGCCGCCGCCGGTACTCGCCAAATAGAGTTTGTCAAGGACTTTCCCGTCCTTGACGAACAAGGCAATGGCGTCGTGGGGATCGAAGAGATCGTCGCCTTCTACTGTAAAGACATAAGTATCAAAAGAATCTGACAGGTGCAGGGAACCGCAGTATTTGTATTCGTCGCATCCCTTCTCGAATTTGTCGAGCCAGACCTCCCGGCTGTCTTGGGTCAACCGGGAAATGACGGAATAGCCATTGATGATGTCCAATTCGATGAATTCACGCAGGACCCGACCCTGCAGGGGGATGCCCCCGATGTCGATTCTAACCCGTTGGTCCTTTTCCTTGCGGTATCCCCAGTCCTTGAACGGCCAGCCTTTCAGCGCCTGGCCGTTCTGCTTCAGGAAGAGCATCAGGGAGTCGCCGCAGGCGACGACCGGTTCGACCCGCGTGGCGGTTTTCCCGCTGGCGGCTGGGGCGCCATCCTTGGCAGCTCCTCCACGCCAGGCGGTGAGATTGCTGGAGAACGCGAATGTGAGGAAAAGGAGAAGTAGGAACCGGGACATAAATTATATTTTACAGAGTGTCTCCCCTCCGTTCTTCACCTTTGACCTCAATGTCTGTCGGCTCCACTCCGGCCAATTCGGAGAGGGCCTGGAAATCCATCGGTCTGCCGGTGTAAAAGACAATGTAAACGCGGGTGTCTGTCATTGCTTGCTGTCTGTATCGGCAAAGATAGGTGTTTTCACAGAAAAAGCAGCGGGAGGGGCGCCGGGGATGATTCCGGGCGGGGGTTAGCCGGTGATCTTGTGGAAGACGAAAGAGTCTTCGAGGGGGCTGCGGATGATGATGTCGTCCGTGCGGTAGCCCTGCTTGTCGAGATACTTGATGATCTTTTTCGGGATGAAGAGATCCTTGAAGGAGAAAATGACCTTCCGGTCTCGCAGGCCGCCTTTGACGGTCGACTCGTACGTTCCCAGGTAGTAGATCCTTCCGGGGTCGATCCGGATTTCCCCGAAGTAGTCCTGAAGTTCGGCTGATTCGTTGCTCCAGGACATGTCGCCGAGGTAGATCTCGGCGTAGGTGACGATGTAGTGTCCGGCTGGGAGGTCCTCGATGACGGCATTCTTGGACATGGCCCCCAGAATGTGCGACTCGAATTCTTCGCCGGTCTCGAGGTTGGTGAGACAGATGATGATCCCGTATCCTTTCATCGCCGCGGAGCGCGCGCTGGCGGATATCGTGACCACAGCCCCTTCGTCCTGCCCGCGGGAGACGATGGGATGGAAAATGCAGGGGAATAAGATGGCGAGGATGACGGCGAAACGTTTCATAGCAGTCGGATTTGTTAAACCGACCATAAAGATACGATTTCGGGACGAATAAAAAAAGCAGCGGGGGAACCCCACTGCTTTTTCATCCTTAGCTATGCCGGATGAGCTATTAGTACTCCTCTTCGTTGAAGAAGAAATCGTCTTTGGTCGGGTAGTCGGGCCAGATGTCCTCGATGGTCTCGTAGATCTCGCCCTCTTCTTCGAGTTCCTCCAAGTTCTCAATCACTTCTTCGGGAGCACCGGAGCGGTTGGCATAATCAATCAGTTCTTCTTTTGTCGCCGGCCACGGAGCATCGTCCAGGCTGCTGGCAAGTTCGAGTGTCCAATACATAGTCGTATTTTGTTAGTTGCGCGAAGATAGAAAATAATTCGAAAATATGAAGCGCTTTGGAAAAAAGAGTTGTCAACATCGGGACGAACCCGGTTTCACATTCGTAAAAACGGGGCTCAAACAGCTGATTTTCGGCCCAGGGGACTATGGGACGAGATTATTCTGCCTGCTTTTTCGTCCCCAAATAGGGCGGAATTCTCCGCCAAACGGGCTGTTCGTCACAAATATACCCTTTTCGGTGAAATTGTCTTGGCCACCCCTATACATAGGTATACCTTTGCATCGAAACACAACCAACTTTTGGCATGACCCTGCAAAATCTTTTGAGGCTTGACAACGCCTCCTTTATATATCCCGCCAGTCAGTCGAAGAAATATTCCTCGCTGTACCGGATGACGGTCACCCTGTCCGAGCCGGTCTCGGCCGACGTGCTCCAGCGTGCGCTGGAAGCGACGGTCGCCCGGATCCCGACTTTCCATTATACGCTCACGGGCGGTGCGCTCTGGTGGTATCTCCGCCACCTCGACGAGACGCCGCGCGTGCTGCCGCTCCAGCCGCTGCACCATTTCACGATCAAGGGCAACGGCGGGTTCCTGTTCCGCGTGTCCGCGGACGGCCCCCGCATCGTGCTGGACATCTTCCACGTCCTGACCGACGGCAACGGCGGCATGACCTTCCTGCTCACGCTGGCCGCGGAATACATCCGCCAGCGCTACGGTGCGGCGCCCGTCTACGGCGGCCGCATCCTGGACCCGTCCGACGCGCCCTGCGCCTCGGAAATGGCTGACGCCTTCGACGATTTCGACGGCAAGCACGGCGCCCTGGAGCAGAACGATCCCGCCTACCACCTCCACGGCCGCCCGCTCGGCCTCAAGGAACTGCGCAACCTGCGCGTCCGCATCCCGATGGGACGCATCGCGGAGGTGGCGAAGTCCCGCCAGGCCACGGTGACCGAACTGATGACCGCCGCGATGGTGGCGGCCCTGCAGGACGTCCGCCGCAAGGATCCGCTGCGCCGGCGCTCCGTGCTCAAGGTCAACGTGCCCGTGGACCTGCGCCGCATCTTCGGCGGCTGCACCCTGCGCAACTTCTCCTCCTATGTGATCCTGGGCGTGGACGTCCGCAACGGCGACTACGACTTCGACCACATCCTCGAGGTGGTCTCCGCCCAGAAGCGGCTCTACTCGATGCCGAGCCAGCTGGAGCCGAAGGTGGCCAAGAACGTGGAGCTGGAGAACAATTTCGCGATCAACTGCATCCCGCGCTTCCTGAAGAAGCCCATCATCGACGTCATCAACAAGCTGAAGGGCGACCGTTACTGCACGCACACCCTGTCCAACCTCGGCAAGATCGACCTGCCGGAGTCGCTGCGCCCCTACGTGCGCGACATCGACTTCGTGCTGGGCCGCCAGCGGGGCAACTCCGGCGCCTCCGCCTGCGTGGGCTACGACGGCTACCTCGTCCTCAATATGTCCCGCCGCATCGCCGAGCGCGCCTTCGAGGACGCCTTCATCGAGCAGCTCACGATGCTGGGCATCCCCGTGGATGCGCAGGAGGCGAGCATCTAGCCGAAGAAAGTGCAACTTTTTTGCGAATTATTTTGCAGGTTCAAGAAAAGTAACTATCTTTGCCATCCCAAAAGAACGCAGCCTCTCTACGAACGGTTTGTTGACGCTGCCTCTTCAAATAGCATTGACATATTATGGATTTGATTAACTTAGTAGAGCAGTCGTTCTCCACGAACAAAACTGCCTCCTACCCGCAGTTCAAGGCCGGTGACACCATCACGGTGACCTACCGGATCAAGGAAGGCGACAAGGAAAGACTCCAGAGCTTCCGTGGCGTGGTGATCCAGATTTGTGGTTCCACTCCGTACACGAAGACCTTCACCATCCGCAAGGTTTCCAACGGCATCGGTGTCGAGCGTATCTTCCCTTACGAGTCTCCCGCAATCGACAAGATTGAACTGAACAAAGTCGGTAAGGTCCGCCGCGCACGTATCTTCTACCTCCGCAACCTGGCTGGTAAGAAGGCTCGCATCAAAGAGGCGAAGCGTGTCGTGAAGGAGACTCCGGCAGAGTAGAATAGACCGGCCTCGCGCCGGTTGGTAATGGCTCCATAGCTCAATTGAATAGAGCATTTGACTACGGATCAAAAGGTTACAGGTTTGAGTCCTGTTGGAGTCACAAAAACCCCGTCTGACATAAGTCAGGCGGGTTTTTTTGAATATATGGAAGTAATACAGAGCTTTACGATCGACCACACCTGCCTGAAACCGGGCATCTACGTCTCGCGTGTGGACAAGGGTTTCACCACGTTCGACCTCCGGATCACGGAGCCGAACAAGGAGCCGGCCGTGGCCCCTGCCGCGATGCACAGCATCGAGCACCTGATGGCCACCTGGTTCCGCAACAGCGAGGCGAAGGAGGATGTCGTCTATGTAGGTCCGATGGGCTGCCTCACCGGAATGTACATCATCATGACGGGCGCGTACAGTGTGGAAGATATGCGGCGCCTGACCATCGAGTGCCTGCAGTGGATCCTCACGCAGGACGCGGTGCCCGCCACGGAGCCCCAGAGCTGCGGCAATTATCTGCTGCACGACCTGCCGATGTGCAAATGGGAATGCAAGCGCTATCTGGACCGTCTCCAGAATGATTTCCACTGTGAATACAAGAAGCTCCAGGTGATCCTGGAGGACGGCAAGACCTTCGCCGACGCCTAAGGCTTATTCGAAGGAGCTGATGCCGTCCGGTCCCAGGGTGTACAGGGAGAAGCCCACGAGCGCCAGGATGCCCAGCAGGACCACGTATAAGACGAAACGGAGTCCGGTGCCCAGCGTCATCCGGATGGCTTTGCCGTAGCTGACCTGCAGCAGCTGGTGGAAGTCGATCACCAGGGCGAGGGCGTAGAGCAGCAGGTCCACATGCATCGGATGGCGGATGGTCAGCAGGGTGGCCAGGAACTTGAATACGCAGAACTGGCACATCACATAGGCCGACATGGCCGCCGCGCCGGAAAACCCGATCTTATGTTTCCGCAGGCTGCGCCACAACAGGATCCACAGCCACAGGAACCCCCACAGGAACATCGGGACGCCCTTGCTGCGCAAGTTGCTTTCGAAAGCCGCCAGCGACTGCTTCCAGGGCTTGTCCGCGGCCTCCGGATACAGGTCCATATGCGTCAGCTCGATCACGTCGGCCACCCGGTTGCCGAGGGTGTTGAGCCGGTCCGCGAAGATGCGGCTCACCTGCGTGCTGTCCACGCGGATGCTGTCCACGGTCGCGGTGATCTCGATATTGCGGAAATCATTGAGTTGTCCCTGGGTGAAAAGCGGCTTCTGCTCTCCCGGCTGCACGATCGCCAGCAGCAGGGTGAAAACCGAATAGAACACCAGCAGCGCCGTCAGCGGCGCGAAATAATTCTCGTGGTCGCCCCGCACGACGTAGTCCCGGATCATATAGCCGGGGCGCAGCAGCAGGTGGGAGACCGTCCGCTTGCCGTCGTTGTTGAAGAAGGGGATCAGGTCGCTTCCGTTCATAAAACCGTCGTTCTTCCGCTTCCGCTTCTTCCGGGGCGCGGAAGGTTTGCGCCAGGGCACATACCCCAGTTCGCAGTAGATGGAATACATCCTCCGCAGGGCATTCAGCCGGGAGGCGATGCGGTCGAACAGTTTCATGGTCCAGTATCGTTATGCCGGGAGCTTGCGGCTCGACAGGCAGATCATCAGGTTGCGGATGGAGAAGAAGATGGAGAACTGGCCGACGGCCAGCACCCAGTCGTGGCGGATCAGGCCGTAGGTGATGATCATCAGCGAGCCGATGACGGCAAGGACCCAGTGTCCCAGGGGCAGGATGGACTGGTGCTTCCGGACGCTGTAGACCAGCTGGTAGATGGAGCGGACCTCATAGGTGACCTGGCCCGCGATGCCGAAGACCAGCAGCCCGATGGGCACATATTCGTTGTGCAGGAACGTCTCCACGAACACCGGCCAGTCCTTGATGATCAGTCCGATGATGACCAGCGGGAAGAGGGCCTGCAGGATGATGACGATGCGCGGAACCCGCTTGTAGAGGCCCAGGATGCCGATATTCCACATATAGACATAGTAGCCGAGACTCTCGCCGACGATGATGGAGAGGTCCTTGCGGAGCCAGCCGTAGACATACAGCAGCACGGCGCCGAGGCTGCTCAGCACCCAGTAGATGCCGGGAGACTCCACGCGGTGGGACTTCTCCGACATATACCACTGGATGAGGATACGGCTGCCATACACCCCCATCGCCACCAGGCCCAGCAGATATACCCACAGCGGACTGTCCATCAGGCTTCAGCGGGTTTGTGGCCGTAGAAACGGAGCCAGATTCTCTCCTGCAGCTCGTCCGGGAGTCCGCGGACGATGGAGCGCAGGGTGTTTTCGGGGAAATCGCTGTAGCGCAGGAAGATCAGGCCGTCGAGGCTGTTGCAGAAGTCCGGGTCCACGTTGAAGCAGACCAGGCGGGCGCCGCAGCTGAAGTATTTGCGCACGAGCACCGGCAGGCGGAACCGTCCGCCGGACAGGTTCAGCAGCAGCCGGTCGAGCGCGTCGACGTTCTTCTCCGGAATGCGCAGCAGCGCGTCCGGATCGACGGACAGGAAGTCCGGGACGAACGGGTGCGGCGCCTGCGCGATGCGCGCGGCGTCCGGCATCGGGTAGTTGCGCTCGATATAGCGGACCGCGAGGCTCTTGTAGAAATGCGGGATGGCGTCGCTGATGCTGACCGGACCGGAGAAATACTCCATCTCCGGGCATTCCAGCGTGCTGACGCCGAGGCCCGTGAGCAGCAGCCGGAGCGGCTGCACCTCGCGCTGGTATTTCTGGATGATGAACGAGCGCCCCAGCTCCATCGAGCGGGCGAGGAGCGGCTCGGCCTTGTCGCCGTAGCGGTAGAGCGTGGAGGAATAGAAGCCCGACAGGCCCGGGTGGTCCTGCCGGATCTCCGGCCCGAAGCCGAGCCGGTAGGCGCCCACGATTTCCCGGTTGGGGACGTGCCAGAGGATCATCTGGCGGTAGTGTGCGTCATAGGCGTCCGTGTCTTCCGCCTGGCCGCAGCCTTCGCCGACGGCGCGGAAGGTCTCCTCCCGCAGGCGGGAAAGCTCGCGCATCGTGTCGGGCGCTTCGTCGGAGCGCAGCAGATAGGCGCGGTAGTCGCCCAGTTCGAACAGCATCCGCTTGTCCAGCGCGTCGATTTCCGCCCGGATCCGCTCCGCGGGAATGGGGGCGGCGAGCGGCGCCAGCGGCGTGGCGGCCGCCTGTTCGCCGCCGTCCGCGCACTGCGCCTCCAGGGCGTAGCAGCGGTTGCGGAGGTATTTCCCCAGCGTGGGGATGTCCATCCCGGCGATCTCCTCGGCCGGGATCGCCTGGCCGATGCGGACCTGCACGGTCGTGCCGCGCTTGTTGAAGAGCTCGTGGGGGAGCCGCACGGTGCGGAGACGCGGGTGGATCTTGCCCAGGATATGGAACGACTTGGAATTCTCTCCCTGGAAATAGATCGGGATGACCGGCAGGCCGGAACGCTTGATCAGCTTGATGATGTTCTCGGCCCACGGGATGTCCTCCACGACCCGCTTGCGGCCGATGGCCGTGCGGTCCTTGCGCTTCTGCCAGGTGGCCACCTCCCCGGCGGGGAAGAGGCCGAGCGGATGCCCGTCGGCGATGTGGCCGAGGGCGGCGCGGATGCCGGAGACGCTGCGCGCGCCGCCGGCGGAGAAATTGTCCACGGGGATGAAACTGTCCTTGAGGGAGGGAATCATCGAGAGCAGGAAGGTGGTCAGGATCTTGTAGTCCGGACGGCGGGAGCCGATGACCGTGTTGAGGATCATCCCGTCCACGCTGCCGAAGTGGTGGTTGGACACCGTGATGAAGGCGCCCTCGGCGGGGATGTTGTTCAACTGCTGCTCGGGTATGACGTATTTGACCCCGACTTCTTCCAGCACGTGGGCGGAGAAAGCGGGTCCCTGTGTTTCGTGGTATTTGACGTGGATCCGGTTGACTTCTTCCAGTTCCAACAGCCGATAGGCAAACTTAGCGATGAGTCTGCCCGGCAATCCCTTGAGCCCCAATGCTTTCTGCAGCTCTTGAAGCTCGATGATCGTTTTTCGGTTTTCGGTCACGATGATAGTACACTCTTAGGTCCGCGCAAAGATACAAAAAAATAGCGCGCGGACAGCCATCGGGCGGATACGAAATTATTTATAACTTTGCGATCGGAAAATTTTTCAACCATGCGCAATATCCTTTTAGTCATCGATCTGCAGAAAGATTTCATCTATGGCTCCCTGACCGTTCCCGGCGCGACACAAGTCCTCCCGGCCATCAACGAAGTCAAGGACCGTTTCGACTACGTCTATTTCACCCTGGACTGGCATCCGGTCAACCACTGCTCCTTCCGCGAGCAGGGCGGCCCGTGGCCGGTGCACTGCGTGCACCACACCGCGGGCGCCGCGCTCGACGAGAGCGTGCTGAACAGCCTGCCGGAAGAGAAGACGCGCTTCATCCTGAAGGGCTGCGTGCAGGGGCCGGAGGAGTACGGCGCTTTCGTGGGCTTCGACCCTGAGCACCAGGATCTCTTCGAGCCCGGCGACGAGGTGGTGATCTGCGGCATCGCCGCGGAATACTGCGTGCTCGAGTCGCTCAAGAACCTCTACGCCATCAGCCGCAAGATCGGTTTCAGCGTGAAGGTCTACCTCGAGGGCACCGCCAAGTTCGCGAGCTACGACACCGTCAAGGCCTTCATGGCCGGGAACGGCATCCAGGAATACCGCAAGTAACGGATGACATTCTGTCATTGGCAAATGATTTGCTTTCACAAGAAGCAAATAGATACGAATTATGTCAGAAAAGAAAGATAAGAAGCAGGATCCGCAGGTGGAAGAGCCGGTAGAGAAGGCTCCCAAGGCGGAAGAACCCAAGAAGAAGCAGAAGAAGGACGACAAGAAAGACGACGCCCTGCGTGCGCAGGTCGCCGAACTTTCTGACAAATTGGCGGCCGAGAAGGACAGCTATGTCCGGCTGATGGCGGAGTTCGAGACGTTCCGCCGCCGCAGCGCCGAGGACAGGCTGAACCTCATCTCCACGGCGGCGTCCAAGACCATCGAGGGACTCCTCCCGGTGCTGGACGACTGCGAGCGGGCGATGGAAATGCTCGCCAAATCGTCCGACGAGGCGGCCAAGGAAGGCACTGCTTTGATTTACAACAAACTGATGGATTACCTCAAGACCCAGGGCCTGGCCCGCATCGAGGCCAAGGGCGAAGTCTTCAACACGGACTTCCACGAGGCCGTGACCCAGTTCCCCGCGCCGAGCGAGGAGCTCAAGGGCAAGGTCATCGACGTGATCCAGACGGGCTACACGCTGGGCGGCAAGGTCCTGCGCTATGCCAAAGTAGTGGTGGGAGCATAAACCGATGGCAGAGAAAAGAGATTACTACGAGGTCCTGGGGCTCCAGAAAGGAGCCTCGGCCGACGATATCAAGGGCGCCTATCGCAAGGCCGCCCTCAAATGGCATCCGGACCGCTGGGTCAGCGGCACGGACGCCGAGAAGAAGAATGCCGAAGCGAAGTTCAAGGAGGCCTCCGAGGCCTATTCCGTGCTGAGCGACCCGGACAAGAAGGCGAAGTACGACCAGTTCGGATTCGCCGGCGTGGACGGGGCCGCCGGCCAGGACTGGAGCCAGGGTTTCGGCAATCTCAACGACATCCTCAACAACCTCTTCGGGGGCGCGTTCGGCGGCTTCGGCGGCTTTGGCGGCTTCGAGGGATTCGGCGGCTTCGGCGGCCAGCAGGGCCAGCGCGTCCAGCGCGGCCGCGACATCCGCACCCGCGTCAAGGTCACCCTCGAGGAGATCGCGAACGGCTGCGAGAAGGAAGTCACGATCGAGCGTAACCGGCCCTGCCCGGATTGCGACGGCCGCGGCGCCAAGAACGCCTCCGACATCAAAACCTGCCCGACCTGCAAGGGCACGGGCCAGGTGCAGACCGTCGCCAACACGCTGTTCGGCCGCGCCATCAACTACGCGACCTGCCCGAACTGCGGCGGCACCGGCAAGGTGGTGACCAATCCCTGCCCGCACTGCAAGGGCTCGGGCCTGGTGCGCCAGAAGGAGACCGTCAAGGTCCGCATCCCTGCGGGCGTCGAGGACGGGATGCAGCTCACCCTGCGCGGCGAAGGCCACGCAGCGGCGCAGGGCGGCATCAACGGCGACCTGCTCGTCATCGTGGAGGAGCAGCCGCACGCCCAGCTCAAGCGCGAAGGCCAGAACCTCTTCTATACGCGCGTGATCAGCGTCGCGGACGCGATGCTCGGTTGCGAGATCCAGGTCCCGGCGCTCGACGGGCCGCAGCGCCTCAAACTGGAGCCCGGCACGCAGTCCGGCACGGTCCAGCGCCTGCGCGGCAAGGGCCTGCCTTCAGTCAACGGCTACGGAATGAACCGCGGCGACCTCTACGTCAAGATCCTCGTCTGGATCCCGCGTAAGCTCGGCCGCAGCGAGCGCGAAGCGATCGAAAAGCTGCGCGACGCGTTCCGCCCGGATCCGAACCGGGAGGACAAGACGCTGTTCGAAAAGGAAAGCCAGTACTTCTAGCGGAAGAAACGGTCGATCTCCTGGATGGTTTCCGGGAGGGCAAAGATGGCGACGCGGTCATAGGGCTCTATGACGGTGTCGCCAACTGCTATAAAGGCCTCGCTGCCGCGGATCACGCCGCCGATGATGGCGTTGCGCGGGAAGTCGATGTCCTTGATCGGACCGCTGGTGATCGTGGAGCCGGGGGCCACCGTGTATTCGATGACCTCGGCGTTGGTACCGGTCATATAGCGCACGAAACGTGCCTTGCCCGACAGGGTGAACTTGAAGATGCGCCCTGCGGTGATGAGTTTCTTGTTGATGACGTTGTCCACGCCCATCTCCTCGGCGATGTGGATGTACTCGATGTTCTCCACCTCCGCGATGGTGCGCGGCACGCCGAATTTCTTGGCGACCACGCAGGACAGGACGTTGCTCTCGTCGTTGCCCGTCAGGGCGATGAAGGCGTCGTAGTCGGGGAGGCCCTCCTCGAAGAGGAAATCGGAGTTGCGCCCGTCGCCGTTGACCACGCTCACCGTCTCCGGGAGCTTCTCGGAGAGCTCGATGCAGCGGTTCCTGTCGTTCTCCACGAGCTTGACCTTCATACCGCTGCGGTCCAGCGTGCGGGCGAGCATCTCGCCGATCGGGCTGCCGCCCAGGATGAAGGCGCTGTTGATGGAGACGTTGGTCTTGCCGAAGTGGCGGTAGAGGGCTTCCACGCCCTCGCGCGTGGTGATCGTGAACACGAGGTCGCCGTAGAGGAACTTCGTGTCGAGGCGCGGGATGATGGTCTTCTCGTCGCGCGAGATGGCGATCACGCGGAACTGCTTGAGGTCGTCGGCGGACGTGTCCTTGATGAATTCCAGGAGCTTGAGGTCCAGGATGGGGGAGTCTTCGGTGAGCTTGAAGACGGTGATCTGCAGGCGGCCGCGGGCGAATTCCATCGTCTCCGCGGTGGAGTTGTGCTTGAGGAACGCCACGATTTCGTCCGCGGCGCTCTTCTCGGGATAGAACATCAGTTCGATGCCCAGCTCCTTGAAGATCAGGCGGTTCTCGGCGTTGAGATAGTCTTCGTCGTTGACGCGGGCGATGACCTTGGCGGCGCCGATCTGCTTGGCGAGCAGGGCGCCGACGATGTTGACCTCCTGCGCGGCGAGCGGGTAGACGGCGATGAACAGGTCCGCCTTGCCGACGTTGGCGGCGCGCTGGACCTGGATGGACGAGGGGTTGCCCAGGACCGTCTCGACGTCGACATAGGCCGACAGCGCTTCGATGCGCTCGGCGTCGTCGTCGATGACCGTGACCTCGTTGGCTTCTGCGCGAAGCATCTTGGCCAGGTGGGAACCGACCTCACCGGCTCCTTCAATGACTATCTTCATAGCGTCTCAAGTATTTAAATATCTTCTCTCCCCGCAGGGCGGCCTGCAGCAGGATGCGGATCCCGGTGTAGCCCACCGGCGCGGCGCCCGCCGCGGGTGCGGGGCGCGCGGGCGGCTCCTGCCGCAGCTGCCGGTATTCCCGGTGCGCATCCCGGACGGCGCGGGCGTTGGCCGTCTTTCCGGATAACAAATATACGATTGCCGCGCAACAATCCAAAATCTTGCGCGTGCGGATGCGTCTGCGGGCGCATCCCGCGTCGACCGTCGCGGGCAGGTTGTTTTCCAGCAGGAGCAGTCCGTTCCGGAAATTGAGTTTCAGTTTGAAGGGGGACGCGGGCGGAAGCGTGCCGCCGCCCAGGTGCCAGACGCAGCTCTGCGGCACCACGCCCACGCGCCAGCCTGCAAGCCAGGCGCGCCAGCACCAGTCGATCTCCTCCATATGCGCGAAGAAGCGCGGGTCCAGCCCGCCCAGTTCGCGCCAGCAGCGGCTGCGGACCAGCAGGCAGGCGCCGGTCACCCACAGCACGTCCGCCGGACGGTCGTACTGGCCGGTGTCCGTCTCCGTGCGCTTCAGCACGCGGCCGCGGCAGTAGGGGAAGCCGTAGCGGTCCAGCATTCCGCCGGCGGCGCCGGCGTATTCGAAGCGGTCCGTGCGGCGGTAGTCAGCGCCGTCGGGCTGCAGCACGTGCAGCTTGGGCCCGCAGGCGGCATAGCCGGGGTGTGCGTCCATCCACGCCGTCAGCGGCTCCAGCCAGCCGGCGGCCACTTCGATGTCGGAATTCAGCAGCACCACGTATTCCGGCGCCTCCGGAGCGGCCAGCAACTGCGCTAGAGCGCGGTTGTAGCCGCCCGTGAAGCCGAAATTTTCTTGCAGCAGGATCGTGCGCACCTGCGGGAAGCGCTCCGCGAGCAGCTCCCGCGAACCGTCCGTGCTGGCACTGTCCGCGACCACGACCTCCGCGTCCAGCCCGCGCACGCTGTCCAGCAGCGGGGGCAGGAAGCGGGCCAGGTAGTCCCGCGTGTTCCAGTTCAGGATGATGATCGCGGTGCGCATCGCAGGAGATTACTTGCAGTTGCAGCCGCCCTCGCAGTTGCAGTCACCTTCGCCCTTGCAGTCGCAGTCACCTTCGCCCTTGTGGCAGTTGCCCTTGCCGTGGCAGCACTCGTGCTCCTGCGGCGGGAGGTACTCGCCGTGCAGGCCCTCGGTCAGCTCCTTGTCGGTGGCGCTGCGCACGCTCTCCACCTTGCCGGTGAAGTGCAGGGTCTTGCCGGCCATCGGATGGTTGAAATCCATCTTGACCGTGCTGTCGGTAATCTCGCGGATCGTGCCCTGGACCACCTGCCCGGCCTGGTTCAGCATCGGGATGGTGCGGCCGACCACGAGCAGGTCCTCGCGGACCTGGCCGTCGATGGCGAACGCCGTCTTGGGGAGGTCGATCAGGAAGGAAGGATCATATTTGCCATAGCCGTCTTCCGGGCTCAGGACGAAATCGAAGGGATCGCCCGGCTCCTTGTCCTCCAGCGCCGCTTCGAACTTGGGGAGAAGCATACCGCTGCCGTGGATGTATTCAAGGGGTGCGCCGGGCGCGGACTTGTCCGCGATCTGGCCTTCAACTTCGAGTGCGTAGCTCACGGCCACGACTTTGTCTTTTTGTACTTTCATTCTGCAAAGTTAATGGTTTTCTTTTACTTATATGCTATCCGCTGAAGTCCACCCCCGCGAACGCGAGGGTCGGGACGAGCTTGGTCTGGCAGGGACGGGCGTCGTCGCCCGCCGCGAGCAACTGCGACCAGAGCTGCAGGAAATTGCCGGTCATCAGCATCCCGCTCACCGGACGGACGATGCGTCCGTCCTCGAAGAGGTAGCCCTCGATCCCGTAGGAGAAATCGCCGGTGACGGGGTTGCTGTTGCCACCGTTGAAGTCGGTGACGAGGATCCCGCTGCCGCAGCGGCGCAGGATCGCATCGCGGTCCAGGCCCGCCTCGGGCCAGGGGAGGACCTTGGGACGCGTGGCGTCCTCGACCGTCGGGTCCATCTGCAGCTTGTGGCCCATATAGGTGTTGATGAAATACTGCTTCACCACGCCCCGCTCGATGACGGGCGCCTCGACGGTCACGACCCCTTCGGAGTCGAAATACTTGGAGCAGGTCTGCCCCGGGATGCGGGGGACGTCCACGATGGTCAGCCCTTCGGGGAAAACCCGCTTGCCGAGGCTGTCCATCAGGAACGAATTGTGCTGCTGGATGGCATAGCCGCCCAGCGCCCGGAGGACCGGGGAAACGAGTTTGGAGGCCATCTCGGCATCGATCACGGCCGTGTAGCGGCCGCTCCCGGCCGGCTCCGCGCCGATCTGCCCCACGGCGCGCTCCAGCGCCTGCCGGCCGCACGCCGCCGCATCCAGCTCCGCCAGCCGCGACGAGGCGTCCCACCAATACCCGCTATATTTCTCGCCGTCGCTCTCGACGGTAATCTCCACCCCGTAATCGAACGACGTCTCGCTATGCCGGCAGCACAGCCCGTTCGTATCCATCACCACCGTCTCATAGATGCTGTCGCTATACTCTCCCTCTTCCGAAATGATCTGGTATTCCGCCGCAGCGGCAGCAGCCTCAGGAAACCGTGCCACCCTCGGCATCGTAAGAGGGGGGACCGCAAGCGAAGCGCAGCGGTGGGGTCCGACGCAGTCGGACGTTTCCGGAGGCTGGCTGCCGTGCGGCAAAGGAAAGACGGAAGCGTTCAAGGCGAGCGCCTGGCGGTCGGCGGGGGTGAGGGAATCGCGTGCGGAGTCGACGAGACCGAGCTCGTCACCCGTCAACGCATCCTGGCAGCAATGCGCCGGATCGGGGAGCGTGCGGCAAGCGTCTTCGGCGACCATCCGCGTGGCGGCCACCGCCCGGGCGATGAAGCCCTCCAGCGCGGCCGGATCCAGTTTGTTGGTCGAATAGCTCCCGTAACGCCCGTCCACGAACAGGGCCAGCGACAGCGACCGGTCCGCACAGTGCGTCACCCGGTCCACCTCGCCGTCCAGCGTCGCCACGAGGTCCTCCTCGCTCTTCGACAGCGTCGCCCGCGCGTGCTGCGCGCCGGCGCTCTGCGCCATCCGCAACGCCTCGCGGACGAAAGACAGTTCCTTCTCCGTAATCATCTCAATCTCCTCCCACCGTTAAATGTCCGATCAGGACAGAGGGAATGCCGCACGAAACGGCCACGCTCTGCTCCTTGCCGCAGGTCCAGGTCCCCTCGTCGATCTTCAGATCGCCGGCGACCCCCTCGATATCGGCAAGCGCCTGCGGCCCGTTGCCGATCACGTTGATATCCTTGACCGGCATCGTCAGCCGGCCGTTCTCGATGAGGAACCCGCTCTTGACGAAGAACGTGAAATCCCCCTCGCCGATCTTGACCTGTCCGTTCGCGAACTGGTCCACGTAGATTCCTTTTTTGACGGACGCGATCAGATCCTCGCACGTCCCGTCATTCCCGCTCTCCATATACGTCGTCCGCATCCGCGGAATCGGATTGTAGCGGAACGACTCCCGCCGGCCGTTGCCCGTCGGCGCCACGCCATAGTAGGACGCGCTGATCCGGTCGTGGAGATAAGAAGTCAGCACGCCGTCCGTGACCATATAGGTCTTCTGGCCCGGCACGCCCTCATCGTCATAATTGCACGCCCCGCGGCTCGCGGGCACCGTCGCATCGTCCAGGATATTGATCCCCGGACGGCAGATCCGCTCGCCCATCCGGCCGCTGAAAATCGACTGCCCCTTGCGGTTGAAATCCGCCTCGAACGCGTGGCCCATCGCCTCGTGCAGCAGGATACCGGAAGCGCCGGCGCCCATCACCACGGGCATCCGCCCGCCCTTCGGACGCTTCGCCTCGAAACGCGCATCCATCCCGGCCACGGCCCGGCTCACCAGATCCTCCAGCACCGCATCGCCGATCATCTCGGCGCCCATCCGCAGGCTCCGCGACACCGTATTGTTCTCCGTCCGGTCGCCCTGGCGGAAAATCACCTGCACGGAAATGCTGCCCAGCGGACGGTGGTCCTCCGTCGCCTCGCCGAGCGAATTGAACATCAGCACGTCGCTGACGGAATAAGACAAGATCGCCACGACCTTCAGGACGCGGCTGTCGCGGGCGCGGATGCCCGCCTCGATCCGCTGCAAGAACGGAATAAACCCCGCCACATCCGCCTCCTCCCACGGCGCCAGTTCCTGATAATAACTCTTTCTTGTTGCTGCGGGGGCGGCATTCTGGTCCGAAAAACCGTGGCCGCCCGTGGCCTCGTGAACGGGGGGGACCCGCTGCGCAGCAGTGGGGGGGATGAGCGAAGCGAAGTTTTGCGGACCAGAACTGCCGCTCCCCGCAGCAACTGCAATGGACGCAGCTGCGCGGGCGGCGGCCTTCAGCGACGGGAAATCCGTCGTCTCCGCATACGCGTACCCCGTCTTCTCACCCTTCAGCACCCGGATCCCGCAGCCATAATCCACGTGGTAGCCGCCCGACCCGACCACGCCGTCGCGGAGCAGCAGGTCGTGGTAGGACGTGTCCTCGAAATACAGATCGCACCAGTCGCCGCCGTCCCGCAGCCCCTCGGCCACGAGCGCGCGCAACTGCTCTCCGGTCACACCAAAACGCTCAAAACTCTTCATTCGGATGCGCTATACTCCAAATCGTCTGATACTTCTCGTTATCCTTCACATACATCACCCCCCGCGTCCCCTCGGCCACCACCGAAAACGGCGGCTTCGAATTGTCCGCCAACACCCAGCGGTCCACCACCGGAATATACGAATCGAAAAAATACTGCAGGCCCATCACATACCGGCGCCGCACCACGGCATCCGGAATATTGTGGCCGCCCGCAGCCACGCGGTTGCGTACCCGCTGGATCGCCAGTTCCGGCGAATTCAGCCAGAAATACAGCAACATCGACTCGTAGCCGCGCTCCTTCGCCTCCTTGACGATGTGCAGCAGCGTACGCGTCGCGAGCGTCGTCTCCACGGCGAAATCCAGGTTCCGCTCCAGCAGATAGTTGATCTTCATCAACATATAGCGGCTCGCGGTCACCGACGCCGCGCCCGGGTCGAACGGCGAAAAACTCTTCGCGAACTCGTCCGAGTTGACGAACTCACGGCAATTCAACAGATCCGGCAAAAGCGAATAAGACGCCGTCGTCTTGCCGGATCCGTTGCAGCCGGATATGATGTACAGCTTGGGCAAATCCTACTTCTCAGGAATGTTCTCCAGGACAGCCTTCAGCAACTCCCAGGTCCGCTGGACGGCGGGGATGTGGCAGCGCTCGTCCGGGGAGTGGGGATAGAGGATGGTCGGTCCGATCGAGACCATCTCCCAGTTGGGATACTTGGCCCCGAGCAGGGCGCACTCAAGACCGCCGTGGGTCGCGAGGACGTTCATCGGCTCGCCGTACAGCTTGACGTGCATATCGTTGATCAGCTTGTTGATCGGCGTGTCCGGCTTGGGCGTCCAGCCCGGGTAGCCGCCGAAGAACTTCACCTTGGCGCCGGCGAACTCGAAGATGTAGCGGACGCGCTCGGCGAGCTCCATCTTGGACTCGTTGATGGCGCTGCGCAGCAGGGAAGCCACGGTGAGGTGGCCGCGGGTGCAGCGCACGACGGCGAGGTTGATGGACGTCTCCGTCAGGCCGGCCATCGTCTGGCTCATCCGGATCACGTTGGACGGGCAGGCGAGGATCGCCTTGCAGGCGTTCAGCATCACGCCGTCCTCGATATAGCGGGCCGGCTTGTTGCACTTGGCCACCGTGCAGTTCATCCCCGGATCGCTCTGGAGATAGCGCTGCTTGAGCGTCTTGAACACGGAATTCACCTGGCGGAGCGCCGCCTGGGCCTTCTCGGCCGGGATGGCCACGACGGCCTCGGCCTCGAACGGGATGGCGTTGCGCAGGCTGCCGCCCGTGAAGTCGGCCACCTTGGCGCCGTACTTCTCGATGAGCGGGATGAGGGCGCGCACCATCACCTTGTTGGCGTTGGCGCGGTACAGGGAGATATCCATACCGGAGTGGCCGCCGGCCAGACCGCGGATGACGATCTTGTAGCCGATGTAGCCACGCGGGGTGGTGAGGGACTTGTACTTGAAATCGGCGACGGCGTCCAGACCGCCGGCGCAGCCGATGCAGAGCTCCTTCTCGTCCTCGGAGTCGAGGTTGAGGAGGATGTCGCCGTGCAGGATGCCCGGCTTGAGGGCGTCGGCGCCCGACATACCGGTCTCCTCGTCATAGGTCACGAGCACCTCGATGGGGCCGTGCTTGACGGTCTTGTCCTCGGCGACGGCCATACCCATTGCGACACCCAGGCCGTTGTCGGCGCCGAGCGTGGTGCCCACGGCCGTGACCCATTCGCCTTCGATGACGGTCTGGATCGGGTCCTTGAGGAAATCGTGGACGGTCTCCGCAGTCTTCTGCGGCACCATATCCATATGGCCCTGGAGAATGACTCCCTTGCGGTTCTCATAGCCCGGGGTGGCGGGAACGCGCATGATCACATTGCCTGTCTCGTCGGCAAATGCCTCGACTTTGTGCTCCTTGGCCCAGTCGAGCAGGTATTTGCGTACAATCTCCTCGTGCTTGGAAGGACGGGGACAACGGGTCAGTCCGTAGAAATTGTTCCAGACGACAGCTGGTTGAAGATCTTTGATAGTCATAGTGAATTTTTTTTATTTGTAGTTAATCAAGCGAAGCGCCTGTGGGTCCAGAGATAGTTCGCGGGTTGCTCGCGGATATCGGACTCCAGCAGCGCGTAATATTGTTTCATAATGGTTTCGAGCGGCATCTGCGAAGCGTCCTCGCAGATGGTCGTATAGTGCAGCGTGTAGTGGCCGCGGCGCTCCCGGCGCACGGTCTGGTAGACCACCGGCATCTTGAACTTGCGCGCCAGCGCGGCGCCGCCGGTCATCGTCTTGACGGGCTGGCCCAGGAACTCGATGTCCAGGTTGGCCGGCGAGGCGAAATACGGACGCTGGTCGGTCAGGATGCCGTAGGCCTTCTTCTCTTCGATGTGCGTGTAGGCGTAGCGGACGAGCTCCTTGCTCTCGATGTAGCCCGTGTAGTGCTTGCGGTCCAGCAGGGGAGCGGTGCGGTTGTCCCGCATGATGTCGCTCCAGACGCGGCTGGTGATCGCCCGGTACACGACGCAGAAATTGCGCTCGTCGAGCGGGCTCGGCATATCCGCATAGCAGTAGGAGGCGATGCCGCCGATCAGTTCCCAGTTGCCCGTATGGGCGGCCAGGACGATCATGCCGGGCGCCGGTCCGATGAGCTGCGCGAGCAGCTCCGGGTTGTCGATCTCGACCAGGCGCTGGCGGTGCAGGCGCTTCGGCCCCCGGCAGGCGCCGAACCAGACCGCCTCGCCGATGACCTCGCCGAAATGGCGGTAGAACTCCTTGCGGATGGCCAGGCGCTCATCGTCGGACTTGTCCGGGAAACAGCGGGCGAGGTTGCCGTCCACCACGTCGACGCGGTAGCGGGCGACGTCTTCCGCGAGCCAGGCGGCGAAGCGGCCCAGCGCGTAGTGGACGCGCAAAGGCAGCAGGCCCAACAGGCGGAGCAGCCCCAACAGCAACCAGGTCCCGACCTTACGCATAGCGGATTATTCGGCCGTGGCGGCGTTGATACGCTTGAGCATCGAGAACATGATGGCGCCGGCGATGACGCAGAGCGCCATCAGGATGGCCCAGTTCGCCCAGAGCGGAACGTTCATCCAGAGGAGGCCCGGGATGGAGCTGAGGTAGTTGCCGATGGCCGTGGAAGCGAACCAGAGACCCATCATCAGGCCCTTGAGCTTCGGCGGGGCGACCTTGGACACGAAGGAAATGCCCATCGGGCTGAGCAGCAGCTCGGCGAAGGTCAGCACGAGGTAGGTGCTGATGAGGTACATCGGAACCACCGGATCCGGCGACACGGTGCCCTGCAGGGCGGCCGGGGACGGCTGGCCGAGGGACCCCATGATCATGACGAGGTAGCCGAGGGCGGCCACGAACATACCGAGGCCGATCTTGGCCGGGGCGCTGGGCTCCTTGCCCTTCTTGGCGAGCGCGCTGAAGAGGGCCATCGAGATCGGGGTCAGGAAGACCACGTAGAACGGGTTGAACTGCTGGAAGAGCTGCGGCTGGATGTCGAGGACCTCGGGCAGGCCGCGGTAGATGGCGATGGCGCCGCCCCAGAGGAGGAGCGTGATGACGCCGCAGGTAATCTTGCCGCGCGCCTTCTCGGACTGGAAGGCCCCGAAGAGCGTATAGATCGAGGCGGCCAGCAGGGCGAGGATCCAGATGTTGAAGCCGAGCTTCGGCCAGCCGGAAGCGGTGCTCTGCGTGTAGTCGCGGGCGAACCAGGTCAGGGACTGGCCGTTCTGGTGGAAGGCCATCCAGAAGAAGATGACCACGGCGAAGACCATGATGAGGGCGATGACGCGCTCGGTGGTCTGCTTCGGGGTCAGTTCGACCACGTTGGCGTTGCCCTGGGCGGCAGCCTGCTTGGCGTTGACGTCGGCGTGCTTGAACCAGTTGCGGCAGAAGAAATAGATGCCGATGGAGACGATCAGGGACACGCAGGCCACGGCGAAGCCCATATTGTAGGCGGAGGACAGGTGCTCGATGTAGTAGGAGCCGAAGGTGGCGGGCTCCATCGCGGCCACGGCCGCGTCAGGCATCTGGCCCTGCAGCTCGGCGAGACGGGCGGCGTTCTCCGGGGTGATGGCGTTGTCCAGCAGCTGGTGCGCCAGGGCCGGGATGTCGGCCTTGTAGATGAGGCCGGCCTTGCCGAGGAAGCGGTTGGTGATGGCCGTCGCGGCGGACGGGGCGAACATCGCACCGATGTTGATCGCCATATAGAAGAGGCTGAACGCGGAGTCGCGCTTGGCGGAGTATTTCGGGTCGTCGTAGAGGTTGCCCACCATCACCTGGAGGTTGCCCTTGAACAGGCCGGTGCCCACGCTGATGAGGAACAGGGCGCCGATCATCAGGGCTACGCCGAGGCCGTTGGCGGCCGTCGGGATGGAGAGGGCGAGGTAGCCGATGAACATCACGCAGATGCCCGTGACCACGCACTTCCCGTAGCCGATCTTGTCGGCGAGCGCGCCGCCGACGACGGGCATGAAGTACACGAGGGCGAGGAAAATGGAATAGAGCTGGCTGGCCGCCGCCTGCTCCCAGCCGAACTTGGCCTGCAGGAACAGCATGAAGATCGCCAGCATCGTGTAGTAGCCAAACCGTTCGCCGGTATTGGCAAGGGCTAAGGCATAGAGGCCTTTAGGATGTCCTTTGAACATATACTGTGCATTAAGTTGTTTCGTATCTCACAAAGATAACAAAAAATAGGCCGCCCTGCAAGTGCAGGACGGCCATTTCTTTGCCTTCATCAGAACAGGAGGAAGCGTTTCTTCTTGCGCTTCTCGCGGCGCAGGGCGCGTTGCGCGCCGATCATCTCGTAGATCTCGTTCCAGTCGGGGATGCCTCCCAGGTTCCGGTCGTCGATGTAGACGTCCGCGATGACCTTGGCGGTGTGCCGCGGGAACATCGCTTCGGGCGGGTCGTTGCTGTTGACAGCATAGAAGTCCAGCCCCCGTTCGTGGCAAAAGGCGATCGCCTCGTCGAGCAGCTCCCCCTCGCGGGAAGTGAACAGGATGATCCTGTTCCCTTCCTGCTGCAGGTGGGTCAGCGCCTGGATGGCGAAGGGCTTCTCCTTGCCGATCTCAGGATATTTGCTCTCGACGATGGTGCCGTCGAAATCTACTGCGATAATCATTTCTGCTTCTTTTTGAAGATGCTGAGGATACCCTTCTTCTTCGGCTCGTCGCCATAGCCGTAACCATAGCCGTAGCCGTAACCGTAGCCATAGCCGTAACCGTATCCGTATCCGTAGGCGCCGAAGCCGTAGCCGCGGTGCTTCTTGATCTGCGGTCCGTTGAAGACGATGGCCATATTGTGCAGGTGGTGCTTCTGGTTGAGCTCGTCCAGCTGCGGGAGGATGCGGCGGTCAAGCTGGCCGCTGCGCAGGATGAACAGGGTGACGTCCACCACGCGGTTCATCACCAGCGGGTCCGCCAGCATCTGCACCGGCACGCCGTCCAGCAGGATGTAGTCGTAGTGCTTGCGCAGCTCCGCGACGAGTTCGTCCAGGCGCGGGCGGCTGAGCAGCTCGGTCGGGTTGGGCGGGATGGCGCCGGCGGGGATGAAGTCGATGCCCGGCTTGACGTCCTTGTAGAGCACGTCGTCGAGGGTCAGGTCGAGGTCATAGAGGTAGTTGGACAGGCCCGTGACCTTGTGCTTGAGCGCGAACACGCCCGACAGGGAGCGCTTGCGCATATCCGTATCGACCAGGATGACGCGCTTCTGGGCGTCGGCCATGCAGGCGGCCATGTTGGCCGTGATGAAGGTCTTGCCGGAGGAGGACGAGTAGGACGTCGTGGCGATGACCATCGGCAGCTTGCAGGACGGGTCGAGGAAGTTGATGTTGGTACACATCATACGCATCGCTTCCGTGAACACGCTGTGCGAGGTGGGATCGTAGACGAACGGCGACGGTTCCTCCTGGCCCGGTTTGCGCTTGCTCGACTTGAAGACGATGCCGCGCAGCTCGCTGTTGAGCGGGATCTCGGCGAGGAACGGGACGTCGATGTTCTCCTCGATCTCCTTGCGCGTGCGGATCTTGGTGTCCAGGAACAGGCGCGCGTTCAGGATGACGGCCGGGATGAGCAGGCCGATGAGGATGGCGAGCATGAAGATCTTCATACGCTGCGGGGAAGTCGGCGTCAGGTTCGCCACGGCCGGGTCGACGACGCGGATGTTGTCGTCGGCCATGGCCTGCGAGAGGGCGTTCTCCTCACGCTTGTTGAGCAGGAAGAGGTAGAGCTCCTGCTTGATGGACTGCTGGCGCTGGATCTCGAGCATCTGGCGCTCCTTGGTCGGCATCGAAGAGAACTTCTGCAGGGCGCCGCGCTCCCGCTCGGAGAGGTCGCGCCGCTGGATGTCGAGGCTGGTCTGCAGGTTCTGGATCATCCCCAGGATGCTGCCGCGCAGCGAGCTGAGCGAGCTCTCCGCCTTCAGGACGGCCGGGCTGCCCGTGCTGCTGCCCGCCACCAGGCGGTCGCGCTGCAGGATGAGGTCGTTGTACTTGGCGATCACCTCGTCGAGGCCCGGATCGTCCAGGCCGATGTTGCCCGGGATCATCTGGTACGTGTCGGCGGACTTGACGACGTGGTCCTTGAGGTAGTTGGACAGGGCCAGGCGCGTCTCCACGCCCACGATTTCCGCGCTATAGCCGCGGCTGTCGCCCAGGTACATCGAAGCCGCGTCGCTCACGCTCATCAGCTTGTTGGAGCTCTTGAAGCGGGCGAGTTCACCTTCGACGCCGCCCAGCTCCTCCTCGATGATCGCGAGGCGCTCGTTGATGAAGTCTTCGGTGTGGACGGCCACGCGGTTCTTCTCCCGGATGGCGGCCTCGTTATACTTGACCACCAGCATATTGATGATGTCGGCGGCGCGCTGGGCGTTGAAGTCCTGCTCGGTCAGCTGGAGGATCTGCTTGTCGTGCGAGATGTGCAGGCGGCTGATGTACTGCTGCGCCGCCCAGCTGACGGAGATCTTCCGGATCTGGATGTCCCGTCCGTAGCTCTCCGGCGTGTATTGCGCGGTGGGCAGGAACGCCACGCGGCCGTTGCCGAGCGCGACGGTGTCGCCCAGGGCGACCAGCTGCGAACCGGAGCCGGTGGTGACCCGGACGTGTCCGGCGTCCATCGGCGTCACGGTGATGGCGAGCTGGCCGGGGTCGCTCTTCTCGCGGTTGAAGACCATCCGGACCGGGGACTGCGAAGTATAGAGTTCGACGTCACGGAACTTGATGCGGTCCAGGTAGTTGACGTCGGCGTCCAGGGCCTTGACCACTTCGGTCATGATCGTCATCGAGCGGAGCTGCAGCTGCTCATTGGTGACCGAGAACTTGTTGATCATCTGGTCGTAGGTCTCGAGCCGGGCGGTGCGGATGTCGTCGCCGGCATTCTTGATGATGGCGGTGACGCCGCTGCTGTAGACGAACGGCATACGGGCATAGCGGTAGTAGGCTATGCCGAGTGCAAGCAAGACACAGAGCAGGAACCAATACCAGTTCCCGACCAGGTAATAGAACAGGTCGACCAGGTTGACCTGTTCGTTGCGCGTGACTTTTCTAGGTGCGTTCTTCATAAGGCTATCTGGCTGTCCAAATCAGGATATATGCAACGGATGCGATGGCGGAAACGACCGGCGCGAAGATCTTGACGAAGGTATCGCCGCCGGTGGAGAGTCTCAAGCCGCGGGGCTGGACGTACACCACGTCGTTCTGCTCAAGGTAAAATACGGGGGAGGTGAAGAGATCCTTGCTCTGCAGGTTCACCGAGTAGGCCTGCCGCTCGCCGTTCTTGGTGCGGACGACCATGATGTCGGGAATCTTGGCGTTCTCCGTGTTGATGCTCTCGATCTGGGCCAGTACCTGCAGGAGGTTGATGCTGTTGGCCTCGACCGGGAGGAGGAGGGATCCCATCTCACCGATGACGGTGACCGTGAAGTTCACCAGTTCCGCCTTGACTACGGGATCCTTGATGTAGCCGCGCTCGCGGAGCTGCCGGGCGATCTCTTCCTGGACCTCCTTGAGGGTTTTCCCCTCGACGTGGATGGATCCGAGGACGGGGAAGTCGATGTCGCCGCGGACGTCCACACCGTAGGTGATCGTCAGCAGGTCGGCCTTGTCCGCGTCGGTGACGCTGATCGTGTTGAACGGGGCGGCCAGGGCCGGCTCGTCGCAGAACACCTGGACGGTGATGCGGTCGTCGACCTTGAGCTTCAGCTCAGGGGCCGGAAGGGCTTCATAGGGGACATTGTACTCCAGATCCCGGAGGAATCCCAGCTTCGAGGGCGTGGAACAGGCCGTGAGCAGCACTCCCGCTGCCAGCAGCAAAAGTTTAGTTCTGGTTTTCATATACTTTGATTACTTTATCTATCATTCTACGGGAGGTAAACAGTTCCTCATAGCGCTCCATCGCGCCGGCGGCGAACTGCAGGTAGTCGTCCGGATCGCGGCAGATGCGCCGGATGGCTTCGGACATCGCCAGGCTGTTGCCCGGCGGGACGTTGAGGCCGGACACGCCTTCCCGGTTGACCCAGGAGACGCCGGACTGCGGGATCTGCGTGGCGACGACCGGCTTGCCGCAGGACATCGCTTCGATCTGGACGATGCCGAAGGCTTCCGTCTTGCGGTCCGAGCTGAGCACGAACACGTCGCAGGCGCCGAACAGGATGGGCAGCTGGTTGCCGTCCACGAAGCCCAGGAGCTCGACGCGCTCCTCGAGGTTGAGCGCTTTGATCTCGCTCTTCAGCGCATCGTAGAGCGGGCCCGTGCCGCCGATCAGGATCTGGTAGTCGGGGCCCAGGTAGCTGGCCGCCTTGACCAGGGTCCGGAATCCCTTGTAGGGGACGAGCCGGCCCAGGGCGAAGACGATGTGCTTGCCCGGATACTTGTCGCGGAAAGCGGCGACGTCCCGGGTGTCGTACACGACCGGCGCGATGCCGATCGGCACGCAGGTCACCTTGTACTGGGCTCTGGTCAGGTATGGCGATTCCCGTACATACACGGGCGTCGTGCCGATGATCCGCTCAGCGCGGTGGATCAGCCAGGACTGCAGGGGCTTGTAGAAGAACAGCAGGAGCTTCTGGGACAGGATGTCGCTGTGCCAGTGCAGGATTACGCGTCCTTTGTAACCGCTCAGCCGGAGGGCCAGCGCGGCCATCGGGTCGGGATGGTGGACGTGGATGACGTCGTACTCTGCCGCGTGCTTGCGCATCCACCGGACCATGACCGGTGAAATGACCGTGGCAGCTTTCTTGGTAATGGCTCTGACGCAGATCACCCGGCCGAAGGGGCCCAGGCTGATCTCATAACCGTCAGGTGTCTGCCGGGATACATCGACGTACTCCGGTTCGATCGAATCGTCGGGGAGGATTCCGCAGAGCATATCGCAGGCGATTCCCCGTTCGGCCAGGCCGACGGTGAGGTCCCACATCACTTTCTCCACGCCTCCGCGAATAGGGTAGAACTTACCTAGTTGTAAGATCTTCATAGAGTTGGATATAGTTTTGGTAGCACTTGAATTTTCCGAAGTGCTGCAGGGCATATTCCCTGCATCGGGCGGCCGTCTGCCCGCGGTCCGCCGCCGCGAATTCACGTACGCGGGCGAGCATTCCGTCCACGTCGCCCTGTTCGACCACGAAGCCCGTCCCGTCCGAGACCGACTCGACGCTGCCGCCGGTCCGGTACGTGACGACCGGCGTGCCGCAGGCGATGGCCTCGAGGTTGACGGTGGGGTAGTTGTCCTGCCAGGTGGGGTTGACGAGCACCGTGGCGGACGCATACAAGGTGGCCAGTTTTCCGACGTTTTCCGTCCGTTCGATGAGCTCCACGCCGGCCGGGAAGCGGCGGCGCTGCTCTTCGGTCATCCTGCCGACGAGCACCAGGCGTTCGCCTTCGCGCAGCTTGCCGGCGAGGGCGGCCAGGTCGGCCAGGCCCTTCTCTTCCAGCCAGATGCTGGCCACGGCGAGGAGGGTCGTCCCGGCCTGCGCGGGCGCGTCCGCCGCGGCTTCGGGCCGGAAGGTGTCCAGGTCGATGCCGTTGTGGATCACGACGAAGCGCTTGTCGGCGAGGAAGGATTCCGCCATCTCGCGGCGCATCCAGTCGGAGACCGTGACGACGGTCAGGTCCAGGGAGCCGAAGGCCTGCTTCTTCTTGCGCCAGTTGCGGGCGGAGCGGTCCAGCAGCCAGCTGGCCGGGAAGGCCCGCTTCTGCGGGCAATGGCCGCAGCCCGTGCGCCACTTGTCGCAGTGGGCGGAGGCGTAGTGGTAGCAGTGTCCGGTATAGAGCCAGCAGTCGTGGACCGTCCAGACGACGGGTTTGCCGCGCTGCCGGAGGAACGCGCAGAGCATCGGATAGTTGAGGAAGTAGCCGTGGACATTGTGGATGTGCACGATGTCCGGGTCGATCTCCCGGATGCGCCGGATCAGTTCGCGCGTGGCGCGCCGCGAGGCGAGGCCGTGCGCGTCGAACAGGCGCGTGGCGACGGCGTGGAGGGCCAGGTCCAGCCTGTCGCCGACCGGCACCAGTAGCGAGCTGTGCTGCGGCTCGCCGTCGCGGGCGCGGCTGTAGGCGACATAGCTCTCCCAGCCGGCCTCGACGACCAGTTCGCCGATCTCCTTCATAATGCGTCCGGTGGAGGTGTTGAGCCGGACGACGGGGTTGATCTGCAGCAGTTTGCGACTCATAGCTTACCGCCCACGAGCACGCCGGTCACGCGCGGGGCATATTTTTTCAAGACGATATACAGGGCGGTCACGATGCCGAGCGTGAGCAGGGCCGTGGCCACATAGGTCGCCAGCAGGCCGAAGAAGCCTTGCGGGGCGAGGATCATCGCCAGGATCTTCTTGAACGAGATCGCGGGGATGTAGTGGTACAGGTAGATGAAGAAGCACCAGGCGGCCGCGTCCGCGGGGACGTTGCCCTGATAGCGGCCCAGCAGCTGCCCGACCCGGTCCTTCTGGCAGACGGCTGCCCAGGCGCCGATGGTGAACCAGAGGTTGTAGAGCGGCGAGCCGCCCACGAAAAACCAGACGGCGGCCAGCGCCAGCACGCCCCAGATGCGCGTGTAGCGCACGAACAGGTAGATGAGCGGCGCCACGAGGCAGGCGATGATGAGGTCGCGGATGAACCAGAGCGACATATTGACCGGTCCGGTCCAGAAGATGAAGAGCGGGTCCGTCCACCGGTCGCCGAAGAAGTCGGAAAGCATCCCGGGCGTGATGCGGTGCGCGACCCAGTAGCAGACGAAGGCGACGGCGTTGGCGATCAGGTAGGGGACCAGCAGGGACAGCGCCCGCTTGCGGGTCTTGTCCCAGAAATAGGCGGCGTCCGGCTTGTCCGGCACGTTGCGGAAATACAGGAAACCCGACAGGACGAAGAACAGCGGGACGCAGACTTCGGTCAGCGCCACCACGACCCGGGTGAAGAGGTCGAACGCCCCGGACCGGCCGGCCAGGTCGACCAGCGATGCGTGCCGGGCGACGATGCCGACGGTCAGGATGACCTTCAGCAGATCGATGAGCGTGTAGCGCCTGCCTGTCGTGGACGTGCTCATTTACTTGCGCAGCATATCGGTGAAATAGAGGTTCCAGCGGCCCATCACGGCGTCTTCCGAATAGGCCTCGGAAATCTTCCGCGCCTGCGCGGACATATTCTCCAGCTGTTCGGGATGCTCCATCAGGCGCTGCATCTCCGCGGCCAGCGCGGGGACGTCGCCTTCCGGCGTGATGATGCCGTTGAGGCCCGGGGCGATGATGTCGCGCGGGCCGCAGAGGAAGTCGAAGCTGACGGCCGGCACGCCGCAGGCCATCGCCTCGATCATCACCATCGGGAACCCTTCGTAGTGGGAGGTCATCACGAGGAAGTCGCTGGCGGCGTATTCCTCGAAGATGGTGTTGGTCGGCTTGTTGATCCTGGCGGAACCGCCGATGCCCAGCCGGGCGATCTGCTCATTGAGCATCTGCTCCCATTCGCCCTGGCCGAAGATGTCCAGGCGCCAGGTCTTGCGCAGCTCCTCCGGCAGCAGCGCCCAGGCGTCCAGCAGGCGGTCGAAGCCCTTCTGGTAGTCCAGGCGGCCGACGGCGATGACGCGGTGGTTGCCGCAGTGGTGCGGGAGGCTCTGGGTGATGGCGGCGTTGGGGATGACGGAGAGGTTGGGCAGGTGGCCCCACATCGCGGCATCCTGGCGCGTCAGCACGACGAAGCGGTCGAAGCGGCGCACGATCCGCTCGTCCTGGCGGGTGCGGATGCGGTCCGCCAGCCTCATCAGGCCCTTGCGGTTGTATTGGAGGCGGAACAATTTGTTGTAGTGCAGTTCGAGGATCTTCCGGCTCCCGTCCTTGATGCGCGGGATGAAGGAAGACTCGGACGGATAGAGGGAGATCACGAAATCGGCGCGCTCGCGCATCAGCAGCTCCGTGAGCGCCTTGCGGTGCAGGCGGCGCTTGCGGAAGTAGGCGAGGGTCTGCTTGACGGTGCCGCTTCCGAGGTCGTCCGTGTAGTTGATGCCCAGATCGACCATCCGGACTTCCGGCGGGAATTCATAGAACGGCGGCCGTCCGTGCTGGTCGGTGGTCACGACCATCAGTTCGCAGCCGCCCCGGCGGAGCCACCAGCGGAGCTTGTTGAGGAGCACCCGCTCCATCCCGCCCGGGTTATAGACGCTGGCTATGCAGTAGATCAGTTTCATTTGGTTATTTGTGTGTGATTAGTTGGCACAGGAGGCGGATGGCGAAAGCCGCTGCGATGCTGACCGCGAGCGTGAGCGCAACGAACGCGAGGCCGGAGAAGGAGCCCTGCAGGAGCAGCATCACGGTGATGTGCACCAGGTAGAGCTCATAGGAAATGCTGCCGAGCCAGGCCAGGACCTGCAGGCGCAGCCCGTCCAGCGGGATGCGGGCGATGAGCAGGGCGCAGGCCAGCGAGCTGAAGACGTAGCAGAGGGCGCGGCAGGCCAGGTTCCCGGTCAGGAAGAGCCCGGCGGCCGCGGCCACGCACGCGAGCAGCGCCAGCCAGTAATTCGCCTCCCCGCGGCCGCAGAAGCCGAAGGCGGCGTCTTCGTATTCCGCGAGGAACGCGCCGGCCGGGAAGGCGAGGGCGCTGACCCACCAGCAGCGGTCGAAGCCCGCGAACGCCGTCCCGCAGGCGAACAGGAGGACGCCGGCGAGGATCGCCCACGGCGCCGCTTTTTCCGGCAGGAACTTCCGGCACGCCCAGAACAGCAGGTAGTCGAACAGGATGGTCCAGACGAACCAGTAGTGCGGCAGGTTGCCGAAACTGCCCGTCAGGAGCCGGTGCAGCAGGGCGACCAGCGCCGCCGGGAGCGCGATGCGCAGGATCCTCCGGCCGAAGAATCCCCGCAGGTAGGCGGCTCCCTTCGTCAGGAAGGAGCGGGTGAGCCCGTAGCCCGAGATGAACAGGAACATCGCCACGGCCGGCACCGCCAGGTCGCGCACCGGTGCGAGGGCGGGCACTCCGTAGTAGGAGAAGTGCCCGAGCACGATGCACAGGACCAGCAGCGCCCGGACGGGCGGCATCTTGCTATTTGCGAACGCTAATGTCATCGCGGATGATCTTGTCGGCGTAGGAGATGCCGGGCTTCTCTCCCTGGAAGTCTCCGTCGATGCAGAACAGGAGCGCATCGATGAAGAAGATGTCCGTGGCCACCTTGATCCAGATGATGAAGGTCAGGGCGACCAGCATCCAGGCCGTCATATGGAAATGATGGAATTTCCGGATCTGGACGGTGTGGCAGTAGATGAAGAAGATGGAGAAGATCAGCAGGCCGATCAGGCCGCAGTAAAGGGTGAAGTTGCAGTAACCGATGTCGGTGCCGTTGTCATAGACACCGTAAGTGCCCCGTCCGATGAGCCAGTCCTCGAGGTTGTCCGGCCAGACCCACATCGACTCGAGGATGTCCGTGGAGTTGGTGTGGAAGTCGCCGGTCTCGACCCAGTTGAAGAAGGCCTCGAAGCCGAAGCGGAGGTAGCCTTCGAAGGTCTCGCTGTGCTGGTAGAGGTAGATGCTGACCCCGACGATGACGATCATCACGATGAAGAACCAGAAGAACATCCGGACCATGCTCATCGTGATGAATCCGCCCTTGCGCATCCGGAAGAGGGAGATGACGATGTAGGTCATACCCAGGGCCGCGCCGACCAGGGTCGTACGCGAGATCACGGCGCCGATGACGACGATGATGGCGAAGGCGCCCAGGTCCGTGGCCTGGAAGAGCCGGACCGCCCGGACGCGCGGGTTGGTGGAGAACTGGTGTGCGATCATCAGCAGGATGACGGAGAAACGCACGCCTGCCGGGTCGAGGGCCGCACCCAGGCCGTACATACGGTGGTTCACCTTGTAGAAGTCGCCCGGCTGGTACATGATGTGGTCCACCAGCCGCTCCACGATGGAGACGTTGTCGATCAGGACCGCCGTGACGCACTGGAAGACGCCGACCAGCGCCAGGTAGCGCGTCAGGATCTCCAGGTCCACTTCTTCATATTCCCATTGCAGGAGCGAATAGACGCCGTAGGCGCCCGCCATCCAGGTGGCGAACGAGACGATATAGTTGGAATAGACGGTGTCGAAGGTACCGGAGATCGTGACGCTGAACAGGCACCAGACGGAGAAGACGCCCGCCAGCAGGGCGGCGAAGAGCGTCGGCTCCGAGAAGGTGAACGAGCGCCGCCGCATGCTGTTGAACGCGAACGCGAGCACACCGAATGCGGCCACCATGATCTTGGTGTTCAGGGATTCCGGGAGGAAAGGGAAGGAGAACGGGAATAGGAAGAAACTGGTCGTCAGGACCAGGATGAACCTACGCAAAAGTCTTAGCATATCGTGAAAGTCTAGCGGTACAGGATACCGTAAGCAAGTTTATAGACGAACAGGTTATAGAGCCGGACCCCCACCCAGCAGCGCCGGGCGGCCATTTTCTGCAGCGTATAGGTGTGCAGGGGCAGGGCGCCGCGCTCCCGGGCCCTCGCGTTGGCCTCCGGGAACCAGGCGTACCAGGTCTCGTAGTCTTTCTTGTCGGTGCTGATCAGCAGCGGGCGCTTGAGGAACAGCTTGAGGTCCGTGATCGCGTCGGGGTTGTCCCGGACGATGTCCGAGCCGGCGAAGCGGCGTTCCACCTCGGCGAGGTTGGTCTCGATCTGCGCGCGGCGCTCCGGGCTGAACGAGCGGCTGATGGAGGCGCTGTTGACCGCGTTGTAGCGGTAGAGCGACTCGTGGAGCTGCACCACGCGCCCGGCGAGCAGGAACGCGCGCAGCATGAACTGCATATCTTCGCCGAGGTCGGCGCCCGGGATGAAGCGGAGGCCGTTGCGCTCGACCAGGTCGCGGTTGACCAGGAACAGCCAGAGGTTCCAGCGCATCGTGCCGCCCATCAGGTTGTAGAGCGCCTCTTCCGGGTTCTCGTAGTCGGCCTGGCGCATATAGCGGCCTTCGCGCGCGTTGCGCCCGAGCGTCCAGTCCCAGCCGACGATGTCCACCGGATGCTCGGTGGGCTCGGCCGCCGCGGCCGCCAGCTCCAGCATATGCGGGTCCAGCAGGTCGTCCGCGTCCGCGAAGGCGAGGTAGTCGCCCTCGGCGACGTCGAGCGCCCGGTTGCGGGCCTCCGCCGCGCCGCCGTTCCGCTCCGCGCGGAGCAGCTTGCACGGCAGGCCGCTCTCCACGCAGAAACGCTCCAGCAGGGCGGCGGAGCCGTCCGTGCCGGCGTCTTCGGAGAAGATGACCTCGAAGTCGCGGAAGCGCTGGGCGCGGATGCTTTCCAGCGTGTCCGGGAGGGTCTTCTCGGCGTTGTAGACGGGTATGATCAGGCTGATCTTCATTTCGCGAGCGCGACGATGCGCTGGATGAATTCAGGGTCGGAGCCGTTGAACTTGCGGGCGAACAGGGCGGGGGAAGCGGCCAGCCGGTCATAGTCGGCGGCCGACCAGTCGACGAGCTCGCTGCCCTGCCAGCCGATGAGGCGCATGCAGCCGGTGGCGTCGTCCTTGGCGTTGTAGATCGCGGAGCGCATCGGGGATGCCCAGCAGAGCGTCTGGAACACCATCTCGTCCGGGCAGAACGTATGGCGGAAGGTCTTGCGGACCCATTTCTCGTTGTCGAGGAAGCAGCGGACCATCGCTTCGGTCACGCTGACCCACTGGGAGCCTTTCTTGAAATCCACGCGGGCGTTGCGCTTGTAGCCGACGGCCTCCTGGACGCGGATCCAGGCGGCGCGCAGGATGCGCTTGCATTGCGAGCGGTTCTTGAAGTCACGCGGGAAGAGGTGCCAGCGCTGGACCTTGCGGACGATTTCCGGCGTCATTCCCGTGAGGGTGTAGCCGATGAATTCCTTGCCCTTGTGCTCCTGGAAGAAGGTGTGGATGTAGTCCTGGCCCTTGAGCGGCAGATCCACGCCCGAGAGGAGGTGGTAGTAGGCGTAGGGGCCGTCCTTCAGCGCGGCGCCGAAGAGGGCGTATTCCGCCTCCACGACGGAGTAGTCGCCCCAGCGCACGTCGACGCGGTTGCGGAGCACGACCAGGCGCGCCTTGTCGGCGTGCAGCGCGGGCAGTTCGCGGACCTTGCGGTCGATGTGCACGAAGATGTCGTTGCGCGCGTCGTCCAGACACCCGATCAGGGTCTGGAGCAGCGCGAACTCGTGGTGCGCGAGGATGAGGAAGGCGTGTTTCATCCCAACTTCTGCTTGATCGTGCGGACGGCGTCGAAGGGCCGTCCGAGCGGCGTGCGGTAATATTTCCAGAAACGGTACATCCTGCCGGGCGTCCATTCCGCCTGGATTTCTTCCGGCAGCGTGTCATAGACCTTCCACCAGGTACCGAACTGGACCGTGAAGAGGTTCCAGGGCTTGCCGCCCGTGTAGTGGACGGTAGCTTCCTTCTGCACCCGGTCCCACAGCTCCTCGCCGTACTGGCGGACGAAGGCGGGCTTGTATTTCGGGATGAAGAAGGTGCGGATGCTGTTGTAGAGCGGGCTGAGCGGCAGCACGCGCCCCTGGCAGACCTGGTTGAGGGCGTCCTGGTCCGGGAATTCCAGGTAGGGGACGCGGCAGGCTTCCAGCAGCTTTTCGGATACTTTGTCGGCGCGCATCCGCGCGAGGTTCATCAGCAGGAATCCGGAGTTGAAATAGCGGTCCGGGTCGCAGCCCAGCGCGCGGAAGCGCTCGGCCTGCCCCTCGATGGCCGCTTCGAACACGACGCCCAGGTAGTTGTCGCCCAGGTCCGTCTCGCGCCACAGTCTGGCGAGGTCCTGGCGGACGATGATGTCGCAGTCCAGGTAGATGATGCGGTCCAGCTCCGGCAGGAGCTCGGGCAGCAGGAGCCGCAGCGAGGCGGCCTCGGAGTAGCGCGGGTCGATGTAGACGCCCTGCAGGCGGCCTTTCAGCGGGAGGAATTCCAGCGTGAGCCGGCCGCAGCCCAGACGCTGCAGCTTCTCCTGCATCCGCGCGGGGAGCTCCTCCGTCAGCAGGCACACCACGCGGAATTCCCCGTCGGGGCAGGCATCCAGCACCGAGCGGAGCAGGGTGGCCGCCTGGACGAAGTAGTTGGGCGTGAAGGCGATGGCGAGCGGGATCATCATACGTTGTTGAATCTTTTCCGCCAGCCGCAGGCGAAAGCCAGGACGTGCGGAGTCAGTCGCTTGAATATCCAGAACAGGGCCAGGCAGATGAGCAGGGTCAGCAGCGGGGCCGCGAAATAGATCAGCCAGCGGGCGGGCAGCGTGGCGCCGAAGACCCGCAGCAGGGCGCCCTTCACCCAGCCCAGGATGAAGATCTCGTGGGCGGCATAGATGAAGAACACCGTCTGGGACAGGGCCAGCATATTCCTCCGGGCCCTGGGCCGGTTGATCAGCCGGTCGCAGATGTTCATGAACGTGACCATGCCGAAGGGGAAGAACAGCAGGCGGAACAGCTGGTGCAGGTCGTCCCCGTAGAGGCTGGTCGCCAGGAAGGCCAGGGTGAGGGTGAGGAAGGCGGCCGGGAAGCGGATGCTCCGGCAGATTTCCAGCATATTGATGCGGCGGATGCCCATCCAGGCGCCGGCGCCGAAGAAGGCGAACGCCTGCAGGAGGGTGCCGCCGGTCTTGTACGAAGCGAGGTAGAGGACGCCCAGCAGGACCAGCGTAAACCTGGGCGCTTTCGTGCTCAGGAACCAGTACAGCGGCGTCAGGAGCGTCATCACGATGAGGTCGCGGACGAACCACAGCGGGAAGTCGATCGGACCGGTGACGAACCAGAACAGCGGCCCCCGTTCGACGGAGTAGAGCGGGTCGCTGGAGAAAGGGACGCCGAACTTCCGGAAGAGGGTGGTCACGAGCAGGACGGCCAGCACGTTGAAGAGGTTCCAGAACAGGTAGGGGAAGAGGAGCGAATGCGCGCGGCGCTTCCACTTCTCGGCGAACCAGGCGGGACCCAGCTGCCCTTCCTTCAGGCTGCGGAAGAACAGGTAGCCGGAGAACACGAAGAACCAGCAGACGGCGATCGAGCAGAGGTGATGCGAGATCAGCTCCGTCGTGAAATGGAAGACGTTGGCGCTGTCCAGCGACCGCCGCATCGGCGCCAGGTTGGTGGCGACCGAGTGCTCGAGGAGCACGAGGACGATCAGCGGGAAGCGCATCGCTTCGATCAGGACGGACTGTCGGGTGTCGAGTGCGGTTTTCATCGCGGAGGGTTAGGAATGGATCTCTTTGGCGGGCACGCCCACGACGGTGACGCCGGGCGTGAGGACGTCCTTGACCACCACGGCGCCTGCCCCGATGCGGACGTTGTCCGCGATGCGGATGCCGCCGAGGATCTGGGCGTTCTGCCCGATGTCGACGTGGTCGCCGATGACGGGGGAGTCGTCGGGATAGCCGCCGTTGCTGCCGATGCAGCAGTTGCCGTGGATGATGCAGCCCTTGCCGATGCGGGCCTTGGGGTTCACGATGACGGAGCCGTAGTGCTCCAGCTTGAGGTCTTCGCCGAAGCAGCCGGCGCTGATGATGAAGCCCAGGCGGGCGCCGAGGCGGTTCTTGCGGCCGCGGTACCAGAAGCAGAGCAGCTGGTTCGGTGCCGCGAAGGTGTATTTCTCTTCTTTCCGCAGGAAGCGGAGATAGCGCTTGATGTAGTACTTCTCCGGGCGGATCCACCATTCGAGGAATCTCTCTTTGAGCGTCATAGGATTAGCGGTATGCGGTTTTGCGGCCCCCCGTCAGGACGGCTGCCGTGCGCGGCAGGAGCTTCTGCAGCAGGTACAGGAGGCCCAGGCAGATGGCGACGGCGAGCGCGGGGGTCAGGAAAAAGGCGAGGATGCTTCCCCAGACGGTGTCCGTGGGAAGGAGGGTTTCGACGAGCGGGCAGGCGGCGTTCTGCAGGATCAGCACCTCGTGCGCGGCGAAGATGAAGAAACTGCTGCCCGCGAGGAACGGGACGGACAGCCGGGTGCGCTTCTCCCAGCCCCAGGCGGCGAGGCAGATGGCGGAGCCGATGCCGCTGACCAGGAAGAAGAATTTGCTGAAGCGGGTCCAGTAGTCGGAGACGTCGAACAGCAGGAAGATGGCGGCCATCGACAGGACGGCCACGGCGAGCAGCGCGTAGCGGCGCGGCCAGGCCGTCTGCAGGAGGTTCTTGCCCGCGAGTTGCAGGTAGGCGCCGATGACGAAGAACAGCAGCCCTTCCGGCACCACCCGGCGGACGGCCAGGAACAGTACGCACAGGCCCAGCACGCCGTAGACCTTCGTCCAACGGAGGAAAAGATAAATCGCGGGCGTCAGCAGGACGAAGAGCATCAGGTCGCGGATGAACCAGAGGGGGCCGTCGACCGGGAAGGCCTGCGAGCCGACCGGAAGCGCGCCGGACACGCTCCAGAACATCCGGACGCCGCCGGCGTTGAGGAACTGCTGATACAGGCTGACGGGGCCCGCCTGGACGTTGTAATAGATCCAGAGCGCGATCAGGGCGATGACGTTCCACAGGAGATACGGGACCAGCAGGGTCCGGACGCGGTTCCTGAGCTTCCGGCCCCATTCCGGCCAGGACCACGTCCGCAGCCCGTTGAAGAACAGGAAGCCGGAGAGAAGGAAGAAGCAGGGGACCGCGAGGCGGCAGATGCCTTCCTGGAACAGGATGCAGAGCACGCGCAGCGGCCCGGTCGCGTCCAGGACGACCGTCTTGCCGTAGTGCAGCATCACCACGGCCACCGCCATCGGGAAGCGGAGGGCGTCGATCGTCTTCGACTGGAGGTCCGTCCAATCAGTCTGCATGCTTCGAAGTGAATTTGCGAGCCCAGAGACAGCCCGTCTCCTGCAGCCTGGTATAGTCTTCCGCCGGGAAGGTCCGCGGGGTGTCCCCGAGGAACTCGGCGTAAAGGAGTTTCGGTTCGTCCAGCAGCCGGAACGTGCCGGCGGCGAGGAGCTCGGTGGCGGCGAAGTATTCGTCGCCGCAGAAGGACCAGCGGTATTTGCGCAGGATGTCCGCCTGGTGCTCCACCAGGAAGCGGCAGCCCTGCTCCGTCAGGCTCAGCCAGTTGTCGGTCTTGCGGAAGTCCACCTGCCTGAAATGCCGGATACCGAAGACCTTCTGGACCTTCAGGGCGGCCCGCCAGCAGAAGGTTTCCAGCGCGCGGCTGCACGCGTGGCCCGGCGTCTTGAAGTGCCGCATCGGGAGGTGGTAGCGCCGCAGCTTGAAGTCGGCGTCCCCTTCGTCGCGCTTCCAGAAGCGCAGGATCTCCTCGTCGGCGTGGTTGTCGTAATAGGCCATCAGTTCGTCGACGGGCTTGAGGGGCAGGTGCGTGCCGGAGAGGATGTGGTAGTGGGCGTAGGGGCCGTCGTGCAGGGCCGCTCCGAGGAGCAGCAGCTCCGTGCGGATCTGCGAGACGGTGCCCCAGCACACGTCGATGCGTCCGTCCAGGATATGCAGCCGGCCTTTCTCCACGCGGAGCTCGGGGAGCGCCGCCACCTTCTTGTCGAAATGGATGTAGAAGTCGCTGCGCACGTCGTCGAGCATCGAGACCAGCCGTTGCAGGACCTCGAATTCATTGTGGGCGATGATGAGCCAGGCGTGGTTCATAGGTCAGGCGGCGCGCCGCTTGCGTTTCATCAGGTCCGCGAACAGGCCGGGGCAGCGCAGGATGAGGGCGCCCAGCACGCGGTCTTTCCGCGAGAGCAGGCATTTCTGCTGCGCGAATTCCTGCCGGATGAACGCGGCGTGCTGCGCGCGGAAGGCGCGGAAACCGTCCGTCTTCAGGCGGTCGATGTGCCAGAAATGCGTGCCCATCAGGAAGGAGAAGGCGTCGGCGGAGAGCCAGTCGCGGTCGGCGGCGTCGGCACCCTCCGCGATGAAGGCTTTCAGGTATTTGTAGACCGCGACCATGTCGGACATCGACCGGTCGGATCCGGAGCTCATGAAAGATCCGCCCCACTGGCGGTAGACGTAGAGCGGTCCGTCCAGGACCGTGAGCGCGGGCGAGAAGTACTGCAGGGCCCGGCAGAAGTATTCGTCTTCGTGGCGCAGCCCTTCCGGGAAAAAGACCCAGCGGTTGGCGAAGAGCTCCCGGCGGAAGATGAACTGCACCGGGCAGACCGACACGGGCTGCCGCCGCAGGAAATCCTTGCCCGGCAGGGTTCCTTCCGGGGCCGCGGCGAAGGGCTTGACCCATTCGCGTCCGCTCTCCTCGTCGCGCATCCGGACGGGCGCCGCGAAGGTGTCCGTGTCCGGGTGGGCGTCGATGAGCGCCAGGACCTTGTCGACGGCGCCGGGCACCAGGTAGTCGTCGCTGTCGACGAACCAGACATAGGCGCCCTGCGCGGCGGCGAAGCCGCTCTTGCGCGCGACGCTGACGCCGGCGTTGTCCTGCCGGACGGCGTGGAACTGCGCGTGGCGCGCGCCGTAGGACGCGAGGACGTCCGGCGTGCCGTCGGTGGAGCCGTCGTCCACGACGACCAGCTCGTAGCGCTCCGCCTGCGCGCTCTCCAGGATGGAGTCGAAGCAGGCCGCGCAATACTTTTCAGCGTTGTACGCCGGGATGATGATGGACAGGACGGGCGTCATCTTTTCCGAAGCTTGGACAGCAGGATGTCCCTGGCCTCCTGGTAGGCGTAGAGCCCGAGGGCCTTGTTCAGCAGGCAGTAGAGCACGGCGCCGGCGGTGAAGGAGACCGCCAGGGACAGGAGGTGGTTGCCGATGTAGGCCGAGCAGACGAGGCTCACCGCCAGGACTGCCAGGGCCGGCAGGAGATAGGGCAGGACGACCTTGAGCTGGCGGCCCAGGCCGTAGCCGAGGATCTTCTTCGTATAGAGCGTGTTGAGGCAGAGTGCGATGATGGAGTAGAGCACCTGGCCGTAGCACATCACTTTCAGGTTGAACAGCATCGAGACGAACAGGATCGTGAAGGCGATCGTCTTCTTGATGATCTCCAGGCGCAGGACCAGGTCGGAGCGCCCCTTCACGTACAGCAGGTTCAGGTTGATGGTCGTGATGCCGTTGGCGAGCAGGCCGAAACAGAGGATCTGCATCAACGGGACGCACTCCAGCCATTTGTCCGTCAGCAGGAAGGACACCAGCGGACGGGCGCTTCCGCACAGCCAGAGCAGCATCGGGAAGATCAGGAAGCAGGACAGCTGGATGTATTTCTCGTACACGTTCAACAGGCGTTCGTTGTCGTCCTGGATCTGGCTGAGGACGGGGAAAGCCACGCGGTTGAGCGCGCTCGTGACGGTGCTGTTCGCCATTCCGGGGAACTGCCCTGCACGGGTGAACAGGCCGGTGTCCGCGGATCCGAAGCGCTTGCCGATGACGGACGGGTAGGCGTTGTCATAGACGGTGCTGATGACGGAAGCGGCCAGCAGCTTGGAGCTGTAGGAGAACAGCCGCTTGAAGGATTCTTTCGAAAAGACCATCCGGGGCATCCAGTGCACGAAGATGAGGGTCAGGACGGTGACGACGGTGGCCGAGGCGACCGACTGCGCGACCAGCGCCCAGGCGCCCATCCCTTTGTAGGCGCAGTAGATGCCGAGGCCGCCCGACAGGATCGAGGATGCGAGGGAGATGATGGTCTTGGTCTTGAAATCGACCCGGATCGTCAGCAGGGTGCCGTGGATCGAGGAAAGGGAACAGATGACCAGGATCAGCGCGACGGCCCGCAGCAGCGGTTTGAGCAGCGGCTCCTCATAGAAATTGGCGATCAGCGGGGCGCTGAAGAACAGGATGCAATAGAAGACCAGGCTCAGCGTCAGGTTGACGATATAGACCGTAGAGAAATCGGCGTCGCTGGGGTTCTTCGTCCGGATCAGCGCGCTGGCCAGGCCGCCGTCTACGAAGAGCTGCGCGACGGCGATGAAGATGCCCATCATGCCGACCAGACCGTAGTCCGTCGGGCTCAGCAGGCGCGCCAGGATGATGCCGATCAGGAAATTGACGCCGCGCGTGAAAACCTGCTCGACAAAGCTCCAGGACGCTCCCTTGAGCGTCTTCTGTTTCAGTGATTCAGACATAATCCATCCAGGATGTCCCGGTAGATCGCTTCCGCGACGGTGCCGTTTCCCGAGGCGGGGAGGTAGGTCTTGAGGAAGGTGTCCCGGACCTCCTTGCGGGCGTCGTAGCCGCCGAGGACGACATTTTCGATGAACGAGACGATGTCATCCTCCGACTGGCCGAGGTAGTGGGCGAGGATGCTTTCCTGCCCGAGTTCGTTCTGACCTTCCAGGGCGGCGTTCAGGTCGTAGGTCGTGAACATCACCGGCTTTCCGGTGAAGTGGTATTCGACCGAGAAGGAACCGCTGTCGTGGATCATCGCGTCCGAGGTCTTGAACAGGTCCACGTAGGAGCCGGTGACCAGTTGTGAGTTTTCGCCTTCCGCCCAGCAGCGATAGTAGGCGTCCGCTTTCTCCTTGCCCCAGAGGGGATGCGCATACAGTTCGGTGAGCAGGCGCGGATGCGGCTTGAAGGCGACCTGGATGCGATCTTCATACTGCCGGGCGATCCGGGCGATGCCGGTGCTGAGCCAGGTGAAGGAGTTGCGGTGGAGCGGACCGTTGTCGTTGATGGAATAGTGAGGCGCCCAGATGATGCGTTTCTTGGGTCTGTCCTGCGGCTTCCA